>PVBE011031614.1_pt1 | contig 62337 bp, 59 predicted proteins | sample 1631181 | NCBI WGS metagenome assembly PVBE01 (sample SAMN08397723, study PRJNA350692) | Marine metagenome, whole genome shotgun sequencing project. | isolation source: water | place: Pacific Ocean | collected 2012-04
GGCGGGCTCGGGTGCTCAGCTCCGAGAGCAACTGGATGGTTTCCTGGCTGGACATCGGCTTGGTGGTCACGGCGTTCTTGCCGGCCTTCATGGCGTTCAGGAACACCCTGCCGGGGAAGCCCACCATGAGCACTCCGATGGTTCCACCGACGACGATGAGCACCGACGGTGCACTCACGAACCAAACGATGCTGCTGTTCAGCAAGATGGCGATGAGGATGCAGACAATGGCGAGGGCCAGTCCAACAATGGTCGCCAGATCCATGAAGCCTCCTTCGTTCTTCTTCGGCACGAACGCGCGCCGGTTTAGGAGATCACGCTCATGGAGGGACCCAGATACGGTGGGATGACCTGGATCGAGGCCAGGGTACAACGCCGACGAGTCCCTCACGAAGGAATGCCCGCCACAAGGGCGGGCTTCCAGGGGTCGTCGTCGTCGTCGAAGAGTGAACTAGATGATGTTCATCAGTTCCTGAAGAGTGTCGCTGGCGGTGCTGATGACCCGCGAGTTTGCCTGGTAGGTCCGCTGGTTCTGGATCATCTTCACGAACTGATCCTCCAGCTCCACGTTGCTGCCTTCCAGGGCGTAGCCTCGCAGGTCGCCGCGGTTGCCGGTGCCGGGTACGCCGACCGCGGGATCGCCGCTGTTGGGGGAGGCCTGCCACAGGTTGCCGCCGAGACGGCGCAGACCGTCCTGCGCATCGAAGGAGGCGAGGACCACCTGGCCCACCACGATCTCTTCGCCGTTGCTGTAGGTCGCGGTGATCATCCCGTCCTGGGCGATCTCGATTCCGGTGGCCTCACCGACGCCGTACCCGTCCTGACTGATGGAGTTCACGGAACTCTCGGCGCCGCTGACGATCAGTCCGCCTTCGGTCTCGGCGCCTGTCGCGTCGGCACCCAACAGGACGTCGAAGTCCGGCTGGTTGGTCGTGTAGGGGAAGGCATCGTTGGCGGTCACGGCCCAGGTGTTCGTGGTGATCTTGCCGTCGGTCAAGGTGATGGTGCCCTCGCCGAGCTCGTACAGGCTGTCCTCGGTCTGGCCCATGTCGGCGCCGTCCACGACCGCCTTGTAGGTGATCGTCGCGTCGTCGTTCTGCTCGAAGAGGAAGATCACCTCGTGGACGTTGCCCGCATCGTCGTAGATGTTGCTCGTCGTGGTCCAGATGTTCTCGTTGCCATCGATCACGTCACTCAGGGTCTCCGTGTTGCCGTCCAGGGTCAGAGCGCCCAGGGTGTTGGCGTACTCGGTGGGGTCCAGGGACGCGATGGTGGTGTCGAAGACGATCTCACTGGTCGCCTGCGAGGAGATCGGGGTTGTGTCGATGCGCAGATCGCCGACCCGAGGAACGACCGTGCCGTCCGAGAGTGCGTTGTAGCCCTGCAGCGGGAGGTTGTGGGCGTTGACCACGTTTCCGGCCTGGTCCAGGAAGAATCCACCGTCACGGGTGTAGAAGCTCTGATCGCCATCTCGCACCTGGAAGAAGCCGTTTCCGGAGATGGCCAGGTCGAGTGCGGAGCCCGTGGCCTGCATGGTGCCCTGACCGAAGTAGGAACGGATCTGGGCCAGGCTGGTGCCGGTACCCATCTGGGCTGCACCGTTCAAGACACCGACGGCATTCGGGATGAGAGAGGCGAAGTCTGCCCGAGCACCCTTGAAGCCCGTTGTGTTCATGTTGGCGATGTTGTCGCCAATGACGGACATTGCGGATGAGGTAACGCTGAGACCGGTCGCGCCGGTATTCATGCAGCCGAAAAGGGCCATGTGTGAACTCCAAAGGATGTTGTGCCCGGGCTCCCTTGGATTCACCTTGGTCCAGCCCGGGAAATGTCGTCATCGCGGCACGTCGGGCCGCTTGAGTTTCCCCTCGGATCACTTGAGCGCAGGCTTTAGCCCTGAGAATGAAAAAAAGCCTCTCCGCCCTGCGGTTGGGCCATCGCCATCCCGAAGCCCGAGCTCGGGATTTGAAGCCCCCTCGCTGGGCTGGACCAAACACGACAAGACCGCGTCGAGCTGCCTGCCAGAGGAGGGCTCGAGCGGTGGGGACCAGCTGCGCTCCAGCGGTGCGCACTGGTGGTCAGGGTCCGGTGTGAGGCCGGTCCGTCAGGGCAGGAAGAGCGTCGAGTCGATCTTGGTGAAGATGTTGCCCATCGCCTCGTTGCGGCTCATCGCCGTGATGACCGTGCGCTTGGGAACACCCACGATGAAGGCGTGCTCGTCCATCAGCACCAGCGACTCGTTGGCTCCCTTGGCGGCGAGCTTCTCGATGCCGTCTTGGAGCCGTTGAAGCGCTCCACCGTCCAAGTCGATCCCCCGGCTCTCCAGGCGAGCACGAGCGTGCTTGCTGAAGGTCAGGGTGCTCGCGGCACTCGCTCCCTTTTGGCTCTCTTCCGCTTCGCTTGCTTGCCGGAAGAGCTCCGCGAAGGGAGTGGTCGGAGCCTGGTCGCGTATGACCACGCCCTGCTGGGGCGGGGGAGTACTCTGGAGACCCTTGACGACGTCGATCATGTCGTGTCGTCGCTTTCGGCCGCGGCGGTCAGCTTCAGGAGATCTCCCAGGGAGACCACGGTGCCTTCGACCGAAGGCTGCGGCGTGCCGGAGCTGTAGTCCATCTCGGTGATGGTTCCGCGGATGGTCGTGGTGGCCTTGGTGTCGGCGCCGGCCGCGGTAGTGCCCGTGACGGAGATGGTGTAGGTGCCTTCGGGGGCCTGGCCGCCGTGGCGATCCTTGCCGTCCCAGGTGTAGCTCATGTCGCCGGAGTCGATCTGGCCGAGCTCGATGGTGCGAATGACCTTGCCGTCCTCGTTTCGGATCTCGACGCTGACATCACTGACGTTCTCGTCGAAGGCGTAGTGAAGATCGTGGTCGCCTTCGCCGCCGTAGTGGAAGTCCGCACTGTTGGCGACGACTTCCTTTCCGACCAGGCTCGCCATCGAGGCGTTGTTGAGGGAGTTGATCCCCATGGCGACGGTCTCCATCACCGCGCCCATGCCCATGAGCTGCTCGAGGCTGCTGAAGGTCGCGAGCTGCGCCACGAACTCTTCGTTCTTCATGGGATCCAGGGGATCCTGGTTCCGCATCTGGGTGGTGAGCAGGGACATGAAGGCTTCCTTGCCGAGTTCCTGACCGCCGTAGGTGGTGCTCTGAGAACTCTGGAGAGCGCTCGAGTCGGAGATGCCGGTAATGCCGTCGATGTTGGACATGTGTTCCTCCTCGGATCATGAGCCGAGGTCTTGAGCAGAGCTTCAGGGTGGGCGGGCGCTTGTCGCTACAGCCCGGGTTCAGGCGATGCGGTCCAGGTGGACGCCGCGGCGAACACGTCGCTCGGGCTCCTCGTCGGACTCGCTGGCGTTGCTGTCTGCGGTGGTGCTCGCTTGTTCGCCTTGCCCTTCGTCGCGGTGACGCGACTCGAAGCTGCTGAGGTCGAAGCCGCCCTGGGCGAGACTGTCCCGCAACTCGTCACCGATGTTCCGCAAGGACTCGACCGCTTCCACGGCGCCTTCCAGGAGGACTCCGATGCCCTTGGCCTCCCTGGACACCTCGACGTTCAGGTCCGAGTCCACCCGGACCCGGACGACGTCGGGAGCCGGCGCAGCCAGCTCGGGCACCACCTGGGTGCTCTCGATCACCGTGGGGGCCACCGGCCGAGCGCCTTCTACCCTCATGGGCTGGGGCTCGCCGACGGTGCTGATGCCAAGCGTCGGGTCCGCCGTGGACACGTCCACCTTGACGGCCGGCTGGATGAGCTGCGCACGAGGCTTGCCCTTGCTCGAGCGCATCAGCCGGTCCAGGGCCGCTTCTAGAGAGGCTGGGGCCTCCAGCACGGCATCGCTGGACTCCTGCGGAAGCGGTTGTGCCTCTGCAGACTCGGGGGTGATCAGAGCGGAAGGGAGCTGGCCCGCGGTGGTCGTCTCCGCCGTGAATGGGGTCGCCGGGGTCGCCGGGGCCGCCGTGGGCGTGGGGGCCTCGGTGGTCGCGGTGGTCGCGGTGGCCGAGGGGGTGGCGGGCGCGGTCTCCGCCTTCACGGGGACGGTCGCGTCGCTGGTCGGTGCCGGGTCCAGGCCCAGAACGGGGGGGGGATTCAACGCGGGGGGAGCCTCTCCGGCATCCTCTGTGGGCTGGGGACCCGCCGGGTCTTCGGCCAGCTCGAGGGAGGCCTGGCGAAAGCGCTCGGCAAGTTCCTTCAATGGGGAGACCTCCGCGACGAAGCCCAGGCCTTGTTCGACAACCAGCGCGGGTTCCGACTCCTCCTCCACCACTTCGGGCGCAGCCTCCTCCTTCGCTTCCTTCAGGAAGCCTTCGAAGCCTTCACCCTGTTCCTCATCCTCGACGATCTGGGGGTTCTGCTGCTGGACCAGCTCGGCAATCGGCGGTCGGACCTTCATGGAGCGTCCATCTGCTCGATGGGGCCAAGAGTGAGGGACTCGGCGAGCTTGGCGGCCTTTGCGGGTTGCATGAGCGCGAGCGCCTTTCCAGCCTTCGTGCGGTTCATGCCGTCGAGCACCTCGACCGCAAGGTCTTCATCCAGCTCGGTCAGGAAGACCGCAGCCTGCTTCGAACGCATGCTCTCCGTCATCTTGATGAGGGCGAGAACGCGCTCCTCGCGAGCCTGGTCCCCCTCGTCCAACAGCACCTGGATCTCGGTGCGGACGGCTTCGAGCTCCTCCAGGCGAGCCTGGAGCTCGTCTTCCACTTCGCGCAACTCCGTCTCGCGGTCCTCGATGCTCTTCTCGCGCCGATCCAGCGCGCGCTCCCGGGCTTCCAGGGCGTCCAGCACCTCGTTCATACCCGGCGAGGTCGGCGAGACCCCGTCCAGACCAGAGGAGGTGGCCTGTGCGGGCTGACAGCCCAGAGCCAGCAGCAGGAAGATCACTGTGCCTTCCTCATCCAGGCGTGCATGGAGACCTCGTCCCGCTTCTGGCGGTCCCGTCTCTCATCCACGGCTCGCTTGGCTTCACGGCGGGGGTCCAGCATGGTGCTGGCCACCTCGGCCTCGCGGGCAGCCAGGTTCACGGCGCTGCGCTTGTCCTCGACGCTCTGGTCGGCCTCGACGAGTGCCTGCTCCTGCTTGCGTTCCGCGATCTCCATGCGCATCCGGTAGGTGTGGTAGCGAGCCATGTCGTCTGCGTTCTCACAGTCTACATTCGAGCGCGCTTCATCCATTCGCTGTTCGAGTTCATCCAGGAGGTCCCGCTGCTGGCTGCGGTCGGTCTCCGCCTGAGCCAGGTCGATGCGAGCCATGCGCTTTCCGTGTTCACGCAGCCGTTGGATACGCTCAAGGGTGTCCTTCATGAGGAACTCAACGGTCCAGCGATTCCAGGCTTTGAGCGTTTTTGGTGCGCTTGGTGGTTATTCGGAGGGCATGGGCCTCGACTACCGTGTCCGATGTTGCCCCGATGGGCTGGTTACCGATCGACGTCGCCGCATCAAGGTGCTGGACTGCACGATCCGAGATGGGGGGATCTGCAACGCTTGGGCCTTCAGCGACGAACTGGTCCGACGCACCTTCCACGCTCTCTCAGAGAGCGGGATCGACTACATGGAGATCGGCTACCAGACGGCCGAAGGGGTCTTCGACCGCCAGGAAGTGGGTCCCTGGCGATTCTGTGACGAGGAGGATCTGGCCAGGGTCGTGGAGCCTGGGCGCATCAAGCTCGCCACCATGGTGGACGTTGGTCGGATCGACGCGAAGGTCATCCCGCCTTGCAGCGACACGGTCATCGACGTGGTGCGCATCGCCACCTATGCCCACCAGATGGATGAGGCGCTGGTCCTGCTCGATCACTGCCTGGAGCAGGGCTACGAGACCTTCCTCAACGTCATGGCAGTCAGTGTGTTGGAGCCCGACGAGGTCGATGACTTCCTGAAGCAGGTGGCCGGCTCCGGCGTACACAACGTGGCCCTGGTGGACAGCTTCGGTGCGCTCTTCCCCTACCACGTGCGCTACCTGGTTCATAAGTACATGAACTACCTGGGCGAAGGCATTCGGGTCGGCGTGCACTTCCACAACAACCAGCAGCAGGCCTTCGCCAACAGCATCGTCGCCATCGACGAAGGCGTGGACTTCGTCGACGCCACCGTGCACGGCATGGGCCGCGGGGCCGGCAACTGTCCTCTTGAGCTCCTGCTCTTCTACCTGGACAACCATCGCTACGACGTGCGCCCCGTGCTGGAGCTCGTCGCCGCCTACGCCGATCTTCGGGATGATCTTCGCTGGGGCTACCATCTCCCCTACGCGATCACCGGCTACTACAACATCCATCCGCGCACAGGGATCGAGCGGATGCAGCAAGCCGACCGCTACCAGGTCCGCGGGCTCTTCGAGAGCCTCAGTCCGAGGCTGGACCAGGCAGCGAAGGGGGGCTGACAGAGAAAGACCCGGGAGCCGGCAACGCAGGTTGGCCGATCCCAGGTCTGTCGTGAGGCAAAGCCTACTGTGCTGTGCTTCTCCTTGGCAAGCTGCTCTCTCGCAGAGGCTCCGGGTTGGGTAGACTCCAGGTGTGATCGATGCTGGTTCGTTTTCGCTGTACGGACTCTCGTGGCTGACTCTGCGTCTACGGCCGCGTCGGACCGCCATGAAGATGGCGGAGTTCAGCCACACCGAGCAGGGCAGCGGCCTGGACATGCTCGCGGCGGTCGAGGAGACCTCACGGCGTGAGATGCGGGCTCGGTACTTTCAGCACGCCCTGGACGAGTTGAAACACAGCAGGCTCTTTGCGGAGCGGGCCAGAGTGCTGGATCCGGATCCGGATCGGACGCGGGCGGTGCTGGCGGACAGCGGCTTCATCATGGCTCAGGGCATCAACGCCAAGGAGAGCCTCTTCTCTTCGATGGACGAGCTGGACTTCCTGGCCTTTGTCTGGGTGCACGAGTGCCACGGCGAGCGTCACTTTGCCCTGTACGCGGATCTCTTGAAGGACGACGCTGATGCACGGACGATGTTCGCAGGGATCGCCAAGGACGAGCACTTTCACGTCACCTACAGTCGGGCCGAGCTGGACCGCTATGCGGAGAAGGATCCGGGGGCCGTGAGGTGGGCCATCTTCAAGGTCCGGGCCCGCCGAAAGTGGCAGTGGTGGTTGCGTGGCACGCGCGACTTTGGTGAGTTCATGAGCCGCCTCTGGATGAGCCTCTTCTATGTGTTCGTCGTGAGCGCCTTCGCCGCTCTGGCCCGTCTTACGGAGAAGAGCAGGATTGGCTGGACGGGCGCCCCAGAGCTGGCCCCGGCACGAGAGCGCGCGCGCGAGCTTGGATGAGGTATGTCTTAGGGCTCTCGGGCCTCTACCACGACTCAGCAGCCTGCTTGCTTCGCGATGGCCACATCGTTGCCGCGGCTCAGGAGGAGCGCTTCTCGCGCCTGAAGCACGATTCTTCGCTTCCCCTCAGGGCTACCCGCTGGTGCCTGGAGGAGGCGGGTATCGAGACCGGCGATCTGGAGGCGGTGGTCTGGTATGAGAAGCCGCTCCGCAAGCTGGAGCGCATGCTCGTCACCCAGGTGCTCGCCTTTCCGAAGAGCTGGCGGGCCTTCAGCACGGGAACGCTGAACTTCCTCACGAACAAGCTCTGGGTGGGCAGTGCCATCTGCAAGGAGCTCGAAATCCCCGAGGAGAAGCTGCTCTTCTCCGATCACCACCAGTCGCACGCGGCCAGCGCCTTCTATTGTTCGGGCTGGGACGAGGCGGCCGTCCTCACCGCCGACGGTGTGGGGGAGTGGGCCAGCACCTCTCTGTACAGGGGAACAGCCGAGGGGCTGAAGCTGCTGGACGAGGTGCACTTCCCGCACAGCCTCGGCATGGTCTACAGCGCCTTCACGGCCTTTCTTGGCTTTCGCGTGAACAACGGGGAGTACAAGGTCATGGGCATGGCGCCCTATGGCACCCCGCGCTTCGCCGACAAGGTTCGGAAGGTGCTCTTGCTGAGCCCGGACGGCAGCTTCCAGGTGAACCGTGACCTGGTCTCCTACCACTGGTCCGCGACGGACTCGTACACCCGGGCCTTCGAGGAGCTCTTCGGGAAGCCGCGTTTTCCCGGGAGTGTCTTCGACCCGAGCACCGAGGAGGGACGCTTCTACGCCGACTGTGCGGCGAGCGTTCAGGCCGTGCTCGAAGAGGCTCTGCTCGGCGTGGTCCGTGCACTGCACGAGCGCACGGGCTTGTCTCGGCTTTGCATGGCGGGGGGCGTGGCGCTGAACTCGGTCGCCAACCGGCGAATTCTGGTCGATGGTCCCTTTGACGAGCTCTACGTCCAGCCTGCTGCGGGAGATGCGGGTGGCGCAGTGGGTGCGGCCATGTGGGCCTGGCGAGAGGTTCTGGGCGGTGGCCAGGGGGGTGGGCTGGTCCCAGGCCTGGGTAAGGCTTGGAGCGAGTCGGAGACCTGCGAGCTGCTCACCGACCTGAAGGTCCGCCACGAGACCCTGGACGACCAGCAGCTGCTGGAGCGCGCGAGCGAAGACATCGCCAGCGGGAAGGTCATCGGGTGGGTCCAGGGGCGTTTCGAGTGGGGCCCCCGCGCGCTCGGGCACCGCAGCATTCTCGCCGACCCCGCGCGTCAGGGCATGAAGGACCACGTCAACGCCAGCATCAAGTTCCGCGAGGCCTTCCGACCCTTTGCACCCAGCGTTGCTGCGGAGGCGGCGGATCGCTATTTCGAGTTGCCCTCGGGCGGTGAGCAGCCGCTGCGATGGATGCTGCTGGTGACGCCCACGAAGACCGATGCTCTGCCCTCGGTGACCCACGTCGACGGCAGCGCGCGGGTCCAGGTGGTCGACTCGGGTCTCTACCATGAGCTCATTCGTGCGGTCGGGGAGCGCACCGGTCACCCGGTCGTGTTGAACACGAGCTTCAACCTCAAGGGCGAGCCCATCGTGTCCAGTCCGGTGCAGGCCCTGGCCACCTTTCGCAACAGTGGGTTGGACGCCCTATACTTGGGGCATCAGCGAATCGAGAAGTAGGAAAGCGACATGGGGATGCGCATCAAGGTCTTCAAGGATCTGGTCCGAATGGGCCAGCGCAGTCGGCGCTGGTGGCTGACCCCCATGTTGGTGATGCTGGTCTTGTTGGGGGTCGCGCTCGCGGGTCTGCAGGCGGTGGAGTACCTCAGCCCCTTCATCTACGCGGTCCTCTGAGCACGTGAAGCACTGGGCCTGGCCGGCCCTCATCGGAACGATCCTCCGGGTGCTGGCCATCTTTCCCCTCGACCCGCCCTGCCAGCGGGACGAGTGCAGCTACCTGGCCCTGGCCGAGAGCCTTGTGGGTGGCGAGATGCTGGGGATGACCTCTCCGGAGGATGCCCAGTTCTGGATGTGGGCTCCGGCCTATCCCTACCTGCTGGCGGCCAGCGAGTGGCTCACGGGACAGGCCGAGTGGGTCAAGGTCCCCCAGGTCCTGCTCTTCCCCCTGCTGGCATGGATGGCATGGCGCCTCGCTGGTCGGGGACGAGAGGGCTTGCTCACCGCCTGGTTGTTGGGGCTGAGCCCGACCCTGGCCTGGTTCAGCGGCCGCATCTGGTCCGAGACGATCTACGTGACCGTGCTCTTCGCTCTGCTCCTGTCGCTGGGCTGGGCTCGAAAGGGCGGAGCGGGCCGAAGCCTGGTGCCGGGACTGCTCCTCGGCCTCTGTGTGCTGCTGAGAGGGGTGGCGACCTACATGCTCCCCGTGCTGCTTCTGGGGCGCCTGTGGGGTCGCTTCCGACAGGCCAGCGCCTGGAGGGGCTGTGCTCTGCTGACCTTGGCTGCGGTGCTCACGGTGACGCCCTGGTCAGCGGTCGCCACGGCGCATCACGACGGCTTCGTGCTGAGCGACCGCACCCTGGGCCAGATGATGTGGCTGGGCAACAACGACTTCCCCCCGGTCAGCTTCGACAACGAACTGATCAACAAGAGGGAACACCTCAGCCAGGGGCGCAGGCACTGCGATCCGGACCTGGGCCTGGTGGCCTGGGACGACTGTGAGGTCGCGGCCGGAAAGCAGTGGATCCGGGAGCACCCGGGTGAATTTCTCCGCCGCATGCCGCTGCGCGTCGCACAACTCTTCAACCCGAACTCCTTTCTGACCCGCTCGCTCCGCAAGGAGCTCGTCCTGCCGCGACCGATCACCGAGATGCTCTGTCTCGCCACGCTGCTCTTCAGCTTCATCAGCGTCGTGGGCGGGACCATCGGAGGACTCTCGCGAGGCCGAGGCTGGCTGCCGGTCACGGTGGCGGGGTTGATCGTCTACCAGGTGGCTACCGTGTCCATCGTCGCTGGCCTCAGCCGCTACCGGGTGCCGCTGGACGCCCTCTGGATGATGGGGGTTGCGCTGCTGTTGGCCGAGCCCAGAAAGTGTCTCGCGGCTCTCTGGGGACGTCGAGGACTGCTCGTGGGGGCCCTGGTCGCCCTGCTTGTGCCGGCCATGCTGGTCTTTCTCGTGCCCAGCTATGGCTGGGTGCCGAAGGCGCCGACCACGCTGCCGAAGGGAGGGAGCAGCCCCGACCTGGTCCTCATCAGCATCGACACCCTCCGGGCCGACCATCTGGGTGCCTGGGGCTACAGCCGGGACACCTCGCCCAACCTGGACGACCTGGCCCGCCGTGGCGTGCGCTTCGCTCAGGCACGAAGTCCCTCACCGTGGACCTTGCCCTCCCACGCCACCATGTTGACGGGGCTTCTCCCCCCGAGGCACCTGGTCGTGGATGCCGGACAGGCCATCGGCGATCCCCTCCTCCAGCAGCAACTGCAGCAGGCCGGCTACGCCACGGGTGCCTTCGTGACCAGCCTCTTCGTGGGGGAGCGCTTCGGATTTGCCGAGGGCTTCGATCGCTTCGAAGACTTCGACGTGCGGGACAAGACCACCAACCTGGAGGCCACCGTCGATGCCGAGGAGGTGGTCGACGAGGCCCTGCGCTGGATGGATGGCCAGGAAGGTCAAGCCGCCTTCCTCTTCATGCACCTGTACGACGTGCACTATCCCTACGCGGCCCCCGACGGCCTCGACGAGCGCTTCGATCGTCCGAGCACCGAGGAGGAGTTGAGCTACCGGAAGTACTTCTACTACCTGGATCACCCCCTCTCCGAAGACGCCATGCAGCACCAGGTGGCGCAGTACGACGAGGAGATCGCCTACGTGGATGCCCAGCTGGGTCGACTCTTCAGCGCCTTCCAGGACCGCGAGGTGGTCTTCGTCATCACATCGGACCACGGCGAGGAGTTTGGCGAACGAGGGAGCTGGGGGCACGCCCACACCCTTCATCCGGAGCAGCTGCACGTGCCCCTCATCATCTCGGGTGCGGGTTCGGCCGGCGTGGTGGAGACAGCGGTCGGGCTTCAGGACATCGCTCCGACCCTCTTGGATCTCGCTGGCCTGGAGCCTGTCGGTGAGGGGCTCAGCCTGGTCCCGGCGCTGGATGGTGAGGAGCTGCCAGAGCGGGCATTCGTCTGCGACACCTCGCGCTTTTCGACCAACCGGCTCGGGGTGTACCGGGCTGGTCAGCGCCTGGACTGGGACCTCAAGTCCGGCGAGAGGGTGGTGTATGTGGACGCCCAGGAAAGGGTGACTGTGGACGACCAGGAGCTGGAGGCTGAGCTCTTGGTGCCGGCCCTGGAGCTGCTCGGCACGCCCTGGAGCTCCGAGGAGCCCGTACCCGTGCGCCGTGGTCTGGCCCTCGTCGATGGGGTGCCCAGCGAAGAGGGCGAGGGGGACTTCGCCGTCGTGCCGGTGGATGCCCGCGTGGGGGAGTGGTCGGTCAAGCAGCCACCAGGGCTCGAAGACCCCGTCATCTACCGAGGACCCAGCATCGGGGAGGTGGAGCTCGGGACCGAGGAGTGGAAGCGGTTGGAGGCCTTGGGCTACATCCAATAGGAGGACCGCCGGTTCGGTTCAGGAGGGAGAGCGTGAGCGAGCAAGGGAACAGCGTCCTCTTCGTCTGCCTTGGGAACATCTGCCGGTCGCCCCTGGCGGAGGGGGTCTTCCGGCATCAGGTCGAGCAGGCGGGTCTGGCGGAGGCCTTCCACATCGACTCGTGCGGAACGAGCAGCTACCACGTGGGTGAGGCCCCCGATCCGGGGTCTCGTCGGGTGGCGGCCAAGCACGGTGTGAACATCCACTCCCAACGGAGCCGCCAGCTCGATCCCTCCGACTTCGAGCGCTTTGATCTGCTGATCTGCATGGACCAGAGCAACGTGCGCGCCACCCGCCGCGTGGGTGGTCTTCGAGCGGAGCGGGGTGGTGAGCCGGACCCCCCGTCCTCGGTGCTTGCGCCGAGACTGCACCTCCTGAGGCAGTGGGACCCGGTCTCTGAGGGGGATGTGCCCGACCCGTGGGGGGGAGGAGCGGGTGGCTTCGACAGGGTCTTCGAGATCGTGGATCGCTCCTGCCGGGGGCTGTTGGAGCACCTTCGGCAGGGCGCGGGTCTCTGAGCGGTCAGCGATTCCGGAAGAGAAGAAGCGCATCCCGTGCGAAGGAAGCGCACAGAAGAGCCAGCGCCACGGCGCAGAGGGGTGTCGCGAAGCCGGCAGGCAGGGCCAGGGCGGCCACCAACACGCCCACCTCGAGAACGCAGACGATCTTGCGTGGGTAGAACTCGTCCAGCGGACCGCTCAGCCAGGGAAGCCCGAGTCCAGCCAGCACCCACAGGTAGCGCAGAGCGCCCCCGAGCATCACCCACGCGCCGGCCTTGTCCGCCTGCCACACCAGCATGCACAGCACGGCGGTCGCGAGGGCGTCGAGCTCCATGTCCAAGCGCCCCCCGAAAGCACTGGATGTGGACGAACGCCGTGCAACGCGGCCGTCTACACCGTCGAGGAGCAGCGCCAGGGCTCCGATCGGAGCGAGCCAGGAAGGCATCTCCGGTTCCCCCAGCCAGCCCGCCATCAGTCCGACCAGTACCGCACGAAAGAGCGTCACGCGATTGGCCTGACTGGGTACGTAGCTGGACCTCTCCACGGACGCCGCCAGGATGGTCAGAAGGGGTACCGCAGCCGCCTTGAGGCCATAGATTGGCCCGAAGAAAAGGGACGAGGCAGCGGTGATGGCGAAGGCCACGGCGGCATCGAGGGCGAAGCGCGGCGCAAGGGGATAGGTAGCTGGGGTTTCGCCCATGGAATGCCGCTATCCTGCTGAAGAAACCGCAGCCTGGGCCTGGTTACTCCAGGCCTGCCGCGGTGATGCCGGACCGCCCCCCAGGGCCGTCGGGGCCGGGGCGTCGGAGCTCCTCCAGCTCTTCTGTCCTCTGCTCGAGTCACCCTGCTACGCGCACCTGGCACAGAGCCTTGACGGCCGAATCGCTCTGCCGGACGGCCAGTCTCGCTGGATCAGCGGGCAGGAGGACGTCTGGCACACCCATCGCTTGCGCGCCTTGTCGGATGCGGTCGTTGTGGGTGTGGAGACGGTTGCCCACGATGACCCTCGCCTGACGGTCCGTCATGTGCCTGGTCCGAATCCCACCCGGGTGGTGCTGGATCCGCGGGGACGGATTCCCCGCGACCGCCAGGTCTTCTCGGACGAGGCACCCACCCTGATCGTCGGCCCGGGAGGCGACCTGGACCTGGGCTCCGAGGTCTCGCCGGAGGAGCTGCTCACGACCTTGGGCCGCCGAGGCCTGAAGCGTGTCTTTGTCGAAGGCGGTGGCGTCACCGTCTCGCGCTTCCTGCGGGCCGACTGCTTGGATCGCCTGCACCTCACCGTTGCCCCCGTGCTGCTGGGGCGTGGTCGTCCCTCGCTGCAGCTCGACCTGGGGGGCCTCGGGGACTGTCCGCGCCCAACGGTCCGGCGCTTTGAGCTGGGTGAGGATCTGCTCTACGACATCGACCTCGCGTGAGGGCCTTCTGGCTGACCGGACCGCGCCGAGGCGAACTGCGCCCGGTGGAGGCCCGGGAGGGACTGCGGGTGCGAGCCCTGTACTCGGGCATCTCGCGGGGCACGGAAGACCTCGTCTGGCGAGGCGGTGTGCCGGAGAAGCTGCGGGACCGCATGCGTTGCCCGCATCAGGAAGGAGACTTTCCGTGGCCCGTGAAGTACGGCTACAGCCTGGTCGGAGAGGGCCCGGAGGGCTTGCTCTTCTGCCTGCATCCACACCAGGAAGTGGCCTACGTCCAGTCCGGGCTGGCTGTCGCCTTGCCGGAAGGACTCCCGCCTGAGCGCTCGGTCCTCGCGGCCAACATGGAGACGGCCTTGAACGCCGTCTGGGATGGCCGGCCGGCACCCGGAGATCGCATCGCGGTGGTGGGAGCGGGGGTGGTGGGGAGCCTGGTCGGCTGGATCTGTGGACGCTTGCCCGGGTCCCGCGTGCAGCTGGTGGACATCGTGGATCGGAGCGATCTGGCCCGGAGCTTCGGGGTGGACTTCCGCTTCCCGGACGAGGCCGATCTGGACTGCGACCTCGTGGTGCACACGAGCGCCACGGCTGCAGGGCTGAGTACCGCGCTGCGGCTCGCCGGCGAGGAGGCCACCGTGCTGGAACTCTCCTGGTATGGGGAGCCCGTCTCGGCTCCCCTGGGCGAGGCCTTTCATCCCCGTCGTCTGAAGCTGATCTCCTCTCAGGTCGGCACGCTGCCCGCCTGGCGGCGCAGCCGTTGGACGCACCAGCAGCGTCTGTCGCTCGCGCTGAGTCTGCTGGAACCCGTCCACGACATCCTGATCGATGGCGAGTCCACTTTCGAGGATCTCCCCGGCCTGCTCGCAGACCTGCCGGGCACCTTCTGCCATCGCATTCGCTACTGAGGAGGAGAGCCATGTTCCGACTGACCGTGCGCGAGCGCGTGATGATCGCCCACAGCTTTCGCGGAGAGGTCTTCGGGCCGGCTCAGCGACTTCACGGTGCCACCTACGTCGTGGAGACCGAGTTGTGGCGTCCCACGCTCGATCAGGACGGGCTGGTGGTGGACATCGGAGAAGCCCATCGGGTTCTCCAGGAGATTCTCGAACCGCTCAGCTACCGAAACCTGGACGACCTCTCCATCTTCGAAGGCGAGAACACGACCACCGAGTTCCTCGCGCACTGGATCTGGACCGGGCTGAAGCGACGGCTCGAGGGGCCGTCGGGCGCCAAGGTCACCCTGCGCGAATCGGACGTGGCCTGGGCCTCCTACGAAGGGGAGTTTTGAGGGCGCTCCGAGCTCTCGCCGGTGTGGCCGTCAGTCTGGGCCTGTTGGCCCTGCTCGGGGCCAGGCTGGACCTGGACAGTGTGCTGGCTGCCTTTCGAGAGACCCGCTGGCCCTGGTTGGTGCTGGCCGCCTTGCTCGGCCCTGTGCAGGTGGTGCTGGCGGCCGAGCGCTGGCGTCTGGCGAGCGAACGCCTGGGCGCGCCTCTGCAGCGCTGGGAGGCCTGGCGGGAGTACGCGCTGAGCACCTTTGTGAACCAGGTCCTGCCCAGCGGTGTGGCGGGGGATGCTGCGCGGGTCACCCGCCAGCGTCACCTTGGATGGCGGCGTGCCCTGGGGGCCGCCCTGGTCGATCGGGGAGCGGGACAGGCGCTGCTCGCGCTGGTCACCCTGGTAGGGCTGGCCTGTTGGGCGGAACGACCGTCGGGGAGTCTCCTGGCCGCCCTTCTCCTGGTCGGGGTGTTTGCAGGGCTGCTGTTCCTTCCCGCTGTTCGCCGGGCGCTGCGGGGGGCCTGGTTCGCAAACCTCGCCCTCAGCGGGATCCTTCTGGCCTCCTTTCTCCTCGGATTCGCGCTCTGCGGTTTGGCCCTGGGCCGGCCCGTGGGCCTGGAGCTGGCCGTGGCCATGCCTCTGATGCTGCTGGCCATGGCGATCCCGCTCAGTGTGGGTGGCTGGGGCCTGCGCGAGGCCACCGCCGCGGTTCTGCTGCCGAGCTTTGGGTGGTCACCGGAGCAGGCTGTGGCGCTGTCGACCCTCTACGGACTCACGGTTCTGGCCGGGGCACTTCCCGGTGCTCTGGTGCCCCTCTGGAGGAGGCGTGCGTAGCTGGGCGGCCCTGCTGTTCCTGAATCTTCTGCTCCTGCTGCCCTTCAGTCTGCAGGTTGAGTTCGAGCCCTGGCTGGCGCTGGGTCTGTGCGGAGACATGGCTCTGCTCGCGGCGCTGCTGGGGTGGATACGTCGACCGGGGTTGGTCGCTGTGCTCTACAGCTCTCTGCTGATCTACGAGCTGGACCGCTTGGTCGGGTCCTACTTGATGGGCCAGGATCCACTGCTCTTCGATCAGCTGCTCCTGCTGCGTCACCTGGTCGTCCTCGCGCAGGATCTGCTTGGTGGCTGGGGGCTGCCGGCGCTGCTCGGGATCGTGGCCTTGTTGGGCTTGCTGCACGCGGGGGTCTGGGCCCTGTTTCGGCTGGGGCAGCGTGCGCCACGGTTGGTGTGGGCCGCGGCTGCTGCTCCGATAGCGCTCCTGCTGGCATGGCCGAAAGGACCTTGGCCGGCCCGCTGGGTCACTCCGGACCTGGTGGAGGATGTGGTGGAGTCCATCGAGGTCTGGCGCAGCCTGGACCGGGAACTCGGCGCTCTGCACCCGGAGCTGCAGGAGCTCGAGCTTCGTTCCCGCCCCGACGTCGAGATCCATGTCGTGGAGTCCTACGGACGCATGCTCGACACCGAACTGCTGCGTGACGGCTGGGTGCTCGTCCTGGATGGCATCGAACACGAGCTGACGCAGGCGGGATGGGTGATGGCCAGCGGCTTCAGCGTGGCGCCCGTCAGCGGAGGCCGAAGCTGGATCGCCGATGCGTCCTTTTTGCTCGGGATGAAGATCCAGCACCAGTCCGAGTACCAGCACATCGTCGGCCAGATCGACGGCCTTCCGCACATGCCCGGCTGGTTCGCGGAGCGCGGGTACAGCACGATCGTCATGCGGCCGAAGGACCGCGTTCGCCCCGGGATAGCGCTGCGGAACGACTTTGATTGGGAGCACACCGTCTTCCACGCGGAGCTCGGCTACGAGGGGCAGAACTGGGGCTGGGGTGGCGTGCCCGATCAATACGCTCTGGGTTGGCTCCGCGACGAACTGTGGCCTCTCGTCGAGTCCCCCCGACTCCTCTTCTTTCACATGGTGGGTTCGCACGCCCCGTGGGACGACATCCCACCTCTGGTGGAGGACTGGCGCACCCTCTCGGATGGCTCGGCCGAGGCCGCCGAGGAAAAGGAGTTCTCCTGGACCCGCGACGCCAAGCGCTACAAGCGCAAGAAGAGGAACAAGGCGGGACCGGTGGGGAAGCTGAGCATTCGAGGTGAGGACTACCGGGACGCGGTGCTGCGCGACCTCGAGGTGCTCACCGCGGACCTTCTCCAGGACCGAGAAAGGCCCGCTGTCGTCATCCTGATGGGGGATCACCAGCCCCCTCTTCTGTCCCGAACCCGAGACTTCCAGGTCCCGGTGCACGTCCTTGCGACGGAACCCGAGCTTCTGGAGGGCTTCCTCGACGCGGGCTTTCAGGAAGGCATGGTGCCGTCGGGCGATGCCGTCACCCGCAACGAGGCGATCTACCCGATCCTGGTCCGCTCACTCAGCCACTGACTCCACAGCATCGCGGTCTCTTCCCAGTTCGGCAGGTCGGCCCGGCGGGCAGCCTCTCGCCGCTGTGCTCTGAAGGCAGGGTCGCTCTGCCAGCGTGTGAGGAGTTCGGCCAACGCCTCGGGGTCTCTCGGACAGACCAGCACCTGGTCGCCGCAGCGCTCCAGCGCGCCGGCGGGGGTGGTGATCACGGCGATCTCCCGGGCCAGGGCCTCGTCCAGGACCATGCCCCATGCCTCGAACTCGGCGCAGTGCACGAGCAGTCCGGCACGCTGGTACTCGGGCTCCAGGTCCTCCAGCTCGCCCAGCCAGTCGACGCGGCGGTCGGCCATCAGTTCCCTGGCGTAGGCGGGCTCGACCTGGGCTGACCCGACGCAGCGGATGCGAGGCGGGTTCTGCATTCGGTCCAGAGCCGCCTGCAGCAGTCGGTGCCCCTTGCGCGGGATCAGATGGGCCACGCACAGCAGACCCTCGCCTTCGCTGGCGGGCGCGGGGTGCACGCCCGGTGGGATGACGAGGCCTTCCAGGTCCAGGTCGTGGAGGGTGAGCGCGCTGGTCGCTGCGATGTGGTCGGCGGTGGCCAGGGCCTCCCGTTCGCGCTCGCGCCAGTCCCCGCCTCGCTCCCGGTGCAGCGGGCTGTGCAGAAGGACCACGCTGGATCCTCCTCGGAGCTCGATGTCCGGCCAGATGAGGCCGTCGATGACCGTCAGGCCGCCCGTCTGGACCAGGCCCTCGGAGGCCTCGCGCACGTCCACCGTCCAGCCGAGCTTCCTCAAGCCCTCGATCACGTAGTGGTTGTAGAGGCTTCCCCCGGTTCGTCGGTGCAGGCCTGCAGGATTGACCCAGGTAATGAGCACGGCGCAACTCTATTACCCTTCGCTCCATGACTCTGCTGTTGAGACTGGCGATTGCCCAGGAGAGCTTTGAGCTGGTGGGGCTGGGTGGCTCTCTCGCCGACCCGGTCGAGCACGTCGAAGGCCGCCTGGTGCTGGCCGGTGAGTTGGAGAAGTCGTGGTTGCTCTACGGTCTCCGCTACCGCCGGGGCAGCGTGGGCGAAGACGAGCAGGTGAGCACCCAGGTGGACCTGACCTGGGCCCGTCCACTCGGTGACCGGGGCTGGTTCCTGGTGGAGGGCACCCCGGGCTGGTTCTTTGCGGGAGAGGGCTTCCACCCCCGCCAGCTCCGTTTCGAGGGCGGGATCCTGGGCGCTCGGCAGTGGGAACACCTGGCCCTGGGGGCCGGGCTCTTCTACAGCACGGCGTTCGGAAAGCCTCTCCCCTTTCCGGTGATCTTCGTGGCCTGGACGGGCGAGCGGCTGCGCATCGAGACGGTCCCGCCACTGGAGGCCACGATCGAGCTACGGGCCTCGGACATCGTGCGGGTGGTCGGCACATCCCGTTTCCAGGGGGCCACCCATGTCGATGGTGGGGGGACGGCCCATGTGCTGGAAGAGCTGCGGGTTGGTGGAGGCCTCGTCGTGGCCGTCGCTCCGCACCTGGACGCGAGTCTGCAGGGAGGCCGCGCCCTGGCGCGGAGCTGGGAGGAGGAGAGCTTGCCAGACAGCTGGTTCGTGACCGGACGGCTGAGCGTGGTCGCCCGCGACCCGGGACAGGACGGACAATGACAGCCAGGAGGGACTCGTGCGACGAGGACGTCTCAAGCGCTTGATGCGGCTGGGCGGCATGGCGGCCGGTCTGGCCGCGGATGCCGCAGGGGCGGCTGGCGACCTGGTCGCCCACGGAAATGAGAAGGCCCAAGAGCTCTTCCACCGCCAGACTGCTGAGCGCCTGCTGCGGGTGCTGGGAGAGATGAAGGGGTTGCCTCTCAAGGCTGGCCAACTTCTGTCCTACATCGACGAGGCCATCCCGCCGGAGCACCGGAAGGTCTATGAGGAGGTACTCGGCCGTCTCCAGCACAGCTCGCCTCCTGTGGCGTGGGAGGAGATGGAGGTGGTGTTGCGAGAGGAGCTGGGCGATCTCGGCAAGCACTTTGCCGACTTCGATCAGACGCCCATCGCGGCGGCATCCATCGGTCAGGTCTACCGCGCAGAGCTGCACGATGGCCGCCAGGTGGTCGTGAAGGTCCAGTACCCGGGGATTGCCGAGGCCTTCGAAGCGGACCTCGCGAATGTCGATGTCCTGGTCTCGACCTTTGATGCCCTCCTGCCTGGACTCTCTTTTCGGGACTTCGTCGGCGACATCATCGAGCGCGTGAACGAGGAGCTCGACTACATCCGCGAGGCGGAGAATCAGGCGGCCTTCGCCGCCGCCTGGGCCGAGGATCCATCCGTTCGGGTTCCGACGGTGTTTCCGGAACTCTCCACCGGACGGGTCCTCACCTCCAGCTATGCCGACGGCCTGGTCTGGGCCGACATGCTTGCGACGGCAGATGCGGCGCTCAAGCAGCACTACGGCCGCGAGATCTTCCGCTTCGTGTTCCGTTCCTTGTTTATAGACGGCATGTTCAATGCCGATCCGCACCCCGGGAACTACCTCTTCCACGAGGACGGTTCAGTCACCTTCATCGACTACGGGTGTGTCGTCCGCTTTGGCGAGCGCAGCATGGGGGCGCTCCTGGAGCTGCGGGACCTCACCGTCGCGCGAAATACCGGGGAGGCCTGGAAGTCCTCGATGATCCGTGCCTTCGGCGTTCCCGGAGAGCTGGACGCCGAGGTGGTGGAGGTCCTTGCCAACTACGTTCGACTGACTGTGGAGCCGGTCACCGCCGAGCCCCAACCCTACCGCTTCACGCGGGCCTATTCGACGAAGCTCGTCCAGGAGATGCTGGTGGTCAAGGCGCGGCTCAACAAGGCCCTGTTCACTCGGCGCAGGGCCGACCTTTGGGGCATGGAGGACACGGGCGTCGTCTTCCTCGGGCGAATCGCCTTTGGGCTTGGCGCCATCCTGGCGACGCTCGAGGCGGAAGGGGACTTCAACCGCATGGTCGCAGAGATGTAGTCAAGCGCTGTTCAGCCTCAGGATCAGCGCGGCCCGAGCTGAGGCCTGGCTCAGCTCGGGCCGGAGTTGCTTCTTCAGCGCCAGGCGACGGTGTTCGTCTGCTCGCCGCTCAGGTCGCCTGCGATCTTGATGAGCTCGAGCAGCTGCCCGTCCTCGTCGTAGCCGCGCTGGGCGGCGCCAGCGACCTTCCAGACATCCTGGTAGGTGAGCTCGGCGGTGTAGGGGCTGCCCCGCAGCAGCTCGGCGAAGGTGGCCACGGCGAGGGACATGCGGAAGTCCGGGGTGGCGCTGGCGAACTCGCTGTGCAGCAGCTCACCCTCGAAGACGGTGGCCCACTCCTTCGAGGGGCTGTCTGGGCCGGGCTGCTTCGCCCGCAGCCGCACGGTGGCGAGCTCCATGCTCTTGGCGTCGTCGCGGAGGATGACGTCGTAGAGGGCGGTGACCGTGTGACCACTGCCGATCTCACCGGCGTCGACGCGGTCGTTGCGGAAGTCCACGTCGGCGATGTCACGGTTCTCGTAGCCGATGAGGCGGTAGCCCAGGACCGCGTCCGGGTTGAACTCGACCTGGATCTTCACGTCCTTGGCGATGGTCTGGATGGTGCCGCTCAGGTCCTGACCGAAGACCTTCTTCGCCTCGTCGAAGGTGTCGATGTAGAAGTAGTTGCCGTCGCCTTTGTTGGCGAGCTGCTCCATCATCGAGTCCTTGTAGTTGCCCATGCCAAGGCCCACCGTGGTCATGGTGATGCCCTGCTCGGCGTACTGCTCGATGGTGGCCAGGATCTCGTCGTAGCTGGTGCGCCCGATGTTGGCGTCACCATCGCTCATCACGATCACGCGGTTCTCGGCGCCGGGCAGGTAGCTCTCCGCGGCCATGTCGTAGGCGAGCTGCATGCCGCTGTCCATGTGGGTGCCGCCGCCGCTGTTCAGGCCGTCGATGCCGGTGTGGATGGCCTCCTTGTTCAGAGCCGAGGTGGGCTCGAGGATGACCTGGGTGGAGCCGGCGTAGGTCGCGATGGCGACGGTGTCTTCCTCGCTGAGGTTGTTCACCATGAAGTGCAGGCTGCGCTTCGCCAGACCCAGCTTGTCCTCGCTGCCCATGGAGCCGCTGACGTCCACCAGGAAGGTCAGGTGCACGGGGGCTCGCTCGCTCTGGTCCATCTCCAGGCCCTTCACGCCGATGCGAAGCACGTGGTGGGCGGGCTGCCAGGGGTTGGGTGCAGCCTCCATGTGGACGGCGAAGGGTGCGTCGTCGTTGCTTCCGGCCTCGGGGGGCGCGTAGTCGTAGGGGAAGTAGTTGACGAACTCCTCGACGCGCACGGCGGCGGTGGGGGGGAGACGTCCTTCCTGCAGCTTGCGGCGGCTGATCGTGTAGCTGGCGGTGTCGACGTCGACGCTGAAGGTCGAGAAGGCGTCCGACTCGACCATGGTCATGTCGTTCACGCCGTACTGGGTGTAGGCCTCGTTGCTCTCGTCAACCGGGGGCACCGCAAGATCGCCGGTGGTGTCGACGTCCTCGAAGTCGATCGAGGTGCGGGTTGTGTAGACCGGGGCCGGCGGCGGTGCGCTCGGGCCAGCCCGTTTTTCGGCCTTGCGGCCGCCGGAAGTGGCTCGGCCCTGCTCATTCGTTACCTCGATCTCGGCCTCCTGGGCCATGAGGACGTCCTCCTCGGGCATCGGATCGGGCTCGCTGGTTTTGAAGTTCTCGTCTACGTCCGGGGCATCCTGGACCGCGTCGACCTCGAGGGTCTCGGGGCTCTGCTTGCCCAAGCAGGCGGGGAGAGCGAGAAGAAGGACAGGGAAGAGACGTCGGGCGTTCATCAGGGCTCCGTTTCCGTGGGGTCTGACGGCAGAACGCCCTGTTTGGTTCCGTGCTTACACCACGATCCTGGAACTTCGTTCGCGGATAGCATTTGCATGATGCGTCGTGCCCTCCCACCACTCGTCGCCGCTGGCGCAGTGCTCGTGCTGGTGCTTCACTGGCCGGTGCCGCTCCACCTGTCGTCCTGGACGGCACCTTCGGCCTTTGGTGGGGACCACGTCTGGGCCTTCAGCCATATCGAACGGATGCTCCTCGGCGATCTGCCCCTGCGTCTGGACACGAACCAGCTGGGCTTTCCCATCCACCGAGAGGCCCGCTTCATCGCCTGGGTGCCCGCCCTGCTCGCCCTCCCGCTGCAGCGCCTGCTGGGACCCGTCGGTGCCTATCACGTGGTGTTGTGGATCACCCCGGTGTTCGCGCTCCTGGTCACCTACGCCTGGCTGCGCGAGGCCACCAAAGCCGATGGCTGGTGTGCTGCCTTGTGTGCCTTTCTCTATGCAAGCTCGGCCTACATGTTGTCCAACCTCGCGGCGGGGAACATCGACAAGATCCAGATCTGGCTGTACCCGCTGTGGCTCCTCCTGTGTTGGCGGGTCTTGCGGGAGCGGAGGGCGCGCTGGGCCTTGCCGCTCTTCCCGATCCTGGGTGCGTGCATGGCATTCAACGAGCCCTACTTCGCGCTCTTCCTGCCCCTCTTCGCGGCCCCCGTCCTTCTCGTGAGGAGTCTCCGCGAGCGGAGTTGGGTGTGCGGTGGGATCTCCCTGACGGCTCTGCTGCTCACCGGCCTTGGGTGCTTCCCCGCCTACAGCTACTACCAGAACCCTGGCGGCAAGACCCAGCTCTTCCAGCCGGCCGGGCCTGGCGCTACGAACGCTCTTCAGCAGCCGGCTGCGTCGATCGTAGAGCTCTTGTTCGGTCCTGGAGAGAGAGCGACCGAGGCGGTCGAGGTGGTTCACGTACCCATGGTCGGAGTGGGGCTCGTCGTGATGGTCCTGCTGCTCCTCTCCCGACCCGCGATGGGACGAATCACCGGACTCGTGATCGCAGGGTGTGGGCTGGTCATCGTGAGCGGGGTCCAGCAGGCGGGTATTCCCATGCCCATGGCCGCCTTGGAGGCACTGCACTACCCGCTGGAGAAAGGGGGGCAGTACTACCGGGCCGCACCGGTGCTGATGTTGGGGCTGGTGACGCTCCTGGCCGCGGGCTTGAGCTCGCGAGGAGCCGGTGGACGATCGGTCTGGGACAGCCCAGCCCGTTGGGCGGCGGTCGCGCTGCTACCGATCCAGCTCATGCACTGCCTCTGGGTGACCGGGCCCTTCTGGCCCCGTGAAGCCGCTGAGATTCCAGGTCGGGAGCTTCTGCTCGAGCTGCGGGAGCTCGGCGAGCCCTACGATGGCGTGGCGGTCTTTCCGGTCGCCAGCGGCCATTGGTTCAACACCGCTCGGATACTGGGTGCCAGCGTGCATGGTCACCCGGCTACCCTGCTCCCGCGGCATGTGGATGTCGTCGAGGCCCACCAAGAGTACTTCTGGACGAGAGAGATGACCCTGTCATCGCTCCAAGACTTCGGCATTCGCTTCGCGTTGCTGTACCGAGAGGCCGAGGTGAAGGACGCCGGCCGCCTCAGCGAGCGAGCGCTCTACAGGCTCTTTGGTGAGCCCTTGATCGTGACCGATGAGGTCGTGCTGTGGGAGCTGCCGTGGACGGACGTGCCACCGCGCCATGCTCCATCCTCGAGGCCATAGCTTGTACTCAATCTATGTCGTAGATTGCCGGTCTCCTCGAACATGGTGTAGTCCATAGATAGACTGCATCTCGGTAATTTTGTGTGCAGGGGTGTACTCATGGAAGCTACGATTATCGAGTGAAACGCGGACCCGATCTCGATGTCTTCCAGTACGTGGACTACCGCAAGTACCTGGACGCATGGTTCGCTGCCCAGAAGGGTGCGGACGGCCGCTTCTCCCATCGTCTCTTCGCGCGCAAGGCGGGAGTTCGCTCCCCAAGCCTGCTGAAGGAAGTGATCGCGGGCCGACGCAACCTCACCGCCACGACCCTGGAGGGCTTCGTACAGGCCTGCCGGCTGCGTGGGGAGTCGGCGCAGTTCTTCCGGGCCCTGGTGCAGTTCGACCAGGCCGAGACCGAGGATGAACGCCGCGAGGCCTGGGTCATCATTGCGGCCAGTCGGCGCTTTCGCTCCGCTCGGCCCATCGATGGCGCGATGATGGAGTACCTCTCGCACTGGTACATCCCCGCCGTTCGGGAGATGGCCCTGTGTGGCGACCTCACCGACGAGCCGGAGAAGGTCGCCAGGCGCCTGCATCCCACCATCACGAACGCCGAAGCGCGAAGCGCCCTGAGCACGCTGAAGGCACTGGGCATGCTGGTGGAGGAGGAGGGCGGCATTCTCCGGCCCCGGGACGTGTCGGTGGTCACGCCTCACCAGGTCACCGACTACGGTGTCCGGAGCTACCACCGCCAGATGCTGGAACGCGTCCACGATGCGATGGAGAGCGTCCCACAGGAAGAACGGCACGTCCTGGGATTGACAGTGGCGATCCCCGAGGGACTGGTGCCAACCTTGAAGGCGGAACTCGACGCACTGCAGGAGCGCTTGCTCCATCTCTGCGACGATCAGGCTCAGGGCGCGGAACGGGTCTACCAGGTGAATCTCAACCTCATTCCACTCAGCCGGGGCTGTTCCCGATGACGAGCCTGCCGCTTCTTCTCCTGGCCTGCTTCGACCCGAGCGATGGCACCGCCGTTGGAAATCCGGCGACGGCGGGCATCACGGGTATCGACATTCCCCAAGACGTCTTCCTGGAGGTGGGAGAGGTCGACGTGAAGTACCTCGTCCTGAAGGAGTGCCACGGAGGGACCGTCACCAAGTGGGTGGGCGACACCGTGGATCTGCTGGAGGATGCCGAGTACTCCACGACCATCGGCGCGGGCCGGTGGTGCGGCATGAGCCTGGCCATCGGCGATGGAGGGCTGTACCTCTCCGGCGAGACGGCGGAAGGGACGCCCTTCGACATCGAGCTCCAGCCCGAGGAGACCGTGCCCCTGGCGCGCCGCTTCAAGGCGGACGGCCAGCACATGTTGGTGGCGGTGGTCTTCGACGAGCTCTTCGATGCGAAGGAGCTGGACGAGCTGGGGGGCTACGTGCGGGCCTATCCCGGAGACCCGCTGGCGGATGAATGGGCGGAGCGTCTCTCCGACAGCGTGCTTCTGGTCGAGGATGTGGATGAGGACGGCTTCGTTGGAATCGGTGATTTCACGATCTTCGATCCGCTGAGCCGGGAAGAGGGCGACGCAAAGTCGGCGCCCCAGAGTGCTGCCTGCAGCTCCGGGGTCGAGTCGGCTGGGCTTGTCGCGCTCTTCGCCAGCCTGGTGTTGATGCTGGGTCGCCGCCGGCGCGGTCGCTGAGACCTCAGCGGCGCTCGTCGAGGGTGTCGAGCCGGTCGCGCAGGGCCTGCTGTTCCTCCTCCAGGGCCAGCAGGCGTTCCTCGAGCTCGCCGTCCTCGGGCTCCGGCGCCGAGTCGTCCCGCTTGCGAATGGCGGAGACCGAATCCTTCGCCCGATCCGCGGACCACTCCACGGTCTCCCACTTGCGGTAGGCCTGCAAGGCCACGATGCTTCGCTCGTCGCCGACCTGGCCCAGCACCGACGCGGCGGTGGTACGGGTGCGCAGGTACGCGCTCTGCAGGAGAGCTTCGATGCGCCGGGCCGCCTGTTCGGCGGCGCGTTCCCGCTGGATCCCCGGCTGGAAGCGTCGCACCAGCCGGCCGGCTGCCCACATCGCTGGATGGGCGACGTCGTGAGGGCGGTCCAGGCGTACCTGTTGAAGCACCAGATCCAGGTGTTCGGGCCCACCCTCCTCCCCAATCAGGTCCAGCGCAGCGATGTGGACCGGGTTGGGTCCCGTCTTGGGACGGCGAAGGCGAAGGAAGCTCTCCGCCTCGCGCAGGGCAGCATCGCGATCATGCTGGGCCCAGTGCCTCAGGAGCGCCGCTCGCACATCCGGGTTCCGCTCCCGGCGCCAGGCTTCCGCCAGGGGCCGAGCCTGCTTGCTGGGGGAGCGCCCCAGGGTGCGGGCTGCGTCCCGACGAAGCTGGTCGTGCGGGTCCTTCAGCAGCTCCGAGACCCCTTCGGCCACGAAGTCCCAGGGGCTCCGGTCCAGGGCATCCAGCGCTCGCAGGCGTAGAGCCAGGGGTGCGCTGGCGTCCTCCGCCAGCGTGAGGAGCCAACGCGCGGCTTCCTCGCTGCCATCGGAGCCCAGAGCGTCGATGGCCGTGAGCTTGGCGTAGGCATGGCTCGAGCCCTCGGCCTGGGCGATCCACATGGGCACCGACTGTTTGGTCTTGATCTTGGCGAGCAGCCCGCCGCGCGGGTCCACGGCCACGTAGGCGGGAGGGTCCTCCATGGGGATCACCAGCACCACCTTGTCCTGATCGACCCAGACGGTCCGCGTGACCTCTCCAGCCTGGATCTCCACGGGAAAGATCCAGGGCTGCTCGCTCCGTAGCAGGGTCACCCGCAGCGCTCCGTCGTCGTGGGACCAGCTGGCTTCGAGCTCCGGTGCCCCGCCCAGGTGCACCCACTGGTCGAAGAACCAGCGCAGGTGCATGCCGCTGACTTCCTCCATCGCTCGGCGCAGGTCATCGGTCTCGACCAGGCCGTGCGCGTGGCGCTTGGTGTACAGCTGGATGCCTTCCCAGAAGGCCTCCTCTCCCAGCATCACCTGGAGCATTCGGAGCACCGACGCCCCTTTGCTGTAGACGCTGCCGGACTCCTCGTGGCTCCCGTCGGGGGTGCTCCACCAGCGTCCGGCCAGTGGCCCGCTGTCCAGGCTCCACCGGTAGCGTCGGGAGACGTGGAGCGCCCAGGCCTCTTCACCCTCCGCATGCCGAAGCCACTCCCCCTGCATGAAGGTGGCGAAGCCCTCGTTCAGCCAGAGCTCGTGCCAGGTCCGGCAGGTCAGGGCGTCCCCGTACCACTGGTGGGCCAGCTCGTGGGCCTGGATCGACCGGGTACCGTCCAGCCGGGTCTGCAGGTGCTCCTCGTGCAGCAACACCCGTCGCGCCATCACGGTGGAGGTGGTGTTCTCCATGCCCGAATAGAGGAAGCGCTGGACGTAGACCTCGCGGTAGGTGGGGTAGGGGTAGTCCAGCCCGGTACGCTCGCTGAAGAAGTCCAACATCTCGGGCAGCACCCCGCGAACACTGTCCGCCTGAGCATCGGTGGTGTCTGGCGGGAGCCACTGCTCCACCGGTCGGCCGCGCCAGGTCTCGCGCTGGATTTTGTAGGGACCGGCAGCCAGCATGACGAGGTAGCTCACCAGGTCCTGTTCCATGGTGTAGTTCCACGCCGTGCCGTCGAACTCACCCAGGCCGTTGCTGAGCACCTTGTAGCCTTTGGGCACGACGAAGCGGCCGCTGCTCGTGAAGCGGTCGTTGGGGTAGTCCGGGAGCGGGATCCAGAAGCGGTTGTCTTCGCCTTCGCCCTGGCTCCAGACCTCGGTGTAGGTGTCGGGCCCCGTGCCCCGGAAGTGCAGGCCGCTCAGCGGTGTGGCGGCGTAGCGAACCGTCAGTTCGTGGGCGCGGGGAGGCACCACGGCCTCCAGTCGGCCCTCGTAGACGAAGAACTCGGTCGGGGCGTCGTCCACCAGGACCGCCTGGATCTCCAGATCCACCTGGTCGAGCACCACCTTGGTGGCGGGGGGCGTGAGCGGCTCCAGCGAGAGCGTCACGCTCCCTTCGATGCGAGCGTCCTCGGGATGGATCTCCAGGTCCAGGTGGAGGTGCTCCAGGTCCCAGTGACGGTCCGGAGCGAGGCTTCCGGGACCGCCGGTGGAGCGGTCTGCGGTGACGAAGGGTGCGAGCGCCCAGGTGAGGAGCAACATGGTTGGCTATCCTACGCCTGATGCTGCGTTGGACGTTCGTGACCCTTGGGATCCTGGGACTTGGTTGCTCGGGCTTCCGGGACAGACAACCGGACACCTTCACGCCCCAGGACACCGTCGAGGCGCCCTGCACGCCCTACTGTCAGCGCATGCAGGCCAACTGCAATCCGGCGTCGGTGGCGATCTACCCGGACAGCCAGGATTGCTACGACGCCTGCGTGCCCTGGCCGCGATCCGGGAGCGAGGGAGACGAGAGCGGTTACACCCTTCAGTGTCACGAGACCTACGCAGAGCAGACTCCGCTCGACGCGATGCTGAACTGCCCGCTCGCCGGTCCCGAGAGCGAAGCCTGCATCGACTGACGCTCGCCGTGGGCCTGGGCATGGGACCCATCTTCCTGGCGTGCACGGAGGGTGTGAGCTGTGGTCCGGGGACCCAGGAAGTCGATGGCCGGTGCCTGCCGCTCGCCGACACCTCCGTCCCCCCGGTCGAGACCGCTGACACCGACCCCGTGGACCCCGTCGACGACACCTCGACGTCCGAACCGGCCCTCGTGTACCTGTTGGCGGGTCAGTCCAACATGGTGGGGCTTGGGCAGGTCACCGCGCTTCCTCCCTCGCAGCGCCAGACCCAGGACGACGTGCAGATCTACTGGTCCGGGCGCGAGGGCTGGCAGGCGCTGCAGCCCTCCAGCGCGGGCTCGAACACCTGGGTGACCTACATCGGTCCGGAGGTCAGCTTCGGTCGCGCCATGAAGGACGCTCAGCCCGAACGGGAGGTCTACCTGATCAAGCACGCCGATGGCGGCACGGCCCTCGCGGACTGGTGGCAGCCCGGTGAACACGCCGACGATGTGGAGAACCAGGGGCTGGGCTACCAGATCTTCCACCGCACCGTCGTCGAGGGGCTGGGCCTGCTCGAGGAGCAGGGTGTGGACTACGAGGTCGCCGGCATGATCTGGATGCAGGGCGAGTCCGACGCGGCCTACGCCCCCTATGCCGAGGCCTACGAGGCCAACCTCCTCCACTTCATCGAGAGGGTCCGGGCGGATGTCGCGGTCGAGGACCTGCCCTTCATCATCGGGGAGATCCACTGCCTGGATGTGTGCGCCTACCGGGACACGGTGGTCGCGGCCGAGCGTGCCGTGGCGGCGCAGGATGCCCAGGTCCGCTCCTTCGACACCCTCGACCTGGAGCGCTTCCCCTCGGACTACTGGCACTACGCGGGGATCGGTCAGAGGGTCCTGGGCCAGCGCTTCGCCGAGTCACTGCTGGGTGAAACGGAGCTCAGGCCCTTTCCCACCGCGGCGATCGAGATCACCGGGACCTTCAGCTACTCCTACTACGGCGCCTTCACGGTGGGATGGGCCTTCACGGCGCGCGAGGACCTTCGGGTGACCGACCTGGGTGTCTTCGATCTCGGACTGGATGGGCTCTACCACAGCACCCTCGTCGGCATCTGGAGTGCGGACACGAAGGAGCTGCTGCTTCAGGCCGACGTGTACAGTGGGAGCTTGTACGACACCACCTGGCACGGGGGCTTTCGCTTCGTGGGCGTCGAGCCGCTGCTGCTCCCGGCGGGCGACTACGTGATCGGGAACGTGAGCTACGCCTGGACGCCTGACTTCTATGTCTATGCGGCGGGGATCACGGAGTCCGCCAGCGTGGATTGGCTGGAGTCCAGGCACACCGGGGGGACGGTGCTGAGCTACCCCCCAACCGTCGGGGTGACGACGGACGATGCGGCGGCGTGGTTCGGCCCGAACCTGATGTTCGAGCCGGTGGTCGAACCGTGATGTTGCTGTTCTCCACTCTTGCGTTGGGGGCGGAGGGAGACCTCTCCGGCTACGCCGAGCTGCAAGCCCGCTACTCCCACGGGGTCGAGGGCACACCCTGGTTCCTGCTGGAGCGGGTGCGACCCACCCTGGAGGTCGAACCGAACCCCCGAGCGCGGATCGTCGTCAGTCCGCAGCTCGCCGTGCCCCAGGGGCGCTACGAGCTGGAGGAGGGGGTGAGGCTGCTGAACGACCAGGCCGGCGCCATTCTCGACCTGGCGGGCTGTGATCTCAGCGTTCCCGACCGCATCAACACGGTCCACGACGTGCTCACCCTGGAGCGCTTCTACGTGGACGTCTACACGCCGCGCGCGGACGTGCGGGTCGGGCGACAGGCCCTCAACTGGGGTTCAGCGCTCTTCTTCAACCCCACCAATCTCTTCAACCAGGTCTTGCTGACCGAACCCTGGAAAGAGCGGCAGGGTGTCAACGCTCTGCGGGTCACGCTCCCCTTCGACCGTCACCAGGTGGTCGTGGTCGCCGCGCTCGAAGACGACCTGGAGCACGCTCGTGTGGCGGTGAAACCCACGGTCAACGTTCTGGCCACGGACCTGTCCCTGGTGGCCAGCTGGCGCACGGGCGATGACCTGCCGGTGCTGGGCTGGGATGTGCGCGGCACCCTGGGCGCGGGCTTCTGGGTGGAGGGCCGCACGGCCCTGGACGAGCCAGCACCCTTCGTGAGCGCGGGGCTGGACTACAGCTTCCCGATCCTGGATCGCGCCTACCTTGCCGTGCAGTACACCTACGACGGCACGGGGCTGGCGCCCGAGGACTACAGCATGGACGCGCGCGGCGGTGGGGTGTCTACGCTGGAGTGCGAGAACGTCGATGCGCCGGAGGCGTCCGAGCCACGCTTCACCCTGGGCCGTCACTACGCGCTCGGCACCCTGAGCCTCAGCAACTGGGAGGTGGTCTCGGCTGGAGCGACCGTGCTGGTCAACCTGGAGGATGGAAGCGCCTTTCTGATGCCCTCGCTCGGCTGGACCCCGGGGGCCGCCTGGTCCATCAATGCCGGGGCCCAGATCCCTCTGGGCGAGGGGGAGTTGAGCCCGGGACCTGCTCTCACTACCATCGACGATCCTGTGGAGCTGGACTTCTCCGGTCTCGTTCCCGAATGGACGGCCTTTACCTATGTCCGATTTGCCCTCTGAGCCGCTGGTCCGAATCGAGGGGATCACCAAGATCTACCCGATGGGCACGACCGAGGTCCACGCGCTGAGAGGCATTGATCTGACCATCGCCGAGGGAGAGTTTCTCGCTTTTGCGGGCCCGTCGGGCAGTGGCAAGACCACCCTGTTGAACATGGTGGGTTGTCTGGACAAGCCCACCGCGGGCCGCGTGGTCCTGGGTGGCCAGGACCTGTCGGCGATGGGGGAGAAGGCCCTCGGCAAGATTCGAGCGGACCGCATTGGCTTTGTCTTCCAGTCCTTCAACCTCATCCCCGTGTTGACCGCTCTGGAGAACGTGGAGGTCGCCTTGCGGCTGGGAGGGCGCCCGCCTGACCGGGACCGCTGCGAACAGGCGCTCGCCGACGTGGGTCTTGGGGACTACCTGACCCGGCGCCCGAACCAGCTCAGCGGAGGGCAGCAGCAGCGGGTCGCCATTGCGCGGGCGTTGGTGAAGGGGCCCAGCCTGGTGATCGCGGATGAGCCCACCGCCAACCTGGACTCGGTCGCCGGCACCAACGTGCTGGACCTGATGCGGGAGCTCAACGAGAAGAGCGGCGCGACCTTCCTCTTCAGCACCCACGATCCCCTGGTCCTGGATCGGGTCAAGCGCACGGTGCGGCTCCGCGATGGCCTGGTTGTGGAGGCCTGATGTTCCTCGCCTCCCTGGCGCTGAAGAACCTCACGCGCAACCTGGGCCGCAACGCGCTGAGCATGGTCTCGGCCATCGTCGGGGTCTGTTTCCTCATCTTTGGTCTGGGCTTCATCGACGGGGTGGACGAGAGCGTCCTCAGGGCCACCGTGAACACGGAGACCGGTCACGTGCGGATCATGCCCGCAGCGCTTCGGTCCGACGACGTGACGGGCTTTCCGGTGGACGAGCTGGAGCCTTTTCCAGACGCGCTGAAGAGCAAGCTGGCCGACTACAACTGGACGCAGCGCCTGCGCTTCGATGCGCGGCTCGTGGCCGGTACCGAGTCCGTGCAGGCCATGGGCATGGGGATCGATCCGGAGCGCGACCCTCAGGTCTTTCCACGAGACAAGTACACCCAGGAGGGCAGCTGGGACGGCCTGGTCCTGGGACGACTGCTGGCGCGCCAGGTGGGCCTGTCGATCGGTGACCCCGTCTACGTGGAGGTCCGCCGCAGCAGCGGCTCCATCAACGCGCTTCGTTACGAGGTCGCTGGCATCGTGAGCACCAACAGCCCGGCGATCGACTCCCGCGCCATCATTCTTCCCCTCGAAGAGGCGATGGAGCTCGTGGGGGCGCCGGGACCCAGCGAGATCGCGGTCCGATTGGACAACCCCATGAAGGCGGATGCGGTCTCTGCCGAGCTGCAGGGAGCGTGGGTCTCGATGACCTACCTCGAGGAGGCGGCGGACGTGCTGGAGATCAGCACCATCCGACGCAAGGCCCTGAGCTTCTTGGTCCTCATGATCATGGGCATCTCGGCGACGGGCATCGCGAACACCGTGATCATGGCGGCCTACGAGCGCATCCGGGAGATCGGTACCCTCGCCGCCATGGGGATGACGCGAGGGGCCATCCGTCGCCTCTTCATGGTCGAAGGCTTCTTGCTGGGGCTGTTGGGCAGCACACTGGGCGCCTTGATCGGTGGAGGCCTGTGCTTCTGGTTCGCCACCAAGGGCTTCGACTTCAGCGGGTTGGTCGAGGAAAATACCGGCAAGCAGGCCTTCGCCTTCGACGCCATGGTCTACACCCGCTTCGACCCGATCAAGATCGCAGGGGCCGCCCTCTTCGGCATCGTCGTGGCCACCCTGGCCAGCCTCTACCCGGCGGCCTGGGCCGCTCGTCTGAACCCCGCCGATGCGGTGAGGGACTGAGATGTGGCATCTCAAGCTCGCGGTGCGCAACGCCTTGCGCAACAAACGTCGGACCGCGCTCACCGTGGGCACCGTGCTCTTCGGCACCTTGCTCCTGACCGTCGCTCTGAGCTGGGTCGGAGGGGTCGTCGGGTCGATGATGGACCAGATCGTCGGCATGGTCGGCGAGGTTCGAATCAGCCACGTCGACTACCCGGACCGCGAGAACCGCTTTCCGATCGAGTACAACATCGAGGACAGCGCGCCGGTCAAGGCGGCTGCGGAGCGTCACGGTCTGCAGGTCTTCGAGATCATCCGCACCGGGGCCATCGTCACCGCCGATGACGAACTGGGGGACAACTTCTGCCTCATGCTGGGGGCCGACGCCGAGTACTTCACCGAGATCCTGGGCGCGGAGCTGATCGCCGGCGGGCCGGTGGAGGACCCCGAGACCCAACTGTGGCTGGGTCGCGAGCTCGCGGAGGAGATCGGTGCCGAGGTGGGGGACGAGGTGGTCTTCGTCGGAAAGACGCAGGACGGAAGCCTGTCCTCCATCAAGGGCGATGCAGTCGGCATCGTGAGCACCGGCAGCTTCCTGACGGACAGCTTTGCCTACATCCCGCTGGACAAGGTTCGCTACTTTGCGGACATCGAAGGCGGCGCCGTCGAAGTCCAGGCCTATGGCGGGGACCGCGAAATGGCCCTGGATCTCGCCGCGATGCTGGTCGCTGAGCCCGAGATGGAGGGGCTGGCCGTGCAGGCATGGATGGAGCGTTCCCCCTGGAACCAGATGTACGAAATCCAGAAGGTCGTGGGTACTTTCCTGGGCGGCATCGTCATCTTCATCGCGGCGCTGGGGGTGCTCAACACCATGTTCATGAGCGTGCTCGAGCGCACCAACGAGATCGGGGTGCTTCGCGCGATGGGCATGAGCCGCTTCGGTGTGGTGTTCAGCTTCCTGGTCGAGGGCATGGCCATCGGGGTGGTCGGCAGCGTGGTCGGCATCGGCCTCGGCGCGGTCCCCAGCTACTACCTGGAGGTCGAGGGGGTGTCCTTGTCCGAAGACATTGTCCGCGACTCGGGAATGCCGATGTCGGCGACCTTCTACGCCGATCTGAACCTGGAGATCGCGCTGACGGTCTTTGTCATGGGCATGCTCATGGCGGTCCTTGGAGCCCTCGTTCCGGCACTTCGCGCCAGCTTCATCCAGCCCATCGACGCCATGCGTCGGAAGAGGTGACCATGTTTCTTGCCCTCCTTACGGCCTGCAGTCCCCTCGGTGCCGAGGAGTTGCCCACCGTCGAGAGCCTGCTGCAGGGAATCGACACCAACATGACCTACGAGACGCGGCAGATCCGCGCCGAGATGGACGTGGTGAAGCCCAAGCGGAGCAAGCACTACGAGATGCTGAGCTACGGCCGGGGCGTGGACGAGTCCGCCACCGAGTACCTCGCCCCTGTGCGCGACGCGGGCACCAAGATGCTCAAGAAGGGGGACGAGCTCTGGATCTACCTGCCCAGCGTGGAGAAGGTACAGAAGCTCTCCGGCCACATGCTGCGCCAGGGAATGATGGGCTCCGACATCTCCTACGAGGACATGATGGAGTCCGGCTCCTGGCTGGACGCGTACGATGCGGAGGTCACCGGGGCCGAGACCACCCAGGGGCGGGACTGCTGGGTGCTCGAGCTGCAGGCCAAGCGCGAGGACGTGAGCTACCCCAAGCGCAAGGTCTGGGTGGACAAGGAGACCCTCGTCCCGGTGCGCCAGGAGCTCTTCGCCTTGTCCGGCGTAAAGCTGAAGAGCTGGCTCATGCTCGATCCCGTCCAACATGACGACCGCTGGTACCCCACGCGGATGGTCATCGATGATGCGCTGCAGGAGGGGAGCTACACCGAGATGCGTTTCTCCGACATGGAGTTCTCGGTCGAGCTGGAGGACGAGGTCTTCTCGATGCGGTGGCTGGAGCGCTGAGCAAGCGGAGGGTGCTGAGCCGTGCTTTCGAGGAGGGGCAGGGCACGGTCCTCTTCGTGATGCTGAACCCCAGCACGGCGACGCAGGAGCAGGACGACCCGACCATCCGTCGCTGCATCGGCTTTGCCCGTCGCTGGGGCTACGCGCGCCTGGAGGTGGTCAACCTCTTCACGTGGAGAGCGACTCGGCCGAAGGACCTGCCTCGAGACTGGGATCCGGAGGACGACCGCGCCATTCGGGAGGCCGTGGCCCGCGCGGACCGCGTGGTCGCAGCCTGGGGCGTGCACGGGGCCGGCCCACGGGCTGCCGAGGTCCTGACCCTGCTGGGGCCCTGCGACTGCCTGGGCGTCACGAAAGAAGGACACCCACGCCACCCCCTGTACCTTCGGGCCGACACGGCGCCGAGGCGATACCGGGGAGCCATGACCCGCGACGATCTCATCGCTGTCCTCGGGCCCGTTCTGGACGTGGTCCGCACCATCGACCCCGCAGACCCCTCCGCTCGCGACACCCTCCAGGCTGCGCTGCCGATGTCCGCGCTGCAGGAGCTCAAGTCCCTGGTGCGTAAGGCCGTCGCCGAGCGCGTGATCTGTGAGCGCGAGAATGGGCCCATTCGCTGGTCTCGGGTGGCCAAGGACCTGGACGGCTGGTCGGTCGACGCCGTGCACATGAGCACACCCGGCCCGGGGCACACCCACCCCCTGGGTGAGGTGGATCTGTGCTTCGCCGTGGAGGGTGACCCGGACTTCGACGGCAACCCCGAAGGCTGGACCGTCTACCCGCCCGGTTCCTGGCACGTGCCCACCGTCCGCGGTGGCGTCATGGACATCCTCTACTTCCTGCCGGAAGGAGCGATCCGCTTCGAGGCGAGGCCGGAGTGAAGCGCGCATGGCCGCATCTGCGCGTGGCCTTCGTGCTCTTCCACATCGTCGTGATCACGCTGATGGCGATCCCGGCACCGGGTGGTGGCATGCAGCGGAGCTCGTGGAAGGACCCCACGGTCCAGGCGGAGTTCGCGACCTGGACCGAGCTGCTCAACAGCCTGGGCGCCGAGCTGACGAAGAAGGAACTCGAAGACGGTCTCTGGGAGCTCTCGCTGGCCTACATGGCCCGGCGTAGCGACGTGTTGGATCCGCTGCGGCCCTACTACCGCTACACCGGCTCCCAGCAATCCTGGCGCATGTTCGTGGCCCCGCATCGATGGCCGGCAAAGCTGCGCATCGACCTGAAGACCCACGATGCCTGGGAGACCATCTACCTGGCTCGAGATCCTGATCTGGACTGGCGGGCCCGGCAGCTCGATCACGACCGCATGCGCTCGGCCATCTTCCGCTTTGCGTGGAAGTCCTACCGCGGCTCCTACAACAGCTTCACGCGCTGGGTCGCGGATCGGGCAGCCAAGGACTTCCCTCACGCGACGCACGTGCGGGTGCTCTTCCTCAAGCAGCAGACCCCCTCGGCGAAGCAGGTACGGGAGGGCTTCGAGTACCCGGTGAAGGAGATCCAGGTGGTCACCCATAGCCTCGGTGGGCGCCGCTGATGTGGGGACGGTGGGTCGCACTTCTCTCGAGGACAGAGCCCCCGCTCGCCCTGGCGCTCTTCCGCATCGCTGTGGGCCTCTGCGCCGTCGGGACGGTGCTCTCCCCGGTCTTGTCCGATGTGGTCGAGCTGATCTGGATGGACCGGGAATTTGGTGGCTACCGGGTTCTGAAGCGAGGACCGTGGCTGGTCCAGTGGCTGGGCGGCCCCAGTCCTCAGATGATCTGGGGGCTCATCGTGGCCGCACTCGTCTCGGGGACGGCGCTGACCGTGGGCTTGGGCGGGCGCGTGATGGCCTTCCTCACGCTCTGGTCGGCCATGGCCGTCACGGACATGAACGGCCAGGCTGGCGGCAGCTACGACGAGCTGCTCACCTGCGCGATCTTCCTGGTGCTGCTGTCCGACGGCAGCCGCACGCTGAGCCTGGACTGCCGCCTTCGGACCGGGCGATGGACCTGCGACACCCCCATCTCCAGCTGGCCGCGCTGGCTGGCGATCTTCCAGATCGTGCTCGCCTACTGGTCGACGGGTGCCCAGAAGGTGAGCGCCTACTGGACGCCTGCCGGTGGCTTCAGCGCGCTCTGGTACATCTTCCAGCAGCCGAGCTGGCAACGCATCGACATGCACTGGTTGGCGCCCCTCTACCCGCTCACCCAGGTGGCGACGGCCTCCGCGTGGATCTGGGAGTTGACCTCGCCGATCCTCTTGCTGGCCTTCTGGTACCGCCACACGCGGGAACGCCCTGGGCGAGTGCGCGGTTTCATGAACCGGATCGACTTTCGCCTCTGCTTCGCCATCTTCGGGACCGTGGTCCACCTGGGCGTCTTCATATTCATGAACGTGGGCCCCTTTACGTGGGTGACCCTGGCCTTTTACGTCTGTTTCTTCCATCCCGAGGAGCTGACCAAGGCCTGGCATCGGCTGAGGCCGGTTAAGGCGCGGACATGAGCTTCGAGAGAGCGCTGGTCGTTGGGGCCAGCAGTGGCATCGGTGCCGAGCTGGTGAGGAAGCTGCTGGCTCGAAATTGTCAGGTGGCGGGGATCGCACGACGGGCTGGGCCCATCGAGGCACTCGGGGCGCGGGCCTACGTTCATGATGTGCGGAACTACGACGAAGCCCCCCATCTCTTTGATCGGATCGTCGAGGACCTGGGTGGGCTGGACCTGCTCATCTACAACAGCGGGGTCATGCCAGCGGTGGAGGAGCACGAATACAACTTCGAGAAGGACCGGCAGGTGCTCGAGGTGAACCTGCTCGGCGCCGTGAACTGGCTGAATCTGGGCGCTGCTCAGATGGAGTCGCAGCGCTCGGGCACCCTGGTGGGTATCTCCAGCGTGGCGGGGGACAGGGGACGGCGCGGCGCTCCGGCCTACACCACCTCGAAGGCGGGACTGACGGCCTTCATGGAGGCGCTCCGAAACCGCTTGCACCGCTATGGCGTGGACGTGGTGACGGTGAAGCCAGGGCCCGTGCGGACACCCATGACCGATGGCATGGAGCTGCCCTTCATCATCGACGCCGCCGAGGCTGCTGATGGTGTGCTCACGCTCGCAGGGCGCGGGTCGGGTGAGGGCTACGTACCCCTGGTCTGGTGGCCCATCATGTCCATCATTCGAAGCGTACCCAGCTTCATCTTCCGGAAGACGAACATCTGACTCGTGTAGAAGGCTCCTGGTGACCCCTCTCAACACAGCGCCGCGCAAGGTCTTCGAGGGCTTTGGCTATGCCGAGGGCGCGCGAGCTGTCGCCGGCTTCCTGACCCCCCGAACCGGCGAGGAGGTCGCGAGCATCTTCGAACGCGCCTCGGAGGAGGGAGTCAAGGTCTGCCTTCGAGGCAACGGTCGGAGCTATGGCGACGCCGCGCTCACCAGCGAGGGTGTGGTGATGGACCTTCGCCGCATGAAGCGGGTGCTGTCCTGGGACGCCGAGAACGGGATCATCGAGGTCGAGCCGGGCCTGACGGTCAACGAGCTCTGGCAGCACACCCTTCCCGCGGGTTTCTGGCCAGCGGTGGTGCCTGGCACCGGGCACCCCACCGTGGGTGGCCTTGTGGCCATGAACGTGCACGGCAAGAACCACTACAAGGTGGGTGGTATTGGCGACCACGTCCTGGAGCTGGACCTGGCCACCCCGAGCGGGGAGCTGCTCACGCTCTCCCGGGATCTGAACCGCGATCTCTTCCACGCCGTCATCGGGGGCTTCGGCATGCTGGGCTGCGTCACCCGCGTGCGCATGCAGCTCAAGCGGGTGCACAGCGGATCCCTGCGGGTCTGGCAGTGGTCGACCCCAAGCATCGAGGGCCAGTTCGAGGCCTTCGCCGACTGCCACGACGCGGACTACTTCGTGTCCTGGGTGGACTGTATGGACGGCGCACCGGGCCGTGGACAGCTGCACCGGGCCAAGTACCTGCAGGAAGGTGAGGACACCCTTCCCAGCTTCCGCACCGAGGACCAGCGCTTCCCGAGGACGATGATGGGCGTGCCGCTCTCGCTGGTACCGCACGTGCTCAAGATCTTCTACAGCTCGAACAGCGGGGTGGCCCTGACCAACGCCCTGAAGTACCTGGCCAGCCACTTGGGGAGCACCCGTGAGTTCCGGCAGTCTCACGCAGCCTTTCACTTCCTGCTGGATCAGCTGGTGGGCTTTCGCGACGCCTACGCCCCGCACGGTTTCATCCAGTACCAGCCCTTCCTGCCGGCGGACGCTGCGCTGCCGGTCATGCGCGAGATCCTGGTGCGCTGCCAGCGTGTCGGGATCGTCGCCTACCTTGGTGTTCTCAAGCGCTATCGGGAAGACGACTTTCTCCTGAGCCACGCCTTGGATGGCTACTCCCTGGCTCTGGACCTGCCCGCCAAGGACGTGCCGGGCCTGTGGAAGCTCACCCATGAGCTCTCCGACATGGTGTGCGAGGCGGGGGGCAAGTTCTACCCGGCCAAGGACCTCGTCATTCGCCCGGACCACTTTCGTCGGGCCTTCGGACAGGAAGCCATCCAGACCTTCCGGACGCTGCGGCAGAGGGTCGATCCGGAGCGCGTGCTCCACACGGACCTGGCGGCCCGCATCGGTGTCGACGAGAAGCGGTAGACTGCGCGCATGCTTCTGCTCATGTCCTGGATGTTCACCGATCCCCTCCCCGTGTCGCTCGCAACTCGATCGACGGAGTTCGGAACCAGCCACGAGACCGATGAATACCGGCTCGAAGTTCGCGGTGGTTCGGCCAGTCTCGGAGAGCGCGGCGTCATCGTCGTCACCGTCTCCGGCAAGGGCGGCTACACCATCGACGAGGGCTACAAGCACCGCATCAAGGGCAAGCGCCCGCCGAAGAACGCTCAGTGGGGCCAGGTGAGACTGGACGCTTCCGATGGCTGGATCAGTGATGACGGGCTGTCCTTCACCTTCGAGCTGCCCTACCGAGCCACCCGCATTGGCGAGTACCCGCTGGCGGCGAAGCTGAAGAGCCGGGTGTGCCTGGGCGAGGAGTGCAAGCGGGTGAGCAAGACCGTGAAGACGAAGGTCTACGTCCGCTGAGCCTGGAGGGCGTCGAGCGGGGCGGCGGCCCTCGGCTGGTTCTGGTCCACAGCTCCGGCATCGGCGCGGTGCAGTGGTCCGTGGTGCAGGTGCGCCTGGAGCAGCGCTACCGGAGCCTTGCGGTGAACCTGAGCGGCTATGGCGGAAGCCCCGCCGGGAACTTCGAGGACGACGTGGCAGGGCTCGCAGCGCTGCTGGATGGCGACACGACCCTGTGCGGACACAGCTACGGCAGCTTCGTCGCGATGCACGCGGCACGTCGGGTGCGTCCGGCGCGCCTGGTGGTCATCGAGCCCGTCTGCTTCGACATCCTGCGCCAGGTGGGCGACGAGCAGGGCGTGGCTCGCCTTCGCCTGCTCGAGGACAACGTCGCCTTCTGGGACGAGGACAACGCGAGCACCGAGGCCTGGCTCCGAAGCTTTACCGAGTACTGGAACGGATCGGGTGCCTGGGAGACCATGTCGCAGCGACGCAGGCGAAGGCAGGCGCGCCTGGCCCCGAAGGTCTTTGGGGAAGTGGTGCGCACCTGGCGCGACGAGACGCCGCTTCAGGCGTGGAGGGAGCTGGGATGTCCCGTCGAGATCGCGGTGGGCGAGCACACCACCCTGGCTGCGCGCCGGGTGGCTGTGGTTCTCTCGGAGGCGCTCGGGGTGAGCCTGCACCGAGTCGCCGGTGCGGGACACATGTTCCCCCTCACGCACCCTGACGCCGTGGTCGAACTGTTGACCTCGGGCGGCTAGGGCTACGCTCCTGTCATGGCGGAGAAGAAGACAACCTGGTTCGAGCGAATCCTGGGCGGGCTGCTCACCGGGATGATGGTTGGAATCGCACTTCTGAGCTACGGCCCGGAGGATCTCTCCACCGCGGTGATGGCCGGGTGCGTAGGGGTCGCTGTCCTGGTCGGCGCCGTGCTCGGCCACATCGCCGCCGAGCTCCTCGGCGCGCTTCTTTGAGGGCAGGAGGAAGGCAACCCGTCGTCAGTCGGTGGACCGGCTGATGAACAGGGACTTTCCGTGGCCCAGCTCTTCCAGCCGGCGGTGCAGCTCTCGTCGCAGCTTCCGTCGGCAGCGCTGGAGCACTCCCCGAGCACCGGTGCCTTCCAGCTCGAGCAGCTGCGTGATGTCGTCCTGGGACATGTACTGGACGTAGCGCAGCGTCACCGCCTCACGCTCGACCTCGTCCAGGACTGCGGCCGCGGCCTCCTCCAGGATCTGGTTGCGCTCCGCCACCCGCAGGCTGCGGAACATGTCGAAGACCTCCCCCTCCGGGTCGATCACGCCGTCATCGCTCAGGTACTCGCGCTTCTTCTGAAGCGCGCGCAGGCACAGGTTGTTCGCGATGCTGAAGATCCAGGTGCTGAAGCGGGAACGCTGCTCGAACTCGGAGAGTTTCTGGTAGGCCACCAGCAGCGTCTCCTGGGTGATCTCTTCGGCCCAGGCCGGGTTCTTGAGCCTTCGCAGACACAGTGCGTAGATTCGGCCTCGGTTGCTGGAAAAGAGGCGATCCAGCTCCGCTGAGAGGGAAGGGGTTCGGTCCTGCCCGACACGGTCCTGCTCCTGGTGGCGATCGATGATCGCGTGCTCCGTGTCCCGTCCTGGCTTCTTGTCCCGTCCGCCCACAGGGCCCTCTCATCCACTTGATCCTCGTCGATCTTCCTCTCCAGCTCAAGCCCTTGGTGCTGAGCTCGGCACTGCCTTTCCCAGACTTTGTCCACGCTTCGGAAAGAAAACGGCGACCTGGCCGTAAGGCTCGCGATCCCCCAGTTGTTGGGGGTCAGCAAGGAGCGCTTGTTGCTACGTCCTGAGCCGGCCTCATCGGCTGATCCGAAGGAACCCAGCCACCCTCCGACCCACTGGCTTCTCGAACCCGAACTCCGGGCCGACGTGGCCGCCCACGTCGTGCTGTGCTCCACCTGCAGGGCCGAGCGGATGCTCTTCCTGGATGCCTTCGGAAGCGCTGGGGGGGATGGTGGGGCAGGGGAGACCCTGGCTCCCGTGGACTCCTTCGCCTCTCAGGTGGTGTGCGTGTCCGAGGATCCGAACGGAGTCCGCTACCGGGTCCTGGGTCGTCTGGGAGCAGGGGGCATGGGGCAGGTGGTGCGAGCGATGGATCCCATGCTGGGTCGCGAGGTGGCGATCAAGCGCCTGCACCCCTACCTGGTGGCCCGAAGGGGTCAGAAGGAGCGTTTCATCGCGGAGGCGCAGACCATCGCGCAGCTCCAGCATCCAGGGATCGTTCCGGTCTTCGAACGTGGCCTGACGCCAGATGGAGTGCCCTTCTACACGATGCCGGTGGTTCAGGGCCGGACCCTGGGCCAGGCCATCGCGGCCTTCCACGCGGCGCTCCTCCCACACCGCTGGCCCGAGAAGGAGGGCCTGAGCCTGCACCGGATGGTGTCGGTGCTGCGCAAGGCCGCGGAAGCGGTGGGCTATGCGCACAGCCAGGGGGTGGTGCACCGGGACCTGAAGCCGGACAACATCATGCTGGGCTCCTTCGGCGAGGTCTGGGTGATGGACTGGGGCCTCGCCAAGGTGGAGGGTGCGTCGGAATCGCGGGTGAGCACCATTCGCACCGGAGACAGCCTGGAGACCCGCGAAGGCGTCGTGACCGGGACCCCGGCCTACATGTCGCCAGAGCAGGCACGGGGCTGTTCGGCGGGCTCACGCAGTGACGTGTACGCCCTCGGTACGATCCTCTACGAACTGCTCAGCGGCACGCTTCCCTACAATCTGTCGAATCCCGAGGACTCTCTGGATGCGCTTCGGCGGGGGGCGCCGATTCCCCTGGTGGGGTGTCTGGGGCCAGCTCATCCTTCGGTACCCCCGGGACTGATCGCCATCTGCGAGCGCGCGATGCAGCGAGACCCCGCTGAACGCTTCACGGATGGCGTTGCGCTGGCGGAGGCCCTGGCCGGCTGGCTGGAGGGTGCTCAGCGACGTGAGCAGGCGCGTGCGGTGGTTGTGCAGGCGCAGACGCTGACGGAGGAGGCACGGGAGGCCACGCATCGGGCGGAGACGCTTCGGGGGGAGGCGTCCCGGTGGGTGGAGAAGGGTGCAGCGGCGATGTGGGCCCTGCTGGAGCGCTCGCGCGAAGCGGCGTCCACCGCACGGGAGCTGGAGCGTGAGTCCCTGCGGCAGCTCCACAGCGCCCTGGTCTTCGACCCCTCGCTGCCCGAGGCCCACCGGGCTCTCGTCGAGGGCTACCGGTCGCTTCGGAACCGAGCACACATCCAGCGGGACGATCAGCGCGCCTCCGAGGCGGAGGCCCTGCTGCAGGCTCACCTGAGCGCCTTGTCTCCTCGGGATCCCCTTCGGTGGGCGATGACGGAGGAAGCCGCCAGACTGGGGCGCAGCGTGCTTCCGCCGCGTCAGGGCGTGTGCTTGGCTGGGCGAGAGGGGCTCCTGGCGGAACTCGGTGCCTGGCGGTTGTCTTCCGGGCGCTTGTTGACGCTGGTGGGAACGGCCGGTTCGGGCAAGACGCGGCTGGCGACTCACTTCGCGCGTCGAGAGAACATGCGGGTGGCCTTCTGTGCCCTGGCCACGGCCCGGACCGCGGAGGACATCGTGCGGAGAGTGGCGGCCGCACTGGAGATCTCTCTCCGTGCGGGCGAAGCGCGGGTGCAGGTGGGCAACGCACTCCGGGGCCGTGGGCCGATGCTGCTCGTGCTGGACAACCTGGAGCAGGCGAAGGACGCCGCGGTCACGCTGGCCTGCTGGCTTGAGGTGGCACCGGCACTCCGGATCGTGGCCACCAGTCGCAGCCGTCTGGGCCTCCCCGAAGAGCAGGTCCTGGAGGTCGCCCCGCTGGAACTCCTGGCGGCGGCGGAGATGTTCGAATCGGTGGCTCGCCAGTCCCGGCCGAGCTTTCGGATCAGCGCGCGCAGCCTGCCGCAGGTGCTGGACCTGGTGGAGCAGTTGGACCGTTTGCCGCTGGCGATCGAGCTGGCCGCGGCGCGGATGGGGGCGCTGGGCCTCGCCGGCATTCGGGACAGGCTCTCCGACCGCTTTGCCCTGCTCCGAGGGCGACTGCGGGACCCCTCGGCACGGGCTCTCCAGGGTGCCTTGGAGGCCTCCTGGGAGCTCCTCACGGAGAGCGAGCAGGGCGCCTTGGCGGCCTGCAGCGTCTTTCACGGTGGCTGGGACCTGGCCGCTGCCGAGTCGGTGTTGAGTGTTCCCAGCGGTGTGCCCCCGGTCCTCGACTTGTTGGAGGCCCTCGTCGATGACCACCTGGTCGTGCGCACCGAAGGCGAAGTCACCCGTTTTGGTCTGCTCGAGTCCGTGCGTGTCTTCGCAGCAGAGAAGCTGGGAGCACGACAGGAGCGCGTCGATGAACGCCACGCGCAGCACTACGCGACCTACGGGAGCGAGGCGTGGATTCAGTCGCTGAACACCCATGGTGGAGCTGAGCGTTACCGGGCCCTCCTGCTCGAGCGGGAGAACCTGCTGGTGGGGATGCGGTCGCCCCGAGCGGTTCTTGCCGCAGCCTGCGCGCTCGCCCTTGGACGCGCCTACAACCAGGTCGGCCCAGCTGTGGAAGGTGCGGAGCGCCTGGGGCGAGTGCTCGAGCGCTGCGATCTGGACGCGGCCGTACGGGGAAGACTGCTGACCGATCGGGTGCGGCTCCAGAGGCTCGGTGGCCAGGCGGACGCGCGGTCCTACGAGGACATGGACCGGGCTCTCGCCATCGCTCGAGAGACGGGTGACCGACGGCTGGAAGGGATCGTGCTCGAGTGTGTGGGCATGCTTCACCGGCAGCAGGGCCAGATGAGTGAGGCCCTCCGCTTCCTGGAGGCTGCGCTCCTGGTGCACCGCGAGGTCGGAAACCGCCGCGAGGAAGGCGTGGTGCTTGGGGCACTGGGCATGGTCCACCAGGAACAGGGGCGCATGGACGAAGCCTCCCTGCACCTCGCCGCTGCGCTGAAGATTCATCGAGAGTTTGGCGATCGTCGTGCAACGGGTGCTGTGCTGGGAAACCTGGCCGTACTGCACCAGGGTCAGGGACGGATGGACGAGGCGCGCGCTCACTTCGCCGCGGCCCTCGCGATCCACCGAGAGGTCGGCAACCGCTTCCTGGAGGCCATCCTGCTCAGCAACCTGGGCATCCTCCACCGCGAGGAGGGCCAGATGGACCAGGCGCGCGCCCACTACGATGCCGCGCTGGCCGTGAACCGTGAGGTGGGCAATCGGCTCTCTGAGGGCATCGTGCTCAGCAACCTGGGCATCCTCCACCACTGCGCTGGTCGTCTGGACGAGGCCCAGGCTCACTTCGAGGAGGCTCTGGGGGTTCACCGCGAGGTGGGCAATCGCCGTTCGGAAGGCATCGTGCTCGCCAACCTGGGTGAACTGCATCATCACCGAGGGCACCCGGGGGAAGCTCAGGCCTACTACGAGTCAGCGCTCGTCGTTCACGGCGAGGTCGGCAACCTGGGCATGGAGGCGATCGCGCTCATCGGACTGGGCTCGCTGCGCAAGGGTCACCTGGAGGAGGCCCGGCAGCACTATGAGCGAGCCCTGTCCCTGGCTCGAGAGATCGGGAATCCTCGACTCGAAGGCAGTGCCATCGGACACCTTGGCATGCTGATGTTGGAGAGTGACGGAAGCGAAGCCCGTCGCTGCCTGTCCGAGGCCATCTCCCTCGAAGCGGGGATCGATAGGGATGTGGGGACCTTCCGCGGCAGCCTGGCGCTGCTGCGTGCAGAAGAGGGTTGTCTCGACGATGCTCGCGCTCTGCTCGAACGCGGAGAGGAGCAGCTCCGTGGCCGCCACCAGCTGCCCTTTGCCCTGCTCCTGTGCAAGCGGGGCCTCATCGAGCGGACGTGGGGAGACCCGGCGAGGGCAAAGGCTGCCCTTCGGAAGGCGTCCACCATCGCCGAGGAGCTGGGTGTGGGTCCGCAGTCCGAGCTGATGGTCGCCCTGCAGGGCCTGCGCTCCTTGCTGGCCTGACTGTGTGGTTGCTGTTGTGAGGAACCCCTCCGTCCCCGAACTCAGGGGTGGAGCAAGCTAGCGGAGGCTGAGCAAGCCTCGCTCCGTGAAGAGCTGGAACCAGTCCCGGACGTTGGCCTCGAGCTGGGTCCGGTCGATCTCAGCGGCTTCGGAGAGCGCTTCACCCAGCCCGAGATGGATGTTCTGAAGCAACGCGAAAGCGGCTGGAGGCATGACAATGTGCTTCATCCGCCGTTGCTTGCGGTAGACGACCACCGGGTAGTCGCCCCTGCTCCTTCGGGCTCAGCCGGTCCGAACCGGTGAACCAAGCTCCGTCCAGGGCTGCCTGCCCGATCACCATGGCGGTGAAGCGCTCTCGCCAGTCTTCAGGCAAGGGCACGGTCACGTACCTCCCGCGCTTTCTTCGCCTCCTCCTCCAGCCGCGCCAGCGTGGGGATGTCGTCGTCCCACTCGATCAGCGTGCTCACCGGGCCGATGCGGCGGATCGCGTGTTCGTAGAGTGCCCAGACCTCATCGCACACGGGCGTGGAGTGCGTGTCCAGCCTGTGGGTCTCGAACACGGTGTGGCCCGCCAGGTGGATCTGCACCACCCGGTCCGTGGGGATTGCCTCCAGGTACTCCAGAGGATCAAAGCCGTGGTTCTCGGCGCTCACGAAGATGTTGTTCACATCCAGCAGAAGCCCACAATCTGCGCGCTCCAGCACCTGGTTCAGGAAGTCCCACTCCGTCATCGTGGACTCCTTCCAGCTCAGGTAGGAGCTCACGTTCTCGATGGCGAAGGGTCTTCCCAGGGCTTGCTGGAGTTCTCCGACACGGCGTACGAGGTGTCGGATGACCTCTTCGGTGTAGGGCAGGGGAAGCAGATCGTGGACCCGCGCATGGGGTGTCCCGGTCCAACAACAGTGGTCACTGACCCAGGGAGGAGCCACCCAGTCGACCAGATCCCGCAGAAGTCGTAGGTGTTCTGCGTCTCCCTCGCCCCCCAGGCAGGCGCTCACGCCGTGGGTGACCACCGGGTAGCGCTCCTTCAGCTTGCCCAGGAAGTGCAGCGGTGAGCCTCCACCCACCATGAAGTTCTCGGAGATGACCTCGAACCAGTCGATGCGTTCGAGCGGATCCCCCTCGACCACTTCGTCGTAGTGGGGCAAACGAAAACCGACCCCGATGCCAAGGTCCGGTACATCGAACCTTGACACCGCGGTCGGTTTGTCGGAGACGGAGGTAGGGATCAACCCTCTCCGGACTTCTCCTCGGGCTTGTCCGCGTCGCCTGCATCCGCCTTCGGACAGTCGTCCTTGTTCGACAGGGTGCAGCCGCCGCCCTTGCCCTTGCAGTCGTTGGCGCCGTGGCAGCTGTTCGCTCCCTCGACACCGCAACCGCCCTGGCCCATGCACTCGTTCATGCCCTTGCAGGCATGCTCGGCGGCCTTCGCAGGCTGATCAGCCTCCTCCGGCTGGGCATCGGCCTCCATCTGCTCCAGAAGCTCGACTGCCTCGGGATCGGGCGGGATGTCCTCAGGCACCTCATTGGTGACTTCGGTCATGCAACCCATCAGCATGCCGAGAACGGCAGCCGAGGCCAGGGACAGTGAGAGCTTGTTGGACATGCTTTTGCTCAGGCGCTAGTTGCCGCCCTCGCCTTCGGGGGCGGCGTCTTCAGCGGGGGCTTCTTCGCCGGCTTCTTCGCCGCCTTCTTCGCCGCCTTCTTCGCCGCCTTCTTCGCCGCCTTCTTCGGCGCCTTCAGCGCCTTCTTCGCCGGCTTCTTCGCCGGCTTCTTCGGCGCCTTCTTCACCGCCTTCTTCAGCGGCTTCTTCGGCGGGGGCCTCTTCGGCGGGAGCTGCGGGCTCCTCAGCTGCGGGCTCTTCGGCAGGTGCTTCGGCTTCTTCTTCTCCGCAGCCGACCATCAGGCCAAGCATCACGGCAGAAACGATAGAGAGTGTGAGCTTCTTCATGAACTGGTGCTCCCAGATTCGGGTGACATGGTGTCCGAATGAGGACGAGGGCGACCCTACATAGGTTTGCCTTGCCGGGTCAACCCGTGAACAGCACTGCGACGCCGATAATAGCGATTATGGCACCCAACACCGCCCTCGCCTTGATGACCTCTCGGTCGATAAGAGCCGCCAGCAGAAGCACGAACAGTGGGCTTGTAGCCATGAGAGTAGACGCGACGCCTACCGGTGCCAGAAGGAGCCCGATCATGCTGAGCCAGATTCCCAGATAGGTACCGATGAAGCAGGCGATCGCCAGTCTGGACATGGGCTGAAAGGAGCGAAAACACCCCGCTGTGCCGGGCAGGCTGCGGGTCGCCCCGGCGACGATCACCATGCAGGGAACGGCAAAGGCCACCCGAACGATGCTGACGTCGAGTCCACTGAGCTCCAGACCACCCAGCTTGGTCATGACATTTCCTAGCGCTTGACAGATCGCTGCACCGAGGGCCAAGAGCGCACCCACCCAGGGTATTCCGCGCCATCCGCCCTCCCAGACCACGACCGCGATGCCGCCCAGGGTCAGCACCATTCCGGCCAGCATGACGGGCGTGATGGGCTCACCGAGTGCCGGCCAGGCGATCACAGCGGTGAAAGCAGGTGCGAGCGACCAGATCAGCAAGGTACGCGCCGGGCCGATGCGGACCAGCGCGCCAAAGTAGAGGCTGTCGCCGACGGCCAGGCCCGCGATGCCACTCAGCGCCAGCATGGTCAGCTCCCACTGGCCCACGTCGGGCCACAGCCGTCCTTCCCACAGCAGTGCGGTCAGCATCAGCATGGGCAGCACCAGCAGCCCCTTCGCCAGGTTCACCGAGAGGGCGCCGTAGGTGCTGCTCAAGCGCCGGTAGATCAGGCTGGCGGTGGCCCAGCACGCGGCGGCGGCAACGCTGGCGAGCTCACCCCACAAGGTCCTGGACCGCCCGCGCCATCTCCACCCGCACCATGTGCTTCCTCCAGGTCGAGGGAGCGGTGTGCGTATCGAGAGGGAAGCAGTGACGGTAGGCCTCGTCTCCCGCGGCCTGGGGATCGAGGGGCACCCGGAAGCGGATCGGGGCGGGGCCAACGGCGGAGATGCAAGCTTCCCCGTCTTCTCTCACCGCGACCAGGAGCAGGGGATAGTCGATCGCGCCGCGTGCGCGGAGCTTGCGAAAGGTGATCCTGGGCGGCTGCTCGGGCAGGAGCACCCGGACCAGCAGTTCGTCCGGTCGGCGGGCTGCAAGCTCCGAGACGTGGATGGTGCGACGACCGTCGACCGACGCGAGCTCGACCATCGCCTCCAGGAGCCACAGCACGGGGACGGTGTCCGCCGAGTGGGCGGCGTAGCACCCCGTGCCACGGGGGGCGACGTAGCAGAAGCTGCCGTCGGCGCACTTGAGGCAGCTTCCGTGCGAGAGCGCACTCCGCCAGAAGCTGGACTGGTTGAACCAGCGGCAGCGGCTGTCGAGCAGCAGGTTTCCGCCCAGGGTCCCCATTCGCTGCAGGGTGGGGGTCGCGACGCTGCGGGTGCAGTCCCGCAGGACCGCGATGCTGTCTCCCACCGAGCGGAGGGTCTGCAGTGCCCCGAGAGGCTGCTTGAGTTCCTCGATGTCCCAGAGCGCGACCAGCAGGCCCGGCTGCTCCAGTCCATTCTTCATGTTGGGCACCAGGTCGGTTCCGCCCGCCAGCGGTCGGCCCCCCTGGGCCAACAGGGCGCAGGCCTCTTCGACGGTGCTCGGGCGCTCCAGATCGAAGCGGGGAAGGGGCAGCATCAGTCCTGTCCCTTGAGCGTGCGCCAGACCCGGTCGGGGGTGAAGGGGGCCCTGTCCATTCGGACGCCGATGGCGTCGTGGATGGCGTTGGCGATGGCCGGGACGACCGGAAGCTGTGGGCCCTCGCCGGCTTCCTTGGCCCCCAGGGGGCCTTCCGGATCCTCGGTCTCCACGATCAGCGCGACGATTTCTGGCGTGTCGTGAATGGTGGGGATCTTGCACTCGAGGATGCTGGGGTTCACCAGCATGGGGCCGTCGTAGCGCTGCTCCTCCAGCAGCGCCTCACCCACACCCATGTACACGCTGCCTTCGATCTGGCCTTCCACCATGCGACGGTCCAGGGCCTTGCCGCAGTCGTGCGCACACCAGATCCGGTGGATGGTCACCCGGCCGGAGTCGGTGTCGACCTCGACCTCGGCCACCGCGGCGGTGAAGCTGTAGGCGGGGGAGGGACCGACGGACTGCCGTCGAAAGCGGCTGCCGATCTTCGGGGGGGTGTAGTGGCCGACGAAGGCCAGGGTGCCGTGCTCGGCCTCCGCCTTCTCGACGGCTTCGCAGAAGGGCAACGAAGGGTCCAGCACCGCTGCGAGTTGATCGGCAGCGCTCAGGGCCGCGTTGCCCGCCATGAAGGTGATGCGGGACGAATAGGCGCCCAGATCGACAGGGGTGAGATCGGTGTCCGCTTCGAGCACGCGCACGTGCTTCAGCGGAATGCCCAGGCGCTCCGCGACCAGCTTGGCAAGCACGTGGGAGGAGCCCTGTCCGATGTCCGCGGTGCCCGTGAGCAGGCTGACCCGTCCGCTGCGATCAGCACAGATCTGCACGGCGGACTGGGGAGCCTCCGTCTTGTAGATGGGGTGGAGCGCACCACACATGTAGGTGCTGGCCGCCAGGCCCAGCCCGCGCTTGGGCCCCAGCTTCCGCACGCCGTAGCCGCTGGCCTCGACCACGGCGTCGATGCACTGGGTGAGACCCACGCTGGTCACGCGGAGCCCGTTTACGGTGTGCGTGTCGGGCTGAACGCTGTTGCGCCGTCGTAGCTCTGCCGGGTCCATGCCGATGGCTTCGGCGAGGCGGTCGATGTGGCACTCCAGGGCGAAGCGTGGCTGGATGGCGCCGTGTCCCCGCTTGGGTCCGCAGGGCGGGTGGTTGGTGTAGAGGCGTCGGGCGGTGAAGGAAAAGTCGTCCAGCCGATAGGGCAGGGACAGGAAGACACCCAGGTAGTAGGCGGTCACCACGCCGTAGCTGGCGTAGGCACCGCCTTCCGCGTCCGCGTCCAGGTGTGCGGCGGTGAGCTTCCCTTCCCGAGTCACGCCCATCTTGAGCTTCATCCGCGTGCGGTGTCGGCCCCGGTGCGCGTAGAAGACCTCCTCCCGGTCGAGCATGAACTTCACCGGGCGGCCCAGCCGCCGAGCGGCTTCCGCTGCACAGAGCTCGGTGGCGAAGACATCGGACTTGCCCCCGTAGCCGGCGCCGACCTTGGGCTTCCGTACGCGGACCTCCGCCTGGTCCAGGTCCAGGACCCGGGCCGCGATGCGCTGCAGGTAGTGCGGGATCTGGGTCGACGACCACAGGGTCAGCCGGCCGTCCCACTGAGCGACCGCGCAGTGGGTCTCCAGCGCCACGTGGGTGCTCCCTGGGTAGTCGTACTCGGCCTCGATCACCACCTCGGCCTGTGCAAAGCCGGCCTCGGGATCTCCGTGGACCTGGTGGACGCGGCGGAGAACGTTGCTGGCCTTGCGCCGCTCGGGGTGAAGGAGGGGCTTCTCGGGGTCCAGGGCATCCTCGATGCTGAGCACCGGCTCCAGCAGCTCGTACTCGACCCGCACCCTTCGAGCCGCCTCCCGGGCGATTTCGCGGTCACGCGCCACCACCGCTGCGACCTCGTCGCCGGTGAACCGGACGGTGTCGACGGCCAGGGCGTTCTCGTCCATGGCCACCGGGATCACGCCGTAGCGTGTGGGCAGGTCCGCCCCCGTCAGCACCAGCTGCACTCCCTCCAGCGCCAGGGCCTCGCTGGCATCGATGGACAGGATGCGGGCGTGGGGGTGGGGGCTGCGCACGAAGGCGCCGTGGAGCATGCGCGGGAAGCGCAGGTCGTCCGTGTAGAGCGCTGCGCCGGTGACCTTCTCGTGGCCGTCAATCATCCCGTGCCCTCAGGGCGGCCTCGAGGATCTTCGTGTAGCCGGTGCAGCGGCAGATGTTGGATCCCAGGGCCTCGCGAATGGCGGCCTCGTCCGCGCTGGGATGCTCACGGAAGAGGCTGACCAGGTTCACCACGAAACCGGGGGTGCAGTAGCCACACTGGCTGGCCACGCAGGCATCGAAGGCCACCTGGACCGGGTGCAGGTCGGGTCCCTCGGCGATGCCCTCGATGGTGGTCACCGAGCAGCCCTGGGCCCGGTGCGCCAGGGTGACGCAGGAGAGGGCGGGCTGACCATCGAGCAGGACGGTGCAGGCCCCGCAGTCCCCGATGTCACAGCCATGCTTGCTGCCGGTGAGGCTCAGTTCTTCGCGCAGCAGGTCCAGCAGGCTGCGGTGCGGGGGCACCCACAGCTCAACCGGCTCGCCGTTGATGGTCAGGGAAAGCCTCACTCCCTCGTGAGCTTACCGGTCCCCGTGAAGTCCAGGTAGGTGGTGTCCAGTGCCGTGGTCAGCGTGACGGTCTTCATGTCCGTCCAGATCGCGCTCCCCTGACCCAGGGTGTCCCAGCCGTTGCTGCTGGTGACGAGGACGTCTCCGTCCCATCGGTCGAGCTCCCACAGGTAGGGGTCTTTCGCGGTGAGGGTCAGCGTGGAACCCACCAGCATCTCCGCCCACGGATCGTTGGCGTTGGTCGTGCAGGTGACGGTCCAGGGGGCGTTGACGAGTTCGCGATCCAGGACGGTGGGGCAGTGGATGGTGAAGTCGTAGGGATCGCCCTGGTACCAGGCGCGTCCCACCCACTTGTGAGAGCCGGTGTAGTGACCGTTGGCATCGATCGTGCCGTCGCAGTCATCGTCCTCGCCGTCGAAGGTCTCCTCCGCGCCGGGATGCACCTCCGGGTTGTCGTCGTCGCAGTCGTTGGACCGAGCGTAGCCGTCGCCGTCCTCGTCGAAAGGCCCCGTGTCCACCGGTTCGGTGTCCTGGGTGTCGTCGGGCTGGCTGTCCTGGGTGTCGACAACGCTGTCCTGGCTGTCCACGATGGCCTGCGTGTCATCCTTCGACACGGCGGGCGGACGGCAGGCGAGCATCAGGAGGAGCACGTTGCAAACATAGTCAGCCGCGACCGGGGTGCGGAGGGCTGGGAAGCTCAAAGCGTCACTCTGCTATAAAGCCTGCAGTGCTGCTGCTGCTGATCGCCTGCTCCGGCGCGTCTTTGGACGTCGAGGAGCAAAGTCCCCCGGAACCGGTGGTCCAGCATGGAAGCCTGGACCCTGTGATGCTGCAGCAGGCGCAGCGTGATCTGGTCGCGCCCAGCCCGTCGGAGACCCGGCTCGCGGTGGAGAATGCGGGGCTGGGTCAGCTGGCTCCGCTGGTGCCGGATCGGGACTACAAGATGGACATCCCGGACAAGGACCGGGTCGCCTTGCGGACGGGGGTGCTGCTGGCGGACGTGGTGCTGACGGTGAGCGACGCGGAGTCCGGCCTGCTGGTCGCACGCCTGCGCGACCTCCAGACGGGGCTTGGCGCCCTGGGAGCCGGGGAGCAGATGGTGGCCACCGTGGGGGAGGTCGCGGACCAGCTGGAGAACGACAGCATCACGCGCGACGATCTGATGAAGACCCTCGACGAGGCCACGGGGGGAGCGCACAGCGATCTGGGTGAGTACGGACGCTTCGTACAGGCCGGTGCCTGGTTGGCGGGCTCGAACCTCGTGGCGAGGGCGGTCCTCGCGAGCTTCGATCCCTCCGCTGTTGCGACCCGCTTCTGGGTGAGCAACGCAGCGATGCTGCTGCAGCAGCCCGAGGTGGCCCGCTACTACCTGGAGTACATCCGCAGCGAGGAGGGCCGCACGAAGGTGGGCAGCGACACCGCCGAGGCCCTGGATTCGACCCTTTCCACCCTGCTGGAGGTCAGCGAGAAGTCCTGGGAGGGTCGGCGAGCGCGCGAGGTGCAGGAGAACGTGGAGCTCATTCGGAGCAGCACCCAGAACATCCTGGACCTGATCTGAAGGCCCCTTTTTCGGGCCTAGCGCGCGGGAAAACCGAAGCCGAGGGGAGCGTCCCAGCCGTCCCCTTCGATGTCGATCAGGATCGGGCTCGTCATGGCCCAGGGTGTCTTGCCGGGCCACACCGGGCTCATGTCGGTGCTCCCTCGCGCCACCACGATGAAGGAGGCGTCCTGCTCGGGGAAGAGCGAGAAGGTGGCCTCGGTCCCTTCCACAACCTCGACCTCCTCGCCGTCCTGAAGAAGCACCAGCTCATCGACCACGATCCATGAGGGGCTGAGGGCCTCCGCGACCAGGGTCTGGGCGCCGGTAAGCTCGCTGCCGGGCAGGATGCTGGTCTGGATGAAGGGGCCCATCGAGGCGACCGTGGAGCGCTCCGCGTAGATCTGGCGGAGCCCCTCGTCGCTGTACTCGCCGAAGGGCAGGAAGGTGACGTTCAGGCCGATCCGCCCTGAGGTGCAGCCGTGCGAGTCGCTCACGGAGACGGGTGTGGACAGCAGTCCGTGGTTCACCAGGTCCAGGTAGAACGCCCAGTGCTCCAACGAGGCGGCGTTGATGACCTCCACGGAGTCGAAGTCCTCGGTCCAGAAATCGGGCTTCCCGATCTCACCGGGTGACCAGCCAGCGCTCGAGCCGACGCCGCTGTCGACGGGGTGGTTGAGCTGCAGGAGCACGCCCGGGAAGCGCTCGCGAAGGAGGCTGAACTGCTCGTCGGTGCTGTCGACCGGCTCGGAGTACCAGAGAAAGTTGCTGCCGCTGGGTTGGTTGCGATCCATGGTCAGGGGGTAGGCGTTGACGTGACCGCGGAGCACCGGGCTCACCTCGCTCGCCACCACCGAGTCGAAAAAGGCGGACAGGTCCAGCGCCCCAACGATGGGGCGGTAGTCCGCCACCATGTCGTGGTCGGTGCCGAAGTGCACCTGGATGCCACGTGCTGCGCTGACGGCGATGCGGTCTTCCATGCTGCAGGAGCCATCCCCGCTGGGTGCGGCGTGGCTGTGGGGGTCCCCCGCCAGCCAGTCCGGCAGGACATAGGCCTCCTCCAGGCTCAGCTCCACGGTGATGGCTTCCCCGGAGGCCACGGTCACGGTTTCGGTCGCGATCTCGAAGCGGATGCCTCGGTGCACGAGCAGGTCGTGTTCTCCGGGCTCGACCAGGACGGTGACCTCGCCCTCTTGCGCCCACCCCAGCGCCGCGAGGCCGTCCGGACGTCCCGGCACGACGCGACTGTCCACCTCGGGTTGGGGGTCCAGGGCGCGTACCTGGAGCTCGAAGGGTCCCCCCTCCGCCACGCGGACGGTGATGGAGCCGGGCTCGACCAGGTCTCCGACCCCCCAGCCGATCAGCTCCTTCATGCCCGCCACCGAGCCGGTGGACAGGCTCTCCAGGGTCCTCTCCCGAACCGGGTCCGCGCCGAGCGCCGAGTAGGAGGTCCAGCCTTCGGGGTAGCCCGCGAACACCGCCTTGCCACGACCCATGGTGAGGGTCTCCACCTGCGCGCCGGCGGGTACGTGGGCTGTCCACGCGCCATCCACCGCCTTGGCCAGGGTCCATGGGTCGCCGTCCGCATAGATCGCGATCTCTGCGCCGTCGGGCGCCTCGCCTTCCACGCTCTCACCGGGGGTGATGGTTCCCAGGTCCGGGCCGACCGCATAGCCGCGTACCCAGGTGACCGACTCGCCCGAAGCCAGGGTGACGGGCTCGGCGGCGCCCACGACCATCCGTGCCAGCGAGCCCACCAGCCCCGCGCTGGCGTCGACCTGCAGCACGCCCTCCAGGGCGACCAGGGCCACTGCCCCGTCGCCCCGCTGTCCACTGAAGCCCAGCCAGGGGTAGCTGCCCAGCTCCGGTGTCGTTCGTCCGGCACCCGGTGTCCAGGGGCCTCCTGCGTCCAGGCTGGCCTGGAGCATGTCGCCCGGGGCGAAGGTGATCTCGTCTTCGGTGGCGGTGAAGGTGGTGCTGACCTCCAGCACCCAGGAGTCCGCGGGGAGCACGTAGTCGGTGACGAAGTCCACTCCGGTGTCCGACACGAAGCCCGGGTCTTCGACGGCGCCGGTGATGAGTTCGAAGGGGGACTCGTGGCCCCAGACCCTCAGGTGGGTGGTGCCGGAGAGTCGCCCGTCGTCGACCACCGCAAAACCCGTGGCGTGAGCGATGCGAAGCACGCTCATGGTCGTGCACCAGTCGTCGACCATGTCTCGACCCAGGGCGCCCTCGGGTCGAACCATGTCGGCGTCCACCACCCCTCCGGCCTGGCCGACGTAGTAGTGGCCAGCGCGAGGTCCCTGGACGATGAAGCGGACCCGGTCGTTGTACAGCAGGTAGTCGCCGATCTGCCCCTCCGCGGAGATGCCCCCGAAGAGGGAGGCTTCGTCCACGATGCGACCGGCCCGGGCTTCTCCAGGGCCGAGGCGTTCCGTCAAATCGACCGGTGTGGACTGTGAATCCGGGCAGGAGAGCAGCAGCAGGAGCATCAGAGGCGAACGTACTCGAACTCGACGTCCTGGCGGTTGATGCCGCGGCGTGGCGTACCCAGCCAGTTGGCCATCTTGCCGGCCTCGTGCACCGGGTTCATCAGGGAGTTCACGTACTCACGGTCCTCCGTGGTGGGCAGCCAGTCGCCGACCTTCTGGGCGTAGCGCTCTTCGGTGATGAGCTCTCCCTTGGGATCGAAGAAGTGGTCGGTGTAGATGCCCTGGCGACGGAAGAAGCGCGTGCTGGGGAGCTGCAGACGGAAGGACACGTCCTCCTTCTCCAGGGTCCTGTTCCAACGGGTCAGCACGCGCTGGCAGTCCTTGACGTAGTCGTCGCGGAGGATCTCGTTCATCGCGTTGCGCACCGGGACTTCCTTCGTGGTCAGTCGGTTGTTCTCGACCACCGACATCTCGTAGATCTGATCCAGCGCATTGTGGTCCTCGTATTTTGATGCCTCCTTCCAGCGGCCCTTCAGGCCGGCTGCGAAGTAGTCGGCTCCGTTGCTGCTGATCTCGCTCCCGAAGAGATCCAGGCTGAAGCAGAACCAGTGGTTGATCCACTTCTGAACGGTGGGAAGGTCGATGCCTCCCAGGGCACGGGCGTCCTCGTTCGGATCCTGTTTCATCAGCTCGGCGGCTCGACGGATGACGCGGTCCAGGCCCAGCTCGCCGACGCTCAGGTGGTGGGCCTCCTCCGTCAGCATGAAGCGGCAGGTGCGTGAGAGGGGGTCGAAGGCGGACTCCGCCAGGGCGCCCAGTTGGTACTTCCCGTCGCGGTCCATGAACATCGTGAAGCTGAAGAAGTCCAGCCAGTCGGGGCAGGGCTGGTTGAAGGCGTCCAGGATGCGGGGCTTGTCCACGTCACCGGATCGGCGCTCCAGCAGGGCGTCCGCCTCGTTCCGGCCGTCGCGGCCGAAGTAGGCGTGGAGCAGGTAGACCATGGCCCAGAGGTGGCGGCCCTCCTCCACGTTGACCTGGAAGAGGTTGCGCATGTCCATGAGGCTGGGCGCAGTCTTCGCCAGCCATCGTTGCTGCTCCACGGAGGCTGGCTCGGTGTCCCCCTGGGTGACGATGAGCCGCCTCAGCATGTTGCGGTACTCGCCGGGAACGCTGTTCCACACGGGCTTTCCAGCGTCGTCGCCGGCCGGGATGACCCGGTTGGGCTCCGGATCCGCCAGGAAGATGCCCCAGCGGTAGTCCGGCATCTTGACGTAGTCGAAGTTGGCCCAGCCTCCGGGCTCGGTGCTGATCGCGGTGCGCAGGTAGACGTCCTTGGCCTGGAAGCCTTCGGGTCCCATCTCGCTCCACCAGTCCAGGAAGGCGGGCTGCCACTTCTCCAGGGCTCGCTGGAGACGGCGGTCGCTGCCCAGATCGACGTTGTTGGGGATGCGCGCTTCGAGGTCGATCGATGCCATCAGGTTCTCCGGAAGTCGTAGAGGGGGCGTTCGGGTTGCCCGTAGACGGTGAGTGCGCCCTGGTCGCCGACGGCGTTGGGGCGTTGGAAGATCCAGTTCTGCCAGGCCGAGAGTCGACCGTAGATGCGGTTCTCGGTGCCCTCGCCCCCGGCGAAGCGGATGTTCTGCTCCATCCCGGTGAGGGCGTCGGGGGACATGCTCGCGCGCTCCTCGACGGCGATGCGAACCTCGTCCTCCCAGTCGATGTCGTCCAGCGACATGGTCACCAGACCCAGTTCCTCGGCCTCTTCGGCATCGATGGGACCCTCGGTGCCCAGCAGTTCGCCCACCTTCTCCGGCTCACCGTAGAAGCGGTTTGCGAGTCGACTGCGGCCGTTGTGCATGGAGTAGGTCCCGCCGTTGGCCGGGCCCAGGCGCACACAGTTCTCGCCATCATCGTCGAGGAACATGTAGGTGCGGTCCGCGGCCAGCGCGAGCTCCAGGAAGATTCCCGCGAAGCAGCTGTCTTCCTCGATCAGGGCAAAGAGACTGCGGCTCATGTTGTCGACCCGCCGGAGCGTTCGCCGCTGGAAGGCGATCGTGCGTTGAGCCAGCCAGTCACCCGCCGCCGCAGCGTCGTGCAGCGCTCGGTCCCAGGCCAACAGGGTCTCCTGGTCGCCGCTGGTCCGGACCAGGATCAGGCCCTTTTCGAAGTGGTTGAAGCGCAGCTCGAGGAGGGCCCGCTCGAGCTCTCGGAAGGCCCGGATGGACCAGGCTTCGGCGCCTGCCGCCTGCAGATCGGTGGGGGGAGCTTCCTTCGGGCCGGCGATGGTCAGACTGGCGGCACGGCCATCGTCGTCCAGCTTCAGGCTGACAAAGTTCCAGTCCTCACCGAGGCGCGGCCAGGCGATGCCCGCCTCGCCCGTGGGACCGCTGTACGCATCGGCGGCCTTGCGGGCGCTGGCGGACACGCCCTCTTCCCACTTGGAGCGCGTGAAGGTGCCATCCACAAAGCGTCCCTTCAGCGCCTCTCGAGCCTTGAAACCCTCGGCCTTGGTGCAGAAGACATCGGCCAGGTCTCGGCGCACCTTGCGCTTGTCCACCAGCCGCGTCAGCCCGCCGGTACCGGGCAGCACGGCCAGGAGCGGGACTTCGGGGAGCGACACCGCGCTGCTGCCGTCGTCGATGAGCAGGATCTGCTCGCAGGCCATGGCGAGCTCGTAGCCACCACCGGCGCAGGGGCCGTTCACGGCGGCGATGAAGACGGGCATCTCCGGCTCTTCGAGGGCGCAGCGGGTCTCGTTCGTGAACTTGCAGAAGTTCACCTTGAAGGGGTGGCTGCTGCTCCCGAGCATGTAGATGTTGGCGCCGGAGCAGAACACGCGGGGCAGGTCGCTGGTGACCACCACCGCTCGAACCTGAGGATGCACGAAGGTGATTCGTTGGACCGCGTCGTAGAGCTCGATGTCCACGCCCAGGTCATAGGAGTTGAGCTTGAGCTCGTAGCCGGGGCGCAGGCCGCCGTCTTCGGGGACCTTCATCGCCAGCCGGGCGATGTCGCCATCGACCGTCAACGACCAGCTCTTCCAGTCTTCGGGAGCGATGTCGAAGCACACCTTCGACTCGTTCTTCACGTCCGCCATGCGTGCTCCAGGCTCGTGTGATGTAGGCAGTATAGTGCATATATTTGTTGACGCAAGGGGCTTAAGGATGCATTATAGTGCACGTATGCTCCCTGAGATAGGACATCGCATTCGGGCACTGCGTCAGGAGCGGGGACTCAGCCAGAAGGCGCTGTGTGGCGCAGCCGGGGTGTCTCCGCGCTTCCTGGTACAGGTCGAGTCGGGAGAAGCCAATCCCTCCATCGCCAGGCTGGCGGATCTGGCGGGTCCACTGGGCGTGACTCTGAGCGCCCTCCTGGAGGGCCTGGGTCCAAACGTCGAGCGGAAGACGGGGCTTGTGGGCCTGCGCGGTGCGGGCAAGAGCACCATCGGTGCGCTCCTGGCGGAGAGTACGGGCTGCGGATTCGTGGTCCTCGATCGCGAGGTGGAGCGTCTCGCGGGGATGTCCCTGGCCGAGGTCTTCGAGTTTCATGGGGTGGAACGCTACCGAGCGCTGGCTCGAGAGGCGCTCGCGGAGGTCCTGGCTCGTCCAGGGGACGCGGTGATCGAGGTCGGTGGGAGCCTGGTCACGGACGAGGAGCTCTACGCGCGCCTTCGCGCGGGGTGCCGTGTGGTCTGGTTGCGAGCCTCCCCCGAGGAACACCTGCGCCGGGTGCGTGAGCAGGGGGATCTACGCCCGATGCGCGGTCGCTCCGACGCGCTCGGGGAGCTCCGGGAGATCCTTGCGGCCAGGGAGCCGCTCTACGGACTGGCGGAAGTGCAGATCGACACCGACGTCCACCCGCCTCGGGTGGTGGCCACGGAAGTTCTGAGCAGCCTCGCCAGGGACTAGGCCGACGGTCTAGAAGGCTTCGCGCTCCAGCACCCAGGTGGGGTCGTCGTCGAAGTCGACGGTGACCTGCAGCGGCACGGCATCCGCGCCGGCTTCGACCTGGATGCGCGTCACCTGGGGGGCTTCGTTCCAGGGCTCGTCGTGGATCCACTGGTGTCCATCGCCGTGAAGGAAGAGCACGGGCCGACCGAACTCCTTCGCGGCCGCCAGGAAGGGGGTCATGAAGGCGTCGTGGTTCGAGCCGGGCTTCGCGTGGGTGAAGAGCACCGCCGCCTGGGCTTGGTCATTGTCCTGGAGCTGCTGCTCGACCCACTCGGCTCCGTCAGCCAGGAAATCCGCCCACGCGGCCTCATCGTGGACCGCTCCGCCCGGCATGGTGAAACCCACGAAGACGGCCTTGGACCGGACGAAGGCGAAGTTCTCGGGACGACCCGGCTGGGTCGTCACCCCCTCCATGTCACCGTAGAGGTCCAGGAAGCTGGCGGTCCACAGTGCCCAGGCGGCGTTCGGGTCGGGGCAGTCGTTCCACTCGTTGTCTCCGACCACCATGAAGGTGGGGACATCGAGGGCCTTCAGCTGTGCTGCGACCTGGGTGTACGCCTCCTCGTCGCAGGGATCGGACTGGGCCTTGATGTCCCCGAGGTGGACCATGAACAGGGAGGGACTGTGCTCGTTGTGGAGAGCGACGTGCTCGTCGAGGATGGGAATTTCGTCCTCGCCGTAGGGGATGTCTCCCATCACGGAAAAGATGACGGGGTCGGCCACGTCCGTGTCGGCATCGGCATCGGTGTCGGTGTCGGTGTCGGTGTCGCTGTCGGCGTCGGTGTCCGCGTCCCCCTCGGGGAGCTCCAGGGAGGGATCGCCCAGGCAGGCCAGCAGGAGGAGCCCCGTCACGCGGTGGCCGCCTGGCGCGCGGCGTCGGCGTAGAGGGCCACGACCTCGGTCGCCGAGATGACATCGTGGATGCCCGAGACGCTCTTGCCGGCCTGGAAGAAGTCCTTGTAGCTCATGCCCTTCTGGTTGCTCTGCTTGAGCTGCCAGATGGACTTGAGCGTGTAGTACATGCGGGCGTAGTGCTTGCCCTTGGGGTGGCGGAGCAGGCGCTTCATGATCGCGCCGGCCTCCGTTCCCGTCTTCTCGATGTAGGGGGTGTTGATGACAGCCACCGGCACACCCGAGATCTTGTCGGTGAGCACGATGTCGTCCTCCATGGCCTTGATGATGGCGTCCTTGTAGTCCTGGTGGGCCGTGCACTCGGTGGTGGCGATGAAGCGGGTGCCCATCTGTACTGCGGCGTAGCCCAGGCGCAGGGCGCGCACGAAGTCCGTGGGGGAACCGATACCCCCCGCGCAGATGAGCGGAACGCCCAGGTCTCCGAGCTCGTCCATGAGCTTCTCCGGGGAGCGCTCCCCGGCGTGTCCCCCCGCCCGGTTGTTGACGCAGATCAGGCCATCCACCCCGTGGTCCAGAGCGAGCTGGCCCCACTTGCGCTCGGTCACGTCGTGGTAGACGACCCCGCCGACGGCATGGACCTTCTCCACCACCCAGTCGGGCTTGCCCAGGGCGGTGATGAAGAAGCGGACGTCTTCCTCCAGGGCGACGTCCACCCACTCCATCATGCGCTCCTCGTACTTCTTGGAGGACTTCTCCACGAGAGCGTTGAAGCCGACGGGCTTGTCCGTGAGCTCACGGACGCGCTGGATCCCAGCGCGCAGGTCCTTGGCCCCGTGGACGAAGGTCAGGGAGATGGGTTGGATGATGCCGATGGCGCCGGCCTCGCTCGCCGCGGCGACCAGTTCGGCGTTGGAGCAGGGGTACATCGCGCCGCAGATGAGGGGGACGTCGATGCCTACAGCCTTGGTGAATTCAGTCTCGAGCATGGCCGCTGAATAACCCCGAGGAGGGTTAGGTGAGGCTCCCCATGCTGCTTCTCATCGCCTGCACGGCCAAGACACCGGTCGATTCCAGCCAGCCCCTGCCCACTCTCGGGGAGCTCATCCAGGTCACGCCGGGCGAGGGCATGCCCGCCGAGGCGGAGAGCATGGCCTCGAACAACAACCTGGACGTGGTGCTCCACGAAGACCGGGTCTTCTACGCCTTCCGGACCGCACCAGACCATTTCGCGAGCGATCAGACCCGCCTGCACGTCGTGTCCAGCACGGACCAGGTCCAGTGGGAGCACGAGACCACCTTCTACCAGGGGAC
>PVBE012827367.1_pt1 | contig 62157 bp, 88 predicted proteins | sample 1631181 | NCBI WGS metagenome assembly PVBE01 (sample SAMN08397723, study PRJNA350692) | Marine metagenome, whole genome shotgun sequencing project. | isolation source: water | place: Pacific Ocean | collected 2012-04
AGCCATCTAAATGGTTCCACATGCACATATATACAAATGTCATCTGAAGGCTTCTAACCAGAGCTTGAACTACTGGCATTTGACGACCGTGGCTGGCATGCTGGAACTGGAGGCAGTTGATGACGCAGGCTGCGAGCTTGAACTGGAGGCGTACGCCGGCTCCCAGCTTGAACTGGAGGGAGTTGATGACATTTTGGAGAGAGCTGATGACATGTTGGAGTAGAGGTCAAATACAAAGTAAGTTATGGATAACAAAAGAATTGAAAAAACTAGACCTTGATCTTGGAACAATATTTTTATGTGCTGGATGGTATGGCACACTAGCAACAATGTTATTTGAATCAGATTTTAATATTAAAAAAATATTAAGTTTTGATATAGATGAAAGCTGTGTTAAGATAGCAGAAAACTTTAATGCTCCTTGGCATCAAAAAGATTGGAAATTCAAAGCTATTACAGATGACATAATGAAGATTGATTATAATGAGCATCATTGGCAATTTTGGAGCAAAACAAATAATAGGTTAAGTCACCCTATAAGTGATAAACCAGATACTATTATTAATACAAGTTGTGAGCATATTGAAAAATTTTATGAATGGTATGGGAAGATCCCGAAAGGAAAATTATTAATATTGCAAACAAATAATTATTTTGATTTGCCAGAACATATTAATTGTTCTGAAAATCTAATAGATTTTGCTGGCCAAACGCCAATGACAGAAGTGTTATATCAAGGTGAACTCTATTTAGACAAGTATTCTCGCTTTATGAGAATCGGTATTAAATAATGTTAGATGTATACAGTAGAACAAATAAAAACAATACACTTAGAAATTACCCAAAAGTGTCAGGCCGCTTGTCCAATGTGCGACAGGAATCAGAATGGCGGAGACCTTAATCCACATATTAAATTAGACGAATTAACATTAGAAGATTGTAAGAACATTTTTACACCTAAATTTGTATCACAATTAAAGAAAATGTATATGTGTGGTAATTTAGGAGATCCTGTAATTGCTACAGATACTTTAAAAGTATTTGAATACTTTAGACAACACAATCCAAACATATGGTTGAATATGCACACAAACGGTGGTGCTAAAAAACCTGAATGGTGGAGAGAGTTAGCAGGAATAATTGGCAAGAACGGAGATGTCACTTTTAGTGTAGATGGATTAAAAGATACTAATCATTTATATAGGCAAAATGTAAATTGGGATATTGTTGACCAATCAATGAGAGCATATATTGAAGGTGGTGGAAAAGTTAGATGGGACTATTTAATTTTTGAACATAATCAGCATCAAGTAGAAGAAGCAAAACAATATGCCGAGTCAATTGGTGTACATAAATTTCAAGCAAAGAAAACAGGTAGATTTATTACTACTACAAGTGATGCTAAACAATCACACCAAGCAGTAAACCGTAAAGGTAAAGATACGCAAGAATTAAAAAAACCTGAAGAGAAATTTGTAAACAAGGCTCTTAAAAAACAAGATTCTTTGCTTGACAAATATGGTTCTATGGATGCATACTACGATCAAGTACCAATTTGGTGTAAAGTAAAAGATGAAGGAAGTTTATATATTAGTGCAGAAGGATTAGCATTACCTTGTTGTTGGACAGCAGGACGTATGTACAAATGGTGGCATAAAGATCCTAAGGTAGAACAGATATGGAAGTATATAGATGATGTTGGTGGAAAGCAAATGCTTGATGCTAAAAATGGATTGAATAAAGTTTTTGATACTGGAATATTTGATATAATAGAACAGAGTTGGAACATTGACGGATGTAGTAATGGTAAACTAAAAGTTTGTTCTATGAAATGTGGTAAAGAATTTGATCCATTTGCTGAACAGTTTAACTAGTGGTAACGTATGATTAATAAATTAGCAATATGTGGTTGTTCATTTGTAAGTGATTTTGATACTTCAGATAATAAGCCAACAGATCTTTCAAATAGTGATTTATGGAATCATAGATTACCAATAGAATTAGGATTTACAGATTATAAAGTATTTGGAAAACCAGGGTCGTCTATGTTTCGAATATTTCTACAAGTAGAAAAAGCAATAGAGCAAAATTATAATCATATTTTAATATTGTTAACTTCTCCACATAGAATAAACTATTTTGATGAATATGGAACCATTGATTCAAATAATGCAAATTCAAATGAAGTACAAGACTTTGTAAAAACAAAATACTTTAATGAAGAATATTATAAAAAAATTAGTGAAATAATTTCTTATACTATGCTTAATTTATGTAAGAGTAAAAATATAAAAGTTAAAATTTATAAAAACTTATTTGATGATTGCAACGATTATTCAAGCGAATATATTGATTGGGGACCTAGTAGAATAATAAATGACTATGAAGGCAAAATATACGTACATCAAGATTCGCCAAATCATTTAAATAAACTAGGGCAAGACGAAGTTTTAAAAAGGTTTTTACACGACCTTAATCATTGGAAATTGAAAATTGAGCAATAAAATTACAAATAAATATACTAAAAGATGACTGATAGACCTAAATTACCATCAAAAACGTTTTGTGCCTTACCTTGGATGCACTTGTCAACAAGGCCTGACGGAAATATGCGAGTATGCTGTACAGCTAACGCAAGTTCTGTTGGTGCTACTAATGACAAAGAGTTTGGAGGACAAGTAGGCTTGTTACGTAATGAAGATGGTATACCAGCAAATTTAAACAATGCAGATTTAATGTCTAGTTGGAATAACAGCTATATGAAAAATGTGCGTAAGCAAATGCTAACTGGTGAAAGACCACCAAGTTGTATTAAGTGCTATAAAGAAGAAGATGCAGGACATATGAGTAAGCGTCAATGGGAAACTGAATATTGGTTAAACAGATATTCAATGGATGAAATTATTGGTAAAACAACCGAAGAGGGTGCTATTCCACCTAAAATTAGATACATTGATTTACGTATGGGATCTAAATGTAATTTAAAATGTATTATGTGTAGTCCACACGATTCATCATTATGGGTAAAAGATTGGCAGGCTGTTTATCCTAAAATAAAAAATCCTGTATTAAAAGATTCTATGAGCTGGCAAAACAAAGGAAAGGTTCACGGAGCCGCATATAATTGGCATAAAGACAATCCTACATTTTGGGATCAACTATACGAGCAAATCCCTCATATGTATCAGTTATATTTTGCAGGTGGCGAGTCTACTATTATTGAAGAGCATTATACGTTACTAGAAGAAGTAATTAGACGTGGATATGCTCACAAGATAGAATTACGATACAACTCAAATGGTGTCGAAATGCCAAAAAGATTATTTGAGATTTGGAGCAAATTTAAGAGAGTAAGATTTCATTATAGTGTAGATTCAATTGAAGAAATGAATAGCTATATACGTTTCCCTGCAGATTGGGATAATACAGTTGAACAATTTCATTTGTTAGATAATACTGATGATAAAGTTGAAGTTACAATAGCCTGTGCAGTACAGGCCTTGAATATACATTATATTCCTGACTTTATAAAATGGAAACTTAAAAACAATTTTAAAAAAATTAATATATGGCCTTTTGGTGCAGGAATGATTAATTATCATTTTGTATATTGGCCACCTCAATTAAATGTAAAAGTATTACCACAATGGTTTAAAGAAAAAGTTAAACAAAAGTATGAGGAGTTTTATCCTTGGCTTGAAGAGAATTGGGAATTAAGTGGTGCTCCAAGTAAAGAAGCATTTTTAAAAGCAGACTATGGTATCAAAAGATTAAAAGGTATGGTTAAATTTATGATGTCAGAAGATTGGTCTGTAAGAATGCCAGAGTTTAGAGAGTACATAACACAATTTGACGCACAACGAAATACTGACTTTAAAAAAGTATTTCCTGATATGGCAGGCCTTTTAGATGAAACACTTGATAATAGCATTGAATCAAAGCTAGGTGATAAAGTGGATGAAAAAACTGAAAAGGAACTTGCAGATGGCGGAACAATCTAAAACATACTGTCCTTTACCTTTTATGCATTCACACGCAGGGTTGAATGGAAAATATAAACCTTGTTGTAATGCAAATTCTACTTTTGGTTGGGAATACCATACTGAAAAATTATCATACAAAGAATGGTTTGATCATCCTGAAATGGATCAATTAAGAACTGATTTAATAAATGGTGTACAAAATAAAATGTGTCATATCTGCTGGAAGCAAGAAGAAGGTGGCGGGCATAGTTACAGACATAGTTATATAAAAAAGTATGAAGAAGATAAAATTAATATTCATAAACCAGAAATAACATATATTGATATAAAATTATCTAATGAATGTAATTTAGGTTGTAGGCATTGTGATTATACTAATACTACACAAATTCATAAAGATATGGTAATTATGGAAAAAGCTGGAATGACATTACCAGCACAATGGCATAGAAGTCCTGGATTTGAAAAAAGATTAGAAGATAAAAATAGAAAAGATATGCTTCATACAACACCTAAGAAAGTTGTTGATGAATTAATAGAGTTAATGCCAACTCTTAAACATTTAAAAGTTACAGGCGGAGAACCTACAATTACAAAAGAGTTTTTCCGTTTAGTTGATTATGCAGTTGAAAATGGCTATTCAAAAAATATTAATTTATATGTTACTACTAATGGAACACGATTTACCAAAGATTTCTTAAAAAAGCTATCAAGCTTCAAACAGTTATTTTTTAGTGTTAGTTGCGATGGCTTTGGAGAAACGTATGAATATATTAGATATCCATTTACTTGGAAACATTTTGAGAAAAGAATAAATGCTATTGCAGATTATATGAAAAATGAAAAACATAATATAAGGTCTATTAGTTTTAACTGTGTAGCACAGATGCAAAATTTAGAAAACATTCATAAACTTGAAATGTGGGTATGGGAATTGTTTGGAAGAAAAGGAACGTTTTTTGTACAGCCACATATTAATCCTTATGATAGTGTTAATGAACCAAACTTATTACCAAAACAGATTTTTGAAGATGCATTAGAAAATATTAAAAAAACAAATGCAATAACAAAATATGATCTAGTTATGTATATAGGTATGCTAGAAAATACTATTAAAAATTATGACAATGAAAAATTTAAAAGATATAGAGAACAATCAGCTTTAAAAACAATGAAACAGGCTCTTATAGATATAGATAAAATTAGGAATCAAGATTATAGAAAAAGTTTAGAGAAAAATACTAAAGAATGGGTGGATAGCATAGATGCCTAAAAAAGATAATAACAAAGAAAAGTTTGTATTCTGTAATGCACCATTTGGTAGTATCTATATAAGACCTAATAATAAGAGAAATAGAAAATATAGCACACAAACTGATATAGGATTTTGCTGTGTTCAAACATCACATTATCATTTAAAAAATGAAGAGACAGTTGATTATTTTTGGTCAAGTAAGTATGCAAAAAATATTAGAGATCAATTCCTTAAAGGTCAATGGCCCACTGGTTGCGAACAATGTAGATGGAAAGAGAATAATGGTATTTCAAGTGATATTGATGCTCACAAAAATATTCCTATTGAGGAGTATAGTCTTATGCACGGTAATGAATCAGGCAAACCAAAATATGTTGATTATAGGCCAGATAACTTATGTAACTTAATGTGTACAATGTGTGGACCAAACAATAGTAACTTAATTGAAAAAATGTATAATGAGATTCCTATTGAAGGAGATAATATTTTGCGTAGAGTAAGTGATAATTTAGATGTTAATGCACCTAAAGAGTTAATAACTAAACAATTACTTGGTAAACATACAATACAATTAAAAGTGTTAGGTGGAGAACCTACAATTAATCAAAAAGTTCATTCAGTATTACAGTACGCAGTTGATCAAGGATACGCAGAAAATATATTTTTAAAAATAACAACTAATTTTACTAATGTAAACAAAACGTTTGATTTGTTTGATAAGTTTAAAAAATGTAAAATACAAGCTAGTCTTGATGCAACAGGACCAACATATGATTATATTAGAAGGCCTGCTAGGTGGACATCTGTACACGGTAAGCTTATGGAATTTGCTAAAAGATATGAAGGCACTTGGCCTAAGATGAGAATAAACTTTAATGTTGTTTGGCAATTAGCAAGTTGCTTTACTGTTAGAGATTGGTTACCAGAACTTCTTTATTTGCATTATGAACATCCAGCTTTAAGTAAGCTTCATCCTATGGATGAAGGGATAGCATTAATTGATTGTGATGGAGATGGTATTACTACAGAGTCGGTACCAGATAAAATGAAACATTATATACTTGATGATTTACAAGCTGTTAAAAACCAATGGAGCCGTAATCGTTTAGCCTGCAGAGATATTGAAACATTAATCAAATATACAAATCGTTCAAAATTTACTAAACAAAAACACGATCATTTTAAAAGAAAATTTACGTTAATGGATGAATATAAAAAAACAAATATGTTTGATTTAAGTCCAAGGTTTAAGGAGTTATATGATTACGAGCCTGAATAAAGAATTGTTTTTAACAAAACACGCCGCTATATACGATCCTAAATTTCAGGAAAGATTATATAATGCACCTTGGAAAGAGTGGTTAGGCAAGTCAGGCTATTTTGATGTTAAAGATGAATACTTAGAAACTATTGATAAATGGATTCATAATTCATCGATGTTAAAGTTTAAAAACTTACAGCATTTCAAATATAAAGATTTAATACACGGTACAACTCAAGCATTTGATGAAGCATATTATAGATATAAAGAACGTAGGTTAAGAACATATAGAGGTGAATATGCATATCATAAAAGAGTGCAAGGAGTAAGAAATTTTATTGATACTATAGATGGAGACTATGATCCAATTAAAGATAATGATTGGGTAATAATAAGTTTGCCGTTTTGTGGCAATGGAGCTGAACCTCCATTTTTAGAAAAAGTTTTAGAAGATTGTACAAATTTAAATGTGCCAGTATTAATTGATTGTGCTTGGTTTGGAACACACTATTGGAATAAAACATTTATTTTAGATAATCCTTGTATTAAAGAAATATGTTTTAGTTTGTCAAAAGGAATAGGAATGGGTAATATGAGAACTGGAATTAGATATTCTAATTATAATGACAACTTACCTATTAGACAACATAACAATTATAACCATTTACCTTTAGGAATATCACAAATAGGAATTTGGCAAATGCAAGAATTTGAATCAGATTTTATTGGTAACAAATATAATACTATGGTTCAAACAGTTTGTGAAAAGAATAATATAACAATGACTCCAGTTATGCATATTGGATTAATTGATAAGCAACATCCTGATTATGAGTATTACTTAATTGATGGTGTGTATAGTAAAGTTGGAATACGTGAAGCAGTAAAAAAGTATAGGAAAGAATTACAAAATGAAAAAAGATAGTTTTTGTATATTGCCGTTTATACATTTAAGCACCAGAACAAATGGTGCTATGCAGTTATGCTGTCACGCAAATAGTAGTACTGGAAAAGATTATAGACAACCAGGATTAAATCGTAAAGACTCTGGTGAGTTTGTTTATGTTGATAAAGATAAGCCATCTAATTATTGGAATACAGAATATATGAAAAATGTTCGTAAAAAATTAATGAATGGCCAGTTTCCAAAAGAATGTAGAGTGTGTTATAAAGAAGAAGCATCTGGATATAGATCAAAAAGACAATGGGAAAATGAAGACTGGAGTAAGGTAATCGAATTTGATGAAATTATTTCGCAAGTTGAAGAAGATGGAACAGCACCATTTAATATTCATTATGCAGATATGAAATTAGGTAACAAATGTGATTTGGCTTGTTTAATGTGTAACCCAGCAGATAGTTCTTTATGGATACCAGATCATAACAAATTAATGAAGTCAGATATATCTGATCTTACTAAAGATAAATTAGAATGGAAAAAAGGTGAAGGAAAATTAAATTGGTATAAGTTGGATAGTGTATTTTGGGAAGATATTGAAGATAAGTTAGAAACTATGCAAAGTTTTTATATCATAGGTGGAGAACCAACTATTAATACTGAATTTAAATCTTTCTTAGAAATGTGTGTAGAATCAGGCTATTCCAGCCGTATAAACCTCCGTTTTAATACGAACGGGTATACTACCACAAAAGAGCTTGATCACCTTTATACGTGCTTTAAAACGTGTTTAATCCACCTTTCTTTAGACGGATTAGGCGAGTATCATAACTTAATACGTTATCCAAGTAATTGGGAAACAATGTTGGAAAAATTAAATTATTGGGACAATACACCAGATAATATGCAAGTAGGAATAGACCTAACAGCATCAGTATTAAATGTATTTCATATACCTGATTTTGTTAAATGGAAGTTACAGCAAAACTTTAATAAGATTAATAATAAAGCAAATCAAGGTATGGTAGGAATACATTACCTACACTCACCTGATATTTTAAGTGTTACTGTTTTACCAAAGCATCTTAAAGAACAAGTAGTAAAAAAATATGAAGAGTTGTTTCAATGGATACGTGAAACTTATCCAGAAGGAAATGAGATGTTAGAAAAGTATACAAAGTTTCAAGCTTTATTAAATTTTATGAATAGTAGAGACAATAGTGATATGTGGCCACGAACTATAGAATATTTAGATAAAATGGATGTGATAAGAAAAACAAACTGGAGGGAGGTATTAAAAGAATATGTCTGATAAAGAAAAGAAAAGACACAATTACCGTCCTGTTGATTTATACTATCAACACGTTACTAAGAATAATGATTCTTGGTGTCCGTTGCCTTGGGCTCAAGTGGCAGTACACAATTCTGGAGAGTTTAGATCTTGCATTCAAGCTAGAGCTTGTCGAAAAACAAAAGGTATTCTTAAAGATGAAAATGATAATATTATGAGAGCTGAAACAACTAGTATTGACGAAGTTCGAAATGCACCATTATTAAAAGAAGTTCGTAAAGATATGTTAGATGGTAAACGTCATAGTATGTGTGTAAGATGTAATAATGAAGATGATGCAAAAATGAATTCAAGACGTAGAAATGCAATTAGAGAATATTATTTAAAATATGACTATGATCTATTTGATTCAGAAGCAAGTACAGAAGAAGATGGTACTTTAGTTATAAAGAAAGCACCTGTAATAGAATGGGATATTAGATTAGGAAATTTATGTAATCTAAGATGCAAAATGTGCCACCCTGCTGAAAGTACGCAATGGTACGATGAATGGTTTACAACACAGTTCAAAGGATTTAAAACTGATTTTACTCAAGTTGAATTAGTAAAAGATAAAGGCAAAGTTAAATTAAAAAATGATATCTACAGTTGGTATGGAAAATCTAACTTTTTTGAACAGTTTGATAGTAGTTCAGTTGGAACAAGAAAAATATACTTCTCAGGTGGAGAACCTACATTGGTAGAAAATATGTATGATATGTTACAAAAACTAATTGATAGTGGCATAGCTAAAGATATGGAATTAGAATATAACATTAATTTAACTAATATACCAAGACGTGCAATTGATTTATGGCACGAATTTAAAGAAGTAACAATAGGTTGCAGTATAGATGGCGTAGGAAAAATAAATGAATATATTAGAGCACCTAGTAGATGGGACAAAATTGATGAAAATATTAAATGGTTAGATGCTAATACTAAACCTAATATTGTTTTGTTTAATACATTTACTTGGCAAATATTAAATGCAGTAGAAATTTTTGATTTAGTAAAATATCAAATTGAAAATAACTTTACTAAATTTAATTCTACAGTTAATAGTGTTTTCTTTAGTATGCATTTTTTACACTCACCTGATTATTTAAATGTAAAAGCTTTACCAAGAGAATTAAAAGAATATGTACAGCACGAGTTTGATAAGTTTGATAATGAATTTTTTAAACCTTGGCTTGACGAATTGCCAGAAGATCAAAGAGTGTTAGGACATAGGTTCAAGCAAAAAGAATTAAATGTTGAACCTGAGATACCGATATTCCAAGAAATGTTACCTATGCCTAAAAAATACAATACTAGAGATAAATTTAATACAAGATCAGAATGGAATAAAGATGGAATGTGGTATGGAACTAAAAGAAAGTTTTACGGGAAATGGAAAGACAAAATGCAATCAATGTTAGATTTTATGTGGAGCGAAGATAAGTCAGAGCATTTTCCTATGTTTGTAAATAAAATGAAAGTTCAAGATGAATATAGGAAACAAGATTTTAGTAAGTTGTATCCACAAATAAGTAAGTATATAAGGAAAAATTACAATGAGTGAAGAAAGTTTTAGTAAAAGACACCAGTACTATGATGTTGTTCCTGATCTAGGTTCTAGGGGTGATAAAGTAGATCCTTTGTGGGTTGACGATAACGGCCGTACAATGTTCGAATATGGAAGAGTAGATAGACTAGAATTGGAATTTAATAATACTTGTTTTTTATATTGTGGTGGATGTGGTAGAACATATAATAGTAAAATTGAAGCGGCAGGTAAAAAAATTATTACATTAGAAAATGTTAAAAAATTCTTTCCACCAGAATTTTGTAAGCAGTTACGATGGTTCTTAAGTTGTGGTAACTATGGTGAACCTGCGGCACACCCACACGCACTAGAGATTATGAGATGGTTTAGAGATAATGGTACTAGGAATGTATCAATAGGTACAAATGGTAGTTCTAGAGATCCAAAGTTTTGGAAAGAAGCGGCGGAAATTATTAACGGACCAGGAGGTTCACGAGGTAATATTAAAAATTGGGCAGGCGGCAGAGTTACTTTTAGTATTGATGGTTTAGAAGATACTAATCACTTGTATCGTATTGGTGCAAGATGGGATAAGTTAATGGCTAACACAGAAGCATTTATAAATGCAGGTGGAAGAGCAAGATGGCAATTTATTACATTTAATCATAATTCACATCAATTGCAACGAGCTAGAGATATGGCTAAAGAATTAGGCTTTGCTGAATTTATTGAAAAAATGAGTTTTAGATTTATTCCAGTACGTTTATCAAAACGTCACGCAGAACAATTGGCCGACGAAGCTGAATGGAAAATGGTAGAAGAAAAAGAAGCAAAAGAAAGAGCTGATAAAGATGGCTTACAAAATCCTGATTCGGGACGTGTTGCTCATAGTAAAGAGATTTTAACAGGTACTTCAAAAAGAATTGAAAAAATGGGTGGTATAGTTGAACACCCTATTAACATTTCTGAAAAACAAGAGTTTAGACATCCTGATAGAGAAGGGTTAGCAAAACAAAGACAAAAAGGTACTAAAGGTGTTAAAGGAAAAGATCACTTTTCACAAAAGCATAAAATTGTTTGTCAAAATAGAACTGAGCCTAGAATTTATGTTGATGCAACTGGTAAAGTATGGCCTTGCAACTGGCTAGGTGGTATTGAATTTTATGAAAGAGATGATAATCCATATAAACAACATTGGCCGATTCCAAGTCAAATGCATCACAACATACCTACTGACTTTAATGATTTACATAATGAAACATATAAAGATGATCCTAATCCAGTAAAAACTATTTTAGAACATCCTTGGTATTCACACTTGCTTGAAGAAGATTGGACAAGAGAAGATGATCCGTACGGATCTTTACAGCCAGCAAAATGTAAACAAATGTGTCATACTGAATTAGGTACAGGTATATTTGAAAAAATGCGTAGAAACGAACAGAATCTTATTACAGGAGAATATATGGACGTGAATCAAATTCACGGATTAACTCCACCACAAGGAGGATCAGGTTGGGGTAAAGGATCAACAATCGAAGTAGATGAAAGTAAAATTACTAAAGTTGAAGATGTTGCAGGAATAATAAACGAAGAAGCTCATATTCCTAAATCTAATATTGTAGATGAAGATGATATTAGAAAATACAAACACTATACAAAAGACAAAGACGGAAAAGTCAAAGTAACTTACGATTCTGAAAAAGACGATAATGAGAACTAACGGAAAAATATATCCAAAATGCCTTTTTAGTAAAAAAGCAAAAGCAACTTATATTAGCCACGATGGTTATGTAAGACCTTGTTGCTATGTGCATAGGCATAATAAAACTGAAAAAGCCGAGCCTTGGATGGTAGAGTTAAGACATAATTTAAGATCAGGAGATAGTTTAGAAAAAATATTTGATACACCAGAATACAAAGACTTTTTTAAAAGATTAAAATCTGGAAAAAATATACCTTGGAGATGTTATGATGTTTGTGGTAAAAAAGAAACAGACATTGGAGCAGATCATAGAAAAGAAAAGTATATTAATGGAAAACCTATTTTGCAAGAAGTTGCTAAAAATTATGACAAGAAATATAAAGTACAACCAAAGCTACAAGTTGATTTAACTCATAGATGTAGTTTAGGTTGTTCAAAATGCAATAGGTTTGTTGTTGATTTTAAAGATCACTTGTCTGGACAAATTTATCCTATAGGTCATCAAGTATTAAACAAAGTAGAATTAAGTGTAGATGATTTTAAAAAAATATTTAAAGATAATCCACAAATGGCAACAGGAGATGTAGATTTTTGTGGTACTTGGGGAGATGCAATATATCATCCTAATTTTATTGAAATTTGTAAAGTAATTAAAAGCCACGGAGCGGCAATTAATATTGCAACAAATGGATCTCGTAAAAAAGCTGAATGGTGGGATGAGTTATATGAAATATTAGATCCTGAAAGAGATTCAATAGTTTTTGCTATGGACGGAATAAAAGAAACTGCTGATATGTATAGAAAATTTCTTATATATGAAGATGTAATTACAGCAATGGAAAAAGGTGCTAAAGCTGGTATGAACGGAAGCAAATGGTCTTTTATTGTGTTTAATTTTAATCAACATCAAGTAGAAGAAGCTAGACAAATTGCTAAAGAAATTGGTATACGATTTGAAGTAGTAAAATCTCATAGATGGGATGGTCCTAACGATCCATTAATGCCATCAAAAGAATGGTTACCAGAATCAATAATCAAGGAGTACAAATTATAATGCATCCAGAGTCAGAATTAAAAAGTGTACAACTTGAGCTGTCAAGTAATTGTCAAGCAGGATGTATGGAATGTGGTAGATGGAAAACTTGGGGAGATAAACAAATTCTCAATCCAAATTTAAAATTTGGTAACGAAGGAAATATAAAAGTTGATTTAATTAAAAGTGTATTTGATAGAGAAAAATTACCTGTGTTTAATTTTATAGCACTTGATGGTAATTATGGAGATAGTTTAATACATCCACAAAGTTTAGAAATTATGGAATATTTGTTTATGACGTTTGGTGATCAAAAGAGTCCTTTTAAGAAAACTGACACATCTTTACAAATTGAAGTAAACACAAATGGCGGATATCATAAACCAGAGTATTGGTATGAGCTTGGTAAGTTGTTTAAACAGCATAGCATTTTAAATAAAGATTATGAGAGTTCAGTTGTATTTGGTATTGATGGTATAGATAATGCAACACACGACAAATATAGAAGAAATGTTGTATATGATAAAGTAATAACAAATGCAGAGCAATTTATAAAAGGCGGTGGTCGAGCTGAATGGAAATATTTAGAATTTGATCATAATGTACATCAAACAGATCAAGCAAAAGAAATAGCTAAAAAATTAGGATTTAATAAATTCTTTGTAAAAAGATCTAGATGGGTTGAAGCCGCACTACGAGAAATTGTAGAAAAAGATTCAAGTGCAACAAAAATTAAAGGAAAGAAGCTAGGCAAAAAAGATAACTCTGCAGAGTACAGCAGAATACCAGCAAGTAAAAAAGAAAAATTTATTACTCAAGTAAAAGAACAAGTTGCACAATTTAAAGATTATTATAATGAATCAGAGATTAGTTGTTACTGGCGAGGCAGAAAAAGATTACAAATAGAATATGATGGTACTGTATGGCAATGTTGTCATTTGTCAGGAATTTATGGATCTGGTACAGGGTTTAAAGGTAACAAATGGGACAAAGAAAAACAAAACGAATATGCTTATTATGTTGATACGTATGGAACAGAATGGAATAATTTATACAAGAATAGTTTAAATGAAATATTAACACACCCATATTTTAGTGCTATTGCAAATAGTTGGAATAATAAAACTACAGATACAAAAGAACCAAGATTAAAAAGATGTGTTGAAAAATGTGCGTTCAAGGGAACTAGAGATAAAAGAGAAAGATTATAATGTCGCAAAAAGATGTATATTGCCCAATACCGTGGATGTTCCAAGCAGTAAGGAACAATGGTGATGTAAGAATATGTTGTCAAGCTAATCTTACTAAAAACCAAGGTGTGGTAAGAAAACCAGATGGAACATCTTTTAATGCAGGTAAAGACAGTATGAAAGAAGCCAGAAATGGTGAACTTATGAAAATTGTTAGAAAGAATATACTTGCAGGCCGTTGGAGTGAAGAGTGTGGCAGATGTAAAAAAGAAGAAGAAGCAGGTTTACAAAGTAGAAGAGAGTACGAACAACATTGGAATTTTAAACTTGAAGATGCTATTAAAATTACACAACCAGATGGTGCAATTAATCCAGAAGATGCACCTTTAGTATACTATGATTTACGTTTTGGTAATTTATGTAATTTAAAATGTAGAATGTGTGGACCAACAGATAGTCATAGTTGGTATGAAGATTGGTTAGCATTACACGGCGGTGACGGATTTAAAGATACACACGGATACGTTAAGTTAGAAAAAAATACTAAAGGCAGGTTAGACACAAATGATTATGATTGGCATACTAGTGATAGTTTTTGGAAACATATAGAAAAAAATATACCTAATATGGAACACGTTTATATGGCAGGTGGAGAACCTTTAATGATAGAAAAACATTATGATTTTTTACAGAAGTGTGTTGATACCGGCAGAGCACCTTATATGGAAATAGAATACAATACTAATATGACTAATTTACAGCCTCGTGTTTTAGAGCTTTGGAAAAAATTTAAAACAGTTAAGATTGGAGCTTCAATTGATGGTATAAAAGATGTATTAGAGTATCAAAGATATCCAGCTAAATGGCCACACGTATTAAAGAATTTAAAAGTTATTGATAGTTTAGGAAAAAATGTACAGGCTTGGTTGGCTTGTACAGTTACAACAGTAAACGTATTTCATATTCCTGAATTTATGAGATGGAAAATTATGGAGAGCGGATTTAAAAAAATTAACAGTAGTAAAAAATTACCTGTGCTAACAATACACGTAGCACACTCACCTAGTCACGCCTGCATTAAAACTTTACCACCTGAGATGAAAAAACTAGTTAGAGAAAAGTATGATGCTTTTAAAGATTGGTTAATTAGTGAAAATTTAGATCAAAAATATGTACAAGCATCTATGAAAATTATTAACAGTATTGTTGATTATATGATGAGTGAAGATAGAGAAACAGGTTGGGGTTGGTTCCAAGAATATACAAGAACGTTAGATATACGTAGAAAACAATCAATAATAGATGTAGTTCCTGAGTACGAATGCTATTTTAAAGATACTGATAGAATCGATGAAAGTATAAGAAATAATAATGCATCAAAACAAATAAAGTTAACTATTTGAAGATATAAAGGTATGTAAATATTACTATGGACACATCAAAAATATTTTGCCTGGCACCTTTTATAAATTATACATATAAAAATAATAGCAATCATATAACTCAACGTCCTTGTTGTGAAACAGAAGACGATAGGTTTGTAACTGATGCAAAAGATATTACAGATAATTTTTTTTATGATTATTGGAATGGTGATTTTATTAATGAAATTAGAAAAACAATGCTAGAAAATAAACCACACGAAGTTTGTACTACTTGTTTTCAAGCTGAAAAGCTTACTGGGTATAGTGCTAGAGCACAATATGATGAGTGGGCTGAAATATATAAAATCGAAGACATTAATTTAGATAAACCTATATCAATGGATTATCGACCTAGTAATTTATGTAATTTAAAATGTAGGATGTGTAGTCCAAATAGTAGTTCCGAATGGGCAGAAGAAGTATTTGAAAATCAAATAGAGTATAAGAACATTGGTCCGTTGTATGGTCCAATGACTTTTGAAAGTCATTTATATGATAAAAAGAAATCAGCTGATTACCGAGTAGTAAACGTACCAACTACTAATCTAAAAAGAGTAAAATTTTTAGGTGGCGAGCCTTTTATGTCAGAAGAGATATTTGATTTTTGTTCAAAATGGGTTGAGTCAGGTGAAGCACCTAGGATGATTTTAAATTTTACAACTAATGCAACAAACTTTAGTAAAAAGTGGATTGATTTGTTAGAACATTTTAAACAAGTAAGATTAACAGTAAGTCTTGATTCTATTGAAGAAAATTTTGAATATATAAGAACTAGTGCAAACTGGAAAAAAGTTTCTAGTAATTTTACTAACGTAAAAAATAATACAAATTTTCTAGTAAAATTTTCTTTTACTTTACAGATGTATAACATTTTTAATTGTTTAGACATAGTTAAATGGTTAGTAGAATGGAATAAAATTTACCCATCAACGAAAGAGGAACATTTTTTTCACCAGTATCATATAACTGGTTATCTACAAATGTATTAACTAACGAAGATGAAGAAAAAATAAGAAAACAACTAATTGAATTTTCAAATGCTAATCCATCAAGTTTTAAATATATTGAACAGATATTAAAAATAATGGATTTTGATAGATTAAGAAATGACTCTACAATTAGTGATATTAAAGAACAATTTAAAAATTGGACTTTAGCAATAGATAAAATTAGAAAAACAAACTTAATTGATATTAGCGAAGAATATAAAAAATACTTGATTTAATAAAGAAGTTATTATATAATAAGGATATATGGTCCCTTCGTCTATCGGTTAGGACAGCGGTTTTTCATACCGCAAAGAGGAGTTCGATTCTCCTAGGGACTACCAGAATTTAAAAAGGAATTAAGATGGCGATAATAACAGAAAAAGTAACAGAAGTAAAACATTGGTCTAATAAGACATTTACATTTAAAACAACTCGTAAACCAGGAATGCGTTTTAAAAACGGAGAGTTTGTAATGATGGGTTTAAAACACGAGGGTAAAAATATTATTAGAGCTTATAGTGTAGCTTCGGCTAATCACGAAGAATTTTTAGAATGGTTATCAATTAAAGTTGATGGTGGTGAATTAACATTAAAACTACAAAATCTAAAAGTAGGTGATGAAGTTATTATGAATGATAAAGCTACAGGAACACTAGTAATTGATTATTTGTTACCTGGAAGAAATTTATACCTAGTAGCAACAGGAACAGGACTAGCACCATTTTTAAGTATTATAAATGATCCAGAAACATATGAAAACTTTGATAAAGTAATACTTACACACACGGTACAACAACCTGACGAATTAGTTTATAAAGAACAATTAGAATTTTTTAATACAAAAAACGAATTCTTTACACAAGGCAAATTTCAATATTTTAATACACTAACAAAAGCAGATTGGCCAAGACAAGGAAGAATTACTAAATGGTTAAAAGAAGGAACACTATGGCCAGCACTAGGTACAGAAACTTATGACTCTAAAGTCGATAGAATGATGATTTGTGGATCAATGGGATTAAATGAAGATGTAACAGGCTGGTTAGAAAGCATTGGTGCTAAAGAAGGAAATACATCAACTCAAGGTGAGTATGTTGTAGAAAAAGCCTTTGTAACAAAATAAGAAAGAAAAATATGAAACTTTTATTAACTGATATTGACGGCGTAGTATTAGACTGGGTTAAAGCATTTGAAAGTTATTTGGACAAGTATTATCCAGATAACAAATTAGCAAATCCAAAAGAATTTGATTTAACTTTAAGATATACTGATCTAAAACCAATGACAGAATCAATGGGAGAAGATAAAGACTTTATGAGAGATGTAGTTAAGAATTTTAATACTACAGCCTGGATAGGATTTTTAGAACCTTTTAGAGATGCAAAAGAAATATTACCAAAGTTTAAAGATGCAGGTTATAAAATAATTGCTTGTACGTCAATGGGTACAGATCCTTTCCCAAATGCGTTAAGAAAAATGAATCTAGAACAACATTTTCCTAATGTATTTGATCAAGTAGATATAATTCCATTTGCAGAACCTAAAGGAAATTGGTTAAAACATTATAGAGATTCAGGAGCATACTGGATAGAAGATAAATGGTCTAATGCTGTTGCAGGTGCCGATGTGGGGTTAAATACAATTATAATGAAACACGAATATAACGCATTTATGAAAGATGATAGAATAACACACGTTGACAATTGGCAACAAATATATTCTATAATGACAAAATAATAATATGTATGCACATCAAAGATTATTAAGGATAAAGAATTTTATAGATACCTGTATGGTTGATGACTGCTCAAAATGTGGCACGACTATACAAGACCATCAATATAGAAATGGAATACATTATTCTACAAATGATTATACAGCAATTAAAAATTATTATAAAAAAATTAATTTTATGTCAGCTAAAGTATGGTTAGACTTTGAATGTATTGCAAGAGTTAATGTTTTAGATAATAAAGAAGAAGTTTTACACTCTGAGTTCTTTAGAGATGATAAATTTTTAGCAGATGACAATCTTTATTTGTTACCATTTTTTAAATTACTTTATGCTTATACAAAAAATGATTTTCCAGTTAACGTAAGAAAATCATTAATTGAATCTTATAATAAATTTTTAATTAAAGCAACGAGATCAATATCAAACAGTAAAAATGCTGTTATTGGAAAGTATATTTCTAACTCAAGTTTAAATGAAAAACTGTCTAAAATATTTGCAAATGATGTTTTTACTATAAATGAAGAAATTAAAGATTTTGTTTCAGAAGAGTTTTATCAAAAGTATGAAGGTCAAAAAATACATATTGTAGTAAATGAAACATCAAGTGATGTTTTTTTAGAACCATATACAACTAGAGATGTAGACAATTATATTGCTTGGGTAATTATAGATAACTTTAGTATGTGGTATAAAGATAATGTAGCAAACTATAAAGTGTTATGTCCATCTTGTCTTGCTAAAAGTGAAGTAAGAAAAGCAAATAGGTATCCAAGTGTTTTAAAAAATTCATTTGAAAATCCTGAAATGGAAAACTTAAAGAAATCTTGGTCAGTACGTAGGCTTAAATTCCAAGAGGAACGAAGAGCAAAGCAAAAGCAAGAAGCTATAGAACATTTGAAATTAGACCGTCCAGAAGTATATAAAAAGCTTATTGGCGAAGAAGTAACAGAAACTACTATAGAAAACGGCAAAAAAACTACTAAAACTAGTATCAAAAAATCCTAAATTATCCTATATATTGTATCTGAAAAGAGGTTGACAGAATCCAATTCTATGTTATATTAATAGTATGGAACAGAAACAATACAATTTAAAAACCGCACTTTCCATAGCTTGTGATATTTTTGATAAACAAGGCTATGTAAAAGAAACACAACCAGGTAAAGACGTTGATACTAATAAATCCGTTTTATCTAAAAGGTTGGACAAAGAACTTAATTTTGTCCACTCTGATATTGAAAACATATTAAATTTTAAACAAGAATTAGTTTTTAAGAAATTAAGTGGTAAATTATCTGATTATGAACATTTAGTTATTAGAATCTTAGAAAAAGAAAATATGGATTTAAGAGAAATAGGAATTGTTGCTAGTGTTCCTTTAATGTATAGTAATGCTATGAAGAAAAGAGCAAAGCAAGAAAAATATGAGAACTTTCAACAAACAAGTCAGTTTCGTGGTGTACTTGGACAAAAGTATTATGCACCAGTAGTACTATTAGATAAGATGTATCATAATAGAGGATTTTGGATTTACACATTTGTTGAAGACAGTAAGCATATTTTAAAATGGTTAACTGGAAAAGATTATGAAGAGTTTACTAAAGGATCTAAAATTAAATTAAGTGGTGTAGTTAAATTACATAACACTACAGGATACTATGGTGATGAAACTACATTAAGAAGTTGTAAACTAATAAGGGATATTGAAAATGCATAAACCTTGGAAAATTATACAAGAGCTAGAAGCTGATAATAGTAGATTAAAGAAAGAATCAATTATTAAACGAGAAAGTGATGCAGACAACATTAGATTTTTTGATGGTGTGTGTATGGCGTTAGATGGATTTAGAACGTTTGGTGTTCAAAAGGTTCCAGTAGCTACAAAAGATGGCCCAGGCATACCAGAAGCAGAATTTTTAGATACTATTAGCAAATTAGAAGATAGAACTCTTACAGGCAATGATATGAGAGATAAGATTGAAGATTTATGTAATAGATCTAATATGGAAGAATGGAACGATTGGTATAGAAGAATTTTAATTAAAGATTTAAGATGTGGTGTAACACATAAGACAGTTAATAAGTTTTCTACTTATAAAGTGCCTGTGTTTGAATGTATGTTAGCAACAGATTCAGCAAAACACGAAAAGAAAATGGTAGGAGATGTTATTGTAGAACCAAAATTAGATGGAGTTAGAGTTGTAGTTATTTGTGATGTAGATAAAGATGAAGTAAAACTTTTTAGTAGAAACGGTAAAGAGCTTACAAACTTTCCACACATAAACGAGCAATTTGATGATATGTTAGATCAAATGGGAGAGAGTATGGTGTTTGATGGTGAAGTAATGAGTGATGACTTCCAAACATTAATGAGAGAAATACACAGAAAACAAGGTGCTAAAACAAAAGATGCAATACTTAATCTATTTGATTGTATACCATTAGAAGATTTTAAACAGGGCGAATGCGGATTATCAATAACAAAAAGAAAACAATTATTAGAAGATTTTAAATATGGACCAAATATTAATTTAGTAGAGTATGTTAAAATTAATTTAAGTGATGACGATGGTCAAAAACAATTTGCTGATTACAATAAAATTTGTATTGATAAAGGATTTGAAGGTATAATGGTTAAGCCAATTGGTGGTTTATATGAATGTAAAAGATCTACATTGTGGTTAAAAGTAAAACCATTTATAGAAGTATCATTAACAGTTAAAGCAACAGAAGAAGGCACAGGACGTAATATAGGTAAACTAGGTGCTCTTATTGTTGAAGGCGAAGATGATAGTAAATTGATTAAAACAAATGTTGGTTCAGGTTTAACTGATAATAATAGAGAAGAATTTTGGAAAGCAAAAGAAAAGTTAATTGGACAAGTTGTTGAAATTAGAGCTGATGCTATTACACAAAATCAAGATGCTAAAGATGAATACAGTTTAAGGTTTCCAAGATTTTTAAGATTTAGAGGATTTGAAATAGGAGAAAAATTATAATGGATATTTGGTTAAGCGATAGACAGGAAAACGAATTAAGAAAAGACGGTTGGACTATTCCTAAAAAGCCAGAGACTGGTTCAGTGTTCTTTAAAGATAAAGAAGTAGGGTTCATAGATAATTTCGTAGGATTGAGTATAGAAAATGAACAGACAGAAGCAATTAGATACCTAGTAGATAACGAAGATAAGATTGGTTATGCTTTATGGAATATACCAACAATGGAGAAAATGTAATGAAAGTAAATTATCAAATTTGGTATATACCAAGAATACAAGACGAATTAGCAGTAGCAAATTTTAATACTTTAGACGATGCAGTAGAACAAATGAATCAACTAAAAGAAAAAAGACCAAAAGCATTTCCACATCATTATATATGGGATGTGAAGAAAAAACAGAAAGTAGAAAATGGAATATAGAGATACAAGTAAGAAACACTTTATGATATCAATCTTTAAAAGTATATTTCGTTTAGGTGCTTGTTATGGATTATGGATGTGGGGAGCAGATGCTGGCGAACCCGTTATACAAGCAGTTGGTGTGTTTTTAGGAATTGCAGAAATTTTAGGCATAGCGGAAGAGCTTTAGGAGTAAGATGGCAGATATAATAAATTTAAAAAAGTATAGAACTGTACAAATAAAAAAAACTGAAAAGCAAGTAAATGAAATATGGAGACAAATTATGGAAGATGCTTTAGGTAGATTAATGGCCAGTGGTGTTAAGTTTGATGAAAGAACTGAATTAGCAGTTGTACCAGCTTTTAAAATTATACAAAGTATATTATTTAAAGCTCACGGACTACATCATAATCTAGATAAACCTTTAGATCAATTCATAAAACAATATTATGGTAAAAACTTACATTCACGTAAACCAACATAAGATAAGGAGTAATAAAAAAAATGGCACTGATGAGCCTGTTATTACGATTAAAAGAGGGAGTAAAAATACTTACTGTCACGAAGTTAAAATCCTTGGTCCATCATCCGTTGTTTATGGCGGTAATGATAAACCTATTCTTCCTTGTGGTGCTAGGGTCGTTGTAAAGACTGACTCTGAAGTTGAGGTTATAAAATAATGTTCGAAGTTCCTATGGTACATAAGAATATTGAAGAAAGCCTTGATATTAATAAATCAATTAATGATATTAGAGAACATTGTAAAACATTAAAACATCCAAATCCTTGGGCAAAGCAATCTCACGTAATTACATCAATAGCCGCTGGAGCCGAAGATGCCTGGCAAGATCCTGATATTTTAAAAGCAGTTCAACCTGTAATAAAAGAATATATTGATTTAACAATTGGGCTTAATGTAAAGTTAAATTGTCATATGTGGTATAATATCTATAATGAAGGCTTTAATCAAGAGCAACATAATCATATTTCAGTTGGAAATATAGCAAGTGGAGTAGTATATATGTCAGTTCCAGAAAAAGCTACAGCCACAACATTTATAAATCCAAATACATTATTTTATAATTCTACTGAATATAAAGAAGAATTTAAGTATTATACACCTAAAATTAAGAAAGGTGATTGTATTATTTTCCCACCTTGGCTAGAGCATAGGGTTGATAAGCAGTTTGATATTGAGCAAACCAGAATAACAGTAGCATTTAATATTTCCAATTTCCAATAGTCAATAGACAAATAAACAATAGTTTTTATAAATACTTGTATGAAAACTATTTGTCCTGTAATTGATATAACATACCTGATTGAACAACGTAAGATTAAAAGAGCTATACGTGAACAGTTAGCAAAGCTGGAAATAGCGGATATGTTTGTTGAAGAGTGTATAGTTAACTTTAAGAACGGAAAAGCAGAATATACTGGATATGTTTGGTGCAGAGAATCAGGCGAAAAAGTTCAGCTAGGTAAAACTTACAATGTAACTGAAGCATTGGCTTGGCTAGGATAATATACCCATATTACCTTTTTGTTCATAAATAGATAAAGTAATACATAATTACAAGACTAGAATATTTCTAGACTGTGAAAACAGACTTGTGAGGAAAAATGGCAGTAACATATAATATAAAAGGAACTACAAATAGTTCATTTAAAGTTGGAAAAAGTGGAACCGGAACGGTTTACCTTAATACTTTATCTGCCGACGATCTTTCAGCAACAGGTAATTTAACAGTATCAGGAAATCTTACAGTATCAGGATCAACAACAACAGTAAATTCAACAACTATAGAAGTTAAAGATAGATTTGTTTTTGAAGGTGCAACAGATGACGCACACGAAACAACTCTTATTGTTGAAGACCCAACAGCAGATAGAACAGTTACTATACCAAATGCTACAACAACATTAGTAGGTAGAGATACAACAGATACGTTAACAAACAAAACATTAACAGCACCAACAATTACTGATGCCGCAAGTATATCTATTACAAACACATCAACATCAGATTCTTTATTGCTAACAACAACAGAAGCTTCATCAAGTGCTGGTCCTATTTTAACTTTAAAAAGAAATAGTGCAAGTCCGGCCGATGCTGATTATATTGGACAGATTAAATTTAAAGGTGAAAACGATGCCGACCAAGAAGTAATATATGCAAAAGTTACAGGTAAAATTGATGATGCATCAGATGGTTCAGAAGATGGACTTATAGAATTTGCAGTACAAAGCGGTGGAACAAATGAGATAGTAGCAAGAATTAAAAATGATGGATTATTTTTAAACACAGGAAACAATATTAAGTTTGAAGGTGCAACAGCAGATGCTCACGAACTGACATTAGCAGTTGCAGATCCAACAGGCGATAGAACAATTACATTACCAGATGAAACAGGAATATTATTAGTAAAAGATTCAGTAACAGGAATGATACAATTACCTGTAGGCACAACGGCGGAAAGACCGACACCAGTAACTGGTATGTTGAGATTTAACTCAACAATAAAAAGATTTGAAGGATATAACGGAACGGACTGGGTTCCAATGTCACCATATCCAAATGATATTACAACAACACGTGACGGAGATGAAGTACAGATACAACCTACTGACCTTGGTTCAGTTACGTAAATACATTAGGAGAAAAAAATTATGTGGAATACAATAAAATATGATATACCTGAAATGTTAGACAATTGGAGAGTAATTCCAAGATTGTTAATATTTTTATATGCGGTGGTATTTTATCAAACAATGAATTGGTTTATGTTATTAGAAAATCCAAACAATGCACAGGCAGGTTTTGTATCAGTGATAGTTGGTGCAGGTGCGGCCTGGTTTGGTTTATATGTAAATTCAGGTTCAGGTAAAAAAGTAAGATTTGAAACTACAAGAACAGGAAGTAAATCTAGCTAATGACACCGGATCTTAACACATTGTCAATGGATTTAACAGGTATGCTATTACCTTGGATTGCAGTATTAATATCTTTAATAGTAGCGATTTGGTTTAAAGACTTTGCAACAGGATTAGCAAAAGGACTAAAGTTCAAATATGATCCTGCGTTCAAAGAAGGTGACGAAGTTATCTTAGATGGACAAACAGCAATGATAGTTAAGATTGGTGTAAGCCAAACTGTTTTTGGAATATATTCAGATAAAGGTTATACCTGGAGATATGTTCCAAATGAAAGAATACCTTATTTAAAACTTGAAAAAGTTGTTAAGAAAGATTTACATCTTGATTCTGAAGAAGAAAAAGCAGAGAGATTAAAAGGTATGATTGATAAAATACAAGACCAGCAAATTGCTAAAAATCAAGAAGCAATAGAGAAAATGAAAAATGAATAAAATAATGTTAAAATTTGAATCTGAGTTGACTACTGAATCTTTGGAATCATTATTTGATACAGTTGCTACTGTTTTATCAGAAGAACTATATGCAGAACAAAAATCTATAGGTGAAGATGGAATGGAATCAAATTATAATTTAATACATCACGAAACACACGGATATCATTGTTATGATATGCCAGTATCAAGACCACTTTCTATCCAAGAAAGTAAAGCACTTTACCAAGTTTTGGACAAAGCTATAACTGGAGATTATATGTTGGAAATCTCAGCAGATTCAAAAGAGCTCCAAAATAGGTATAAATTCAATAGTTTTGAAGGTTCTATCCAAGAAGGCGATTTAGACTAGACATAATTTTTATTTGTGTTATACTAGTATTATGACACAGCACATTATGATTGATCTGGAAACTCTAGCCACAACCATAGATGCGAATATCCTAACAATTGGAGCAATTAAGTTTGATCCATATGCGGATTATAGTAATTGGAAATGGGGAGAGTATCCAAAGACGCAAGTTTTTTATAGAAGAGTTGATCCTGAATCAGGTTCTAAAATTGGACTACGAAATGACGATGAGACAATTGCTTGGTGGAGCCAACAAACAGAAGAAGTAAAAGCTGAAGCATTTGCTGAAGAAGAAAGATATACAATTGACCAAGTAATGAAAGAGTTTTACAAATTTTGTTTACCTGGCAAGTATTTTTGGGCTCAAGGAGTAGCCTTTGATACTGTAATATGTGAGCAGATATTTAAAAAGTTAAATCGTGGTGCTCCGTGGATGTTTTATAATCTACGTGATACTAGAACACTATTTGATTTAACAGAAGCAAATATGCCAAATGCTAGACATCACCACGCACTATTTGACTGTTGGAGACAGATAATTGGTGTTCAAAATGTTTATAAAAAGCTGAAGCTAACCGCATAAGCAATAAACCTAGGTACAGATAAATATTTGTGTTATGAGAGCAACGCATTTAAATACGGCAGTTTTTGCATTTGGAAGGTTTAATCCACCTACAATTGGTCACGGTAGATTAGTAGAAGTTGTTAAAAAACAACCAGGAACACCTTTCTTATTCTTAACTCACACGCAAAAACCAAAAACAGATCCATTAACATTTGCACAAAAAGTAAAGTATGCTAAAGCTAGTTTTACTAATATTAAAATTGGTGATAGTTCTGTAAGAACATTAATACAAGCTTTACAAAAACTAGAGTCTTTAGGGTTCTTAAATGTAATAATGGTTGCCGGAGATGATAGGCTACAACAATTTACAGACTTCTTACCAAAGTACAATGGTAAAGATTATAGTTTTGAAAGTGTTAAAGTTGTTAGTGCTGGAGAAAGAGATCCAGATTCAGATGGTGCTGTAGGTATGTCAGCAAGTAAAATGAAAGCTATGGCAGTTGCTGGTGACTTTAAAGGATTTAAAAAAGGAACTATTAATCCTGATATAGCAAAAAGTATGTATGATGATGTAAGAGCAGGTATGGGAATTACTGAAATTAAAGAAGCACAATACCCAATGCCAAAAGTTTATGTTGATATGGATGGTGTGTTAGCAGATTTCTTTACAGCTTTAGCAAAATTTAGAGGAGTTGATCATTGGAAAGATGGCGGCAACGATAATGTACAAGATTCAATTGAAGCAATACAAGGAACAGATTTCTTTTCAACATTACCAGTATTCAATTCTGCATCAAATATTATTAATAGTGTAAAAGCATTTACTGGTGGAGAGTGGTATATTAATTCATCTCCATTAAGAGGTGATCACGAAAATTCTACAAAACATAAATTAAATTGGCTTAAGAAAAATAACTTTGATCCAAGTGATGTTGTTATAACAGGAAGAAAAGAATCATATGCAATTAATAAACAAACTAATCAACCAAATATATTAATTGATGACAAGCCATCTAATTTAGAAAGATGGACAGCTAAAGGCGGAATTGGAATTAGATATCAAGCAACACAAGATAATCCATTAAGAGTACAAAAAGGTTTAGAAGTTGTTAAGTCCTATTTAGAAAAAAATAATGGAATAATAGATCCTAGTGATGTTGCAGAATTAAACAAAGCAGTTGATACAGGACAAATAATGGAGAACGGTGGAAAAATTGTTCAAGGTGTTAATACTACTCACGATGTAGGAGTTAATCAAATTCCTATTGAAGCTAAAAAGATGGGATTCAAAGTAAGCAAAGATGGTGTGCCACCAATTATGAAACCAAAAAATTTAAGAGAGTATATTGATATTATTGAAGACAGAGATACAAAAGAATTAAAGTTTCAAAATAAAGATGGAAAATATTCTATGTTAAGTTTGCCGGGAACACAGAAATGGCAAAAAGATAAAAAGACTGCAGAGCCAGGAACAGACAAATGGTTTAAAACTTGGAAAACGTTACCATATCTAACTAAAGGTAGAAAAAATCATTATATGCTACCTATTAAAGAAAAGTTAACTGAGCTAGAAAATTTATTAAAAGAGTATGGAGTTATTAAAAAAGACAAATGAGACTTTACGAAATAGTTGAAGCTAGTTGGTACCAAGATGTAAGATTACAACCAAAGAGACTTACGACTAAAAAGCCTCGTAAACTTTTACCAAAGCCTATAAGAAAAATAATTGTTAAAAGACCAAAAAGAATTAAAAGTCATATGAAAACTGACTTTACTAGAAGAGCTGATAAATCGTCTTGGTTAGCAGGAAAGTAAAATGAAACTTGCAGAATTAATTATAAAAGATTGGGTTCCAATGTATAGCACAATGAAAGCTTATGGAATGAAACGTGCCAAACACGCAGATGGTTCAAGATATTTTAAATTAGCTGAACAAGAAATTACAGACCAAGACTTACAGCAATTAGAAACTTATGCTGATAGATTATTTGCATCATTAGGAATTGATGTTGCATTTTCAAAACACTTTAAAGATAGAATAAATGATCCAAGAAATAAAAAACCAATAACAATGGGAGAGCTTACAAGATTGTTTAGACAAGTTTATAAACAACACGGTAAGCCTATCGCACAATTAGGACCAGATGCAGAAGCAGTAATGAAAGATATGAAAACTGATGTAAATGTTCCTTTTGCTTTACAATGGGACGGCAATGAATTAGATTTAGTTGCAAAGACAGTTATGCGAAAACAGAATTTTGCAACATCTAATCCAGAATTTGTCGTTTAATGAAAAAGTTATTATTAGTTTTATGTTTTGTATTATTTGCGTTTCCGGTATACGCATTAGAATTATTGATGGCACATAATCCAAATTGTAATATTTGTCAAAAATTTATAGAAGAAGTAGCAGAAGACTACAACGATTCTGAAATAGCTAAAAGATTGCCATTAGTAATTATTAATGTATATGAACAACCTGAATGGTTTAAAGAAGCATATAGGGAACATAGAATTAAAACTATTAAAGGAACACCAACGTTTATTGTATGGAATGGTAGAATAGAGTTAACTAGAATTGTAGGGTATTATAATAAAGAAAGATTTTATAGCAGAGTAAGAGGAGTATTTGTAAATGAAATTCAATTGCTTCCATAAAGTTTAAATGAAAAAAGATAACTTTGATAAAACTCATAATCAATTTCACAAAGTCTATATGCATAATAGTGATAATGGAAAGACTGATACAATTTATTTAGGTTACTATACTAAACGTTTAGCTTGGCAAGAATTTGAAAAATTAAGAGATTCAAGCGAATGGACTTGTATAGTGTTTGATGATATAACTAAAGAAGAATTTGATAAAAGGATAAAAAAATATACACCTTATGGTTGATTGGGATAAACATAAAAGACCGCATTACAAAAAGCCAACTTGGTTGGAATGGCAACCAAAGTATCCAATGAAATACCTTTTTGTTCTTGCCCTTTGTCTGGTAATATTGCCAAACATACTTGGTTTAGTTTTAACACCACTTGGTGCAATACTTAATGTATTCTTTATTGATTGGATATTTTATAAAAAAGAAACGTCAATGATAGAACGAGAGTAGTATGCACAAAGACTATTATTTTCATATACCAGAATTAGATTTAAATGAAGAACAGCGATCTATATTATATAAAAAATATCTATTATTTAAAATTACACATAAAGGTTATAATCCTCATACGTATAATTACCTTAAAACATTTCATACTGATATAGATGTATTAAAAGGAATATATTCTGAAAAAATATTAAGTCAGATTAAAAAATTATGTCAAGGATTACCAGACGATAAATTTAATAGAAGTACATCATATGAGTTTTTAAAAACTGAAGGTAAAGTTGATATACATAGAGATCCTGTACGTTTAGCTGTATTAACTATTCCACTACTTAATAAAGATAACAATAAGCTTGAGTATTGGAATGAAGAAGAAACAAAGATTGTTAAAGAATTAGACTATGGTTATAAGACTTATATTATGAGAACAAAAATACCCCATAGTGTATCAACTAGCAAAAAACCAAGAGTTTTTTGGCAGGGTAGTATTTTTATAAGAGATTATGATCAACTACAAAAAGATTACCGTCAAGGCAAGATATTTCAATAAATATTGTTATGATAGAATGGATAAAAAAATTGTTCGCATCGCAAACTTACGAATTGATTATAGAGCATTTAGGAACAGTAAGAACCTATACAGTTACTAAGGTTTATACACTAAATGACCGTACAGCTCACTTTAAAGCAATAGATGGCGAAAAATATACATTAAGAAGTGCTGATAAAATGAGTTGGTCTTTAAGGAAAATTACAAAATGACTAAATTAAGACTAATCGAAAAATCAAATAAAACGTTTATTCTTAAAGAAGAAAACGTAATTGAAGCTATTGCTAATTTCCTTGCTGATGCTGGTATGCTTGAAGAAGACGAAACTGAAGGCAAAATGACTTATAAGATGAACAAAGATGCTTCTATAACTGTAGAATTACACTTTGCAAAACCCACAGTAAATTAAAATAAACACTAAATAATGCTATTATGCGTTACAACGAACTAATCATAGAGTCAATGAGCTTTTCAGCTGGTCATAAAGACCAAGAAAAAGGCCACTGGACTTCTGATACAGACTCAGGAGACAGATATGCACCAGAAGTATATCGTAATGATTATCCTATGGATAAAGATCCAACACCAAATCCAAGCTATAAACCAGAATTAGATTTAAATTTAGCTAATACAAATATGCGTCAAGTGTTTGATGAGCTAGGATATTCAACAGATATAGAAGAATCACCACCAATTGATATAAATGAATTTATTGGAAGAACAACACAATGGTTGCAAAAAGCAATTGACAAACCATCTCCAGAAGAACCAGTAACAGTTGATAAAAATCCAGGTGGGCCAACTATGTATAGTGGTGGTAAACGTGAAGGTTACTTTAATGAAGTAATTATAGCTATGAACAAAATTGCTAGAATAGGCAAAGAAAGAGGAGCTACCCACGTATGGGCGGCTTAGGTAAATACTATTATGAAACTTACAAAACTTTTTGAATCGTCAGATAAAAAGCCAAATCCAATGGCTAAAGCACTATCAGACCCTAAATTTAAGCCAAAAACAGAAACAGATAAAAAGAAAGAAGCTAAAAAAGGTTATAAAAAGCATAAAGGTAAGATAGAAGAAGCTGGTTACGAAGGACAAGTAGAACCAACACACCACGATTTTAAAAACGTAAATTTAGATTCAATTAAAAAAATTATAGCTGACAGAGATTTAAAAGCAGATGCTGAAGAAGTAGATGGTGCTATAAGAGTACACACTATGGACTCTTGCAGAAAGTCAGTAGCAAAATCATTAGGAATTAATGAAGAACTTTATATTAATGGTATGTCAGATGTTGAAGATGTTATTAATATGATCAAAGACACAATAGATGATGGTAATAATGATGGTGCTAAAGATTATTTAGAACAGTTTAAAGAATACTTACACTCAAAAGGAATTACAGATTCAGTAGATCCTTTAAGAACTGATAGAGGAGCGGCAGAAGAACTAGCTCAAGAAATTTATAATAATAGTGAATATTATCAACAAGAATATGAAGACTGGGAAGCATTTATGAACTCAGATGATTTTGAAGAAGAAAATATGAGACTATGGAGTAAGTTTGGTGAATCCAAAATCAAACCATATGTTTCTATGTATAATGATAAAGACACAGGTAAGATGACGTATGATGTATTAGATGGCGATGGAAAATCAGCATTTAAAACTATAGACAAAAAAGCGGCTATGGGTTTCTTTAATAAAAATTTTGATGCTTTAAGAAAAGGTTTTGATTCATTAAAAGATGAAAATGTTTCAGCTATAGCTAAAGCAATAAATTCAGCTTATGATCCAACTTTTGGAGATACTGATAATAAGTTTATGAAAACTGTAAAAAGTTTAAATCCTTTTAAAAGTGATGATCAGAAAAAATTGCAAATGGCAAAACAAGCTGAAAGAGATAATCCAAATTGGAGAGGCGAGCCTGGCGATCAAGCTGGTCAAACTTTACCTAATGGAAGAAGAGCATATTATAGAAATGTAAATGGACAAAAACAAAGAGTAGATATCTATAAAGACATATATCCAGAAAGTAGTGAAAAGCCTGAACCATCGTTAAACGATTTAGTAAAACAAGATAGAGAAGAAAATCCATTTACAGATAAAGAAATTAAAATGGCGTTTGGTGTTCTAAATGATCCAAGATTTAAAGGTGGTAATTACAGTGGTGCTGTTAATGTTATTAATAAAATTGCACCAGATTTAGCAGATCATCCATCAGTGGCAAATGCTTTAAAAAGAGCAAATGAAAATTTAACTGAAGATCAGATGTCAGATGAAGTTAAAGCAATATTAGACAAACACGGTATTAAAAGTACATACGATATTGAATATGGTTCAGATGCCTTTAGTGATTTATTTGATTATTTTTCAACTGATCCTGATGAAATGCCATATGGTGTTCAAAAAGCAAGAACAGGAATGCCAGATGAATGGATTGCAGATAGACTTATAGACTTAGGTTTACTTAAAGAAGTAGAACCAGCAGTACATAAGCATCAACCAGTTCCTGGCCAACAGTCATCACCAGCTATGGAACCAGCAAATCCAAAAGCAGATGTACAGAGTAATCAACCTGAAAAACAAAAAGGTCCAGATGATACAAAATTAAGAACAAATGTATCTTTACAGCAAATTGCTAACTTGTTTCCAGGAGTTGAAAACAAGCAAGTATTTTTACAATCATTATTAAGATTAAAACAAGGACAAAAAATTTCAATGCAACACGCATATACTTTAGCTGATGCATTTAAAGAATTAATTTCAAAAGATCCACAAGACACACAAAGAGCAATGATACAATTAAAAAAAATCGGAGCTCAAGAATCAGTAGACGAGACTACTGAAGATGATGCACCTGGTTATCCTTATACAAACAAAACAATGAATCAAGGAAAAACACCAGACGAAGCATTAAAAGATGAGAGAACAGAAAACTCTGAAGAATCAATGAGACTTCAGCAGTTAGCAGGATTATTTCGTAGCGACAAGGACTAAAAATGGACCTTGAGCATCTAAAACGATTAGCAGGGATAGGTGAGCAGAATCATAATATGAAAAGCTTGGCCCAAGAAATGGCCGAGCGTAGGAGATCAATTATGCAACAAGTAATGAAAGAACAAAAAGAAGAACAATTAGAATTACAATCACTTCCATATAAAATTACAGATTTAGCACCGGTGTTATCAAAAGAAAATGTTGATTATCATTATGATATTTTAAGTAGAGGTTATGTAAACAGATATAATAATAAAGAAGGTGATCCAAATTTTAATTATGGTGGTGCAAAGCTACATAATTTATGGTGGCAACAATTTAAACCAGCAAAAGAAACATCTAATTATGGTGGTCCTATAAAGCAAACTATAGATGCTAACTATGGTGATTTAAAAGGTTTAGAAGAAAAATTAGTTGAAGCCGCAATGACTATACAAGGGTCGGGTTGGGTTTATCTAACTAAAACTGGAACTATTAAAACAACACCAAATCAAAGCTATAAACCAGATGTGTTTATGCCTATAGATATGTGGGAACACAGCTTCACGGACTATGTACCAGCCAAGGACGCAAAGGTTAAATACATTAAAGCAGTTCTTAAATTAATAGATTGGAATGCAATTAATAGAAGGTTAGAAGGATGAACTTAAAAGATTTTACTACGCCTCGCTTTATGAAAAATACAAGTAAGGTTAAAAAAATATTTGGAGACGATATTACGCCTGCAGATTTAAAAAGAGTAGGTGCTTCACAACCTCAAATTTATATGCATAAAGATGGCAAAACAATTATGGTGCCTAAAGCTAAAGAACAAGAATATGCAAAACAAGGTTATAAAAAGTCTTCATTAAGAGCTGAAACAAAAGTGAATGAAAGAATGCCTGCTTCAATTATTAAGCATAAAGTAAAACTTGGTCAAATGTCTGATGCAGAATTGGCAGATAGATTTAAAGACTATGATGAACAAAGATTAAGACAAATGGCTTGGAGACACGGCTACGGTAAAATGAGCCCATACTATTGGGATAGAGTACAAGCTGGTAGAAAAGAATTAGATCATAGAGAAATCTCAGATATAATGAAGTATGAATCAGTTGACGTACCAAAAGATCACGAGTACGGTCCTTCAAGTGAAGAAAGACCAGCTGGTAAAAGAGGTTATACATCATCTGGTAGAGCAAGAACAACACATTTGAAAACAGTTAAGCAACAAGCAAATAAAAAACGTAGACAAATGGATAAAGACATAAACAAATATGAAAATATTAAAAATTTTATTAATGAAGTTAATGAAGATTATGCAAGAATGACAAAAGACTTAATTATTAAGTTAGTTAAAAAAGGTAAAACAGATGACGAAATTCAACAAGCTACAGGGGAAACTGGTAAGCGAATAGAAATTATTAGAAAGAATACTAAGAAAGAAATAAAAAATAATGCAATGGATGAAGCAATTTCTGAAAAATGTAAAGCACTTGGTATTGATGAAACTAAAGATGAATTTAAAGTTGCAAGATTAATTGGCGAAACAGAATCAGCAATTGCATATGGAATAGAATTTGCTGATGCTGTACTTAAAGGAGATAAAATTGCAGAAGTTAAAGCTGAAACAGTAAAATCTCTTTGGCCAACACTTTTAAATAAAATTCAAAACATATATAAAGATAATGTAAAAGAATCACAGCCAATAGAACCAACACCATCTCAAATGAGTGATGAAGATCTTGCAATACTTATAGGTAGTGATCCAAAAAAACCTGCGTGGGACGAAGCAGTTGAATGGGTTAAAAATAATCGTGAAGAAGCAGAAGAAATTGCTAATGATAAAAATAAAGATTATGCTTATGATAATATGGAATCAAAAACTAATGAAGATAATGGCAGAAGAGATTTTATGAGAAAAGCGGCCGCTACAGCAGGTGCAGTAGCTTTAGGAACAATAGCACCATCAAAAGCTTGGCCAGATGAACCACCTGAAAATTTTGACTTTATGGATGAATTTTTTAGTGATAAAATTTTAAACGATCCAAAGTATAAAGATTTTAAGTTAAAAGGAAAAGATTTTCTAGATATGATAAAAAATTTAGAAAAGAAGTGGGACAAAGATAAAAATAAAGATGATGGATCTATAGAGATATAATATGTTATTAGCAGAAATTTTAAATGTAAAGTTAAAAGAATCCGCTTCAGCAGGAGCAACTTCGTCAGGTGTAGTAGCATCTATTAATATGCCTATGTTTACAGGTAAACGAGGTGGCGAACATTATGCAACGGCTAGAAAAGCAGTTGATCCAATGGGAAAAATCTTTAAGAAAAAGAATTTAAGAAAAGCACCACACAAATTAAAAGATAGTGCTGACAAATTAGTATATACAAAGGAAATCACTAAATAACAAAGTAGAGAATAGGTGAGCAGAATTATTATGAAAAACAATATAAGAGAATGGAAACAACTAATAGAAGACTGTGGTGAAATAAACCACGTTTGTTCTGGCGATCACGACCACGAAGCTTCAATGGCACGTGGTGAATTATATCATATAGCCAAAGACGCAATTAAACTAATTAAGTTTATTGAAAAAGGCGAAAACCTAGAAGGCTGGGTTGCATCTAAGATTACTAAAGCAAAAGAAGGTATATCAGCAGTTGCAGATTATATTGAGTCAGAAAAAACTGTTAACAATAATGATTCTCCTGAAGAATATACAAAAGTACCTGAAGAAAATCCAACAGAAGAGAATAGTAAGTATACAAGTATGAACAAATACGGTATCTATACTACAAAGAGTAAAGATGGTGACTTTGAAGTTTATCAACACGATAAACATTTAGGTTCTTTTAAAACTATTCAAGATGTAGACAAGTTCTTGACTACGCATCTCAATAAAGAATCCGTTGACAATCAATAATTAATATTGTATTCTATTAACTTATGCCGCTTTAGCTCAGTTGGTAGAGCAACTGATTTGTAATCAGTAGGTCCGCGGTTCGAATCCGTGAAGCGGCACCAGAGTTACTACATTCCTCGGTAGCTCAGTTGGTAGAGCAGTTGACTGTTAATCAATTGGTCGCAGGTTCGAGTCCTGCCCGAGGAGCCAAAAAGGTCAACGATATGATTAAATCTTTTACAGTATTTGCACCTCAACGTTCTGGAACTAATTTTACTGAAAAACTTATAACAGAAAATTTTAAAGATGTATATTGCCATCTGCCAATGAATGAATATGCGTGGAAACACGAACCTAATGCAAAAAAAATCTACAGTAACTACAAAGAATATAAAGAAGATTTAGAACAACATTTACATTTACTTGTAACAAAGTACATTTATAAATGGGTTGAAAGTATACAAAGAAATGCTGTTGATATTGTTATAAGAAGACCAGAGCTATTAGATATTTCATATTGTAGCTCACACGAAAAGTTAAAAATAGATGCTAATATGACAGTTCCAGTAGCTTGGGTAGTTGGTGAAATAAATTTAATTGAACTTGTAAAGTTATGGAATGAGTTTTACAATAACTGGTTAAAAATGGGACCAAAATTTAAACATTGGGGAATAGTAAAGTATGAAAGTTTATTAGTAAGAGATTTAAGACACAATTTTTTACAAGCTATACAAAAAACTTATGGACTAGAAAAAGTTAATTTAACTGGTTGGAATCTTCCTATAGCAGTACCAATGTCTCCGCGATGGAATAAATCTTTATCAATTGTTAAAGAACGAGACTATTCAAATTTACAAAATTGTTATAAATTAACACAAAATCAAATAGATATTATAGATACTTTAGTAGATAAAGAGTTATTAAAAAAATTAGGATATCCTACAGAAAAGCCAATCTCTAATTGACACATTATATTTTATAATGTATAATTACAATATGACAGAATTTACTAATGGTATTTTTAAGGTAATAGCTACAACCAGTGTAGGTCGTGCGTTAGTATATACTTTAGGACATATAATAATTGCTATGACTGTAGTAAGTACTATTACCGATGCTAGTTTTTTTGAAGCAGGACTAGTTGCTTTAATTGAACCAGCTATAAATGGGTGTTGGTATTATTGTCTTGATAAACTATGTACAAAGTACGTTAGATTTTAACGGGGGATTAGCTCATCTGGGAGAGCGCCTGATTTGCATTCAGGAGGTGGCTGGTTCGAGTCCAGTATCCTCCACCAAAAAAACTAAAATAAACACATCTTTTAATAAAAGCATTACTTAATCTATTAAGCACAGTTTTTAAATACGAGTATAAAAGTATTTGAAAAGTTTAAAAAAGAGAGAGAGCAATGAGTTTAAAGCAGATAATCGAAACTGTAGGTATAGTAGGAATGGCGGCACTATTCTGCTGGTTCTTATTAATGAGTGCAACAAGTATGAATAAAGCATACGCAGATGTTGACAATGATGGTACGACAACAAACAGTCAAACTAATACATCAGGTTCTAACACTACAATTTCAGGAGGTTATTCTGCTGAAACTACAAACACCTATGCTTCAGGCTCAACTAACGACACAAGCAATACAACTACAAGTACCACAAACAATAATTCTACAATACCTGTACCAAGTGCAGGCTCACCATCAATGAGTGCTTATTCACAAGATGTTTGTGCTGTTGGTAAATCAGGTGGTATTCAATTACCAGGTGTTGGATTATCAGGTGGTGCTACATCACGTGATATGAATTGTGAACGTATGAAACTTTCAAAACTATTAAATGATTATGGTATGAAGGTGGCCGCGGTAGCAATACTCTGCCAAGACCCAAGAGTATTTGAAGCTATGGAACAAGCAGGTACTCCTTGTCCGTTTGAAGGTAAAATTGGTAAAGATGCAATGGATCAATGGAACAAGTATGATATTGAAAGACCAGATTATGAAACTTATGTAGATAAAATGGATACACGTTTAGAGATTGATGAACGTATTATGAAAGACGAAGGTGTTTTACAAGAAAACGAAACACTAAAAACTGATATTAAACAAATTGCAAAAGACAATAAGAAGCTACAAAAAGAAATTAAGAAGCTACAAAAAATGCAGGCTGAGTTATTAGAGGCGGCAGAAGCAGAAGCTAATAAAACAGAAGTATTATTACCAAAACCTAAACCACAAATAGATACTCCGGTAGAAGTCCACAGTGATCAACATATTGATGAACAAGCTTGGAACGAGCTTGATGATCCAGCAGAAATAGAAGTATTAGAACCATTAGAAGAGACAGATCTTAATACGAATGGGAGATAATAAATGAGAGTGTTTTTTTCAACACTCTTGCTAACACTAGGTCTGGCATTATTTTCTACAAATGCAGGAAGTGAAACAACTACAAGTTCATCAGTATCTTGTACTGTAAATGATTTAGGTGACCAGTCTTGCGTTACAACCACAACCACAACAACTACAAGTACAACAACTGTAGATGGAACAACAACTGGCAACATTTTAGATAATTCAAACTTTAAACATAATAGTAATAACAATTATGGAACTAGTGGTTGGACTATTGTAGGTGATGTTGGACACGGACATAATAGTACATACAGTAATAAAAACAGCGGTGCTGATGTTACTGGTGGTACAATGGCTTGGGAAGGTGATCCTGCTGATAGAATTTATCAAGATCAAGATTTAGTAGGTGATGGACACTTAACTAAATCTCAAGTTAATGAAGGCTTTACTTCAACTATGTCAGCAGATGTTTGGTTTTGGAATAGTCTTGATAATGATTTTACACTAAAGCAAACTATTACAGCAAGTGATGGAACGGTGACAACTCAAATTAGAGTTATAGAAGATACTGGTTGTTCTGGAAATAACTGTGGTGTGTTTAACAACTATACTGACAGTTATACACACTCCGCAAATACAATGAATGATTTTACAATTAGAGCAGAAATGTTTAATGACACTCAAGGATCAGGTTATAATAATACGCATAGAGGACCTGATGTTGACAACGCACAATTATCTGTGACTACAGCAGGTACTACTAGTACTTCAAGTAGTTCTAGTCAGAGTCAAAGTACAGTAGTAACTCTTTGTGCAGATAGAGACCCACCTGCTTGTACGTCAGCTGGTGATGATGTTGCAGATGCTACAGAGCCAATAACAGGTGATGATGGACAAACAATTGATCAATCAATTGAAACTATAGTTGAAAACGAAATTATTGATGTAGAACCTACAATAGAAGAAGAATTTTATGTTGTACAAACAGTTATAGAAGTAGAAGATGATCTTGGTGTAACTGAAGAACTTACAATACAAGAATTTGTTCAAGAATCATTTACAAATATGATAGAAGAAAATGGTTTAGAAGAAGAATTTTCAGATGCGTTAGAAGATGAAGGTATTACAGAAGAAGAATTTTTTGAAGAACTTGCAAACGAAATGGAAAATGAATTTGCAGAAACTGGTATGCAAAGTTTTGAAAGCGAAACTACTGATACAATGCCAACAGTAGAAGAAGAACCAACAGTAGAAGAACCAACTGAAAGTACAGAAGTTGAAACAGAAACAGAAACAGTAGAAACTGAAACTGAAACTGAAACAGTAAATACTTCTGAAGAACCAACTACAGAATCAGAACCAACTACAGAAGCGGAAACTACTGAAAGTGAAACAGATACTGAAACATCAACAGAGTCTGAAGAAACAGAAACGGAAACTGAAAGCACAGAGAGTGAGACCGAGTCTAGCGAAGCTGAAGAAACAGAAACTACTGAGCAAGAAGAGTCCAATAGTGATGCTGAAGAGTCAGTTGACGAAGGTAATGAAGAAGCATCCACTGATGAACAAGATGGTACAGATGCAAGTGCTGACGGAACTGAAGTAGATACTGATAGCGGTGTTAGTGAAATAACTAAAAAAGTTGAAAAAATTATTAAAAAGCTAACAGCAAAGTTAAAAAGAATTGATCAAAAATTAAAAGTTATATCACTTGTAACTTTACAAGGTATGGTTGAAGATCAACCTGATATGACAAAATACACAAGTCAACAGTTTTATGATACAAGAAAATTAGAAGACAATCCAGATTGGTATGCTGAAGATACATTATTAAATGCTTATGGTAGATCTATATACCAAGATAAGACACTAATTGCTTATCAAACTAACGATCCTGTGTACCAACATACAGAATCAATAAATAGAGTAAACGAAACAATAGGCCGATTAGAGGCTGAACTAGAGGTATTAAGAAATGAACTTAATGAATAAATTAACTCAATGGGGATCTTTGATCGGAGTCATTTGTGCTATCGGTGGTGGATTTTATGCTTGGGGTGAATTCAATACAAGATTATCATCAATTGAAAACAGCGGTAACGTTAACGAATTAAGAGTAGATATGGTTGACAGAATTACAGCTATTGAAGATAAACTTGAAGCACAATCAGAATCAGATTTAGGATCTATCCAATCTGACATTAGTGCTATCAAAGAAGATTTATCTAAAGCATTAAAAGAAATCGAAATTGGTAAAAAAGTAGACGAACTTCAAGATACTAAAATTGAGGCAGTAAGATTAAAAGCGACGAATCCACTTGCAAACTAAACTATTGACAAAATCCAATTTGTGCAATAGTATAGAACTATAGGCGGGTGTAGCTCAGTGGTAGAGCGTCTCGTTGCCAACGAGAAGGTCAAGGGTTCGAACCCCTTTACCCGCTCCAAAACAAGGTATAAGAATGAACAAAGAAGAAAAGTTTAAAAAGTTTACTGAAATGGTTGCACAAGAAATTTATAGCGAACCAGATTCAGACCTTCATCAAAAATTAATTAATGAAATAATACCAGCATTAACAACTAGACCAGATGGACCTTTAAGAAGCGATCGTATTATTGATATTGGTTGCGGACCAGGGCTTGTTATGGACAAGCTTGTTGAATTAGGATATGCAAAAGAAAATATTATTGGTCTTACAAAAGGTCAAACAGATATTACTAGAGCTAAAGAAAAAGGATTCACTATTTTTGATGAAGATATGTCATTTACATCATTTAAAGATAATGAATTTGATTTTGCTATCGTTAGACATTGTTTAGAACATAGTCCTTATCCTTATTTGACTTTATTAGAATTTAATAGAATATTAAAAAAAGGTGCAAGGGTTTATATTGAAATGCCACAACCAGGTGGTGACAGAACATTAGAACATATGGTTAATCATTATTCAATTATGAATACTACTCAATGGGGATCTTTATTATTAAGGGCTGGATTTGATTATACAACAGGAGTATACAATCTAAACGTTAATATAAAAGAAAAAAACTATAAAGAACCATATGATTGGTATGTGGCTACTAAACTTATAGAACGTTCAGACTTTTTACCTGCAAATAGTGAATATATGAGTGGATTACAGGATAAACTAATCCAAGGTAGGAAAGATTTAGGGCATACTGACGTAATAGCTAAAGAAATACCGCTTGACAAAAAGTAAATCTCTGTTATATTAAGCTTATGAGTTTGATATACACCAATAATTCAAGTGGTGCTATTCGTAAAGCAAGAAGAAAAAAGCCTACAAAAGCATATCTTGAAGCATTATCACAACACATCAGATACTTACGTACTTTAGGGTTTAAAGTTCAAGAAGATGGTAGAATTATTTTTAAGAAAAGAGAAGTAATTAATACTACTTTCAAAGAAGCACCAATTATTAAAGAAAAAGAAATACCGTTGTCTAACAGTATTAGTAATGGTGGAACAAAACCAGATAATAGATGGAAAATTGAAGCAAGTAAGAATTGGACGATAGTACCAGCTTACAATAAAGGACCTTATATGGTAGTAAGTAATAGCGACTTAAAAACAGCAGGTAAAAAAGTATGACATTAGAAGAAGGAATATGGATGGCTATTATTATTAATAGTATAGGCTTCATATTATTATTTGTTGCATACCATTTCGCTTTTAAGAACCACGAAGAAAAAATAAGAAAAGAAAAAGAAGACAAACAACCTAAACCTTGGGAGATATAATGAGACTAGAAGAAGACTTTGGCATTTGGTGGAATATGAAGAAGTATAAGAAGCAAGATATTCCAGCAAAGGAGTTTAGCAAAATAGAAATTAAAGAAGTTAACGGCCTAAATGAAGGATGGCCAGGACCTGAGAAAGAAGTTAAGTACTGGGTGGAGTTAGTTAACGGTATGGCAGTAGGTTACTACGAGCCACGATTAGGAAAAGCTGAATTCCCCGTTTATTCGATGCAAAAATAATTGTTTCAGGCTAAATAAGTTTGGAGCAAGAATATGAATAATAATGTAGAGCAAGAATTTTACCAAACAATAATGGCATCGGATGTCCAGATAACTGCCTTCCTTAAAAACGGAATTAAGTTAATTGGCAAGATAACTAAAAATGATGATAACTGTTTCTTATTAGAAAGAGATAGTAATACCCAGCTAGTTTATAAAGACGCTGTATCAACAATTTTTCCAAAAGCACTAGAAACTAGAAATCCTTCTAAGAATTAAAGCTAAATATAATTAGTACTTGAGTAAACGCCAAATATGGAGTAGGTTACGAAAGAAGCAAATGGACATAAAACTGTGAAGTACTGTGTGGACCCCAGACCTGGGTATTGGTCGTTGCTCCACTGCTATTCAGTAATCTGGGGTTAACTTTTTAACAACAACAATAAGGAGATAACTTATTATGGAAATAACAAGTACAAATGCAAAAGAACTTGAATTACAATTTTCAACTTTTAATGAAAATTTTACTAAATTTTCTGAAGGTAACAAAGCGGCTGGAACAAGAGCCAGAAAAGCTTTAGCTGAAATCGGGAAATTAACAAAAGCTATTAGAAAAGAAATCCAAGAATCAAAAAATGCGGTTAAACAATTATAAAACTGCCTGTAAAATTGAGGAAACAGTTTGGCGGTCGTCAAGGTTTAATCCGCAAGGTGACGAATTAGTAGTAGCCAGAGGAACTTACTCGGACAAGCCTGGCTACTTTATGGCCTGGGAAGCAAAAGAAGAGCGACCTGAAACTATTTCTTGGAATGAAACCAATAGTTGGTTCCCTAGAATGTTCTGGGAAAATCTTGACTATAAAAATAATGTATTAGTTATTGATGATCCGGAATTTTTAGAAGAAAGAAAGCCAGGGCAAAAGTCTTACTGGCATAAAATTAATAAGAGTGGTGGTAACGTTATAGAATATGATGGCGAGTTATATGTTAAGTTAGCCCCATTCACTACTAATAAAGATAATACATTAGTTTATAAACCAAACGTTAAGTCTGATAATTCAGATGCGTTCTCAAGAGCTGTAACCTACATACAGTGGTTTAATGAAAATAATAGACAGTTAACAAAATATGGTAAATTATTGAATACTAATAAAAAAGCTCGTCAACGTAGAAAAAAACGGCTAGAAAAGACACTAAGACGAAGATTAGAACTTGACAATAGTGATTATCTTACTACATAATGAACTATAAAGGATTTTAAATAATTTTATGAGCTTATTTCAAGTAACAGAAAACGCAAAAAAGCAAATAACTTATTTGTGTCAAAAAAATAACAAAGCGGCAGTTAAGCTATCAGTATTAGGTGGCGGTTGTGCAGGGTTTAAGTACGACTGGAGTTTTATTGATGAAGCTGAAATACAAAATGACGATGAAATTATTTCTGTAGACGATGGAAAATTTGTTGTTGATGGTGCTGGTTTAGTATTTTTAGCTGGAACATCAATTGATTATGTTGAAGAAGCATTTGGATCATCTTTCCAGATAAACAATCCTTCAGCATCATCATCTTGTGGTTGCGGCGAATCCTTTGGAGTTTAATTTATGGACAATTTATCTTATACAAATCTCAGCGATAAAGAATTATCAGAAAGATTATCTAAATTGAATAAGAGAATTGCTTATAGTGGCCGTACTGGTATACACGCAGGAACCTTACCCCAAATGAGGTCAATCCAAGCTCATCTATTAATTGAAGCGAGAAGCAGAATGGAAAAAAGAAAAGTAGATATCTACAATAAGTTTTTTCCAGGTGAATCAAAAATTATAGGTGAGGAGGAAAATGACGAAGCAGGACAATAAATCAGGAAAAAATGTAGGACACATCGGAGATGATCTTTCCGAGAGGATAGTCTTTTCCCACGATGAACTTAAAAAACGTTGCAAAGTATTTTTATCCAAATTAATATTAAATCATAGCCCAAAAGAAATTTCAGATTATTTGTTTGAATTAATGTATTACATTAATGATCAAAAAGGCGACAAAAGACTTGATGTTGCTTTAAAAAACTTTGATGAAGAGTGGCATAAAAAAAATAATACCGATAATAAAGAATAGTAAATAATAATTATATGTTTGATTGTAATTATTTTTGGAGAGCTATTAGTATCCATAGCGATGGTAGTCTAGAGCCTTGTTGTCATTTTAATGCTGGCTTAGAATGGACAGCTACAAGAATTAAAGAAGATAATGCAGGTTGGATAGCATATAAGGAAAGTAAAAAGCTTACCGATTGGAATATACAAAATAGTCAAACTCTTCAGAAAATAAGAAAAACTGCCTTAGGTGGTGGAGTACCAACTGGGTGTAGTCCTTGTGTTATGCACGAAAAGAATGGTATGGAATCTCCTAGACAAAAAGGTTACGATACAAGTGAAGAGTATCAACCACCAGAAGAACACGAAAAGCAAATAATTAGGCCAGTTGAATACATTGAAGCTATGGATTTGTTTATGAATAATATTTGTAATTTTAAATGTATAATGTGTAGTGAAGATTTTTCACATTTAATTGCAAAAGAAAAAAATATAGAGACACCTATAACTAATTGGGGAGATAATGAACCTCATATTTTAGAATTTATGCGTAAAGCTAAAAACTTAAAGAAAGTTACAATAGCTGGAGGAGAACCTTTTTACAATACGTCATATTTGCATAAAGTATTAGGAACAATACTACCTAGAGCAAAAAATATTAAGCTTACAATTACAACAAATGGATCAAATAGAATAACACAAGAGACAGCAGATATACTTAATCAATTTAAAGAAGTTAATTTAGCAATTAGTATTGACGGAACAGGAAAGTATGGTGAAGTACAACGTTCAAGATCAGATTGGAATGTAATAAAAGAAAATATTGACTATATGAATGAAACTCTTGATACTAGTATTGTTTATATCTACTTGAATTCAACTATTACAGCAATAACACTTCCTGGCTTACCACACTTATTAACTTGGGCAAAAGAACATCCTGCTATAAATTGGGTACATCCAGTATTTGTAGCATATCCAGAGTGGTTAAGATGTGAAGTATTAAAACAAGAAGTAATTGATGATGTAAAAAATAAAGTTATTGAAATACAGAAAGAAAACAAAAGGTGGACATTTTGCAATTCGCCTAGAGTTACAGGACAAATTATAAGCTATTTAGAGAATGTTAAGCCAACCACAAAATATAGAGAACAATTTGATAATTATTTTGAAGATTTAAAAACAAAAAGAGGATTGGACTTATATAAAGAGCTACCACAATTTAAAGACTGGTTGATGTAATTAAGACTAGACAAATTTAATTCTATATTATATACTAATAATATGAAAACTGATAATTTAGGTAGAGCTATATTAGAAGACCAAGAAGTATTAGAATGTCTTTATAATGGTAAAGACATAACTGAACTTAATGTTGAAAAGACATTACTTGATCAATATAATAAAACTGTTTCACAATTAAAAACAGGAAAGACACTTAAAATATTAGAAGATATGGATCCACAATCTTTTGATGCACAAAATCAAAAGGATTGGTATATGCCAGAACAATTTAATTCAATTGATATTGAATCTTATGTTTTAGGATTAACAAAAACAAGTGAAGAAATTGATAGAGTAAAAGAAGAACTAGTACTATATCAGAAATTTGGTTTGTATCCAGTATTAAGATTTTTAATTTACTTAATTGATTTAATGCGTACTAATAATATAGTTTGGGGAGTGGGTAGAGGATCAAGTGTTTCAAGCTATATACTATACTTAATTGGAGTACATAAGGTTAACTCAATACTTTATAAGCTAGATATTAATGATTTCTTGCGATAAATAGAGTTATATGTTAATATTTAAAAAGGAGAACGTATTATGACAGCAAGAAGAACAAATCAAGGGCAACAAATCGATATAGATGCCTTGGCTTTGAAAAACGAAAAAGAAATTGCGTTAGGTAATATGAAAGTTAATGCCAGAGGAGACAAAATTGGCAAAGGCGGAAAAATAGTTGCTGAAAGAGATCAAGTAGCTAGAGCATATTATGAAAATAATCCTAAAGCAGTTGTACAGTCAGTTTCAATTAAAGACGCTGTAGACGATAAGCCAGTTGTTGAACAATCAGCATCAATTGTTAAACCTAAAAAAACAAAGGTTAAAAAAACAAAAGAAGTTGAATTGCCAAACGGTGATATTGAAATACAAGAAATAGAAGAATAAAATTAATGAATACAATACACGGTGATATTACACCTTTAAAAAATAGAGTGCTTGTTAAGACTATTGAAAAAGGCGAGCAAATGACTAAAGGTGGTTTAATTATCCCAGATGACGATGGCCAAGACAGAGGAATCCGTCCCAGATGGGCACAAGTGTATAGAACCGGTAAAGGCGTTGAAGTTCTTAAAGAAGGACAATGGGTGTTAGTAGAACACGGATATTGGACTAGAGGATTTACAATCAATACAGGTGAAGAACAGTTTGATTGTAGACTAATTGATAATGAACACATATTAGGCGTACAGGATAATAAACCAGAAGATATAAATGTTTGACGATTACAAATTTAAAAACTCAATAACGTTAGATGTAGATAAACTTTCTAGAAGAGATGAATATTTAGGGCAATCACAAAACACTTCAGTTGAAGGTGGTGCTCTTAATGCCAATTGGAGAGAAGTAGACGCAGTAGCTCAAGTATCAAACCAACTAGGTAAACTTGGATACGTATATAATCAGGATTGGTATTGGGAAAATGTTGGATGTGATGAGCTTACTATTAGTTTTAAAGACAAAAAAATTCATACAATTCTTAAACTAAAAAATTGACATTTCTAATTTTATATAATATACTACAAAGACTATGAAAGAACTCTGGGTAGAAAAATATAGACCTAAAAATGTTAAAGAATATGTTTTTAGAGATGACGCACAAAGATCACAAGTCGAATCTTGGATTAATTCAGATGCTATACCACATTTACTATTCAGCGGTGTACCAGGTACAGGTAAAACTACATTAGCAAAGCTATTATTACACGAATTAAAAGTTGATTGGGGAGATGTATTACAAATAAATGCATCTAGTGAAAACTCTGTTGATGTAATTAGAGATAAAATTACAAATTTTTCACAAACAATGCCATTTGGCGAATTTAAGTATATCATTTTAGATGAAGCAGATTATATAAGTCCAAATGGACAAGCGGCTTTGCGTGGTGTAATGGAACAATATGCTTCAACTTGTAGATTTTTATTAACTTGTAACTATGAGAGAAGAATTATTCCAGCAATTCATAGTAGATGTCAAGGTTTTAAAATTTTAAAACTAGATGAAAAAATGTTTATGGTTAGAGCTGGAGAAATATTAACAGAAGAAAATGTTAAGTTTGATATTGATACATTAACAACGTATGTCAAAGCAACATATCCTGATTTAAGAAAATGTATTAATGTATGTCAAATGAATTCACAAACAGGGGAATTAAAGCAACCACAAAATGGTGATACAACAGATGGTGATGTAGAAGTAACCTATGTTGCATTATTTCAAAATGGTGATATAAAAAAAGCAAGAGAATATATTATTGAACACGCAGATACAGAGCAATATGAAAAAGTATATCGTAAGATGTATGAAAATTTATTTTGGTTTGGCGAAGAAGACTTAAAACAAGCAAGAGCTTTATTGGCAATTAGACAAGGTTTAGTTAATCACGCAATAGTAGTTGATCCAGAAATTAATTTAGCGGCAACAATGATTGAACTGGAACAAATTAGGAGTCAAAAATAATGGCAAGTAAAAAAGGAAGATTTATAGTTGGTACACATATACAAACTCCGGCGCCGAATGCTCGTACTGAGCAAAAAGGTTATGAAAAAGGAATTTTAGAAGATGTAGAATATGTTGATAAGTTAAGAAATAGACATATGGATTCAGCAACTTATATTTTAAATCTAGATACACTAACATTTGAGAAAAATAGAGTTGATAATTTTACAATTCAAATATGTTTAGAGCATTTAAAAAAACATTTTCCAAATGACTTCAAATTGTGGATGAAAAAAACTGATGACAATAAATCTAACACAGACAAATAAAGACTATGCGGTATTTTTACCAGCAATAAGTTTTATATACGCAGACTTACTTTCTAAGAACGCAAAAGAAAAGTATGGCGACAGAGTACCACCACTATTACCAAAAGGATTAGACAGTTTAAAGTTCTTGTATGAAGACAGAGCTATGTTTAATTATAAGTGGGGATTGTATTCGGCAGGACACGCCAAATTAGATATTGAAAAATCAAAAGTACAAGAAGCATTTGTACAAGATAGACCAAAAGACAAAACAATTATATTAGGAGACTCAGGTGGTTTCCAAGTAGCAAAAGGTATTTTAAAGTTTGATTGGAAAAACTTCTTTACACCAGGACATAAAAACGATCAAGTAAGAATGCAAATTCTTAGATGGTTAGAACATACTGCTGATTGGAGTATGTGTTTAGATATTCCAAGTTTTTCTGTAAATTTAGGTATTGGTGTTAATACAGTAAAAGATTGTATGGCATATACGGCTTACAATAATGAATTTTTTGTTAATAATAGAGTACCAGGTGCAACAAAATTTTTAAATGTTATTCAAGGTAATGATATACCAAGTGCAGATGAATGGTTTGATGTAATGGCACCATTTAGTGATCCAAAAGTTTATGGTGATAGAGCATTTGAAGGATGGGCTATGGGTGGTGAACATATGAGATGGTGGAAACTTATTTTATATAGAATGATTAAAATGAGAGATGGTGGTCATTTCAATGGTAAAGACTGGGTACACTTCTTAGGAACATCAGCATTAGAACCAGCTGTTATGTTAACGGCAATAAAAAGAGAATTAGTTAAGATTAATCCAAACATTGAAGTTAGTTTTGATTCAGCATCAGCATTTGTAAGTGTAGCAAGAGGACTTGTATATACTGAAAACGAATATGATATGATGAGAAAGAATCCACGTTTCGGATTTACAATGGATAAAGCAAAAGACAATAAAAAGTATGCAGGAAATATGGATCGAATGTATGCTGACAAAGTACCAGGAGAATATGAAACGTTTGTAACAAAAACACCTGTAATGGATTGTTATAGAGAAGGTGATATCTGTTGTAGAGGTGTAGATTATGACAGCAAAACAAGTTGGGATAGTTTGAGTTATGTATTGCTTATGGCACACAATATCTATCAACATATTGACGCTGTACAAGAAGCAAATAGAAGAACAGATGTAAAAGATGTAAAATCAATACCAGAAAATGTATTAGAATTTGTTGATTTAACTAAAGAAGTATTTGCTTCAGAGAAGCCAATGGAGTTAATTGAGAAGAATTCAGGATTATTAAATAAGTTAAGTAAAGCAAAGTTTAGTGGTGCACCAAGAACTACTACATTTGACTCAATAGTAGAAGATGTACCAGCTTTAGTACTAAAAGACAAGAAAGAAGTAAAAGAAACTTCATCTAATTTTGAAAGTTTATTTGAATAACAATGAATGAAAAAGCTATTTTGCCCATTACCTTGGTCACATTTAGGAGTAAAAAATAATGGTACTCTTAGAATGTGTAGCCACAGTCAATCAGCCGGAACAGGCAATACTGTCTTACATCAAGACGGAAAAAGATTATATTTAGAAGATTTAGATTCAGTTGATGTTTTAAATTGCGAAACATTAGTACAAGCTCGTAAAGATTTCCTTAATAATATATTTCCAGAACAATGTAATAGATGTAAAATGGAAAAAGAAGCTGGTTACAGAAGTAGAGATGAATGGGAAACATTAAGATCATCTGCTGAAGGCTTTACACCTGAAATGGCATACGCCAATACTAATGAAGATGGTACATTAAAACAATCAAAAATATTAAGTGTAGATTTACGTGTAGGACATCAATGCAATTTAAGATGTGTGATGTGTTTTCCAGGTGAGTCAACGCAATGGTATAAAGACTATAAAGAAATATTAGGTGAAGATAAATTTGGTGTAGATGGTGTAAAATATGATTTAGATATAAAAAATGCTGACTTTGATTGGAGCAGGTCAGATGAAAAGGTAGCAAGTTTTATCAAAGCAGGAAAATATATACAAAAAATAAAATTTGGTGGTGGAGAACCATTAATGATTAAGTCTTGTACACAATTAGTTGAGAAACTTGTAGAGGCGGGCTATGCAAAAAATATTGAATTAGAATATTCAGTTAACCTTACAATATTTCCTAACAAGTTATGGGACTTATGGAAGCATTTTAAAACTGTTAAATTTTGTTGTAGTATAGATGGACCTACAGAGGCAAATGAAGCCATAAGGTATCCTACAAAATGGAAAGATGTTGTAGACAATTTAAAAATGTTAGACGACACTCCTGATAATATGGTTGTGTTTACGAGTACAACAATTAATATGTTAAGTTATGAACATTGGGCCGACTTGATGTTATGGATTGACGGGCAAAAGTATAAAAAAGTAAATGAAGATGTTTATAGTTTTAGTGCAACACACCCAGTATATAAACCACAGTATATGAATATAGGTATTATGGAAGAAGACTTTGATCATATAACAAATAAACTTTTTAATAAAATTAATAAGTCAACATCAAATCAAAAACTTGCTATGTTAGGAAAAATAGATTATTATAAAAATTTATATAAAGATTTAAAACCAAATGGAGACATAGAATTGTATAGGAAACAGTTTGCAACTAGATTTGATCGATTTGCTATAAACCAAAAACAAGATTGGCATAAAATATTTCCTTATGCATCTAGCCTTGTTGATAAATGGGGAAATAAATGAGCTTTATAGCAAAAGAATATAATGAAAACGAATTAGTACCAGCAAGAATACCACCTATGGTAGATGATGACTTGTATAAATTTATGGACAAGTGTATATCTGTGAATACAGCAGACTTACCTAATCTTTTAGATGACTTTATTTTTGAAATTAATGATTATGTTTTTAATAATGATATAAACAAGCTATCTGGAAACGAAGCATTTGGTCATAGAGATATTTGTATAGGATGTACACAATATATAGATGACTTATATCAAACTTACGGTTATGACAATATAATGACATTAGAAAAAGACTACAAATATCATTGGCGACTAAACAACCAAATAAAATATTATAATTTAGAAACATTAGAGCCAGGAAAGCAATTATTAATTTCTATGCCATTTCCATATTATGGAGATAAGCACGAAGATATGGATAAGCTTTTAGATAGATGCCACGAACTTAATATTCCAGTTCACGTCGATAGTGCTTGGATAACTGTCAGTAAAGATATTGAGTTTAATTATAATCACCCAGCTATACAAAGTTTTGCAGTTAGTTTAAGCAAAGGACTTGCTTTAGGATCTCATAGAATTGGAGTACGTTGGTCAAGAAATAAAATAGAAGGACCAATTTCTATTATGAATGAGTTTAATATGAACTGTAAAAGTTTGGTTTGGATTGGATTACAATTTATGAATGAGTTTGAGCCTGGATACTTGTGGAAAAAATATGAAAACCATTATAATAAAATTATTAATGATTTCAAAATACAACCTACTAAAGCTTTACATCTAGCTCGAAAGAATAATGAACCTGTCGGAATTAGGTCATTATTATTGTATTTGGAATATAAAAAAAATTGACAACTAATAACTAAGATGCTATTATTAATATATGCGTAAATTATTTTATATGGGCTTGGAGCCATATGAAGGTAGATATACTCTACAACTCCAAGACTGGTCTGAAAGAGCATTTAAAAAGAGAAATATAGATTATACTATTGTACCTGGAACAACTATTGATAATTCTAAATCAATATCAGTTGGACAAGTGCTAGATGCACACGGTAGAAGCTATTTTGGTATGAGTCAATTAATGAATTTAGTTCAAATGATGCGTAATGGAGAAGTAACATCAGATGATGCAATATTCTTTGAAGATATGTTTCAACCAGGTATGGAATCATTACCATATATTCTACATCAAGTAGATGAAAAACATAGACCAAAAATTTATTTACGTTGTTTAGCACAGGCAATTGATCCAGATGACTTTGTACACGTTTGGGGTATGAGTAAATGGATGAGTTTATATGAACAGATGTGTAATGAAATTCCAAATGTTAATATACTTGCAACAGATGAAGAAATGGTTGCACATATGAGAATAGCAAATTGGAAAGCACCGATATACAATATTTCAGGTTTAAGTTTTGGTAAAGAAGAAGTTTTAGAAAGAGTAAACAATGAATTAAAACCGTGGAGCGAAAGACAAGATAGAATTATATTTGCGGCTAGATGGGATCAAGAAAAACAACCAGGCTTTTTTATGGATATTATAGAAGAAGTTAAAGCAACTGACTGGGGTAAAGATTATGAGTTTGCTTTATGCATTGGTGGACCTCTAAGATCCAATGCACAGAAGTATGTTGATAGAGCTTTAGAATTAGAAAAGCAAGGTAAGTTTAAAATTTATAAAGACTTAAAGAAAAACGAATATTATAATTTATTAAACACATCAAAATTATTATTTAATTGTGCTTTACAAGATTGGGTATCAAATACTGTTAGTGAAGGTGATACTTTAGGTTGTAATGTTTTATATCCAGCATATAGAAGTTTTCCAGAGACATTTTCAAATTGTCCTGATAGACTTTATGTACCTTGGAGTAAAAAAGATGCAATTAGCAAAATGAAAAAATTAATAGATAAGCCACACGCAGATCAAGGAAAAATATCTAACTGGACTAATGGTACTATTGATAGAATGATTAATATAATGTTGCAAGATCATAGGGCAAATGAATGGAAACGTTCAGGAAGGGATTATAGAGACTATGCTTCAGAATCAAAATACTAAAAATGTCTTGGTTACTGGCGGAACTGGCTATGTGGGAAGCCACGTATGTAAGTATTTGTTTGAGCAAAAGTATAATGTATTTGTGTTAGATAGAAATGTTGACGCAAGACCTTTTGCAAACAGATTTGGAAAATATTATAACTTAGATTATAACAAAAGTGAAGACTTAAAGCAAATAGACAATATTATTGTAGAGAATAATATATCTACAATTTTTCATTTAGCGGCAAATAGTTTAGTAGGGCCATCTGTTAACGAACCATTAAAATATTATCGTAATAATGTACAAGGAACTTTAAATTTATTAGAATTGTGTATAAACAACAATATAAAAAAGTTTATATTTGCATCAACATCATCAGTTTATGGAGATGGGCATCAACCACCTATATCTGAAAAAGCAAAAACACAACCATTAACAAGTTATGGAAGATCTAAATTAATGATAGAAGGTGTGTTAGCAGATTTTCATAGAGCTTATGGAATAAAATCTGTAGCATTAAGATTGTTTAATGTTTGTGGTTCATCACCAGATTATGATTTAGGAGAAGTTAGAATTAAGCCAACACATTTAATACCAAATTTAGTTGAAGTAGTAGCAGGGAGAAAAGAACATTTTTCAGTATTTGGTAATGATTATGCTACACCAGATGGGACAGCAATAAGAGATTATACCCATATATGGGATGTTGCAAAAGCATTTGGTAACGCAGATCAATTACTTGATAGGGAGGACGGTAATTTTGTTTTTAATATTGGAGCAGGAAAAGGTTTTAGTGTTAAAGAAGTTATAACTGCAATGGAAAAAGCGGTAGGCAAAGCAATTCCAGTTAAAGAAGAGCCAAGAAGAGAAGGAGATCCATCTCATATCTCAGCTGATGTGAGTAAAGCACAAGAGCTTTTAAAATGGTATCCAACACATTCAGAGATTGACACCATATGTCAAGATACTGTAAACTGGCTTAACAGTGAAAGATACAAAACAATTGACTTGGAGAAGATACCATCGTGATAACGGTCATCCTCGACCATAACTCGGAGAAATAATATGACAAAAATAAGTGAAGTAATTAAAAGAAGGCTTATAGAAGCTGGAGAACGTTTTAGTTGTAACGATAACATTAGCAAATATATTAGTGAAGAAGAAATGAAAGAATTACAAAAAGAAGTTGAAGGACAATTTCAAAATGTATTAAGTTCATTAGTTATTGATACAGAAAACGATCACAATACAAAAGATACATCAAAAAGAGTTGCTAAAATGTGGATCAAAGAAGTATTTGGTGGTAGATATAAAAGTCCACCGAAGATAACTGCGTTTCCAAATTTAGGATATAAGAGTATGTACACGAGTGGACCAATATCTGTTAAGTCTACCTGTGCTCATCACTTCCAAAACATTGTAGGTAATTGTTGGGTAGGTATAATTCCAAATGGTGAAGTTATTGGGCTATCAAAGTTTAATAGAATAGTACATCATATTGCAGAAAGACCACAAATTCAAGAAGAAATGACTACACAGATTGCTGAAGAATTACAAAAATATTCAAAGACAAAAAATATTGCGGTGTTATTAAAAGCAGAACACCATTGTATGACACACAGAGGAGTGAGAGAACACGAATCTGATATGACAACTGCAATTATGTTAGGTGCATTTAAGGAAGATCCTGCAACCAGAGAAGAATTTTATGATATTTGTTTAAGTATGAAGGGCCATAGATAGTGAGAATTAATACAGAACCAAAACTAAACTTCGAAGATGTCTTATTACAACCAAAACGATCTACATTAAGTTCAAGACGAGATGTAGATATGACTCGTAAGTTTACATTTAGAAATTCAGGTAGAGTAATGAACTTCACACCAGTCTTTGCAAGTAATATGGATGGTGTAGGTACATTTAGTATGGCAAAAGTATTACAGGAATATAAAATGATGACTGTAATAACAAAAACTACTAGACTAGAACAATGGAAACAGGCAGTAGGTAATGGAGTAAGACTACAAAGTGTTTCTGTATGTACTGGAACAAACAAAATGTTTGATGATGAAGCTGAAGATTATTCTACTATGCAAGAAGTATTAAAAAGTTTTCCTGATATTAAAATGATTACTGTTGATGTTGCCAATGCGTACCATCAAAATATGGTTGGCTTTATTGAAAAGATTAGAGAAGACTATCCAGAGAAAGTTATTATAGCAGGTAACGTAGTAACACCTGAGATGACAGAAGAATTAATTATTAGTGGTGCTGATGTAGTTAAAATAGGAATAGGACCAGGTAGTGTTTGTACAACAAGGACTATGGCTGGTGTAGGAGTACCACAATTTTCAGCAATACTAGAATGTGCAGATGCGGCCAATGGAGTTGATGGACATATAATGGCAGATGGTGGTTGTACACAGCCAGGAGATATTGCAAAAGCATTAGGTGGCGGTGCTCATATGGTTATGATTGGTGGAATGTTAGCAGGACACGATGAATCAGAAATAGAAGCAAAAAATGGTATTAGAGAATTTTATGGAATGAGTTCAGATAGAGCTCGTGAAGTACACGGAAAAAGAAAAGACGGATATAGAGGAAACGAAGGAAGATTAATTCATTTACCCGATAGAGGTCCTGTAAAAGATACAGTAGAAGATATTTTAGGCGGAATAAGATCAGCTTGTACTTACATTGGTGCAAGAAGACTAAAGGATATGCCAAAGTGTGCGACCTTTGTAACAACTTACAATGTAATTAATAGGGTATATGAAAAATATGGACAGTAATGTTGAAGCTAACGTAAAGAAAAATTTTATTACTCAAGCGACTGTGTCTTCGTACTTGGGTCTCATTGTAAAAAAAATGAAAGACGATAATTTTATGCCAGACATAGTTATCGGTTTAAGCAGGGGAGGTCTTCCACCAGGAATAATGATGAGTCATTATCTTAACAGACCATTCATACCTTTTGAAACAGCATTAAGAGATTTTCCAGTTTGGAAAAGTAATACAATGGCACTTAAATCAGTAAAAAGAGTACTAATAGTTGATGACATTTGCGATACAGGTGAAACGTTTAAGAAATTAAAAGAAGAATTAAGTAAAGAACTACCAAACCTAGAAGTTAAATTTGCTACTTTGCATTATAATACACCAGCAATTTTTAAACCTGATTGGTATGGTACATTAATTAATAAAGAAATAGATGATGTATGGTTAGTATATCCTTGGGAAGATTGGTGGGAAAGAGATACTATTGAAAATACATTAGTTAACGAAATGTTAGGTAATATATAATGAGTGATGATAAAAAATGGCCTTGGGAAGTGTATAATGAAGAAACTAAAAATTATAATAAGTACCCAGACGAATTTAAAGATGCTGTCTGGTGGTTAAATTCAAAACCAATTAAAGATGATCCTTGTTATTCTGTGTTTATGGACAAGTATCCAGCAGTTGAAGGACATAGATTATATATTCCAAAAACTAAAGACGCACCAGGTATGATTGGATTGTGTTTTCAAGAAGCATATAGAGATGGAATGGAGATGATCAAAGAAGGAAAAATTGACGGCTTTAATCTTGGAATAAATCAGAACACCGCGGCAGGACAAAGTGTATTTTGGCCACATATACATTTTCTTCCAAGACGCAAGGGAGAAATTAAAGGAAGAAATGCTGGAACACGAATGGCTGTAGTTGAAATAGATCCCTATAATCCAGATAATAAAAAATAAAAGGAGAAATATAAATGGAAAATAAAAAAGTACCAGAAGTAACTTTTAAAACTAGAACCGGAGACGATCAAGCAATTGGTGGTTGTAATTTTATGGGTGGAACTTGGAAAGACCTTACTACTGATGATTATTTTAAAGGTAAAAAAGTAGTATTGTTCTCATTGCCTGGTGCATTTACACCTACTTGTAGTTCTCAACAATTGCCAGGATACGAAGAAAAATACGACGAGCTTAAAAATCAAGGAATTGATGAAGTTTATTGTATATCTGTAAACGATGCCTTTGTAATGAATGCTTGGTTTAAAGATCAAGGGATATCCAATGTCAAGCCAATAGCTGATGGAAATGGGCTATTTACAATGGGTATGAATATGATAGTTAATAAAAAGCATTTGGGATTTGCACATAGAAGCTGGAGATATTCTGCTGTAATTAATGACGGTCTAGTAGAAAAAATGTTTATAGAACCTGGTAAAAATGATACAGGCGACGATATGGACCCATTTGAGGTGTCTGACGTAGACACAATATTAAATTATCTTAAAGGTTAATATTAAATAAATACGAGTATGAAACTCGTTGAACTTATAAATCCTATGAATACTGCTGTACATCAAGATGTTCAAGCATTTGTGGCTCAAGTAAATGACCCTAGAATTAAACTTGCTACAAAAGATGGGTTTCCTACACATATAAGAACTACACAAAAAGGTGGTCAAGGTTTGACAAAAGATCAAGCTGAAGAAGTACTTGGATTACCATTAAAAACTGAAGTAGGTATAACAACTAGGATTTCAAACACTTATTCAACACATAGTTTTGTATATAATGGCAAAACTTATTATATTGTTACGTTAAACTCAACTGTTAATCCAGCAAGTGGACAAAATATTCCAGTATTTCAAAAACAAGAAACAACGCCAGTTGGTTTAGGCTTACAAAAAACTTATACTGGTGTAAATTTTTTAATTAAAGACTTACAAAACAAAATATCTGCAAAATATAAAGATGAACGAGGCAAATTATTATTACATTTATTAAAAAATGCAGTTGGATATGGAGCAGGTAAGCAAACACCATTGCCAGAAGAGTTAGCATTCTTGTTTACTGTTAAACAAAATATAAACAATGTAAGTCAGAACTTTGGTGAGTGTATAGCACCAATTGTTTTTGGTAAACCTAATAATAAAGTTGAATTTCCATCAGGAAATGAACCAGTAGTAGATGTTAAACTTAATAATACTAGCATCGCAGTGAAAAGTTTATCTGGATCAGGAAATTCATTAGTAAAAATGGCTGACGTTATTGATACGTACCAAGATACAATAGATCAAAAAGATTTAAAAAAGGTTGCACAGTATAAAATGATTAAAAAGATGTCTGATCCTAGTCGTAAAGTTATTGATTTAATTGTAGAACTTGCTCACGATGTAAGTTCTCCAGAAATGACAGCATTTAAAACTAAAACAACTCTACCTGTAACAACTTACTCAGAACTTGAATCAGCATTACAAGGCCTACTTATAAAAAATAGAAAACCAGTACCTTTTAATACTATGATGAATATGGTTAAAGAAGTTATGAGTGCAGGTGGTGGTAAAACAGTTGGAATACCAAGAGATATTCTAAGTAGAGGTCCAGCAAAGTATAAAAGTAAGCCAGTAAAATATGTAGCATTAATGATGACATATGGTTTTGGAATAGGTGTTAAAAATGTTATCCAAAAAGGTGTGGATAAAGATAGCTATGCAGAACTAATGACAGATATAATGAAAAATGTAAAAGCAAGTGCTGGTTTTATTAACATTAGTCCATCTGGAATGATTGAAGGAAAAATACAACCATTTTCCACTTTAAAATTTACATTTGATTATCACGCATATACAAGCAATCCTGGAAATAACAGACCTGGATTTGTAATAGCTGGCTAATAGTCTACTTGACTTTTTTCTAAAATCGTTTATAATACATTATGGACAAGATAATGGAAGAGAAAAAATATTATTACTCGGAGATATTTCATAGTATTCAAGGGGAAGGACATTATACAGGTGTTTCAACAGCTTGGTTACGTTTTTTCTTGTGTAATTTACAATGTAGTGGGTTTGGACAAATAGATCCAACTAATCCAGATACATATGAATTGCCATTTGAAGATTTTGATGTATCATCTGTAAAAAAAGTTGAAAACTTACCTGTGTGGGACAAAGGTTGTGATAGTAGTTATACTTGGGCAAAGAAATTTAAACAACTAATGGGTTATGAAACACCTATAGTATTAGCAGATAAAATTGTTAATATATTAAAGAATAAATCAAACCCATATGGTAAATTTATACACCCAGTTTCAAAACAACAACAACATTTGTGTTTTACAGGTGGAGAACCTTTAATGATTCAAACGCAAAATGCAAGTATAGAAATATATAAAGAATTACAGAAGCGAGATAACTTGCCAGGTTCAATGACATTTGAAACTAATGGTACGCAAAAGCTAAAACCAGAATTTATAGACTGGGTAAGTAATATTAACACAGAAGTATTTTTTAGTGTTAGTCCTAAACTGTTTACTGTGTCTGGAGAGAAGCAAGAAAAAGCAATTAAGCCAGATGTAGTTGCAGAATATTATAAGTTATCAAAAGCAGGACAATTAAAATTTGTAGTTGGGTCTAAAGATGATGAATGGAACGAAATGGAATCAGTAATTAAAAAATTTAGAGATGCTGGTGTAGATTGGCCAGTCTGGGTTATGCCAGTAGGTGCAAGAGAAGAAGAACAAACAGCAACAGCAGGTAAAGTGGCTGAAAGAGCATTTAAACGAGGATATAATGTGGCGGCAAGAGTTCACGTATATTTGTTTGGAAATGCTATAGGAACATAATATGAAAAAGCCAACTTTTAAACAAAAAATGGATGTGATAAAAAGACTTAAAATGAATAATGATCACTATTCAACAGATAGACAACATACGAAATTAATGATGGATACATATAAGTTATTATGTAAAGATAAATTACATCAAAATATAAAGCATAAAAAACCGGAGAAGTTTTTTACAGAACTTCAGAAAATGTATGAAAACAAAAGTGCTTATAAGTTTTATAGACCGGTTAATGTTAAGCTCTTTACTGATAAAATGAGAAAACATAGGAGTACAATTTAAATGATTAAGAAAATATGGAATTGGCATATTGATATAATTCGTAAATACCCAATATGGTGTGCTTATGCGGCCTGGTGTGAAGGAATTATAATTGGAATGTTAGTAGTAATTTTATGGCTGTAAAAAGAAAATATAAAAAACGAGAAAGTGGACTTTTTGTACCAGCTAAAGCAAAAGTAATAAAGAAAAAAAGAAACTGGTTAGAAAGAAAATTGGATGAATATAATCATACAATGGAATTAATTAGAACTATATTACCTTTGGCTGTTTTAATTATACAAGTGATTATATTAATAAAAATATTATGAGCATAAACGATACTTGGTTTGAAGCAGAAGCAGTTGTTAAAAAGATAAGGGATCATAGTCCTGATTATTTTAAAACTCTGATGAAAATATTATCTACAATAATACTATTTGCTCTTTGTGTAATAATATTTGTAGTATTGTTATCAAGCCAACTTGTAGTGGCAATGTTTGAGAAGTTTAAAAAAAAAGAAGAAAAGCCAATGGAAATCTGGGATAATGAATATGAACAACACAGCGACTATTCAAATGTTCCAGAAGTAATAGAAAAAGAAGCTAGAAAAGACCTAGATGCTAAATTGCGTGAAAAAGGAATGCTGTGAACTATAAAAAATGGTTGATTTCTAAAATAAAGATGTTACAATATAGTAATGTAATATTTTTTCCAATAGAGAAAACAATTACAGATGAGGACAAAAAATATGGAACAAAAAATAAAAAAACCTTTTATACTTACAAAAGCTTATTGGAGTTTAAAAGGAAACGAAAAAAAGATAGCTGAAGCTAAACATACTCTTGCTGGAGAACAGTTAGAAAGAAGGTTAGTTGAACTTGAAGATATTGAGGATAAGGATAGACAATTAAAAATTCTTGATATTGATAGAAGATTTGGTAAACTTTCTGAAATAGAATATGAAAAGCAATCAGCGACTGTTAAAGATGAACCATATGTAGGTGTATTAAAAACACACTTCAACCCTAAAGATCCAAAGAATGGCTTTTTTGAATTGGATTGGAATCAAAAGTTTATTGACAATTTAGCTGAGAATGGCTATGTTGCTGAAAAAGAAGAAGATGCAGTAAACAAATGGTTCAATGATCTTTGTAAAAATATTATGTTAGAAGATATGGATCAAGATGTACTTGATGCTATGAAAGATAATATTAAAGAACAGAAAAAAGATCTAGGGGATGGTAAAGTTGAATATAGTTAAGTCATTTTTTAAAAGTCGTAAAAGAATTATATTAGATAGGTTTAATAAAAATGAATATCTAATTAGATACTATTTGTTTTTAAAAGATAGAAAATCGTTTCCGTTTAATATTACTTTACATAAAATTTTAATAAGTGATGAACCTACTTTGCATAATCATCCTTGGAACTGGGGTGCTATAATATTGAAAGGTGGATACTGGGAACATACTCCTGAAGGTAAATTTTGGAGAGGTCCAGGATCAATTAGATTTAGAAAAGCAAGTGATCTACATTATTTAGAATTAGCAAAAGATAAAGATGGCAACGAAATACCTTGTTGGAGTTTATTCTTTATGGGTAAGCAACAAACAGATTGGGGATTTAAAGTTAATAATAAAATAGTTAATCACGAGAAATATTTAAAACAATGAAAACTTACTTACTAGTAGATACGCAAAATATGTTTTTTAGAGCAAGACACGTAGCTCAACGTGGAGCAAGTCTTGATGAAAAGATTGGGTTAGCATTTCATATAATGTTTAATTCAGTTAAGAAAGCTAACAATATGTTTAGTGGTGATCACGTAGTATTTTGTTTAGAAGGACGTAGTTGGCGTAAAGATGTTTATGAACCATACAAAAAGAATCGTAAAGTTGTTTTAGATAAAAGATCACCAGTAGAACAAGAAGAAGATACTTATTGGTGGGAAGCTTATAATGACTTCTTAGATTTTTTAAAAGAACAAACAAATTCAAGTGCTATAAGATCTAGTGTAGCAGAAGCAGATGATGTTATTGCATTATGGATTGAAGCACATAAAGATTCAAAGAATATTATTGTTAGTACAGATAGTGATTTTTATCAATTAATTAATCCTACAGTTAGTTTATATAACGGTATGACTAATCAAATTATAACAGCTAACGGTGTTTATGATGAAAAAGATAATCCAGTAATAGATAAAAAAACAAATCAACCAAAAGGTGCACCAGAGCCTGAGTTTTTGTTATTTGAAAAATGTATTAGAGGTGATAGTAGTGATAATGTTTTTACAGCATTTCCAAAAATTAAAAAACTAAAATTAATTGCAAAAGATACCGTTGATATAAAAGGAATTGGTTTTTACACACTTGGGGCAGTTAGAAAAAAATTAAATAATGAACAAAAAAATAAATATTC
>PVBE012391950.1_pt1 | contig 62136 bp, 57 predicted proteins | sample 1631181 | NCBI WGS metagenome assembly PVBE01 (sample SAMN08397723, study PRJNA350692) | Marine metagenome, whole genome shotgun sequencing project. | isolation source: water | place: Pacific Ocean | collected 2012-04
CCCTCGGTAATGGCACCCAAGAGCGCTCCGACCTCGACGTCGGCGCCTTCGGCGGCCGCAATCTCGCTGAGCGTCCCGGTTGCCGGGGCGTTGACCTCCAGCGTCACCTTGTCGGTTTCCAACTCGAGCAACGCCTCGTCCGTTGCTACGGCATCGCCGACCGCCTTGAACCATTTGGTGACCGTCGCCTCGGTAACCGATTCACCCAGGACGGGAACCTTGATCTCTGTCGCCATTCTGACCTCTCCTTAGTTTTTTTTCGGCCGCCGGAAGGGTTGCGGGATATCGTCGACGCTTGCCGTCAGGGCCCATTCGACCAATTCGGCCTGTTCCTTCTGATGGTTTGCCAATAGCCCCGTCGCGGGTGAGGCTGAAGCCTTGCGCCCGGCGTAGACGGGGCGTTCGGCCTTGCCGCGCAGTTCGTCGAGGAGGTTCATCAGGCGCGGATAGACGAAGGTCCAGGCGCCCATGTTGGCTGGATCTTCCTGGCACCACACGACCTCGGCGCCTGGGAAGCGTGCCAATTGCTGCAAGACACCCTGGCGCGGCCAGGGATAAAGCTGCTCGACGCGCACGATGGCGACGTCCTTGATGGCGCGTTCCTGGCGTCCCTCGACGAGGTCGTAATAGACCTTTCCCGAGCACAGCACGACACGGCGGATATTCTTGTCGACTGCTAGGCGCTCGCCATCAGGCAGCACGCGGTGGAAGCGCGTCCCGGGTCCCAACTCGGCAAGCTTGGATATCACTTTCTTGTGGCGCAGCAGTGACTTGGGTGCCATGACGACAAGGGGCTTGCGGAAGTTACGTCGCACCTGACGGCGCAGCGCGTGGAAGTAGTTTGCCGGGGTCGTCATGTTGACCACCTGAAGATTATCCTCGGCGCAGAGTTGGAGATAGCGCTCAAGGCGCGCCGAGGAATGCTCCGGACCCTGGCCCTCGAAACCGTGGGGCAACAACATGACCACCCCCGACATGCGCAGCCACTTGGATTCGCCCGAACCGACGAACTGATCGATGATGACCTGTGCACCGTTGGCGAAGTCCCCGAACTGACCCTCCCACAACACCAGGGCGTTCGGATCGCTGAGGGTGTAGCCGTACTCGAAGCCGAGCACCGAAAACTCCGACAACGGGCTGTCGATGACTTCATAGCGGGCCTGGCCACGGCGGATGTGGTTGAGCGCCATGTAGCGCTCCTCGTTGTTCTGGTCGACGAACACGGAATGACGCTGCGAAAACGTGCCGCGCCCCGAATCCTGGCCTGACAAGCGCACCGCAGTGCCGTCGTTGAGCAGCGTACCGAAAGCCATCGCCTCGGCTGTCGCCCAGTCGATACCCTCGCCGCTCTCCATCATCTTGCGCTTGGCCTTAAGTTGGCGCGTCAGCTTTGAATGAAGGGCGAAGTTGGCGGGCGCCGTCGACAATGCCGTGCCCACCTCAAGGAGTGCCTCAAGGGGCGCCGCTGTGTCGTCTTCGTGCAATTCCTCCTCGCCCGAGAACTGCACCAAGCCCTTCCAGCGTCCTTCCAGCCAGTCGGCCTTGTTGGGCTTGTAACCCGCCGCCGTCTCGAAATCCTGATCCAAGCGGGTGCGGAACGCGGCAACCGCGTCCTCGCTCTCGGCCTCGGTGACGACGTTTTCGGCAATCAATTTGCGGGAATAGATGTCAAGCGTCGTCGGATGCTTGGCGATGCTGCGATACATGATGGGCTGGGTGAAGGCCGGCTCGTCGCCCTCGTTATGGCCGAAGCGCCGATAACAGAACATGTCGATAACCACGTCGCGTTTGAATTCCTGACGGTATTCGGTAGCGATGCGGGCGACGTGGACGACGGCCTCGGGATCGTCGCCATTAACGTGGAAGATGGGGGCTTGGTTCATCTTGGCGACGTCGGACGGATAGGGCGACGAGCGCGAATAAGACGGGCTTGTTGTAAAGCCGATCTGATTGTTGACGATGAAGTGGATGGTGCCGCCGGTCTGGTATCCGCGCAATTGCGAGAAGCCAAGAGTCTCGGCCACCAAACCCTGGCCGGCGAAGGCGGCGTCGCCATGCATCAAGAGCCCCATGACCTGATGATGGTCATCGTCGCCGATCAGGGTCTGCTTGGCACGCACCTTGCCCATGACCACCGGGTTGACGGCCTCCAGATGCGACGGATTGGCGGTCAGCGACAGATGGATGGAGTTGCCGTCGAATACGCGGTCGGAAGACGTCCCCAAGTGATACTTGACGTCGCCCGACCCCTCGACATCGTCGGGATGGGCGGGAATACCCTGAAATTCCGAAAATATAGCCGTATAGGGTTTTCCCAAGACGTTGGCCAGAACGTTGAGGCGGCCGCGGTGGGGCATGCCCAGGATCACTTCCCTGAGGCCAAGCTGGGAGCCTCGTTTGAGGATCTGCTCAAGCGCCGGAATCAAAGATTCCCCCCGTCGAGACCGAACCGTTTGGTGCCCACGTGCTTAACGTGGAGGAAGTTCTCAAAGCCCTCCGCCTCAATCAGGCGTTCGTGAATGGCACGCTTGCCCATCAGGGTGAATTGGGTGCGGTTGTGGATGCTTTCGATGCGGCGCTGAATCCAGGCCTTTTCGTCCGGCTCTTGGATGTGCATGAATTCGACGCCGATGGTGCCGCAGTAGGTTTCCTTGAGCACCCCCATGATTTCGCCAAGCGTTGCCGTCTCCAATCCCAGTACGTTGTTGATGAAGATGGGACGGTCGCGATCGGCGTCGGTGAATCCATAGCTCTTGGGGTCGAGTTCAGGATGGTGGGTGTTGCCCTCAAGGCCCAAGGGGTCGAAGTTGGCGATCAAGTGACCCCGCACCCGATAGGACCGGATGAGCATCAGCGCTCTGATGGAATCGAGGGTCGCCGCGCGGACCTGTTGGGCGCCTGCTCGTTGGTCAAGGCCGGCCGCGACGGTGGCCGGCGGCAAACCTGGCATCGTATCCCCGTCGTCGAGGCCCACGACATCCGACGGCAACGGTGCCCAACTGGCGCCCTGCGACCCGTTTCCCTGGGCGCCGTCGTCGTCGAGCTCCATGAAGAACGAAACCCAACTCGGGTCGACCGAATTGGGGTTCTCCAGGTAGCGGGAAAAGAGCTCGGCGATGTACGTCGCGTTGCTCCCAGTCAACATCGAATCGGGGGGTGCTGCCATGGTCCTGGTCTGGGTGCCGCAAGTCGGGGCGCCCTTCCTCCGCTGCCTTCGGGGTTCGTTTTAGCCTTTCACCACGCTTAACATGGTACTTCCGATGGCCGCTGGCGAGTCCGCAACGTGGATACCGGCGCCGCGCAGGGCCTCGATCTTGTCGCCCGCACCACCCTTTCCGCCCGATATGATGGCTCCCGCGTGGCCCATGCGCCGGCCCGGTGGCGCCGTCAGTCCGGCGATGAAACCGACGACGGGTTTCTTGGTTTTTGATGACTTGATAAGCTCGGCCGCCTCCTCCTCAGCACCGCCGCCGATCTCTCCAATCAGAACAATGGATTCGGTTTCCTTGTCGGCGAGAAACAGTTCCAAACAATCAACAAAGTTGGTGCCGTTCACCGGATCGCCGCCAATGCCGATACAGGTCGATTGACCCAGCCCGACCGTCGTCGTCTGGGCCACCGCCTCATAGGTCAGAGTGCCCGAGCGCGACACGATCCCGACCGAGCCTCGAACGTGGATGTGCCCTGGCATAATGCCGATCTTGCACGCGTCCGGAGTAATGACGCCTGGGCAATTCGGACCGACGAGGCGTGTTTTCGAGCCTTTGAGGACGCGCTTGACGGAGACCATGTCGTGGACCGGGATGCCTTCGGTGATGCACACCACGAGCGGCAACTCGGCGTCGATGGCCTCTAAGATGGCGTCGGCCGCGAAGGGCGGCGGCACGTAGATCACCGAGGCATTGGCCCCGGTGTCGGCGGCCGCCTCGGCGACGGTGTCGAAAACAGGCAGATCCAAATGCGTCGTGCCGCCCTTTCCGGGCGTCACGCCTCCAACCACCTTGGTGCCGTAGGCGATGGCCTGTTCGGAATGAAAGGTTCCCTGGGCGCCGGTGAAGCCCTGGCAAATTACCTTGGTGTCGGAATCGACAAGAACCGCCATCACTGGGCCTCCTCTACAGCCCGGACCACCTTATCGGCAGCGTCGGCCAGATCATCGGCAGAGACAATAGGCAGGCCCGATTGGGCAAGTATCTTTTTGCCCAAGTCCACGTTGGTGCCCTCAAGCCGCACCACCAGGGGCACGTTGAGGCTGACCTCGCGGGCCGCCGCGACGACGCCCTCGGCGATGACATCGCAACGCATGATGCCGCCAAAAATATTAACCAAGATGCCTTCTACGTTGGCATCAGACAAAATGAGCTTAAAGGCCGTCGTCACCCGTTCCTTGGTGGCACCGCCGCCCACGTCGAGAAAGTTGGCGGGCGCCCCGCCGCACAGCTTGATGATATCCATGGTCGCCATTGCCAAGCCGGCGCCGTTGACCATGCAGCCGATACTGCCGTCCAGCTTAATATAATTGAGGTCGTGGCGCGCCGCTTCCAGTTCGGCCGCGTCTTCTTCGTCCTCATCGCGCAGTTCCTCCACGTCCTTGTGGCGGAATAGTGCGTTGTCGTCGAAGTTCATTTTGGCGTCTAGCGCGATCAGATCGCCGGCCGCGGTGACGACCAGCGGGTTGATCTCGACGAGGCTGGCGTCGAGCCCAACGGTGGCCTCGTAGACGGCATTAAAGAATTTTACCGCGGCACCGATCTGTTTGCCCTCCAGGCCGAGACCGAAGGCCAGCTTGCGGCCATGGTAGGGCCGCATGCCGACGGCCGGATCGACATTAACCTTGAGGATCTTATAGGGCGTCTTGGCGGCCACCTCTTCGATATCCATGCCGCCCTCGGTCGAGGCCATCAAGGTGATCTCGGACAAGGCACGATCGACCAACACGCTAAGATAAAGCTCGCGATCGATCTTGCAGCCGTCCTCGATATAAACGCGCTTAACCTCTTTACCCGCGGGACCCGTCTGGTGGGTGACCAGGGTCATGCCCAGCATTTTGTCGGCCGCGGTGCGTACCGCTTTGACGGACTTCACCACCTTGACGCCACCGCCTTTGCCCCGGCCGCCAGCGTGAATTTGTGCTTTAACCACCCAAGCCGGCCCGCCCAGGTCCTCCGCCACCGCCTCGGCCTCAGGCGCCGTATAGGCGACGGCGCCCTTAGGCACGGCGACACCGTAACGGCTAAGCAACTGCTTAGCCTGGTATTCGTGAATGTTCATCGTCTTTATTCCTCTCCGCCCGCCTGAGAGCCGCGGCTCAGCATTTATTTTCGTTACTTGCCTTTGGCCGCGGCGCGACGCAGCTTTTTGGTAGCAGCAACCAGGGAGCGCACCGCTGCTACCGATTTATTGAAACGAATTTTCTCCTGGCGATCCAGCTTGATCTCAATGACCTTTTCTATACCTTTCGCCCCGATGATGCAGGGCGCCCCGACATAGAGACCCTTGACCCCATATTCGCCTTTCAGATACGCCGCGCAAGGCAGCACCCGGCGTTTGTCCTTGAGATAGGATTCGGCCATCTCCACGGCCGCGCTGGCCGGGGCGTAATAGGCCGACCCCGTCTTCAAGAGACCAACAATCTCGGCGCCGCCGTCGCGTACCCGCTGGATGATCACGTCCAGCCGCTTGCGGGTCGTCCACTTCATCGCCACCAGGTCCGGCAGCGGAATGCCGGCGACCGTGGAATATCGCTCCAAGGGCACCATGGTGTCGCCGTGCCCGCCCAACACAAAGGCCGTGACGTCTTCGACGGAAACATTGAACTCTTCGGCCAAAAAATAGCGGAACCGAGCCGAATCCAAGACACCGGCCATGCCCACTACCCGGTTGTGGGGCAGCCCCGAAGCCTCGCGCAGAACACCGACCATGGCGTCCAGCGGATTGGTGATACAAATAACGAAGGCGCCGGGGCAGTTCTTCTTGATGCCCTGTCCGACGGAAATCATGACACTGGTGTTGATGCCGATCAGGTCGTCGCGGCTCATACCCGGCTTGCGGGCGACCCCGGCGGTGACGATGACCACATCGGCACCCTTGATTTGGCCATAACCGTTCGCCCCGACGACGCGCGCGTCGAAACCTTCGATGGGTGAGGATTGGGCGATGTCCAACGACTTACCTTGGGGAATTCCCTTCAAGATGTCGAACATGACGACATCCCCCAGTTCCTTTAAGCCGATCAATTGAGCAAGTGTGCCACCGATGTTACCGGCCCCAATCAAAGCGATCTTATTGCGTGCCATAGTAATGTCCCCCGAAATTCGTCCTCGAATTGATCCTAACCACCTCATGCCGCAGCGCAGCATCCATGCCGTGTGTTACCGCTTTTCCTGGCCCAGGGCAAGGAAAAGGCCCGGGAACACCTATCTTTTGGGGGCCGCTAAGCCATGGTCGCAAAAAGTGAATTCGGCCCTCGCAAAAAAATCCGATGGCAGTTGCGAAACGGTCTTCACAGGCGGGCCGCAAGCCCGGATAATCGCCTAGCCGCCGGGACTGGCCCAGCCATAAGGGAGACCGAACGTGATGAACCTTGCCTTCCAATCCGCTGTCCAGTTGGTGAGGAAACTCCGCAACGGACAAATCGGCTGTCGTGCACTTCTTGAGCACTACCTGGATCGGGTTGATCGCCACAACCCGGCCCTCAACGCCATCATCGCCTTCGATTTGGAGGGCGCGCGCCAGCGCGCCGATGAGGCCGACCAAGCGCTGGCCAGGGGAGAATTGTGGGGTCCGCTGCACGGGCTTCCCATGACCGTCAAGGAATCCTACGACGTGATCGGCATGCCGACGACCTGGGGTAAGCCCGATCTTGCCAACAACATTGCGGCGAAAAATGCCGTCGTTGTCGATCGCCTGATCGACGCCGGCGCCATTATTTTTGGCAAGACCAACGTGCCCTTGCTACTCGGCGATTGGCAGACTTTCAACGATATCTACGGCACCACCAACAACCCGTGGGACGTGACGCGCGTTCCAGGCGGCTCGTCGGGCGGCTCGGCAGCGGCGCTGGCGGCGGGACTGACGGGCCTTGAAGCGGGCAGCGATATCGGTGCCTCGATCCGCAATCCGGCGCACTTCTGTGGCGTTTATGGCCTCAAGCCCACTTACGGCATCGTACCGCCGCGCGGCCAGGCATTGCCGGGCATTCTCACGGCCAGCGATCTCTCGGTCGTCGGTCCCCTGGCTCGCAGCGCCGACGATTTGCGCCTCGCCCTGTCGGTCATGGCCGGCCCCGACCTGCTTGATGCTCCCGGCTGGTCCCTGCGCCTGCCTAAGCCTCGGCAAAAGCGTCTCGCCGATTACCGAGTTGCGGTAATGCTGGAAGATCCAAACTGCGATGTAGACTCAGATCTCGCCGACCGCCTTCAGACGACCATTGACGGCCTGGCCAAGGCTGGCGCCCAAATCGACGATAAGGCGCGGCCCGCTATCGACATGACGCGCTCGCACGAGCTCTACATCCAATTACTGCGCGCCGTAACCACGGCGCGCCTACCGATTGAGGCGTTCAACGAGGCAAAGGCCCAGGCCGCCACCCTGCCACCGGACGATAAAAGTTATGCCGCAGAAGTCGCCCGCGCCTCGACGCAATACTTTCGCGACTGGATGCCGGCAAACGAGGAACGCACCCATTTGCGCTGGCGTTGGGCCGAATTCTTCGAAGACTTCGATGTCCTTCTGTGCCCCGCCGCCGCCCGGGACGCCTTCCCCCACAACCACAAAGGCATCCGGGGCGACCGTACCATTGAAGTTAACGGCAAAGAGATGTTGGAGGTGAACGAGCTATTCTGGGCCGGGCTCTCCTCCGTCGTCTATTTGCCTTCAACGGTGGCGCCGATCGGATTGACCGCGTCGCGGCTACCCGTCGGCATACAGATCATCGGCCCTCACCTTGGCGACCTGGGCACGATTCACTTCGCCAAACTGATGGCCAAGGCGCTGGGCGGCTTCGCGCCGCCACCGGGTTACGAGTAAGAAGGCATTCAGCGGCCGCCGCAGACGGGGACCAGGGCACCGGTAACGTAAGAAGCGGCGGCGGACAACAGCCACAGCACCGTCTCGGCCACCTCAATTGCTTCGCCGCCGCGCCCCATGGGAATCGTCGCCGCCAGCCTATCGACGCGATCGGGCGCGCCGGCGGCGGCGTGGATGCCGGTTTTGATGAGGCCCGGGTTGACCGCGTTCACCCGGATGCCCTCGCCCGCCACCTCGCGCGCCAGGCCAATTGTAAAACTATCCACCGCCCCTTTTGACGCGGCGTAGTGGACGTATTCGCCCGCCGCACCCAAGGTCGACGCTATGGACGAGACCGTGACGATGGCACCGCCCTTGCCGCCGCGTTTAGTCGAAAAACGGCGTACGGCCTCGCGGGCGCAGAGAATGCAGCCCGTGACGTTAACCGCCAGCACTTGCTCGACAAGTGCTTCATCGATGTCTTCGACGCGACGCATACCGCCTGTGATGCCGGCGTTGGCGACCAGGGCGGTAAGGGGGCCGAGCTCAGCCTCGACGGCGGCAAACAGGCGTCCACCTCGGTCTCGCGGGCGACATCGGCCTCCACGGCAACTGCCTGCGATCCGGCCATGCGGATATCGGCGACGACCTCCTTGGCCTCTTCCGCCCCATTTCGATAGTTGACGCCGACGGCGTAACCCCGGCTCCCGGCGAGGCGCGCCACCGCTGCACCGATACCACGGCTAGCGCCGGTCACCAGGACGACGCCGTTCATGGCGCACCGGCCATCGTCGGCGCCAAGCTTGTCTCCATCTCGCGGCGGAAACGAGCTGTTTCGTCATCGTTATCAGCATCAACGTCAGACCAACACAGTGTGGCGCCTTCTGCGACATCGTTCTTGAGCGCCTTGCCGTGGGCCAAGCCGATGGGCAGTGCGCCCCGCTTCAGGGACGCGGCGGACGGCATCAGGCGCCCCCAAACCGTGGCCCCGCCCTCGCCGTCAAGGACCTCACCCGCCACCAGATCACGTTTGGCGGTGGCTGCCACGTCGGCGCGAAAGCCGGTGGCGCATCCCGTCGCCTGGTCCATAAGGCCGGCGTAGGCAACGCTGATACCAAGCTCGAGACCGATCAGGTGGTAGGGGCGCCAAAGTGCCGTGTAGCGGCCCGAAGCATCGGTGACCAGGCCGTAATCGGCGAAGCAGCGTTCGACGTAGTCCGACGGCGCCTCGAAGACGACATAGACTCCCCAGCGCAGATCGTCGTCAATGTCTCGCCCATGGCGGTCGCGGCTCGAGATCACCTCAACCTGGCCCTTGTGGTGAAGACAGCCGCCGTCAGCCGGCGGAATCAAGGTGCCCGCCAAATCACTCGTGGCGCATGGCGGGAAGGCAAGGCCATCGGGCGACGGCGTTAAACCGGTCGCATTGGCCACCGCCGCCATCTCAATGGCCGACTTGGTGCCGTCGAGGAATGAATTAAACATCTTGGCGTTGAGGCCGCTGGCCTGTGCCCGCTCGGCGCCAAGCCCGTAGTGATCCCAAACGGTTTCCGGCGTCGAGACGTGGAAGTGGGGCATATAGAGGGTCCCCTTGCCGGCCGCCACGACATCGAACCCCGAGGCCCGCGCCCAATCCACCTGTTCGCAGATCAACGCCGGTTGGTCGCCATAGGCCAGCGAATAGACAATCCCCGCCTCGGCGGCGCGGCGCGCTAAAAGCGGACCGGCCAGCGCATCGGCCTCCACATTGACCATGATGATGTGGCGCCCGAAGCGGCAACAGTCGAGCACATGGCGGATGCCGGCGGCCGGATCGCCGGTGGCGTCGATGACCACGTCCATGCCGTCGGCGGCGATGAGCGCCCGTCCTTCGTCGGCAACGAACGTGCCGCCGCTCTTGAGGGCAGCGTCGAACGAGGCCGCCTCGGTCCGTTCCTCGGGCCAGCCGGTGGCTGCGAGCGCGCGGTGCGCCGCTGGGACGTCGAGGTCAGCGACGGCCAGTAGATGCAAACCGGGCGTGCGCCTTGCCTGGGCCAGGAACATGGAACCGAACTTGCCCGCTCCGATAAGGCCGACGCGGATCGGCCGCCCCTGTTCGGCGCGCGCCGCAAGCATGCTATGGAGGTTCATGGCGTGGCCTCCCCTATTACCCCTGCGGGGTCAAGGCCGACTGAGGGCGTGGCTCGGTATCCGACTGGCTCCGGCGAAGCGCGCCGAATAGCCGCCGCCGGTGTTTAAGCTTTAGGTCGAATTTGACCTGGTCAGATCCAGGAAACCAGCGGAGCGTTATTTGATCCGCGCTTCCTTGAACATCACGTGCTTGCGCACGACCGGATCGTACTTACGGAATTCCAGTTTCTCGGTGACCGTGCGGGGGTTCTTCTTGGTCACGTAATAGAACCCGGTATCGGCACTACTGACCAGCTTGACGAGAATTGTGGCGGGCTTGGCCATGATCCCACTTTCCGTTTGAAGAGTTCTTAGACGCGTGAGGCCGGCACCATACAGGCGGCGCCCCGCCTGTCAAGGGTTTGGCCGGTCAAGGGCTCGGAGGTTCGGTGCTCGCCATCGCTGTGGACGAAGACAGATCCAAGGCCTGGCTGTACAAGGGAATCGCGTCGAACAGGTGGCGCGCGACGGAAAGCTCGGTATCGCCCATTCGACGCTGTCCGGGACAGACGGCGCGCAGATCTCGGCGCCGTTCCTCGTCGTATAGTCCGACGCTGCGCCAGTTGGCGTGCCTCTCGACAATCCCGATACGCCCGCTCAATGCCGTCTTTAGCTCATCCGCGCCATCGCCCGCGGCGCCACTTGTGCAGATGCCGGGCGAGATGCCAAGACCGTGTATGGCATAGCCCGAGGGCGCGATGAAACGCGACCAAGTCAGCGTTAACTCGCCGTCGTTGGGTAACCGTATGACCGTTTGAACCGTTCCCTTGCCGTAGGATGTTGTGCCGACCACCACGGCCCGCCCTCGGTCTTGCAACGCCGCGGCGACGATCTCGGCGGCTGATGCGGATTTGCCGTCGACCAGGACGACCATGGGCAATCCCTGGGCCAAATCGCTGCCGCCCGCCTCATAGCGATGGATGCTGTCGGGATGACGACCTCGGGTCGAACTGATCATGCCTTCGGAAAGAAATAGATTGACCAGACGAACCGCCTGCTTCAACAGACCCCCAGGATTGCCGCGCAAATCCAAGATTACGCCACGCAATGGATCGCCCTGCCCCTGGCGCTCCATCCGCAAGGCATCGGCGGCGCTTCGGGCGGTATTCTGATTGAAGCTGGTTACCCTGAGGTGAAGAACGCCGTCTTTGCGCCGCGCGACGACCGTATCGGGTACGATATGGGCGCGAACCACCTCGAAGCGCAGGGGAAGCGCCGCCCCGGCACGGCGAATGGTCAGGACGACGCGGCTCTTCACCAGGCCTCGTAACTTGGCAACGATTTCGTCCTTGCTCATGGCTTCGGTGGGAAAACCGTCAATGTGGGTGATGCGGTCGTTCGCTTTGAAGCCGACCTTCGCCGCCGGCGTGTCCTTCATCACCGTGGTGACCCGGATCGTCCCGTCCTCGGCTCGAAAGCGGATGCCAATGCCGCCAAAGCCATCGCGCCGGGCCCGGTTGCGCTTCGCATCCTCGGCGCCGGAATAGCGGGAAAACTTGTCGAGACTCGAGAGCGCCCCGTCGAACACCGCCTCATAGATATTCTCGACGTCGGCCGCCTTGAGAGTCCGCGACACCGAACGCCCGGCGGCCAACACCTCGGTGGTCAGCGAGACCCATCCCTTGATATCGTCGTCCTTAGGCACGGCGAAGCGAGCGACCTCGTTATCGGAATCCAACAATGCCACCATGGCCTCGTTTCGCACCACGATCAACGCCGGGTCAATGGCACTCAACCCGCGCAGGCCCTCGAAGGCCACCGTGCCGATAGAGATTGGATCAATGTACTTGTCGACGATGCTGCCGTACCCAGCGGCAAAGGTTTCCCGCGCCGTCTCCCTGGGGAATGCATCCGCCGCCCGGTCCGGCATCTGGCGCGCCGGCGCGCAGGCCGCCAGGGCCAGGACCAACACCAGCGTAAAAGAGCGCAATCCATTGGTGTAAAAGACGTTCATGACGCCGATTGTCCCTTTTTTTCGGACTCCCGTCACTATTTGTCTTTCCGGGCCATCTTTTTTGTGCGTCGGGGCCGGGCAGCGGTGGCGCTATCGACAAGGTGGACGATTAGGCCGCCGGTCACTGGGTCGGCCTCGGCAAGACGCACCTTGACGTCGGCACCCAAGCGGAAACGCCGCCCGCCGCGGCGCCCCCTGAGTTCGTGGTGCGCCGCGTCATGGACATAGAAATCGTCGGGCAGAGCGCGCATGGGAATTAGCCCGTCTCCGCCGGTTTCATCGAGGGTGACGAACAAACCGAACCGGGTGACGCCGGTTACCCGGCCGGTGAAGACCTGGCCTACCCGCTCGGCAAGATAAGCCGCGGTAAATCGGTCGACGGTATCCCATTCAGCGGCGGCGGCGCGGCGCTCGGTCATCGAGAGGTGCTCGCCGGCCTGGGTTAGATCCCGGGGCTCGCCCTCCGCCTCGCCCTCACCAAGGCCAACGGTGCGGATCAGCGCCCGATGGACAACAAGATCGGCGTAGCGCCGAATCGGCGACGTGAAATGACAATAGCGGACCAAGGCCAAGCCGAAGTGGCCGATGTTGTCGGGTGCATACTGGGCCGGCACTTGGGCCCGCAAGATGACCTCGTTAACGACCCGTTCGTGGGGCGTTCCAGCCACCTTGGCAAGGATGCGATTGAACAGTTCAGGCCGCAGGGCCTGGCCGCGATCCAGCTTCATCCCGAAGGTCGAGAGGACGGCTCGCAAACCTTCCAACTTTTCCCGCGATGGCTCGCCGTGAACCCGATAAAGGGTCTGCGTACGGGCCGACTCCAAGGTCTCCGCGGCTGCGACGTTGGCCGCGATCATGAACTCCTCAATCAGCTTGTGGCTATCCAGGCGGTCCTGCGTCTTGATGGCCAGAACCGCGCCGGCGTCATCCAAAACGATCCGCCGTTCGGGCAGGTCAAGTTCAAGCACGCCACGCTCGTGCCGGGCCTTGGCCAAAATCTCATACGCGCCGTAAAGGGGTGCGATAACGTCTTCCACCAATGGCGCCGTTGCCGTGTCGGGGTTTCCGTCCGCCGCTGCCTGCACCTCCTCATAGGTAAGGCGCGCCGCCGAGCGCATAAGGCCACGGCAAAAGCGATGGCGCTTGAGCCGACCCTCGGCGTCAATCCACAGATGCGCGGCAAGGCAGGGCCGGTCCTCATCCGGCTTGAGTGAGCACCACCCGTTGGACAGGGCCTCGGGCAGCATGGGGACGACACGGTCTGGAAAATAGGCCGAGTTGCCGCGCTCGAAAGCGACCTGGTCCAGGGCGTCGCTGGGCCGCACGTACCACGCGACATCGGCGATGGCGATCACCAGATGCCAGCCGCCCGGATTGTCGTCGCCGTCGTCGGGCCGGGCCCAGACTGCGTCATCGAAGTCGCGTGCGTCGGCGCCGTCGATGGTGACCAGGGCCAGGTCGCGAAGGTCCTCGCGCTGGCCCAGGGTTGCCGGACCGGCCGCTGCCGCCAGATCCAGGGCGGCGGAGTCGAAGGTCAAGGGAATGCCGTGGTCATGGATGGCGATCAGGCTGACCGCGCGGGGCTGATCACCCTTTCCCAGGCGCTCCACGACGCGCGCCCGGCGCAGCCCCAGCTTGCGGCCCGGCAGCACCTCGGCCTGCACCAATTCGCCGGGATTGGCGCTTCCGGCATCGTCGCGGGCAATGACGTATTCGCTCTTTTTGCCGCGCGTAGTGGGCCTGAGGCGTCCCTCGCCAGCAACCACATCAAACACACCAAGGACCGTCGACGGCGCATCGGGAAGGCGGCGGATGGTCCGTCCTTCATAGACCCCGCCGGCGCGCGGGGTAAGTCGCGCCAGTATTCGCTCACCCAACCCCGGCGCCGTGCGGCCTTTCTTTTCGGGCGCCATAAAGATGGCTGGGGGCGGGCCGTCCCGCTCCCACGAAACAGGCCGGGCCAGAACCTCACCGTCAAGATCCGTGCCTGTAATCTCGACCACGGTGACCCTGGGCAACAGAGGACCGGTGTTGCCGCGCCGGCGCCCGCCTGGGATCAGTCCGTCGGTCTTCAGCTCTCGCACCATGGCCTTGAGGGCCATCTTCTGGTCGCGTCCAAGACCGAAGGCGCGGGCGATCTCGCGCAGCCCTGCCTGGCGCGGACTTTGCCCGATGAAGGACAGAATCTCCGCTTTGCTGGGAAGAGGGGCGGACTTTGACGGCGACTTGGTCAATCGCGAACTAATCGTTCTCGATGGCGGCGCCCTTGGCGGCGCCCTTCGCGGGTTTCTTACGCTTGGCGGCCTTGGGTTTCTTCTTGGCGCCCTTCCCCCCCTTGGCCGCCTTGGCGGCGAGCAATTCCACGGCCGCGTCGAGGGTCACGGTGTCGGGTTCCGTCGACTTGGGCAGGGTGGCGCGCAGGGCCCCGTGCTGCACGTAGGGACCAAAGCGTCCAGCACGCACCGTCACCGGCTTGCTGTCGTCGGGGTGATCGCCCAGCGTCGTTGCCTTCGCTCCGGCCGGCGTCTCGGCGATTAAGGTCACGGCTCGGTTGAGACCGATGGTCAGCACGTCGTCGTCCTTGAGCGAAATATATTTGCCGTCGTGGCGGATATAGGGGCCGTAGCGACCGATGCCGGCGATGATCTCGGCGCCACTCTCGGGATGGGAGCCGACCTGGCGCGGCAGAGCCAACAAGGCCAGGGCCCGCGTCAGGTCCAAGGCCTCGGGGTCCGTACCTTTGGGTATCGAGGTCCGCTTAGGCTTTTCCTTGGTCTTGCCTTTGCCTTTGACCTCCGCGGCGTCGCCAAGTTGCACGTATAAGCCATACGGTCCCTTGCGCAGCCACACGGGCAAGCCTGTGTCCGGATCGTCCCCCAGCAACTTGGGCCCGTTGTCCGTGGCGCCGTTCGCTCCGCCCTCGCCGTCGGCGACCAGCGGGCGGGTATAGCGGCAGGCAGGATAATTGGCGCAACCGACGAAGGCGCCGAACTTGCCCAGCTTGAGGCTCAACCGCCCTTCGTCGCAGCTCGGGCAGGCACGGGGATCACCCCCATTGCCGTTGTCGGGAAAGAAGTGGGGGCCAAGAAGCGTATTGAGAGCCTCCAGCACGTCCGTGATGGTGAGCTCCCGGGTCTCACCGACGGCCTCGTCAAAGGAGTCCCAAAACTGGCGCAGAACTGCCTTCCAGTCGGTCCGCCCACCGGAGATATCGTCGAGCTGGTTTTCCAAGTCGGCGGTGAAGGTGTACTCGACATAGCGCTCGAAAAAGCTGGCCAGAAAAGCGGTCACCAAGCGGCCCCGGTCCTCGGGTTCGAAGCGGCGTTTTTCCAGGCGCACATATTCGCGGTCCTGAAGAACGGAAATGATGCTGGCATAGGTGGACGGACGCCCGATGCCCAGTTCCTCCAGCCGTTTGACCAGGCTCGCCTCGGTGAAGCGCGGCGGCGGCTGGGTGAAGTGCTGTTCCGGCGTCACCTCACCCGTGGTCATCGCCTCACCTTCCTTTACGTCGGGCAGAATGCGGTCGTCGTCATCGACGGGCGTGTCGTCCCGGCTTTCTCTGTAGAGCCGGAGGAAACCGTCGAACACAACCATCGAGCCGGTGGCCCGCAGCATCGCTGATTCGTCCCCGGCACCCACGTCCACCGCCACCTGATCGAGGACGGCGCTTTCCATCTGGCAGGCCACGGTGCGTTTCCAGATCAGTTCGTAGAGGCGCAGCTGATCTTTGTCGAGGCGCTGGGCCATATCGCGCGGTCGGCGGGTAACGTCGGTGGGGCGGATGGCCTCATGCGCCTCCTGGGCGTTCTTGGCCTTGGTCTTGTACATGCGGGGCGAGTTCGGCACATAAGATTCGCCGTATTCGCGCCCGATCAGGTCGCGACACGCAAAGACCGCCTCACCCGCCATATTGACTGCATCGGTCCGCATATAGGTGATAAGGCCAACTGTCTCGCCACCGATATCAACGCCTTCGTAGAGCCTCTGCGCCACCTGCATGGTGCGTTTGGCGCCGAAGTGGAGCTTGCGCGAAGCCTCCTGCTGGAGAGTCGAGGTGGTGAACGACGGCGCCGGGTGGCGGCGCGCCTTCTTGCGCTCGACCTTGGCGATGGCGAAGGCGGCGTCCTGGATGGTAGCCACCGCGGCGGTCGCGGCGGCCTCGTCACCCAGTGCCAGCTTGTCCAGCTTGACGCCGTTGAGATGGGTCAACTGGGCCGTCAAGGCGTGGTCGGCGGCGGTGCGGAACGCAGCCTTCACGGTCCAATATTCATCGGCGCGGAAGGCCTCGATTTCCGTTTCGCGATCACAGATCAGGCGCAGCGCCACCGACTGCACGCGGCCCGCCGAACGGCTACCAGGAAGCTTGCGCCACAGCACGGGCGATAAGGTAAACCCGACCAGATAATCAAGCGCACGACGCGCCAGGTAGGCGTCGATCAGTTCGCGGTCGAGCTCGCGCGGATTACGCATGGCCTCAAGCACGGCACCCCGGGTGATCTCGTTGAAGACGACCCTTTTCACGTCGATGCCGGTTAGCTTGTTGGCCTCTTGCAGGACCTCTTGCACGTGCCACGAGATGGCCTCGCCCTCGCGGTCCGGGTCGGTGGCGAGGTAAAGGTGGTCCGCCCCCTTCAGCGCCCGAGCGATTTCCTTGATGTGCTTTTGGGCCCTGGGATCGATTTCCCAATCCATGGTGAAATTGTCGTCCGGGCGCACCGAGCCATCCTTGGCCGGAAGGTCGCGCACGTGGCCATAACTGGCCAGCACGGTATAGTCCTTGCCCAGGTACTTATTGATGGTCCGGGCCTTGGCCGGAGATTCGACGACAACGACATTCATGGTGTGTGGCTAAACCTTCTCAATCAATGCAACTTGGTTTCCCGGTTGGCGCTCCAGGCGTCCCGCCAACTCCAGTTCCAGCAGGACCATGGACACGACAGCCGGGGAGAAATGGCCATTACGAATGATTTCGTCAACCTTAACCGGCGTCGGAGACAAATTTTCCATGATCGCGGCGCGCGCCGAATCGATCTCGCCATGGCTCGGAAAATCCGCCTGAACGCCCGGGATACTGTGGGTTTTTCTGTCACTGAGCGGCAAGCGAAGCGTATCGTTGAGGGTTCTTATCACATCTTCGGCTGATTCGGCCATCGCCGCCCCCTGACGCAATAAGTCATTGGTGCCCCGCGCCCTGGGATCGAGGGGCGACCCGGGCACCGCAAACACCTCGCGGCCTTGTTCCAGGGCAAGACGCGCCGTGATCAGAGAGCCCGAACGCAGGTTGGCTTCGACCACGACGACGCCCAGCGCCGTGCCCGAGATCAGGCGGTTGCGACGGGGAAAGTGGCGTGCCTGCGGAGAGACGCCGGGCTCGATTTCAGAAATGATCACCCCGCGCTCGGCAATCTCGCCGTGAAGACGCTCATTCTCCTTCGGGTAGACCACATCGATACCGCCGGCGACCACGGCGACCGTGCCCGTTTCCAGGGCCCCCGCATGGGCGCTGGCGTCAATGCCCCGGGCCAGTCCAGAGACCACAACGAAGCCGCCTTTTCCCAAGTCGGCGGCTAGCTGATTAGCGAAACGCCGGCCGTTCAACGAGGCATTGCGGGCGCCAACCACGGCGACGATGGGCCGCGCCAGCAAATGACCTTGACCCAAGACGCCGATCAGTGGCGGCGCATCCTCTATGTGAGCCAGGTTCGGCGGGTAGCCGGGCTCGACCCGAGCAACGAGAACGGCGCCGATCGCTTCTTGGGCCTCCATCTCACGCTCCGCCACCGTCAGCGGACACACCGTCATAGGTTTGCGCCGCCCGCCGCGACGCGCCAAATCAGGTAGGGCCGTGAGCGCCAGGGCGGCCGTTCCGAAGCGTTCGATCAACCGATAGAACGTGATGGGACCGACGTTCTCGCTGCGGATGAGCCGCAGCCAGTCCAGCCTCTCGGCAGCGGAAAGGGTTCGGGTCGGTCCGTCCATGGCGGGCGAGACTGGGGTATGGGCCCCCGCCCCGTCAAGGCCCTGCCGTCGCCGGGTTCCGGCGCGCAATGAGGCGTCGCTCCCAGGCCAGCGCTGTTTTAACGATGAAACGCAGGTCGTCGTGCTGTGGTTGCCAGCCGAGGGCGGCCCGGATCCGCTTGGCGTCGGCCACCAACTCTGCGGCGTCACCAGGCCGACGGGCCGCCGTCCGCGGATTCAACTTCACCCCCGCCTCAGCCTCGACGGCAGCCAGCACCTGGCGCACCGAGGCGCCGCCACCGTATCCGCAGTTGAGGATCAGGGATTCGCCACCACCGGCAAGATGGCTCAGTGCCGCCAAGTGGGCCTCGGCCAGGTCGCTGACGTGCAGGTAATCGCGCACGCAGGTTCCGTCTATGGTGTCGTAGTCAGCGCCAAAAATCTCAATGCCGTCGCCGAGCCCCAGTGCCGCCTGACAAGCGCGCTTGATCAGATGGGTAGGCTGAATCGATGACTGGCCCGTGCGTCCCTCGGGATCGGCGCCGGCAACGTTGAAATAGCGCAAGATGGCGAATTGCAGGCCGTGCGCTCGGGCGGCATCGCACAGCATTTGCTCTGCCATCAACTTGGAATGGCCATAGGGGTTGAGGGGTTGGGTCGGTGCGTCCTCGCCAACCGGCAACCGGATTGGCTGGCCGTAGACGGCGGCCGTCGAGGAATAGACGAAGCGCGTGATCCCGCCGGCCAGGCAGGCACGGATAAGATTAAGGGTAACGCCGGCGTTGTTGGCGTAATAGGCGAGGGGATTGTCGACCGATTCGCCGACCACGATAGAGCCGGCGAAGTGCATCACCGCCGTGCACCCGTAATCGCCGATCAGCGCCTCGACCCGACCCCGGTCGCCGGCGTCGCCGACGATCAAGGTCACGTCCCCGGGAAGCAAGACCCGATTTCCTGTCGATAGGTCGTCTATGACGACGACGCTCCGGCCCGCGTCATGCAAGGCCCAGATCGCGTGACTGCCGATATATCCGGCGCCGCCGGTCACAAGAACCGTCCCCTGATCGTTCACCAATCGCCCTTCCCGTCAATACTCAGTCCGAACCGGAACACTAGGTCCTGTCGGCGGCGGCTTCAATGCCCGGCGGCAAGAGCCGTCCAGACACGCGCGTTCCAAGCACCGAAGGCCAGTTCGGCGGCGCCGGTCAAGGCTTTTGACACGCTTGGCGCCGGCAGCATCTTGGTCGGCGACGGCTGGGCGAATTCTGCAAGCGAGACGGTGTCCAAGACAACGCGATTCCTCTGGGCGTTGTACAAGACGATGGTGGAAAAGGCGCCTTCGACGCCGTTGCCCAGCTCGCGCACATCAAGGCTGATTTGGTAGACGCGGTTAGCGGACATTGTATAGGGCGCCTCGGTTATGAACATGAAGGCGCGGAAGGAAATGTCCTTGCCTTTGTGGCGGCAGCGCCACGAGACATCATAGTCCGAGGTATCGAAGATCTCGTCGGGAACCGCGCTGTTGCCGGCAAAATGAATGGTGAATGTACAACTCGCGCCTCCGGCCCGGGAAACCTTGCCCTCAAGGTCACTCTCCAACGAACCATCAATAAGAGGAACCAAATAGGAATTATAAACGAAGGCCTTACCGCCCTTTCCGTCCTTGACGTTTAACCAGCCGTCTTTGGTAAGGCCAAGCGCCTCGACCTTCTGGCCCTTCTTGAGCTTCCCCTTCTTGGCGCTCTTTGTCGTCGGTTTGGCCCGCAGATTGACGTCCTTGATGGCAAGGTAGCGGTCGCTCGGCAGGTCGCGGGCACCATCCTTGCCCCCTGTCTGGGCCGCCACCGGCCACGCCGGCGTCAAGAAAAGACCCAACACAAACATCAAAACGATACAACGGGCAAGGCGTGTCGCCATCAAGCGGTGGCCGCCCCATGATCGTCGGAAGCCGACGGCAGGTGCCCCCATGATATCGCTATTCCCGATTCTAAAGCACCGAAAGAGTTGCCGCTCATCATACCACTCCGCCCGTCACGGGTCACGGCGTCCCTTTTTATGAGAGCGGGACTGTACTTCATCGAACCGTCGGGGCTTTATTGGCACGAGATTGGGACTGGGCACGGCGGGACACAGCCATGGCGATAGAGTCGGTGTCGGAAATCAAGGCGGGACTGGACCAAGGACGCCGTCTACTCGGCCTGGACGTGGGCGCGAAGACCGTTGGCCTGGCGCTGTCCGACGTCACTTTGACCGTGGCCACTCCCTACAAGACCCTGCGGCGGAGCAAGTTCGCCGACGATGCCCGCCGGTTGCGCACAATCGTGGAGAACGAGGGTGTCGGCGGCCTGGTCATCGGCCTGCCGCTTTCGATGGACGGAAGCGAGGGTCCACGCTGCCAGTCCGTGCGTCAGTTCGCCGCCAACTTGCTGGAAATCTTCGAAATTCCCGTCACCTTCTGGGATGAACGCCTGTCCACGGCGGCGGTGGAGCGGGTCCTCATCAACGAAGCCGACATGCCTCGCAAACGCCGCGCCGCCCTCGTTGACAAGATGGCCGCCGCCTACATCCTGCAAGGGGCGCTGGACGCCCAGACGGCGCCGCAAATCTAAGAGCGCGCCAGTGCCTTGCGCCTGAGGCGCGGCCCGACGTATAGTCGGGACTTATGAGCGATACTGCCTCGGACGTCTTGGATTTCCCGCATCGCCACCTGTTGGGAATCGAAGGTCTTTCGCCCGACGAGATCACCCTTCTCCTCGACCGCTCAGAATCCTACGTCGAACAGAACCGCCAAGCCGACAAAAAGAAGTCGATCCTGCGCGGGCGCACTATCTTCAACTTGTTTTTCGAGGCCTCGACGCGCACCCGCACGTCGTTCGAGTTGGCCGGCAAGCGCCTGGGCGGCGACGTCATCAATATGTCGGTGGCAACCAGCGCCATAAAGAAGGGCGAAACCCTGATCGACACGGCGATGACGCTCAACGCCATGCACCCGGACGTCTTAGTCGTTCGTCACCCCAATTCGGGGGCTGTCAATCTCTTGGCCGAAAAGGTCAACTGCTCTGTCATCAACGGCGGCGACGGGGCCCATGAGCATCCCACCCAGGCGCTTCTGGACGCGCTGACCATTCACCGCCGCAAGGGGCGCCTGGCGGGTCTCTTGGTCGCGATTTGCGGCGACATCCTACATTCGCGTGTTGCACGGTCCAACATCCATCTTCTGAACACCATGGGCGCCCGGGTACGCGCGGTGGCACCCAAGACCCTGGTGCCGTCTTCAGCGGAACGCTTGGGCGTCGAGGTCTTCGATGACATGAATGCGGGCCTCGCGGACTGTGACATCGTAATGATGCTGCGTCTGCAAAGCGAGCGTATGCAAGGCAATTTCTTCCCCTCTATCCGCGAATACTTCCACTTTTTCGGCCTCGATTACGAGAAGCTGGGCAACGCCAAAGAGGACGCGCTGATCATGCATCCGGGCCCGATGAACCGGGGTGTCGAGATCGATTCGGAAGTAGCCGACGACTATGGGCGCAGCGCCATCCGCGAGCAGGTCGAGATGGGAGTGGCGGTCCGCATGGCCTGCCTCGAGATTCTGACCCGCACCGTTTCAGAGACCGAGCCGAGGAACCTGTGATGGCGGTCAAGCCGAGCCAAACCCAGGGACGGGTCGCTTACATCAACGCTCGCCTCATGGATCCGGCCTCGGGCCTCGACGTAAAAGGCGCGCTGCTCACCGATGGCGAGATGATCGCAGATTTCGGAACCCAACTCTTTGCCGACGGTCTTCCCGAGGGGATAGCCACGGTCGATTGCCAGGGCTTTTGTCTGGCACCCGGCCTGGTCGACATGCGCGCCCAATTGCGTGAACCGGGTGACGAAAACAAGGGAACACTGGCCTCGGACGGGCGCTCGGCGACGGCGGGCGGCGTCACCAGCCTGGTCTGTCTGCCCAATACCCAGCCGGTAATTGACGACATGTCGGTGGTCGAGTTCGTCGCCCGCCGGGCGCGCCTGCTTGGCCTCGCCAAGGTCTACCCATACGGCGCCGTAACCAAGGGTCTAGAGGGCCGGGAACTGGCTGAAATGGGAATGCTGGCCGAAGCCGGGGCACTCGCCTTTACCGACGCCATCAAGGCCGTGGCCGATGCTCAGGTCATGCGCCGCGCTCTCAGCTATGCCGCCACCTTTGGCCTGATGATCATCGAACATCCCGAGGAACCCAGCCTTGCCGCCGGAGGTGACATGAACGCCGGCGAGACGGCGACACGGCTCGGGTTAACAGGCATTCCACGCCAAGCCGAGGTAATAATTGTGGAGCGCGACATTCATCTTGCCGAACTGACAGGTGCGCGCATCCATTTCGCCCACGTCTCGACCGCCCAAGCCCTTGATGCGGTGCGCCGAGCCAAGACACGGGGCCTGGCCGTGACCTGCGACACGGCGCCACCCTACTTCGCCCTCAACGAAATTGAGGTGGGCGATTACCGCACCTTCGCCAAGCTGTCGCCGCCCTTGCGCGCCGAAGATGACCGCGAGGCTGTGATCGAGGCGCTCAAGGACGGCACGATCGACACCATCGCCTCGGACCATACGCCCCAGGACGAGGACGCCAAGCGCCTGCCCTTTGCCCAGGCTGCCTTCGGCGGCGTCGGGTTGGAGACCCTGCTCGCCGTTACCCTCGAGCTTTATCACAATGCCCACTTATCCTTGGCCGAGACGCTGCGCCTGATCACCCAGGCCCCCGCCGACCTGCTTGGCCTGCCCGCCGGGCGGCTGGAGAAAGCGGCGGCCGCCGACCTTATCTTGTTCGACCCCGCCCGCGGCTGGAAGGTCGACGCCGACAAGCTGTTGAGCAAGTCCAAGAACTCGCCCTTCGACGGACGACCGGTACAGGGCCGGGTGGTCCGCACCGTGGTCGATGGTCGCACCGTCTTCCAGTTGGAAGACTGATCTCCGATGGAAGCGATCGGCTGGACGCACTTGGCAGCGGCGGCGGCCGGCTATCTCTTGGGCTCGATTCCCTTTGGCCTGATCCTGACACGCCTGGCCGGGAGCGGCGATTTGCGTACCATCGGCTCAGGCAATATCGGCGCCACCAACGTTTTGAGGACGGGACGCAAGGGCCTGGCCGCTCTGACCCTGGTGCTTGATGGCGGAAAGGGCGCGGCGGCCGTCCTTGTCTGTGGCACGTGGGGAGCCGAGGCCGGTCTTGCCGCCGGTCTCGCCGCCGTGCTCGGCCACAACTTCCCCCTGTGGCTGCGCTTCAAGGGAGGCAAGGGGGTGGCGACCACGTTGGGCGTATTGCTGGCCGCCGTCTGGCCGGCCGGTGTGGGGGCCTGCCTGACCTGGCTCGGCGTCGCGGCGCTTTCGCGGTATTCCTCATTGGCCGCCCTGGCGGCACTGACGGCGGCACCGTTCTATGCCTACTGGCTGGCCCAAGGTCAGGCGGCGGGCCTGGCGGTGGGCCTAGCGGTTCTGGCGATCATTCGCCACCACGCCAACATCGGACGTCTGTTGCGCGGTGAGGAGCCCAAGATCGGCGGTCGGGGCAACTGACAAGGATTTCCTTCTGGAGGACACGTCATGGTCATCGACAAGACCTACACCCACTCCGACTTCCGCGGGCAGATTTTCATGCCGGCGCCGGTGACGCCCTTCGCGCCGGGGGGCGATCTGATGCTCGACGCCTATAGCGAAATCCTTGAGTGGTACCTCGGCCACCAGGCCGACGCGCTCTTGATCGCCGGTAATAACGGCGAGGGCTACGCGCTGAGTTCCGACGAACTGCGTCAGGTTACCGAGACCGCGCTCAAGACAGTGGCCGGGCGGGTCCCGATTTTCGTCCATGTGAGCCGGACGTCGAATGCCGAAAGCATCGCGCTCGCCCGGGTGGCGGCGGATGCTGGTGCGCCGGGTATCTGCCTGATGGGACAACCCTTCATCCACGCCGCCACCAAGGCCGAGATCGTGGCCCGCTTCGAAGCCGTGGCCAAGGCCGTGCCCCTGCCCATGCTGGCTTTCAACTCCATGCACTACACTCAGTTCTGCTTGACGCCCGACATCCTGAGCGCCATCGCCGACGTGGCGCCTGTCTGCGCGGTGAAGAACACGGTCACCGATTTCGACCATATCACCACCATGATCGCTGAGCTGGGCGATCGCTTCCCCATCATGTGGGGCGGGGCGACGACCCTGATAACAGGGCTGTTGCTGGGCTCGGGCGGCTTTGTCGGCACCGGCGTCGAGTTCTTCGGCCGCGACTGCAAGGACCAGTTCCTGGCGGTGCACGACATGACGCCCGAGGAACGGACTAATCTGGCGCTGAGCTTCGGCCCGGTCACCAACGCCGTACAACGCCTGTCGCCGCCGCCCTCGGGCCTTAAGGCGGCGCTCAACATGATCGGGCTTCCGGCCGGAGTGCCGCGCGAGCCGGTGCAACCCGCGACTCCGGATGTAGAGGATGCGATCCGGGACGTGTTCCGGCGCATCGGCATCCTTGAGGAGCACGCCGTTAAACGCGCGTAGCCAGGCCGGTTGCCGCGGCTTCACCCCGGTGGTAGTACTCTCCTGGGCCGGTCACCGGCCTTCTCCATTTCCAAGGTATGAAGCCGATGCCGCTGGATGAATCCACCGTCAAGAACATAGCCTTTCTGGCCCGCCTCAAGGTTCCGGATGAGGAACTGGAGCGCTTGGCCAGCGAGCTTTCCAACATCATCGGCTGGGTCGAACAGTTGGCCGAGGTTGATACCGAAGGCGTCGAACCAATGACAAGCGTCGTCGAAATGACGCTTCCCAAGCGCCCCGACGCGGTCAACGACGGAGGCGACCGAGAGCGCGTCCTGGCCAACGCACCGGAACCGATGTCGGGCTACTTCGCCGTTCCCAAGGTGGTGGAATGACCGACCCGTTGACCGCGCTGACCCTGGCCCAGGCACGCGACGGCCTGGCCTCGGGCGACTTCACGTCGGAAGAATTGACCCGCGCCCACTCCGGTGCTGTCGAGGCGGCCCGCGATCTCAACCTCTTCATCACCGAGACGCCGGAGCTCGCCCTCGAACGCGCCCAGGCATCCGACACCAGACGCGCCAAGGACGCGGCCGCCGGCCCCATGGATGGCATTCCCATCGCGGTCAAGGATCTCTTTTGCACCGAGGGCGTATTGACGACCGCCGGGTCCCACATCCTTGACGGCTTCACGCCAACCTACGAGTCCACGGTTACCGCCAACCTGCGAGCCGCCGGCGCGGTGATGGTGGGCAAGACCAACTTAGACGAGTTCGCCATGGGTTCGGCCAACGTAACCAGCTACTACGGCCCGGCGAAGAACCCGTGGAGCACCGGCGACGGCAAGGATCGGGTGCCCGGCGGCTCGTCGGGCGGCTCGGCGGCGGCCGTGGCCGCGCACCTGTGTTCGGCGTCGATCGGCACCGATACCGGCGGCTCCATCCGCCAGCCGGCATCGTTCTCGGGTATTGTCGGCCTCAAACCGACCTATGGGCGGTGCTCGCGCTGGGGCATCGTCGCCTTCGCCTCGAGCCTCGATCAGGCCGGACCGTTGACCCGCACCATACGGGACGCCGCCATCATGCTGGGCGCCATGGCCGGCCACGACGCCAAGGATTCCACATCGGCACCGGTCGAGAAGCCCGACTTCGAAGCGGCGCTCGGCGGCGGTGTGAGGGGCCTCAAGGTCGGCATCCCCCGGGAATACCGGATCGACAGCACGCCGGGCGAGATCGAAACCCTGTGGCAACAGGGGTATCGAGTGGCTGAAGGACGCCGGTGCCGAGCCCGTGGATGTCGCGCTACCGCATACGAAATATGCCCTTCCGACCTACTACATCGTCGCCCCGGCCGAGGCCTCGTCCAACCTGGCCCGCTATGATGGCGTGCGCTTCGGCCTGCGCGTGCCGGGCGAGACGTTGGACGAGATGTATGAAAACACCCGAGGCGAGGGCTTTGGCGCCGAAGTGCGCCGCCGTGTCCTGATTGGCACCTACGTCCTGTCGGCGGGCTATTACGACGCCTATTACGTCAAGGCTCAGAAAGTACGCACCCTGATCGCCCGGGACTTCAAGAAGGCCTTCGAAACCGTCGATGTGATCCTCACCCCGACGGCGCCTTCGGCCGCCTTTGCCATCGGCGAGAAGATGGACGATCCCATCGCCATGTACCTGAACGACGTCTTCACCGTGCCGGCCAGCCTGGCCGGACTGCCCGCCATCTCGGTGCCGGCGGGGCTCGACCCCCAGGGTCTGCCCTTGGGGCTGCACCTCATTGGCCGACCGTTCGACGAAGAGACGGTATTGCGCGCCGCCGAGGCTCTGGAGACGGCCGCAAGGTTTGACACCAAGCCCGCTTACCTCGAGGGGGCCTGAGCCATGGCCTACTTGATCGAAGGCACAAGCGGTGATTGGGAGGTCGTGATCGGGCTTGAGATCCACGCCCAGATCGTCTCCGAGGCCAATCTGTTTTCGGGTGCCGCCACAGCCTTCGGTGCGCCGCCCAACGCTCAGGTCTCGCTGGTCGATGCCGCCATGCCCGGCATGCTGCCAGTGATCAACGAACACTGCGTCGCCATGGCGGTGCGCACCGGTCTCGGACTGAACGCGGAGATCAACCTGACGTCCGTCTTTGAGCGCAAGAACTATTTCTACGCCGACTTGCCGGCAGGCTATCAGATCTCGCAGTACGCCCAACCCGTGGTCGGCGAGGGCACGGTAATTTTGGATTTGGCCGACGGCTCGACCCCAACCGTTGGCATTGAGCGCCTGCACATGGAAATGGATGCCGGCAAATCGCTCCACGACCAAGACCCCCGGCGCACCTTCATCGATCTCAACCGCTCCGGCGTAGCCTTGATGGAGATCGTCTCCAAACCCGACATGCGCAGCCCCGAGGAGGCCGGGGCGTACTTGCGCAAGGTCCGCTCCACCGTGCGTTATCTCGGTACCTGCGACGGCAACATGGAGGAAGGGTCGCTGCGCTGCGACGTCAACGTGTCGGTGCGCCATCCGGGCGAGGACCTGCGCACCCGGACCGAGGTCAAGAACGTCAATTCCGTGCGTTTCGCCATGCAGGCCATCGAATACGAGGCCAACCGCCAGGTCGAAGCCTACGAGGCCGGCGGCGACGTGGTTCAGGAAACGCGCCTGTTCGATGCCGGAAAGGGCGAGACCCGTACCATGCGGTCCAAGGAATATGCTCACGACTACCGCTATTTTCCCGACCCCGACCTGCTGCCCTTGGTTCTAAGCCAGGATTACGTGGATGCGATCAAGGCCGACCTTCCCGAACTGCCGGACCAGAGGAAGGACCGCTATATGGCCTCGGACGGGCTCACGGCCTACGACGCCGGCGTGCTGGTGGCGGAGAAAGAGACGGCCGACTATTTCGAGCGCGTGGCCAAGGGCCGCGACGCCAAGACCGCCGCAAACTGGGTGATCGGCGCCTTATTCGGGACGTTGAACCGGCTTGACCTGGCGATCACCGAAAGTCCGGTGACGGCGGACGACCTGGGACGGCTGTTGGACCTCATCGCCGACGACACCATATCGGGGCGCATCGCCAAGGACGTCTTCGACGCCATGGTGGAGACCGGCAAGGAACCGGCGGCCATCGTCGAGGAAAAGGGCCTGCGCCAGATCACCGATACCGGCGCCATCGAGGCCGCCATCGACGGCATTATGGCCGCCAATGCCGATCAGGTAGCCCAGTTTCAGGGCGGCAATGAAAAGGTGATCGGCTGGTTCGTCGGCCAGGTGATGAAAGCGACCCAAGGCAAAGCCAATCCCCAGACGGTCAACGCGCTGTTGCGGCGCAAACTTGAGACGGAAAAACAGCCATGAGAGTGATCGCGCGCACCGTAGCCGGATTATCCGCCGCCATTGTTTTTACCGCCGCGGCCCTGGCTGATCACAGCGACGATCTGCAGCACCGCGACATCGTCGTCGGCACCGGCACCGAGGCGGTGATGAAAGCCCGTGTCGGCGTCCACTACACGGGCTGGCTTGAAAACGGCAAGGAGTTCGAATCAAGCCGCGGCCTGGACAGCCCCCTCTACTTCGTCATCGGCACCGGCGAGGTCATTCAAGGTTGGGAGGAAGGCGTCAAGGGTATGCATGTGGGCGGCAAGCGCGAGCTCATCATCCCACCGGAGATGGCCTACGGGTCAAAGGGAACCGCCACCATTCCGGCTAACTCGACCTTGCGCTTCGAAGTCGAATTGATGTCGGTGGAACGCCCCCCCTACATTGACATCGACAACGTGGTATTGCGCCGCATGCTGGAAGACGGGGTCAGGATCGTCGATATCCGCACTGCTCGCCAATGGACGGGCACCGGTACCATTCGAGATTCAGAGCGGCTGACCGCCTTCGACGAGACCGGCAGCCTCAAGGCCAATTTTCTACCCCGATTAAAGGCCTTGGCTGAGCCCGACGAGAAGCTCATCTTGATCAGCCAATGGGGTATCGGTTCCAAGTTGTTGGCCGAGATGCTGGCCGAAGGCGCCGGTTACAGCGAGATCTACAACGTCACCGAAGGTATCGACAAGTGGATCGCGGACGGCTACCCCGTTAGTCGCTAGCCAGTCGCATTCATCAAGGCGGGCACCAAAAGGGCGGCAAAAGGCGCCGCCCGCGCCGCGTCATCCTCGTCGTAGTAACCTTCCTCGTGCAGCAAGTTCACGGTGCCCAGGAAAACGCCGTCGAACGAGACCGGCACGTTGATCACCGAGCCGAGGTCCAGGCTTTCAATCAGCGCGTGGTCGGGAAACCTGTTTCTAATGTCTTCCTTGGTGCGTCCGATGTAGGGACGGCGCTCGCCGACCGGAATGTCACCCCACGAATTGTCGCGCATGGGCTTGCTTCCACCGGCTGAATAAGCATCGGGCATGTTGGAATACATGCGCCGGTTCCGGCGTGCCTTCATATCGGCTGAGAGAACGGTGAACAACTTGTGTCCAACAACATCGCCAAGTGCCCGATCGACGGCCTGAAAGAGGGCCGTGGGTTGGTCCGCCAGGGCGCCGACGGCGGCAGCTTCGCGAAAGGCCGGCCAGGGATCAATCGTTGGTTTTTGGGCCATGGGGGATATCCTTCGCCGATGATGGGGCCCCAGTTTCGGTGGACCGCGCCGGGCCTGTCAACTGCGGCCGGACGGCGGGCGTACCACCACGGCGGCTTGCGCCACCGACCCCGAGGTGCAAAGCTACGCAAGCCTGCAAATCGACGCCCCCCAAACTGACGCCATGGCCAGCCTGTTCAACTTCTCCAACATTCTTCGGGTGCTCAAGCAGCCGAACTACGGCCTATACGCCGCCGGCAACATCATCTCTCTGATTGGCTTTTGGATGCGCAAGGTGGGCGTCGGCTGGCTGACCTGGGAGTTAACGGGGTCAGGCGCCTGGCTCGGCATCATCGCCTTCGCCGACATGTTCCCAGTCGTTGTCTTCGCACCAGTGGCGGGGGCGATAACCGACCGCTGGGAACCGGCGAAGGTCATCAAGCTGGCTCAGATCCTGATCATCTCGCACGGATTGGCGCTGTTTTTTCTGACGGCCGGCGACATTATCACCATCGAGATACTGCTCGTGCTCGAGGTCGCGCTGGGCTTCTTCTCGGCGCTGGATCAGCCGGCACGCTTGGCCATCATCCCCATGCTGGTCGGACGCCGCGACCTCTCGGCCGCCGTCGCCATCGGCTCGGTTTCGTTCAACACGGCCCAGTTCATTGGGCCGGCCGTCGCCGGCGCCATCATCTTGTTCGCCGGCGTTGCCGGCACGTTTGCCGCCAACGCCGCGGCATACATGCTTTTCCTGGTCATCATGTTCCGGGTGCGGGTGATCACCAAGGCACAGACGGCGCCGGCACAAGGTCGAAGCATTCTCGGCGGACTGGCCGACGGCATCCGCTACGCCGCCAACCACCCGGGCATCTCCTCGGCGCTCATCATGATCACCGCCATCGCCCTCTTCGCCCGGCCATTTTTCGAACTTTTCCCCGGCTTCGCCGACGCCGTCTTCGAAGCCGGCCCCAAGGGCCTGGCAATACTGACATCAAGCGCCGGTGCGGGGGCGATCGTCTGTGGCCTGTGGCTGGCCCAACGGGGTGATCCGGCCGGGCTCCCACGCGTCATCGAGCGCAGTTTCCTCATCGCATCGATTGCGCTCGTCGTTTTCCTTTCAACCGATTTGCTATGGGTGGCGGCACCCGCCGTCGTCGTCGTCGGTTTTTGCATCTCCTCGGTCGGTGTCGGCACGCAAATCCGGTTACAGACCTCGGTCGATTCCGATGTCCGCGCCCGCGTCTTGAGCCTCTATGTGGTTCTCTTCCGAGCCGTCCCCGCTTTCGGCGCCTTGATCATGGGGGCCGCGTCGGAAAGTTTGGGCCTGAAGGTTCCGGTGGCCGTTGGCGCAGGCCTGACATTCCTTGTCTTTGCCTGGGCAAGCCTGCGCCGCCGGGGCAAAGCGGCCGATGAATAGGGACGACGCGGCGGAGAGACAACCTCAGGGCAAGGGCTCCCTCAGGGGCATGGCTTTCATGCTCGTCTCTGGCCTATGCGCCACCGGCATGAACGCTACCGTCCGCTATGCAGCGGCCCAGGTGCATTCCTTCGAAATCGCCTTCTTTCGCAATTTTTTCGGCGCCATCATGTTGGCCCCGATTTTCATCCGCCACGGCACCAAGCTGTTGCGGACACGCCACATCGGCCTGCACGTCCTGCGCGGAACCTTGCAAAGCGGCCAGACACTGACCTTCTATGTCGGCGTGACCCTGTCGCCCCTGGCCAAGGTGACGGCGGTCAACTTCACCGCGCCCCTAATTGCCACCGTTTTGGCCTGGTTCGTGCTGGGCGAGACTTTTCGGGCCCGTCGAATCGCGGCCTTGGCGTTCGGTTTCGCCGGCACCATGGTCGTTATCCGTCCGGGGTTCGCCGATTTTGACTTGGGCGCGGTCCTGGTTCTTTGTTCGGCCAGCCTGTGGGCGGTGAACATGATGATCTCAAAGGTCCTGGCACGTACTGATTCCAGCATCACCATCACGCTTTACACATCTCTTGTCGCCCTGCCGATCACTTTGATCGCGGCGCTGCCGGTTTGGCAAACACCGACGCCCGAGCAGTTTCTCTGGCTGGCGGCGGTGGCGGCTTTCGCCACGATACGCCACATCACCTTCGTTCAAGCCTTTCGCGAAGCCGACGTAACCGCGGTCCTGCCATTCGACTTCACCAAGCTGATCTGGGCCTCGGCCATCGGCTATGTGATGTTCTTCGAGACTCCCGACGTCTGGACCTGGGTTGGCGGCATCATGATCTTCGCCGCCGTCACCTATATTGCCTACCGGGAACAGCAGGTGCAGAACCAAATACCAAGGAGCGGTGATAAAGATCCCTAGGGGTCTTTATCACCGCTCCTTGGTTTTAAGGCTTGAGCGTCAAGGTATCGTCGCTCACCTCATAGCCCGAGAGCCGGCCGAGAAAACTCATGCCGAGGAGGGAGTGCGCCATCTCTGCCCCATTGACCGAGGCCCGTACATCGTCAAGTGCGATCGGTCCGATGCGAACCCGGCCAAGACGCACCGGCGCGCCGAAGACAATGCCGTTGGCGGTGCGGTAGCGCCGGGAATAATCGAGCGACGCCACGTCGAAACCAAGGCGCCGGGCGTCGGCTGGACTAAGGACTACGTCAGAGGCCCCGGTGTCGACGAGAAGGCGGAGCACGACGCCGTTGACCTCGGCCTCGACCACGAAGTGGCCGCCCGTAGCGGCACGGAAGCTGACGGCGTCACCTTCGACGACGCCGCGCTGGGGCATGACTTCGCCCATCAGCCGCTCGCCCAGCCTCTGCGCCTGGTGACGGTAGCTGTAGCCGACCAACAAGACCAAGGCGATAGCCACCCACGTCAGGGCATGACGCAAAGCACGGCCCGGCCGCCGGCGCCAGTGCAGCACCGCGCTAGAGCCGACCAGGGCTAGTAATAAAACCATGTAGGTCAGGCGCATTCGCCCGCCGCCGTCTTCCAACACTTCGGGATAGCGCCCGGCGAGAGTGACCACCAGGGCGGTGAGTGCGACCGCCGGTACCACCAGCCACGGCCACAAGCGCCGACGTTTCATGTTAATTCCTCAGGACGCCGCGCGCCTGGGGGCCGCCTCCTCAAGCACGCCGCAGCGCACCAGTGCGTCGTTCAAACGGGCTTCATCGTCGGGGGAAAGCGCCAGCACGGGTTCGCGCGGCAACCCGGCGGGCAAGCCGAGCATGACCAGCGCCGCTTTGATCCCGGCCGGGCGGGTGCCGATGAATTGCACCGCGGTGAAAGCGTCGGTGATGGTGCAATGGAGATGGCGCCTTTCAGCCGTTGTCATGGCGGCCGTCTCCATGATGCGCCCGGCCCCGGCACCCAAAAGTTCCGGTCCCGTCGAGATATAGCCGGCGGCGCCCAATTCCATAGCCGGGATAATATAATGCGCCGGCCCGGTCAGGATGGCGAAGCGATCGGCGAAACGCTCAATAATCCGCGTCAACTGCACAAAGTCGTTCGAGGCTTCCTTCAAGCCGACAACAGGGACGGCGTCGCAAAGCACCTTTAGCATATCGGGCGTCATGTTGAGGCCGGTGCGGCCAGGGTGGTTGTAAAGCAAGATGGGCAGCGGCACCGCCTGGTGGACCGCCTCGATGCGGCCGACGATCTCGGCCGTGGTGCCGTTTAGGACATAGGATTGGGGCTGCAAACAAAGACCGTCGGCGCCCGCATCGGCGGCAACGCCCGCCAGTGCCACGCTTTTGGCCGCGGTGATGGCGCTGGCACCAACAAAAACAGGGACCCGGCCCTTGACCTCTTCAATCGCCGCTCTGGTAATGCGGCCCAGCTCGTCGGCGGTCAGGGCCCAGGCCTCGCCGTTATCGCCGGCAACCAAGAAGCCGCCGACCCCACAGTCCAGGTGCCAACGAATAATCTCGCCATAGGCGTCGAGCATAAGCTCGCCCTTGGCATTGAAGGGTGTCACCGGCGCGATCACTTGGCCGCCCACCATCAGATCGCTCATCGTACCGCCTCCTCCCAGTTGATGCGAAGGCCTCCATGGTAGCCGATCACCAAGACGACGGTGGTTATATTTTCCTGAAGGCCGCTAGTCGGATCGTTCGCCGAGTGCTCCCAGACGCTGGCGCTCGATCTCCGCCTCGTTCAACAGCCAGGTGCGGAAGGTCGATATCTTGGGCCGTTCGGCGGGGATTTTCGGGCACACGATATAGTAGGCAAAGTCGGCCGGTATGGTCACATCGAACGGTTGGACCAAACGGCCCGACAAAAGGTCCGCCGTGGCCAGGACACTACGCGCAAGCGCGACACCTTGGCCTTCGACGGCGGCGTCGATCACCATGCTGGTCTGGTTGAACACCGGTCCTCGCGTGCTGTCTATGTCGCCGACCCCTGCCGCCGTGAGCCAGGCCGGCCATCCCCCGCGGCTCAAATCGTGTAGCAGCACATGGTGGCAAAGATCGGCAGGTATGCGTAGCGGCGTCGGCCCATCCATCAGGGTCGGGCTGCAGACGGGAAATACTTCCTCGGCGGCGAGCCGAGCGACATCGAGATCCGGCCAGTGACCGTCGCCGTGACGAATGGCCATATCCACATCTTCGCGCGCGAAATCGGTATGGCCCATCGATGCTCGGATGCGCAAATCGATCTCGGGGTGGCGGGTGATAAAATCACCGAGCCGGTGGACTAGCCATTTAGAGGCAAAATTAGGGGATACGCTGACCGTCAGCACCCCAGCGCTCTCGTGATCGAGAAGCAGTTCGGTGCCGGCAGCGAGCCGATCGAACGCATCGCGTACAACAGGAAGATAAGCCTGGCCCGATTGAGTGAGCGTCAGACCTTGATGCAGCCTGTGGAACAGTTTGACACCCAGTTGCAGCTCCAAGGACTTGACCTGGTGACTGACGGCCCCCTGCGTCACGTTTAGGTCCTCAGCCCCTTTGGTGAAACTCAGGTGGTGGGCAGCCGCTTCAAATGCCCGTAGCGCTTTCAATGAAGGCAAATATCGAACCACTACATCCTCTACATGAGAAAAATTAGGTCACCATACCAATAAAAATGCTTTGTCAGCAAGCGGTATCCTCGATCAATATGGCGAGAGTCACCTATAAACAAAGGAGATAACGATGACACATCCAATGAAATACGCCCTCCTTGAAAGGCGAGAGCATCAATTCTTTTCGGCCATAATCGGGTCTGCGGCGACCTTTTGGAGCGACTGGACCTTTGTCCGGCGGTCCTTTAACCGAATGGTTCAAACGGTCGATCTTTGGCACATGCGCGCCCGCGGACGGAGGGACCTCGCGCGCCTGGACGACCATTTTCTCCGCGACATCGGTTTGTCCCGTGACGAGGCGGCACGCGAGGCTAGGAAGCCGTTTTGGATGTCTTAATCGCCTCGATCGGCGAATGCCAAGCCCATTTGCCAGAATGCCGCTTCGAGGCGGGTGGCTTGGCGGAAGGTTGTGGCGAGGGCGGCTCGGCGCCCCTCGCCGCCGCGCCGATCCATCAGGCGATCAAGCTCCGCCACCTCCGATCGGGCCACTTCTTGATAGTCATCGCCGGCATACATTTCGATCCAGGCGCGATAGGGATTGTCGGCTAGCGAAACCGCCGGCGCCTGCGCCAGGGCGGCGCCGATCTCCGCATAGCCGACGATGCACGGCGCCAGCGCAACGTGCAGGTCAAGTAAGTCGCCGGCCACCCCCTTTTCCAGGACATAGCGGGTATAGGCCATGGTTTCTTCGGCTTCGGGCAGGGCCTGCATGGCCGCCTCGTCGAGGCCCCAAGCGGCGCAGAACTCGACATGGAGTCCCATCTCCATATCGATGATGGCGGAAAGACCCTGTGCCGCCTGGCGGATGTCGTCGAGGGTCTCGGACTTGTACGCGGCCAGTGCGTAGGCACGGGCGAAGTGGATAAGAAACAGGTAATCCTGGCCCAGGTAATGGCGAAAGCATGCCTGGGGCAGAGTGCCGTCGCCCAAGGCCCGAACGAAGGCGTGCTCCGTATAGGCACGCCACTCCTCGGCACAGTCCGCCTTCAGGCGGTCGAACAGCGTAGCCGGCATAACCACCTAATCCAATAACATGTTTCGCGTCTCCGCCGGCAGGCGCACCACCAATCCATCGAGCTCCTCGGTGATGGTAATCTGACAGCCCAGCCGCGAAGTTCGGGCAAGGCCGAATGCCATGTCCAGGATATCGTCCTCCTCCTCGCCGCTTGCCGGCAGGCGGCCGTGCCATTCGGGATCAACAATAACGTGGCACGTGGAACACGCCATGGAGCCCTCGCAGGCACGCTCCAGGTCGATGTCGTTGTCGTGGGCGATGTCGAGCACGGTGGCGCCGTCGGGGGCATCGACCTCTCGCCCTTTTCCGTCAGGTTCGACGAAGGTCATCTTGAAGACGCGACCGGACACTATGCGGCGCCGGCAATCGCCGCCGCCTTGCCGAGGCGGTTGATTTTCCCGGCCAGGCGCCCAACGGCCCGGCGATCGGTTAGCGTTGTTGCCTGAAAATCCAGATAGACCGGAGAATTCTGGGTCAGCGCGCTCATATGTCTCGCCTTGTCTAGTGCTCTAGGATCGGTTTCGTTGTCTCACGCTTTGGCTGATGGGACAAGAACCCGACCTTCCGCGCCGCCGCCCAAACGTTCGTTGATCTCGGTCCAGGCGGTGACGAAACGCTCCACTTCGACCTCGGTGCTGGTCCATCCCAGGCTGACCCGGATGACGCTCCCCACCACGGTTTCGCCTAATCCCATGGCGCTCAACACGTGGCTGGGTCGCACCTTGCCCGACGAGCAGGCCGAGCCGGCGCTGACCGCGATACCGGCGAGATCGAAGGCCATCACCTGAGTCTCGCTGGCCACCCCCGGCATGGCAATACACGACGTGTTGGGAAGGCGCGGCGCACCTCGCCCCACCAGCACGGGCGCCGGCGTCAACCGGCCCAGCCTTTCCTCCAAGCTGTCACGCAGCCGAGCCAACCGCTGGATCTCTTCACCACCACCGATGGCGAGAGCGGCGGCCCCAAAGCCGGCAATCAGAGGCACCGATTCGGTTCCGGCGCGACGCCCACGTTCCTGACCGCCACCGCGCGTCAGCGCCCTTAGCGTCACATTCGCGCCGACGATCAACGCACCTATGCCCTGTGGTCCGCCCATCTTGTGAGCCGAAAGCGTCATCATGTCGACGCCGAGGTCGGAGAACGAAGTGGCCAACTTGCCCACCGCCTGCACAGCGTCGCAGTGGACCAAGGCGTCATGGCGCCGTGCAACCTCGACAACACCGGCCACCGGTTGGATGGTTCCGGTTTCGTTATTGGCCAGCATGACCGAGACTAATGCCGGGGTCCCTTCTAGGGCGAGCTGCGAGTCCAGGGCATCCAGGTCGATGACGCCGTCGCCGTCAACGGGTACGATCTCTTGGGATGCATCGGCATTGAGAATGGAATCGTGTTCTACTGCCGACACCAGTACCCGTCGGCGGCCGCAACCGCCGAGCGCCAGGTTGTTGGCCTCGCTGCCACTGCCGGTGAACACCACGTCTTCGGGACGTGCGCCGGCAAGGGCGGCAACATGCTCGCGGGCGTCGTCCATCAAGTGGTGGGCGGCACGGCCGAAGCCGTGCACGGACGACGGGTTTCCAACCATCGACAGTGTCCGCACCACAGCCTCAAGCGCCTCCGGCCTGACCGGGGCGGTCGCGTTGTGATCAAGATAGACGGCGCCGTTCACGGCCCGATAATTCCCGAATTAAGGGGCGGAAGCAACCTGTTGACGTTCCATGACGCCATGGAACAATCCGCTGGCTCCCAGCACCCGGCGTTGACAGACGTCGGCCAGGGTCACCGAGCTGAGGAACAGATAAATCTGGTTTCCCAACTCTTCCCAAAGGTCATGGGTCAGACAACGGCCCTTGTCGAAACGGCACCCGAAGGGGGAACCCGGCTGGCACCGAGTCGCCTTGATAGGCTCGTCGACAGCCAAGATGACGTCGGATACCCGCGTCTCGTCGGCGGTATGGGATAACAGGTACCCGCCTCCTGGTCCGCGCACGCTTTTTACCAGCCCCCCCTTGCGCAACTTGCCGAACAATTGTTCGAGATAAGAAAGGGAGATGCCCTGCCGTTCGGCGATGCCGGCCAGGGAAATCGGCTTGCCGGAACTGTGGCTAGCTAGGTCGGCCATGGCCATCACCGCGTAACGCCCCTTTGTGCTGAGTTTCACGTCCTCGCTCCTTCCTTACGCCGTTCTCGCCGAAGCCGCCGGGATCGGTATTTTTCTCGCTGACCTGTCCACATCGGTCAATGAGCAAACAGTCGGATTACTTACCGGCAGTCGTCGATATCCTATTGATGGCCCTTGAAAAACATGCGTTCTGCTCTATTTTACGGTCCAGGTGGATTGGAAAGGCGCGTCCCGTTCCCCCCGGAACAAAATGGAACTCCGTTAAGCCAATTCATTCTGAGATATAAGATGCCCCACCACGTCGATCAAGATTAGGTTCCAGAAGTTTTAGCATTGTTCATTAATATACCGAGTAATCCCATCAGCATTGGCAACCTTAGGAAGCCTCCTATTTTGACAACGAGCCATGCCTGAAGTCATCTTCAACGGTCCGGACGGCCGCCTTGAGGGCCGTTATCACCACCGCAAAGGGGCCACGGCGCCGATAGCGCTGCTGTTGCACCCCCATCCGCTGCATGGCGGCACCATGAACAACAAGCTTGTTTACACCCTGTACCAGGTGTTCGTGGATCGTGGGTTTTCGGTGCTCCGTTTCAACTTTCGTGGCGTCGGTCGCTCTCAGGGTGAATTCGACAATGGGCCGGGAGAGTTGAGCGACGCCGCTTCGGCACTCGATTGGATGCAGAGCTACAACCCGAATGCGTCGGGATGCTGGATCGGTGGGTTTTCGTTTGGCGCCTGGATCGGCATGCAATTAATGATGCGTCGGCCCGAAATCAGCGGCTTCATATCCTTGGCGCCACCGGCCAGCGTCAATGATTTCACGTTTTTAGCGCCCTGCCCTTCGTCCGGTCTCATCATCCACGGCGAGAAGGACGAAGTCGTTCCCGTTTCTTCGGTCGGCAAGCTGGCGCAAAAACTATCCAGCCAAAAGACCATAAAAATCGACTACCAAGTGATTGCCGATGCCGACCACTTCTTCCAAGACAAGATCGATACTGTCAGCACTCTCGTCAGCGACTACCTGGACAAGGCCCTGGACAAGGCGGCGTAGCACCCCCTGTCGAAGCGCTCAATCCGGTGCCTTGTGGAAAGTCCCGCCGGTTGTCGGCTTGGCCACGCCGGTGGTTTCCGGCAGGCTCAGGGGCAGGCCGTAACGCGACCGCACAGCCAGGTACGCAAAAGCCTGAGCCTCCAAAACATCGCCGTTCCAGCCTACGGACTCGACGGTCTCAACAGGTGCACCGAGAGCCGTCGACAGGGCTTCCATCAACGATCCGTTGTGGCGCCCGCCACCTGCCACCAGCCAGCGCCGCGGCACCTCGGGCAAGAACTGCCGCGCCCTAGCCACGGAGGCGGCCGTCAACTTGGTCAGGGTGGCGGCGCCGTCAGCCGGCGAAAGCGAATCCAAACCCGCTAAGTCGAAAGTGTGGCGATCCAGAGACTTTGGCGGTAGCTGGCGGTAGAAAGGATGATCGAGTATGGCGTCGATGATCGCCTCGTCGGCTGTTCCCGCGCTGGCCAGGGCGCCGTCCTCGTCAAAACTTTTTCCCGTCTGGCTGAAGATCCAGTCGTCGATAGGGGCATTGCCGGGGCCTGTATCGAAGGCCAGGATCCTTTCGTCACCGCCGTCCGAAGATGCCGATCCGATCCACGTAATGTTAGCGACACCGCCAAGGTTCACGATGGCCAGGGGTTTCTCCAGGTCACGGGCCATAACCGCGTGGAACAAGGGCGCCAGGGGCGCGCCCTGGCCGCCGGCAGCGACGTCTTGGCTACGAAATTCGTCAATCACAGATATTTTTGTCAAAGTGGATAGGTGCTCCCCGTCGCCGACCTGCCGGGTAATTCCCTCACCCGGACTGTGCCAGATTGTGTGGCCATGGAAGCCGATAAGATCGATATCAGACGCTGTCATGTCGTTTTCGGCAAGCAAGAAGCGTACAGTCGAGGCGTGTTTGACGGTCAGGTCCCGAACAACGGACTCCAGTTGTCCGCCATCATCACCCGCGGCGCCCAGAATTCCGCGAAGCCGCGCCCGAAAAGCGGCGTAATAGGGTACGGTCGTGTTAGGGCCAAAATCGAAAATGCGCTCGCCGTCCGTACGCAGGATGGCGGCATCTATCCCGTCGAGCGAAGTGCCGCTCATCAATCCAATTGCGACCAGTGGGGTCCGTTCGTTCATGCGTTCCTCTTTCCCCCGCAACATTGTACCTTATGGGGGATTGTGATAATTACCCGCCCGTTACGCAAGCATTGGGAATCAATCCCATGCGGCGGGCCAGATTGGGCGCTCATCCCAGCCTTGGGATCGGGGGCGAACTGACAATGACCACCCACCGATCGGACTTTATCCGCGCCGTCGTTGAACGCGGTTATCTGCACCAGTGCACCGACCTCGACGAACTCGACTCTCGGGCCGCCGAAGGCGTTATCACCGCCTACATCGGCTTTGACTGCACGGCACCAAGCCTGCACGTCGGAAGCCTCGTGTCAATCATGCTTCTACGCTGGCTGCAACGGACAGGCCACAAGCCGATCGTTCTAATGGGCGGCGGCACGACCAAAGTTGGCGACCCTTCGGGAAAGGACGAGTCTCGTCAAATGCTGAGTGACGACCAGATCACCGCCAATATGGCCACCATCAAACGGGTCTTCTCTGCTTTCCTGACTTTCGGTGATGGCCCCACGGACGCCATCATGGTTGATAACGCCGAGTGGCTGGACGATCTTCGCTATATCCCGTTCCTGCGCCAATACGGCGCCCATTTTTCGGTCAACCGCATGCTCGGTCTGGAAAGCGTAAAGGCGCGCCTCGACCGGGAACAACCGCTTACGTTCCTTGAGTTCAACTACATGGTGCTACAAGCTTACGACTTCCTGGAACTGTGCCGACGCCACGACTGCACTGTGCAGATGGGTGGATCGGATCAATGGGGCAACATCGTAAGCGGCGTCGAGTTAGGGCGCCGAGTGGACAGCTGTGCCCTTTTTGGCCTAACCACACCACTCTTGACCACGGCCTCGGGCGCCAAGATGGGTAAGACCGCGAAGGGCGCGGTGTGGCTCAATGAAGATATGGTTCCGGCCTATGATTATTGGCAGTACTGGCGTAATACCGAAGACGCCGATGTTGGCCGATTCCTGCGCCTCTTCACCGAATTGCCGTCAGACGAGATCGCCCGATTGGAGGCCCTCGAAGAGGCCGAGATCAACGAAGCGAAGAAAATACTCGCCACCGAAGCAACCAAAATGTGCCACGGCGATGCCGCCGCCGCCGCCCTGGCCACGGCGCAAAGGACATTCGAAGACGGCGCCAGAGGTGATCAACTGCCCACCATCGAACTTTCCCGCCACGATTTGGACACAGGCTTCGCCGCTTTCGACATTCTGCACCGTGCCGGCCTTGCCGCCTCTAAGAGCGAGGCAAGGCGGCTCATCAAAGCCGGCGGCGCGCGTCTCAACGACACCGTCATCGGCGCGGAAACGCAGACCGTCGGCACCGCCGATCTCGATCCCGACGGCGTCATCAAACTGTCCGCCGGAAAGAAACGCCACGCCCTCGTACGAGCGGTTTAAGTGTCCAAGTCTTAACGAGAATTCTACTGAGAATCGGTGCTGGTGGCCGGTTTCGTCTCTATCCCTTCGAACAATCCGAACAGCTCGCGCAGGAAGCCGGGCGCCAGGGCCGATAGCGGATTGACCTCTACTTTCGGTTCCTCGGTGGGGCCATGCATCCGGTAGGTTGCGGCAAAGACTCCGCCGCCCTTTTCCCCGCCGGTGAACAGATCGCCGAGCAGGGGAATGTATCCCAGCAAGCTGTTGATGACATAGGCAGGCACCACCGTCCCTTGTAGGTTAACGAAATCGGCCGCCGTATAGATACTGCCCGACGCCGTGAAGCCTAGAGAAGGTCCGGAAGCCCGGGCCTCGGATACTTCGAGGACGCCGCCCTCGAAGACGAACGGCGCATCCAGCGTGGTGAAACTTAGCCCGTCACCTTGTAGAGACTCCAATATACCGGTGAGCGCCATGATGCTGATCAAATGGGCCAGAGCCGGGGCTTCGACCACGCGATACCCGTCGATCACCAGGCGCGCCGTCAGGGGGGAGCTTGGCTTGCTGTCGTCGAACGTGCCGTTGAGCTTTAGCGCACCGCCCGCCATGCTTTCGTAGAGATCAAAACCACGCAAGGCTGCCCCGGCGTCTTCGGCGCTGATGGTCAGGGCGCGCGTTTGCCCGTCCGCGGGCTTGACCGTCAACTTGAATACCTTGTTTCCTTCCAAGTGGCCCTGCAAATCGATGTTGGTCCATTTGCCACCGCGACGCGAGACGATGCCCGCGACCTGCTCCAAGTGCCGTTCCTCGCCCAGCCATACCCGGTCGATATTCATCGAGACGACGATATTGGGTTCTTTGTCGGGCCGCTCTGCAAAGTCCCCTTCCAGGTTGCCCACACGCAGATCGTCGAGAGTGGGGGATAGATCGAAGCTGGCGCCTTTAAAATTGGCGTCCCAACCACCATTCGGCATCGGCACCAATACACCGGTCAGATCGTTGCGGTCGTAAACAAAGCGATCGAACACCAGACGCGTTACGCTCTTGCCGTCAGGCGCCATTTGAGCAGAACCCCGCACCTCCAAGTTTCCGGCCTCGACGGTGAACTGGTCGATGGCACGGACCCGGTCGTCGCGCATCGTCAGGTCCACCTGGGCGGTGCCGGGAACACCTTTTGACTTGATCCACTTAAGGTCGGCTAACAGAAGCTGGGTCTCTGTCAGATCAAGCTTGGCCCGAACCTCCCGGCGCCGGTCGTCGAACTCCGTTACAGTCACCTTGGCCTCGCTGGGCCCTCTGATGGTCTCTCCGGTGAAGGGGGCAAAGTCGAAACCCAAGCTCGTAGCCCATTGTTCTTGCTCGACACGGCCTTGAATTTGGTATCGGCTGCGGAAATCCGGCGTGTCGCCAAAGTTCCGCCGCCATGTCAACGAAACCGGAACGGCCCCCAAGTCAGCGTCACCGCTCACCGTCATCGCCTCATTGACCACTTTGACGTTCAGTTCCCCCTTTACGATGTCCATCCCACCAATGATGTCGGCGATCGCCACTTCCTTGAGCCGCGAGGAAGCGGACACCTTGATGCGATCCGCCGAAAGGGCATGTTCGACGATGAATTGCAGGTTGAGTTGGGTACTCGCTATGCCACTGGTCTTGTCGGGAACAAGTCCGATCGTTGAGGCAAAACCAAGGGGCTCGTGCTTAATCAGTTCGATGGCGTTACGCACCGGTCCTTCGATGGTAAGAGCGACGTCCGCATACTGGTCATAAGCGTCCAGACCCGTGAAAATGACGTGGCCCTCGGGCACCTTCAATCCGCCACCTCGTCCGCCGCTCACATCGATCTTGAGCCGCTTGCGATCGAACGTTATCGCACCCGCCACATTTCTAACCTTGGGCATGGGCGCCAGGTAATCGACCGTAACTCCTTGGAGATCCATATCTCCGTCAAGGGCGACCAATTCGAAGGACCCGTCCTCCGTCGTCTTGAACGAAAGTCCGGCATTGACGCGGCGCAACGCCCCATCGGACAGATTGGCGGTAATCCATTGGTGCGCGTCAGTTCCCCATGCTTTCGGCCAATATTGCCCCACCTCATCAATGGGCACGTTTCCAAGCGATCCCTTCACATTTCCCATGAGGCTTCCGCCGTCACTGTCGATGGTGGCGCTGAGGCTGACCGTGGGGCCTTGCAGGTCGGCCTCCAGCGCCCCCACATTGAGACTTTTCTCGCGGGCCAAATAGCGGCCTCGGGCCTGCACCGACTTCAAGGGTATCGCATGCCCGTCAGAAGCAGGCAGTACGAACCGGCCCCGCTCACCCAGCTCGGCCCGCAGGTCATCGAACACGAGACCCCCTGACAATCCAGTATAGGAGCCCCTCACAGCCAAGCTCTCGATAGGCAAAACTTGTGCGAACGGGGTGGGCAACCGCAACCGCCCCGAGGCACCTTTCAAGCCAAAACCGATCTTGTCCACCGTGCCGTCGATGCCTATGGCGCCAGTAATTGTTCCCTGAACCGGCAGGTCAAGGGCGGCCAAGGGGGCAAGTTGGGCGGACAAGTGGGACAGTACAGACAAATCTATGGCGCCGAATTCCATACCGAATTTGAGATTCCGGTCGGCGGCCTGATAGATGCCGTCGATGTTGACATGGGTCTGCTGATCCTCGACCGACAGATCGAAGGAGATGTCGCCCTTGATGCCGGTGAGCGTACGGACCAAGCTCATCTGATTCGCTGGGGTCCGCCATGTGGTTCCCAGACTCCGGTCCTCGAACGTCACGTCGGCGTCGACGATGACCACCCGGGTCAGATAGCTCAGGGCGTTACGTGGATCGGGCCCGCTTTGCAAAGCGTCCAACACCAGCGACAATAGCCGATCCGACCCCACCGCACCCTGACGGGAACCGACCTCGAAGCGACCATCCGCGTGGCGAACGAGAAGAAGACTGGGACGGAACAGATCGATACTTTTGGGCGCCACCAGACCGCTCATCATTGCCCTGGCGCTCAACGAAAGCGAAAGTTCGGGCACACTGGCAATCACCTTGTCATCGGGATCGACGGCGCGCACGTTAAGAACGCGGATATCTAAGGTGCGTTCCCAACCTGCCCAGGTCAGAATGGTGTCGTCGAGGCCGACGCGGAATGACTTTGGGTCGGTCGTCAAAACACGCTCGATATAGGGCGAAAGGAAAGCAAGCGAAATGGGCCCCACGTTCAACCGCCAGGCGAGCAAGATGATCAGGATCGCCAGGCCAGCCGTCAGGCCGCCGATCAACTGAAACAGAGTGCGAAACGTTCTTGTCACCACGCGATTTATCCTCACTTAGACCATGGCTTGACCGCGGTCCACCGTTCCCGCAGTCTGCGGCAAATCGGAGTAATTGAAAATGCACGATTTCGGCCTCGTCTCCGAGCCGGAAAATTTGCCGGGCGCCGCCAGCGCCGAAAGCGCCCGAACGGGTATTGAACGTTGGCGCGAAAGTGCCGGAAATGTGGGCGATTCCGATTTGGCCCGCTTCGCCGCCGCATTTCCCGCCAAGCCGGCCGAACGCCGCTTGCTCGACGCGGTATTTGGCAACAGCCCGTTTCTCGCTCAATGCGCAGCCAGCGACCCCGCCGCGCTGCACGACATCGTCACTCTGGGTCCTGACGCTGTTGTTGATGCGATCATGGAGAGCCTAGAGGTGGCTCGCGCCGCTGAACACGACGACGCGGCGCTCGGTCGCCTTCTGCGCATCGCCAAACGGCGTTTGGCGCTGGCCGTGGCGATGGCGGACATCGCCGAGACTTGGACGTTGGAACAGGTCACCGGGGCCATGTCCGATTTCGCCGAAGCCGCACTGAGCGTCGCTGCCGCCCATCTCTTGCGCCAAAGCGCCCGGGCGGAAGCCTTTTCGTTGCCCCATGCCGACGATCCGGAAAAGGAATCGGGTCTCGTCATTTTGGGTTTGGGGAAGTTGGGCTCGCGGGAGCTTAACTATTCCAGCGACATCGACTTCATCGTTCTATACGACCCCGACAAGTTCGAAACGGAGGACACTTCGGCACTGCACAACCACGTCGTGCGCCTGACCCGCAACCTGATCAAGCTGATGGAGGAACGGACCACGGATGGTTATGTATTTCGCACCGATTTGAGATTGCGGCCGGATCCCGGTTCTACCCCCATCGCACTGTCGGTCGTTGCCGCCGAAACCTATTATGAAAGCCTGGGTCAGAACTGGGAACGCGCCGCCATGATCAAGGCCCGACCGGTGGCCGGTGATCGCAGTGCGGGCCGGGCTTTCCTTAAGTGGCTCGGCCCCTTTGTCTGGCGCAAGAGCCTCGACTTCGCCGCCATCCAGGACATTCATTCGATCAAACGCCAGATCAACGCTCACCGCGGTGGTGGGCGCGTCGCCATCGCTGGTCATAACATCAAGCTGGGACGCGGCGGAATTCGCGAGATTGAATTCTTCGTTCAGACCCAGCAGTTGATTTGGGGCGGGCGCGAGACTCGGCTACGTTGTGCAGCCACCGTCGATTCCCTCCTAGCCCTCGCGGAATGCGGTCAGATCGACCAACGCACGGCGGATGACTTGATTGACGCCTACCGCGCCTTGCGCCGAATTGAACATCGCTTGCAAATGATCGACGATGAGCAAACCCACAGCATGCCCGACAGCGTCGAGGGCTTGGACGGCTTTGCGACGTTCCTTGGCTACGACGACGCCGATGCCATGACCCAAAATCTGATGACCACCCTGCGCACGGTCGAGAGCCACTACGCGGACTTGTTCGAAGACGCGCCAACCCTCAGTGCGCCCAGTGCGGCGGCGGGAAATTTGGTGTTCACGGGTGGCGAGCCCGACCCCGAAACGCTGAGGACCATTGGACGCTTAGGGTATGGAAATCCGCCAGGAATCGACCGCGCCATTCGGGGCTGGCATCATGGGCGCTATCGGGCAATGCGCAGCACCCGCGCGCGCGAAATTTTGACCGAGTTGGTGCCGGTGCTCCTAGAGATATTGGCGCGCATGTCTAACCCCGACGACGCCTTTATGCGCTTCGACGGCTTTCTGGCGCGGCTTCCCGCCGGGGTGCAGCTATTCTCCATGTTCCATTCCAATCCCCACCTACTCGACCTGGTCGCCGAGATCATCGGTGGGGCGCCCCGTTTGGCCGAACACCTGAGCCGACGGCCGTTCATCCTGGACAGCGTGTTGACCGCCGATTTTTTTGAACCGCCGCCGTCTCCAGAGGCCTTGGACGAGGAACTGGAACGACTCCTAGTCCCGGCGGCGAGCATTGAGGGCGTATTTGACGTTTGCCGGCGCTGGGCTCACGACCGCAGGTTCCAGATCGGTGTACAGAGCCTACGCGAAAGCATCGAACCTGGGGCAGCTGGCATCGCGCTTAGCAACATCGCCGAGGTGGCCCTGAATCATCTCCTGCACCACGTCGAGGGAGAATTCGTCCATCAGCACGGCCGTATCGCGGGTTCGGACTTGGTGATCATCGCCATGGGCAAGCTGGGCGGCCGCGAAATGACTCAGACTTCGGATCTTGACCTCATCTTCGTCTACACTGTGCCCGAGGGCACCGAGGCCTCGGACGGAGCGCGTCCCCTATCGCCAGGCCATTATTTCGCCCGCCTCTCGCAACGTCTGATTGCCGCGGTGACGGCACAGACGAATGAAGGGAGCCTCTACGACGTTGATATGCGCCTCAGGCCCTCGGGCCATGGGGGCCCGATCGCGTCAAGCCTTGAGGCGTGGGTCCGCTACCACGATGGTTCGTCATGGACGTGGGAACACATGGCCCTCACCCGTGCCCGGGTCGTCGCCGGCTCCGGCAATCTACGACGCGATATGGAAGATCTGATCCACGGCGTGCTGACCCGGCACCGGGACCCCGACGATCTGGTGGTTGCCGTTGCCGACATGCGTGAGCGCATGGCCAGCGAGCACCAAACCGATATCGTTTGGGACGTGAAACACCTGCGGGGCGGTTTGGTGGATGTGGAGTTCATCGCCCAGTATCTGCAACTACGCCACGGCCACGACCATCCCGCCATCTTGGCAACCAACACGCGCTCAGCCCTAAAGCAATGCCGCGACGCCGGCCTGCTGGACACCGCGACGGCCGGCCAACTGATCGAGGCCCTGGACCTGTGGCAGGCCATCCAGGGCAAGCTGCGCCTCGCCATCGCCGGTCAAATCGGCAAGGATTGGGAAGATCAGGTTCCCCGCGGTTTCCAGGCCGATCTGGCCAAGGCGGGCGGCGCCGTTGACTTCGCGGCCCTGAAAGAGAAAATGCGCTTAATCGCCGCCACGACCCACGTCCATCTAAGGGCCATGATCGCCAAACCGGCGGCGGCACGGAAAAAGGAATTCGGCTCATGAGCATCAATCCCGGCGACCGCGCGCCCGACTTCGACCTCCCCACCGATGGCGGTGGCACCCTAGCGGGTAAGGACCTGAAGGGTAGAAAGGTCGTTCTCTACTTCTATCCCAAGGACATGACGTCGGGCTGCACCAAGGAGTCGATCGCCTTCGCCGAGGCGTCGCCCGAGTTCGAGCGAGTGGGCGCCACCATCGTCGGCGCCTCCAAGGACAGCGTCGCCCGGCACGACAAGTTCAAGGCCAAGTACGACCTTCCCTTCACTCTCATATCCGATACCGAAGGCACGCTATGCGAAGCCTATGGCGTGTGGGTGGAGAAGAAACTCTATGGGCGCAATTACATGGGAATCGAGCGCGCCACCTTTCTCATCGACGAAAAAGGCGTGATCCGCGAGACTTGGCGCAAGGTCAAGGTGAACGGCCACGTCGAGGCGGTTCTAGAGGCAACCCACAAACTGTAATTCTAACGGGTACGGCAGCGACCCGTCCTGACTGGCGCGGCGGCGCCGGTTTCCGCCATGAAAAAGGCAAATTGTTAACGCAACCTTGGCAGTTGTGGGGCTTAACTGTGCCAAAGCAAGGAATGCGCCGTGCTTTCGTTTGAATGTGTGGAGACCATGCCGGACCCTAATATCGGGGACCTCCGAATTCTGATCCTCGACGATGACGCGGATTACCGCGCCCGCATTCGGGACGATCTTGTGGACTTGGGCATCGCGGACGTGGCAGTGGCCGACGACCCGCTCGCGGCCCTTGACGCCATGCGCGCACGGACCGTGGATGCCTTGGTCACCGAGCGTTATCTCTCCTTCGTCCGCTTTTTGCGCACCAGCCACAAGCGGCCGTCTTCACACGTTCCCATTCTCATGGTCAGTTTCCGTAGCCGCCAGGATGACATCCACGAGGCGCGGGACGCCGGAGTTGATGATTTCCTGGCCAAACCCGTCGATGCGCATCAGCTGCTTGATCGAATCATGGCGGCTGTTGGCCGCAACCTACCGTTCGTCGAAAGCGAGGCCTATGTCGGTCCGGACCGGCGGCGTGAAGAAACGAACTTCGAAGGTCTCCCGGATTCCGACCCCGTCGACGACCCGGATACTCGGCTCACCGAAGCGGAGATCGCCGGCCTCTTGGAGCGTGACTAAGAACTGTCCTTGGCGTTATTCTTGGTATCCTCGGTACCCTCAATACGTTGGGCCAAGGCGGCAGCCATGAAATCGTCCAGATCGCCGTCGAGGACGGCTTGGGTGTTGGAGGTCTCGACACCGGTGCGTAGGTCCTTGACCATCTGGTAAGGCTGTAGGACGTAGGAGCGAATCTGATGGCCCCATCCGATGTCGCTCTTGGCCTCGTGAGCGGCACGGGTTTCGCTTTCGCGGCGTTGCAGTTCTGCCTCGTAGAGCCGTGCGCGCAACATGTCCATGGCAGTCGCCCGATTGCGGTGCTGTGAGCGGTCGTTCTGGCACTGCACCACGATGCCGCTCGGCAGGTGGGTGAGGCGAACCGCGCTGTCAGTGCGGTTGACGTGCTGACCACCGGCCCCCGAGGCGCGGTAGGTATCGACGCGCAGGTCCTTGTCCTGAATATCGATCTCGATTCGGTCATCGATCACCGGGTAGATCCAGACCGAGGAGAAACTGGTATGGCGCCGCGAACTCGAATCGAAAGGCGAGATGCGGACTAACCGATGCACGCCGCTCTCGGTCTTCAACCACCCATAGGCATTGTTTCCAACAATCTTGAGGGTAGCGGACTTGATGCCGGCCTCCTCGCCGGCGCTCTCCTCCAGCCATTCGACTTTATGGCCATGGCCTTCACTCCACCGTGCATACATGCGGACCAGCATCTCGGTCCAATCCTGAGCCTCGGTTCCGCCGGCTCCGGCATGGACTTCCAGATAGCAGTCATTGCCATCGGCCTCGCCCGACAACAACGTCTGTAATTCTTCCTTGGCGGCGTGCCCGTGCAGTTTCTTAAGAGCGGCCTCGGCCTCGGCGACCACGTCGCCGTCATCCTCGGTCTCGCCCAACTCGATCAGTTCCAGGTTGTCGGAAAGCTCCCGCGCCATGACATCCAGGGTCGTGATGCCCTGTTCCAAACGGGTGCGCTCGCGCATCACCGTTTGGGCTTTCTCCGGGTTACTCCAAAGATCAGGATCTTCGGCGCGGGCGTTAAGCTCCGCTAGCCGGCGTTGCGCGGCATCGTAGTCAAAGATGCCTCCTCAGCAGGTCGATCGACTGCTTGATCTCTTCGACGATCGACTCGGTCTCGGCACGCATTCCCTTATTCTCCGTCGCCGCGTTCACGGTTCCCGAGTTTTATACCAAGGATCGTTATTAATAAAGGCCGCCCGTGCCGGTAGCCGAATCTCCACCGGCGCCAAATCCTTGCAATACCTCTCCTGGACCGGTCGGCACCGTGCCTGGCTTAAAAGCCTCGAAGATAACGTTGCGCTCGCCGGGCTGCGCTAGCGCACCTGTACCAGCGTTGACGCGCACCAGCCGTATGCCCGGCGGTATGCGGAACGGGATGGACGGCCGGCCGGCCAGGGCTTCGGCCATGAAGTCGCGGAAGATGGGCGCGGCGACCGAGGCGCCCTGCTCGCTACGGCCGAGGGTGCGCGGCGTATCAAAGCCGGCGAAGACGCCCACCGCCAGATCGGGGGAGAAGCCAACGAACCAAGTATCGATACTATCGTTAGTGGTACCCGTCTTGCCCGCCAGTGGCTTGCCCACCGCCTTAATACGCTTTCCGGTGCCTCGTTCCACGACGCCTTGAAGAATGGACACGATCTGGTAGGCGCTGCCCGGGTCGGTAACGGATTCTCGGGTGTCGGGCACGGTGGGCACCGATTGGCCGGTCCAGTGAGTGGCGCGGCAGCCCGTACAAGTGCGCTTGTCGTGACGGATCACGGTGCGCCCGTGACGGTCCTGGATACGGTCGATCAGGGTCGGGGTAATGTGCTTGCCACCGTTTACCAGCATGGCGTAGGCGGTGGTCAGGCGCAGCAGGGTCGTCTCTCCCGCGCCAAGCGCCATGGACAGACTACGCGGCATGCGTTCAACGATTTGCAGGCGCTCGGCATATTCGGCCACTTTCTCCATGCCGATGGTTTGAGCCAACCGAACGGTCATCAGATTGCGTGATTTTTCAACCCCCAGCCGCATGGTGCTGGGGCCATAGAAGCGGTTGGTGTAGTTGGCGGGGCGCCATTTGGGCAGGCCCGGTCCCTGGTCGATGACGAAGGGTGCGTCGAGGATCAGCGTCGACGGCGTATAACCACTGTCCATCGCCGCCAGATAGACGAAAGGCTTGAACGCCGAGCCCGGTTGTCGCATGGCCTGGGTCACCCGATTGAACTGGCTGCGCCCATAGTCATAGCCCCCCGCCATCGCAAGCACCCGCCCAGTGTGGGGATCAAGCGCCACCAGGCCCCCTTCGATGGCAGGAATCTGACGCAACGCATATGTGCCCTCGGGATAAGGTTCTCCTTTCTTAGGCGTCGGCGCCGGTTCCACCGCCACAACGTCGCCCGGGGACAGCACGTCCGCCGGCCGACGAACGCGGGGCCCCACCCTTTGATCCTTCAGCGAAGCCCGCGCCCACTTCATCTCGGCCAGGGGAATGTGTCCACGGGTGCCGTCCGCAAAACCGATTTCGGCGCTTTTATCATCGACGCCCAACACCACAGCAATGCGTTTGTCGCCCAGCCCCACCACCGGGTGCATGCGACTCAGCTTGTGCAGCCAATCGAAACCGGGCTCCAGGTGGGACAACGGCCCGCGCCAGCCATGCCGGCGATCATAGGCTTCCAGACCCTGGCGCAGGACCCGCTTGGCGATTTCCTGCAATTGCGGAGCGAGGGTGGTACGCACCGAAAGGCCGCCCTGATAAAGCTGATCCTCGCCGTAACGTTCGGCAAGCTCGCGGCGCACCTCCTCGGCAAAGTAATCGGCCTTGACGAACTCGGTGTCCGAGCGCTGGCGGATCAAAAGGGGCTCGGCGCTGGCCTGTGATGCCTCCTCGGCGGTGATGAAATTTGCTTTCTCCATGCGGCCGATCACCCAATCACGTCGCGCCCGAGCAGCAAGGGGATGGCGCAAGGGATTGTAATTGTTGGGTGCTTTGGGCAGCGCAGCGAGGAAGGCTGCCTCGGCGACAGTCAAATTGTCCAGCGGCTTGTCGAAATAGTTGAGTGCCGCCGCCGCTACGCCATAAGCCCCGAAACCGAGATAAATCTCGTTAAGGTAAAGCTCCAGCACCCGGTCCTTGGGAAAGGCGCGCTCGATCCGGAAAGCCAAAATCGCTTCCTTGAACTTGCGATCCCATGACAGTTCATTGCTCAACAAAAAGTTCTTTGCCACCTGCTGGGTGATGGTCGAAGCTCCGACTAGGCGCCGGTTGCTCCCCATGTTCTTGATGTTGGTGACGGCGGCGCGCACGACGCTCGAGATATCGATACCCGGATGGCTGTAGAAGTTCTTGTCTTCCGCGGCAAGAAGCGCCTGCACGACCCGCCTGGGCATCGCCTTCATGGGAACGAAGATACGCTTCTCGATCGCGTATTCGGCCAGCAGGCGCCCATCGCCGGCATGGATGCGGGTGGTGACCGGCGGTTCATAGTCGGCCAACTGGTGATAGTCGGGCAGGCCCTGGCCGAACCGGTAAAACACATAGACCACGCCTCCCGCCCCCAGGAAGGCGAAAACCAATAGAACGCCGATCAACGTGAAAAACGCTCTAACCATCTACCCTTCGAACCCAGCACGGTGTCGCGGAGAATTTCGATACCGGACAATTGTGACAAAGTTATGGCCGCCGAGATTCTGGCTCAACACGAACTCATGCCAATCCCATCGGATTGCTTTGAGTGGTGCGGCGCGCGGGCTCCTTGGTTGCCGTATCGCGGTCATCCAGGGTCCGCACGTCTACCCGTCTTTGGCGGCTGTCATGAATCCATCCGACGCAGAATATACCCCATCCATTTTTTCCTCATCCTGTTTTTTGAACTCATCATATATTCCGCTAATTTTATCGCCTGTTCCCTCGCCGTACATGAAGACCATTTTGGCCAACTCATCGGCGTCCCTCATAAAACCAAAAATGTCTGCAAACAACGTCATGAACACGATGTTGAAGTGGGACTCGGTAAACTTTTCGGCCTTTTTATCAAATGAATTATTGATTATAGCAAAGAAATTACGTTTATTTTCATCAAATTCTTTAATACTATAAGTATAAGAATAAGTATATTAAATAAAAATCTCCTATATTGCTCATTTAATATTATTTTTTTCCAAATAAGAGCGTCGTCATTAGAGTGACCAAATGGGCATCGTCGTCATCAACGACGAAATAATTGAGCTCGGCTTTCATGTCTCCTCACCCGGGCATGAGGCCGCTCCATTAAAGGGCTTATCCGATCGCCCGCGATATGCATCCACGAAAATAGACTCCTCTTCTGCTTCCCATGGCGTCCACTGAACGGTCATTATGCCACGGGCTCGTTCTCGACGTCCGCCGGCGCCGTTTCAACACGGTCACGTCCGTTGTGCTTGGCGGCGTAGAGCGCCTTGTCGGCAGCGTTGGAAAGCCTTGAAGCATCATCGTAGCTCGGGAACTGGGCGACGCCGCAGCTCATGGTGACCGAGAACTCCCGGCCTTCCGAATTATGGCGCATACTGGCAAAGGCGCGGCGCAGTTCATCGAATATTCGGTTTGCACCTGCGGCATCGGTGTCTGCCAGGACGGCGGCGAATTCCTCGCCACCCATGCGGCCGACGATGTCGGTGGCACGCAGCCGTTCTTTCATAAGCCTGGATAAACTTTTAAGCACGGCGTCCCCGGCGGCGTGCCCGTAGGTATCGTTGACGGCCTTGAAGTGGTCGATATCGACCATGATGAAGGCAAGCGGCGTGTTGGCCCGTCGGGCGCGGTCGATCTCGATCTCCAGCTGCTGCTTGGTGTTGGTATGATTGAGAAGGCCAGTCAAGCTATCGCGCATCATCATGGAACGCAGATAGCGAAAGCGCCGGGCCCGAACGGTCACGGCCAGGATCAACTCCTCGGGGTTGAGGGATTTGCTGAGGAAGTCGTCGTCGCCACGTTGCAAGGCCTGTAGCTGCCGCTGCACGTTTGTTTCTTCCGACAAGAAAACAATGGGAATGGTTGCGTAGGAAGCCTGCTGGCGGATTACCGCCGCTAATTCCTGGCCACTGCAACCGGGCATGTGAAGGTCCATTAGTATGAGCTCGGGTCGGAATTCCTCCAACGGCTCCACGATTTTCATGGGATCATCGACGGTGGCCGTGATCATTCCGGCCCCCCTGAGGATGAGCTCGGTATGCCTTACAACCTCAGCATCATCGTCAACAACGAGGACGCGAAACGGCTCGTCATCAGTGCCTAGGGTCAATCGGTCCAGAAGATCAACGACATCCGCGATGTTGGCCGGTTTGACCAGATAGCCGTCGCAGCCGGCGCGCACTGAAGCCAGACGTGCCCGAAGGTCTTCGCGCTCGGAAAGAAAAACCACGGGACAATTCAGCGTGCCGTCGCCGCGAAGCAAGGCAACCACATCGATCCCCACCCAGTCACCGCTGGCAAAGATGATGTCTAAAATGACCGCCGCAGGTCGCATCTCGGCAACCGCATCTCGCAGCGCGGTGGGATGGTTGAGAACGCACACTTGGAAGCCGAAGCTTGTGAGGTCGCACTCCAATTGCTGCGCCACCGATTCGTCATCCTCGACCAAGATGACGGTCCTTTCCCTTTCGCCGTCGGCCGGCGCGTGAACCTGCGTGGGTGGCTGACCGGTCGCTGTCAGAGGCGGGTTGGGTGAAACATCCGCGGCCCGCCTCAATTTCTCCAGCAATTCCTCAATATCGCTTCGCTGCTCGGGCGAGAGCCGCCTCGCATCTTCGAGGATCGTGTCACAGAGTATCTCCAGATTGCGAGCCACTTGGCCGAGGGTCGCATAGCCGAAGGTAGCGCCGGATCCGGCCAGTCGGTGGGACATCACGCGAACAGCCTCAGCGGCCTGGTGAACTTGATCCGCGGGCGCGTCTTCGCGCAACGAATGCGCCGCCTGGTCTATATCGTCCAGCTTGCCGGCCAATGTCGCCGCGTAGGCGGCCCATTGAACCTCCAACTGGCGTCGCAATTCAGCTTGAACTTCGCTCACGAGCCTATCTCCCGGGACGCGCCGTTCGACTGGCGGCAGCCCGACCCATCGTTTTTCCGCTCCGAACTCGAATTTCCTCGGGAAGCCCCCCGGACATCACGTGGAAATTCCACTCCCTCAATATAGGTTTCGCCGCCCGATCTATAAAGAGAACTTCTTCCTGACCATGTGACCACCCTCGAAATCGTCTTCGGCTCTCCCTCCCGTGCCGGATTTGCTGCCCTCTACGGTTCCAAGCTCAGGCGGTCGAGCCATTCCCGGGTATAAAATCAGACCCGGCGCGTTCTGCCTGTTGTCTTTGGGCTGTCGATTTGGCACCTTAGGGCTCGTCTATCGGACCATTCGAGAAATCCCGAATTTTATCAACCTTCGTGGAACATCATGAACGCAATGCGATATGAAGCTCCCGGCTCCATCGACGAGGTGGTGGCCCTTCTGGCAGCCGCCGACGGTGATAGCCGAATTCTTGCCGGCGGTACGGACTTGCTGGTGCAAATGCAATCGGGCTTCGTCAAGCCCGGCTTAATCGTCGATGTGAAAAAAATCGCCGAGGCGACGACGATCACCGCCGAGGATGGCGGATTTCGCATCGGGGCAGCAGTTTGCGGCGCCGAAATAGGCGAGCATGCCGATCTTAAGGAGGCTTGGCCCGGTGTCGTCGAGGCGGCGGAGCTGATCGGTTCGGTGCAGATACAGGCGCGGGCAAGCCTGGGCGGCAACCTGTGCAACGCCTCGCCCGCCGCCGACAGCGTGCCGGCCCTGATCGCCGCCGGCGCCGTCTGTTCCATTGCCGGGCCCAAGGGCCGCCGGGAGGTGCCGGTTGCCGACATCGCGACGGGTCCCGGAGAGACATCTCTCGGCACCGGCGAAGTCGTCGTTTCCATCCACCTGCCCGCTCAGTCGCCGCGATCCGGAGACGCCTATCTGCGCTTCATTCCGCGCACTGAGATGGACATCGCCGTGGTCGGCGCCGCCATTAACCTGAGCCTCGACGAGAACGGCCAGTGCAGCGCGGCGCGGGTCGTCCTTGGGGCCGTTGCGCCGACGGCGTTGCTGGTGACCGAGGCGGCGGATGCATTGATCGGCGGCCCGGTCGACGACGCGGCGCTGGAGCGTCTGGACGCCGCCGCCCGCGCTGCCTGCCGGCCCATCGACGATAAAAGGGGCACCGCGGATTACCGAACCAAGGTGTCGGGCGTCTTGGCACGCCGCGCCGCGGGAATCGCACTGGAGAGGGCGAGGAGCAATTCGTGACAAAGCATCATGTATCGACGACGATCAACGGGGAGCCGGCCGAGTTCCTGTGCGAGCCGCAACAGACCTTGCTCGACGTACTACGCGACGAACTTAACCTGACGGGCAGCAAGGAAGGCTGCTCGTCGGGCGATTGCGGCGCTTGCAGCGTAATCATGGACGGTCGGGTGGCCTGTGCCTGCCTGGCGCTGGGCGTCGAGGCAGAGGGCCGTTCTATTGAGACCATCGAGGGCATGGCCGAGGGCGAGACCCTGCATCCCCTGCAACGCCTCTTCCTGGAGGAAGCGGCGCTCCAGTGCGGGTACTGCACGCCTGGTTTCCTGGTCGCCGCCAAGGCCCTCCTGGACCGCAAGCCCGATCCCACGGAGACCGAGGTGCGCTTCTGGCTGGCGGGGAATCTCTGCCGCTGTACGGGTTATGACAAGATTGTCCGCGCGGTCCTTTCGGCGGCCGCCGAGATGAGAGGGTAAGAGCGAATGGACGGCCAGGGTCAGGACTTCAAATGGATCGGCAAGCGCACGGTGCGCCCCGACGGCGTCGATAAGGTCACAGGCCGCGCCAACTTCGGTGCCGATTTCTCGCTGCCCGGCATGCTCGTCGGCAAGGTCCTGCGCAGCACCCACCCCCACGCCCGCATCCTTTCGATCGACACCGAGAAGGCCCATGCCCTACCCGGTGTCAAAGCCGTCATTACCGCGGCCGACTTGCCCGACATCCCGTCCGAGGAAGCCCACTTTGGCGAAGACCCCACCGATTTCCGCCACGTCTCGCACAACGTCATGGCGCGCGACAAAGCACTTTATGACGGCCACGTCGTGGCGGCGGTGGCGGCGACCAGTGAGTCCATCGCGGACGAGGCGCTTGGCCTGATTGAGGTCAACTACGAGGTCTTGCCCCACGTCCTCGACGTGGAAGAGGCCATGAAGCCCGGCGCGCCGCTGGTGTTAGAGGACCTCATCACTGGGGGTGTCACACCGACGCCGAAGGATCCGTCGAACATCGCCAAACGCGTACAATTTGACCTTGGCGACACCGAGGCCGGGTTCAAGAAGGCCAACATGGTGGTTGAGCGCCGCTTCACCACCAAGCCCGTGCATCAGGGCTATATCGAGCCCCATGCCGTGGTCGCCAGCACATCGGAGGACGGACAGACCCTGGTCTGGTGTTCGAGCCAGGGCCATTTCATGATCCGCGCCGCCTGCGCCAAGCTCTTGGGGCTCGACGTCTCTCAATTGCGCGTCATGCCGGCCGAGATCGGCGGTGGCTTCGGCGGCAAAATCACGGTCTATCTGGAACCCCTGGCCGTGCTCCTGTCACGCAAAACGGGCCGCCCGGTGAAGATGGTAATGACCCGCGAAGAGGTGTTCCGTGGAACGGGACCGACTTCGGGTACGGTCATGACGGTCAAGATCGGGGCGACCAAGAAAGGTCAAATCACCGCCGCCGAGGCAACGCTTGCCTATCAGGCCGGCGCCTTTCCAGGTTCCCCCGTGGGGCTTGGCTGCATGACGGCCTTTGCTCCCTACGATCTGGAAAACGTCAAGACAGTAGGCTTCGACGTGGTGGTCAACCGGCCCAAGGCCACGGCCTATCGGGCGCCGGGCGCACCGCTCGCCGCCTTCGCGGCCGAGAGCGTCCTTGACGAACTAGCCAAGGCGCTGGACATCGAACCCTTGGAATTGCGCGAAAAGAACGCCGCCAAGGAGGGCACCAAGGCCCCCTATGGCCCGCGCTTCGGTCCCATCGGATACGTCGAGACCCTGCAAGCGGTAAGGGATCATCCCCACTATTCGGCGCCGCTTGGACCCAACCAGGGGCGCGGCATCGCGTCCGGTTTCTGGATGAATTTCGGCGGCCAGTCGAGCGCCGTGGTCAACGTCAACGAAGATGGAACGGTCGTCGTGACCCTGGGTCATCCAGATATTGGCGGATCGCGTGCCTCCATGGCTCTCATGGCCGCCGAGGTTTTGGGCATCGATATCGCCAAGGTACGCCCCATCATCGGCGACACCCATACGATCGGGTTCAGCGACATCACAGGGGGAAGCAAGGTGACCTTCGCCTCGGGCATGGCGGTGGTCGAGGCGGCGGGCGACGTTGTCGCCCAGTTGCGCGAACGCACGGCAATGATCTGGGAGGTCGAGGCTGAAGGTGTCGTTTGGGAAGACGGTCACGCCCTGCCGGCCAGCACCAACGTCGGCGAGTTCGAACCATTGTCGCTGGCCCAGATCGCGGCCATGGCGGCCAAGATCGGCGGTCCGATCAGCGGCCGCGCCTCGATCAACGCCAAGGGCGCCGGACCCGGCTTTGGCACCCACATCTGCGACGTCGAAGTGGACCGCGAGACGGGCCGTGTGGTGGTCCTGCGCTATACGGCGGTCCAAGACGCCGGGCGTGCAATCCACCCCGCTTACGTCGAAGGACAGTTGCAGGGCGGCGCGGCACAGGGGATCGGCTGGGCGCTGAACGAGGAATATGTCTACGGCGACGACGGCCGTTTGCAGAACCCGGGCTTCCTGGATTATCGCATGCCGGTTGCTTCGGACCTGCCGATGATCGATACCGTGATCGTCGAGGTGCCCAACCCGAACCACCCGTTCGGCGTGCGCGGCGTCGGCGAGGTTCCCATCGTACCGCCGCTGGCCGCCGTGGCCAACGCGGTCGAGAACGCCATCGGCGTGCGCATGGCGGACCTTCCCATGTCGCCGCCACATATCCTGGCCGCCCTCGAAGACAAGGCCTAGTCCCGTGGCCCAGGTCGTGCTGACCAACGAACTGGCCAACCAGTTCGCCGGCGGCGAGACCAAGTTGGAGGTGCCAGCGGAGAACGTGCGCCAGCTCATCCGCGCCCTCGAGGAACGCTATCCGGGAATGGGGCCGGAGCTGGAAGCCGGCATGGCGGTGGCCATCGACGGCGAAATCTTCGCCGATCCCTTCTTGGAACCCATCGGCCCCGACAGCGAGGTCTACTTCCTACCCCGCATCGGCGGCGGTTAGGAAACCGGGCAACCCCCGCTCACGCCTTCAGATCGAAGATCACCATCAGATCGCCGTTGCGGTGGCGCATGGTGGGATGGACGTCGTGGCGGAATAGGGTTGAACGGATGTGGCCGTCGAACAGGTGCACCATGTCGTCGGTGTGTTGGTAGCGCGTCGGCTCCTTCTTGATGTCCAGCGCGCGGTTTAATTCCTCGTTGCTGCGCGGATTGTACTGACACTCGATGAGGACGAAGGCGCCGGGCCGGGCGACACGTAGCACTTCGGCGGCAACCGTGGCGTTGTCGCGGCTGTATCCCAATACCCAGCCCAGGATGACGACGTCGAAGCTGTTGTCGTCATAAGGCATGGCGTGCATGTCACCTATGTCAACGAAGGGGGAATAGGACTGAAGATCGAGGCCGCGGATGTTCTCGGGTTGGAACCCGGACCCGATCAGGTTCAAGATCTCGGCTTCGGTGCGCGGCCCGACGGTCAGAACCTTCATAGTCTTGTGGTGCAAGATGAAATAGTTGTTGCTGCGCAAGGGATTGATCAGCCGCCACGGCCGGTCCAGCTCCTCGACATTGCGCAACGCATCGAGGTTGTGTTCGAGGGCGTTCTCGATAACGCCGTCCGAGACCACGTCGGCGGTGCTCACACCGTCGGATTTGACCCGGCTCAAGCGGCTGATGGAGAGCATCGAACAGACATCGGGGATCTGCAAAAGCTGATCGGGTTTTTTGTTGATTAGCCCGGTGACCTCGGCCATGTCTTCGGCGGTGAAGGCGAAGCCGGGGGCCTCGGCGCTGTCGGGTGGGTCGGCTGTCATGAGCTTTCTCCTTGTCACGGCGGCGCGGCCGGCCTCAGAAACAGCCGGTTGACGTAGTCCAGCGTTGGCGTCCCCACCACCCAGTCCGGAACATGGCCGGTCGCGGGCGTGCCCAGGTCAAGCGGTTCTAAAGTCTCTTGAATGCGCGGCGAAACCCCATAGAGCACTTGGCAGACCAAGCGGTCCCCACTGTCGGGAAGAAGCCCTTTATGAATACCCCGGGTATTGGCCAGAAAGGACGTACCCGACGGGCCGGTGAGGATCGCCGGCCGGCGGTTGAATACCCTTTCCACCTCGGCGTCGGTCTTGCGCAATCGCTGTAGATACCAGGCGTCGAAGTCGGTCTCGCCGCCGGACCAGGCTTGGCGCGCTTGGGCCACGATTGCGGGCCGGTGGGTGCCTTCCACGTAGATGTGCGGACCGCTTTCGGCGTCAACATCGGTGAGATAAATGAACAACTTGCAAATGCGGTAGTCGTCGAGGTCGAAGTGGAAGAATTGTGCCTCCCGGGCCTCGGACCGCCCGGCGAAGGACCACCAGGCGGTGTAGCCCAGAACGGTCGGCAGGGCGCCAAGGTGATGGGCGACGGCGGTAAGGGTCGTGGGATCACTGGCGATAGCGGCCAAATGGGGACACCCCACCACCGCGGGCATGGGGTATTGGGCAACGTTGGCGTCCTTGACCGCAGCCACGTCGCAGAACGGCCGATCATCGCCCGGATCGACCATTTGGGTCTCAAGATAGGCGCGCATATCGGCGACTGCCTGGCCATTTACAGTGCCCAGAGGCGCGTGTCCCGCTTCGTCCAGGGCGCTGGCAATGGCGACGGCCTTGGCCTCGTCCACCTCCATCGGTAGGCCAAGGCCGAGGTGACGGCGCTGAAGCCGGTCGATGGCCCTGATCATAAGGCGCTCGACCTCTACGTTGTAGGTGGTGACGATGACTTGGATTGCACGCTCGTGAAGACGGCTGGCCAGGGCGTGGTCGCGCATTCGCTCGGCCTCGACGGGGAATAACGCACGCAAGGGCGTGAATTCGGGTTCCGTCATAATCAGCGCCTGCAAATCGACGAACCAATTTGTGATGGTTTCATAATTCGACATATTGAGATCGATCCCGTTGCGCCGGCGGCGCGAAGTGTAACACGATCGTCAGGCGCTTAAGCTTGTCATCCGGGCGCCATGTGGGCAGGATCGCCGGCAACGCGAATTCCGATTACGGAGGACGGTCACCATGAAGATGACGGGCGGTACCACCAACTATGGCGAGGACGTGGGCATCTTGATGCTCGATACGCGCTTTCCCCGGCCTCCGGGCGACATCGGCAACGCGTGGAGCTTCGATTTCCCGGTGCGCTACAAGACGGTCAAGGGCGCCTTCCAAGAGATGATCATGAAGCACGAACCGGTGCCCGAGCTTCTCGATCCCTTTATCGAGGCGGCGCGCGAGTTGGAGCGTGAAGGGGTACGGGCGATCACGACCAGTTGCGGCTTCCTGGCACCGTTTCAGAAGGAGCTGGCGGCGGCCGTCGGCATCCCGGTGCTGGCCTCGGCGCTCCTTCAGGCCCCACTGATTCACGCCATGCTGCCGCCTTCAAAGAAGATCGGCGTCTTCACCGAACGTGCGGTCTATATGAACGAACGCCACTTCAACGGGGTCGGCTGGTCGACCGACGATATCCCCGTTTACGTCAAGGGCATGAAGGACGACGCCGTCTTTCCCGCGGTCTACATCGGCGACGGAAACGAGTTGGATACCGACGTGCTGATCGCCGAGATGGTGGAGATGACCAAGGAGTTCATGGACGAATGTCCGGACGCCGGCGCCATCTTGTTTGAGTGCACCAACATGTGTCCCTTTAGCGCCCATGTCGCCGAAGCCTCAGGCCTGCCGGTGTTCGACGTCAACACGCTGATCAACCTCTTCCACAAAGCCGCCAACCCGACGCCGTTTCTGGAATAAGACGGCAAGACCATGGTGGACACGCCGGGAATATCGCCACCGCGGGACATGTTTTGGGATATGCTCGAGGCCGTCCCCGCTTGACCGAATACCTCTTATCAGGAGGCTCCCATGAGCATATTAACCGCAGATCTTTACGACCACTTCGACGATGAGCTGGCGTTGTGCGAGCTTGTGTTTCGCGATTTCGGCGGCGTGGCAAACTTTTCAGGCCCAATCGCCACGGCACGGGTGTTGGAGGACAACACCAAGGTGCGCGAACATCTGGAAACGCCGGGTCGGGGCCGTGTCCTGGTGGTTGACGGTCAGGGTTCGATGCGCCGCGCCCTGTGCGGCGACAACGTCGCCGCCATGGGAGCGAAGAATGGCTGGGCCGGCCTGATATTCAACGGCGCCATCCGCGATGCGGTAGCCATGAAAGGCATTGGGCTTGGCTTGAAGGCCCTCGGCACCAGCCCGCGACGGCCTCTGAAAATCGGTGAAGGCGAGATCGAGGTCCCGCTTACATTTGGCGGCGTGACCTTCCGGCCCGGCGAATGGGTCTATGCCAATATCGACGGTGTGGTGCTTAGCCCGCGCGAACTCACCCTGCCCGAAACGCCCTGATCTAGGCGCCGCCCTACTTAGTTGGTCGTGAAAAAGTCCCTCGCCTTCG
>PVBE010548452.1_pt1 | contig 62019 bp, 54 predicted proteins | sample 1631181 | NCBI WGS metagenome assembly PVBE01 (sample SAMN08397723, study PRJNA350692) | Marine metagenome, whole genome shotgun sequencing project. | isolation source: water | place: Pacific Ocean | collected 2012-04
CTCAACTAAAGAGTAGTATTAAAAAGTTTTTTAATACTTACGCAGATGCATTCAATAGTTACGGTGAGCATGTAGCAGATATATACTGTCATCGTTCACATGTATATAAAAAAAATAAATAACTTATAAAAAGCGGCATAGATATTTGTTTTGATACAAATCTCCCTATCCCCACCACATTTGTCCCAATATAAGCAGACATCTATGCCACTTTTTTTATATCTTCAATACCGTAGAGAATCCCATTCTCTAATTGATAACTCAACAAAATGATATCCGACTAGATGGTGTAGAATTTATCCTTACTTATAATTCACCAGTTTTTGAAGCTAGAAAAAATCAAATAATGTAAAATTAAAATACTTTATGTCGGTATCTATTATATGTTATCGGCATAATATTGATAAACTTATCACATTGATTCCTTTAAAAATAACAGAATAAAGAATACTCCCAATGATTCTATTACAATCCATAAGGCATAAGATAATGTTAAAGTATATAAAGGGTAGTTTAAGAAAGCGTATATAATAAATATTATAAACAAGGAAAACAGTAACGGTCTTCTTTTTCGCCATTTATAATTTCGCCAGACTCCTCTGAAAGAGTAAAAGACAAGGCCTAAAATACCTCCCCACCAAACAAAGAAAATTATTAGATATATACGAACTCCATTATATGTAGATACTTTATAATATTTTACTAAATCTGCATCAATATGACCTGACTTTATATCCATGATAATAAAAAAGATAAAACCTATTATGGCAATTATTGCAAAGAAAATTATAATAAATTTGTCTTTACGAGTGAAAGTAGTATTCATGTGTTTAATCGTTCCTGCTTTTAAAATTACATAAACTCTGACAATACAAGTATATTTCAGATTTAATATTTTACATTAAATAGTTAGTTAACCTGAATACCAAAAACTGAATCTTTATTTCTAAACTGAGATACAGCTAAGCTTGTGTCGTCTGTAATTTCGGAAATATTACATAAAATCTCTGATAAAATCGAAAGTGGGGTTATTTCTTCAGATATATTTTTACCCAATTTTAAATATACTTTTTTAAAGCAACTAACATTTTCAAACGTTAATTTTGGTATTTCTTCTAGATAATAGGATAAGATCGAAACTGACTCCTGAAAACTTATAAGCTCTTTATCTTCAATAATAAGTTTTTTACGATTTAGTAATGCTAAAAGCTTAAGTAGTTCATGATTTATTTTATATAAGTTATTAAATAATAATTTATAAAACTCTTCATGAGATTTATCATAATCCAGCTCATCTTTTATATCATAATAAATTTTTTCAATACTTAGAAAACTATCCATAGTAGTTCGTAGATCGATAATAGCATCACTTCGTTTAATACTGTTATTGAGAAATAAAGTACAGACAGAATCCAACGTATATGAAATATTTATAAAAATACTCTCAAAGTAATATCTGAAATCAACAGTCTGTCTTGCCGCATGGCGATAGATAATTCGTTCAGCAATGAGGGCAATAAAACAGCCGATCATTGTACAGAAAAAACGACTGATCAATGTGCTGTAAAGCTGAAATGACTCAATAGCTAGTACAGAGAAAACAATTGGTATAAACATCGTAATAACAATTACTGTCATGCAATAGTTATTCGTTGTATACTGTATATAAAAAAAGGCAAACCATACAAGCGGGAGGAAATAAACCCAACAATAATCATAGTACATAAATAAGTTCAAATAAAAAAAACCCAAAAATAGTCCAAAAAAAGTTCCAAGTATTCTATCCACCCCCCTCCTTTCAATATCTCCCTGAGTAGGCAGTGCAAAAACAATTGAGACTGTCATTGGAATCCAGTATCCATCCTGAATTTTAAAAGCAAAATAAATTATTAGAGCAACAGTAATTGAGATAGAAATACATATAGCTTGCTGAAATTTAAGTTTTCGTTTTAATGAAATATAGTTCATATCAATTATAAAATTCTGAATTATATTTTAAGAGTTTTTCTAAAGCTGATAAATCATCTTCCAGCAAAACTATGCCGAATACCATCAACCTAAGTTTTCTTTTGGCGTCTAAGTCTTTTACTTTCGTAAATAGCTCTAAGTTATTCAGTTTGCTAAAATGATTTATTCCATTATTAATTAAATTTTTATCACGTATTTTCAAAGATAAGTGAACATTTGAAAGTCTTTCTCTAATGCTGTTGATCATCACGTCAAAATTCTTTATTTCGGATGAAATCAGATTATAATGTTCATTCAGCTGAGTAATATAAGCAAGGTCCCTGAATATCTTTTTATAGCAGAAGCAGACTTCGTAAATCATACTGGCATATTTTCTATTAAATCTGAAATAATATTCATCTTTACGTAGCATGTTATCAGCTTTTTTTATAATAGAAGAGACCTTATATTCAATCCTGCTTTTTCTGGTGCTTATCAGATCTTCTATTGTAAGTTCGACACTCCTGATAAACTTCGGTCCATCTTTATGTCGCTTCTTTTCAATAAATCCGTCTTTGACAATGTTCTTACTTATATATTTACTAAAACATTCCTGAACTATAAGAGATAAATAAATAACTAAAGCTCTCATCTTTATTTTGGAAAACAGATAATCAAACAAAAGGAAGAAAAGTAATGAAATTATAAAGCCTATAATCATTTGAATTAAAGTGGAAACTCCATTATACCATCCCCCAGGTAAAGCAAAAGCACAGACAGCCCATGGTATAGAAAGTGAAGCAACAATTGAGTGTTTGATTGATGAATATACGACAAGACAAAAGAAGAATAATATAATAATAAGCAATGTCTGATGCTGGTAGAATATACTTACAAAAAACTGAAAAAGAGATAATGATAAAAACATAAGAAACATGTTTATCAGCTTATCTTTAATTGAAAAAAAATAAATTGAAGCTATGAGAATAAATGATGTATATAATACAAAAAATTCTCCTCCCTGGATTCTAAAAATAATCCATATCAATGCTGCAACACAGTTAGGGAGCGTGATTTTCAAAGCATTTATCAGTGATTCATAAGTGGGATCTATTTTATATAAATTAACTTTTAATTTTTTGACTACGTTCATAAAAACAAAACTATAATATAAGTTATAAACAAGTGATCTTATTTATAATAATTATAACATGAAGCCTGATTAAATCTTATAGAAAATGTTTTGTTATTTTTTGTTAAGTAGAATATTTTCAACGTAAAGATTATATAATTTAAATTCTATTTACAGCCAAAAAAACCTGTAGGAATCATTGAAAGAACAATTTCTTCATTCTGGTTATACATTTCTACGTGGAATTTAATAATACCTAATCCCTTTTTTTTCATAGACAATCTTTTCTCTCCTATAGTCATTTTAATCTTTACTTTATCATTTGGGAATACAGGTTTTTTCCACTCAATTTTTTCGATCCCTGGAGAAATCAATGCACTCGAATTTCCCAACAAAGCTTCTATCATCAACCGCATTGTCAGCGCACAAAGGTTCCAACCACTGGCTATAACTGTATCAGCAAATGGGTTTTCATCATTCTCTTTAGTATGAATTGGCAGTTGATCATACTGTTCTGCAAATGTAAGTATTTCTTTTTTTGAAACAGTATAATAATCTGAATAAAATTTATCCCCAATATTTAAATCTTCGTAATAATATTTCATAACTCTTCTATTTATTTCTTATTTATTTAAATTATTATAATTTATTACGTTATTGTTCTATTTTAAATAAAAGATTTACACTTAATTTTTTCTCAGCTTATAAAACACTCAATAAGTAAGTATAATTCTTATTATAAAACATATATTATAATTAACAGGAAATTATAAAGATGAATAGAAGACAAAGAAAAAAATTATACAGAAAAGAATTTCAGGAAAAAGGTTTCAACGTAAAACTGATATTGGATGAAAAAATTGAGCATGAACAGTTTTTGGAAGTTTTGGACAATTTTTTTGATCAGGTAGAATCCAGAGATTTATGCATAAGCAATAGAGTTGGCGGTAGCAGTGATGCACTTTTTATTTCAAGTAAGTTCAAATATAGTTCACCTTCTAAAGAAGATATGGATTTTTTGGATAAGTGGCTTAAAGAAAATAAAAGCATCGTAAAGTTTGAGATTGCACCACTTATTGACATTTGGCATTCAGCTTAAATATTATTATGATCTGGGATGAAAATTATTAAGTACGGATTTTAAACGATTTTTGTCAACATGTGTATATATTTGAGTAGTACTTATATCTGCATGCCCCAGCATTTCCTGTATTACCCTAAGGTCTGCACCATTTTCTAGAAGATGGCTGGCAAAAGAATGCCTTAAAGTATGTGGATGTATATTTTTTTTTATTCCTGCAAGCTTAGCAGCATCTTTAACTATTCCCCAAATTCTTTCACGATCCAAAGGTTTGCCGTGATTTGAAAGAAAAACTGTAGATTCATTTTCTTTATCTTTTAATAATTCGGGTCTTGCTCTGTCAATATATTTATAAATTATTTTCTCTGCATGCTGCCCCAAAGGAACAATTCTTTCCTTGCTTCCTTTTCCAATAACTCTTATAACTCCTTCGTCGAATTTAATATCATTAAGTGATAAAGTAACAGTTTCAGAGACTCTCAAACCACAGGAATATAACACTTCAATAATAGCTCTGTTGCGGATTGTCAACGGATCCCTAGCTCTAATTGAAAAAACATCCAAAAGATCTTTGATTTCATCAAAAGATAAAAAGTCAGGTAAAATTCTCCAAAGTTTCGGTGAATTCATTACATCTGTCACATCATTTTTAACAACTTTTTCCAGCAACAGGTACTTAAAAAATATTTTTATTGAAGCTAAACGTCTGGCTATAGATGATGATTCCATTCCACTGTCTGAACAATCTTCAAGAAAAAAAAGTATATCGTCTCTACAAACGTTTGAATATGAATCTATTTCATTTTCTTTCAAATAATTTTCAAAGCTCTGTATATCTGAAACATATGCTGATGCTGTATTTTTAGATAAACCTTTTTCTATTAAAATATAGTTTGAAAACTGTTTTAATAATACAGCAAAATCCATTATACTAAATATCTCTCTTTAATAAATATTCATTTAATTCAAGAAGTAGTTTTTTATATTTATTATCAGGAAAACAGGCTAGCGCATTATCAGCTTTTAGTTTCATTTTATTTAGCCTAGCTAAAACAGTTTTTTCTGCTCCTGAAGAAGTAACGCAATCTCTGACTTTATTCAATTCTTCTTCATTAATTTTTTCTTTCCCCAATAGGTTTGATAAATATTTTTTATCAGTATCATCTATACTTTTCAAAGTTTCTAATATCAGTAATGTAGGTTTGGCTGAACAAATATCAGACCCAATTGGTTTACCAAGTTTTTTCTCGTTTCCATAAATTCCAAGCCAGTCATCTCTCAATTGAAATGCAATACCTAATGAACTTGTAAATTCAATTATCTTATTTATCTCTTCCTTTTCTGTATCAGAAGTGTTTAAAGCAATTCTTGCTCCGCAGCTGGCTGAATAGTTCAGTAAAGCACTAGTTTTAAGAAAAAGCATTTTCTCTACTTCTTCTGTATTAATAGATCTTATATTGCGATATGAAAAATCAACATCAAGTGCTTCTCCGCTAATAAGTTCAATAGCTAATTTATTTGCCATATCACTGCACAAAGACATTACCACTTCATCTGTTACGCCAACCTTACTTGATTTCATTAACAAGCTAACAGCCCAAGCCTGCTGAAGATCACCTGCAAGAATACCGAAATCGGTTCCAAATCTGCAGCATTCTTTTGCAGAAATACGGTAATTATTCTGCCCAAAATTTTTTAATTCAGTATGAGTTGCAGGCATTCCTCTTCTTAATTCATCTCCATCTATAATATCATCATGAACCAGTGTCCAGTTATGATACACTTCCACAGCAGCAGCAGCGTATTTAGCTTTTTCTATATTACCTCCCAGCAAACCGCAGCACCACAAAACTATTGCCGGCCTTAACCTCTTTCCAGCTCTCAAGGGATACAACTTTACAGCATCATTTAAATGTTTAGGCTCTATATTATTACAAAAGTCATCATTCATGATAATATCAGTTATCAGCCCTGATACAATTTTAAGTTCATTATACATGCTACTTCCTCAATCTTGCTCCACAATTGTTATTCATAATTCGTAATTAAAGCTATCACCCATGAACTAATTTTCTTCCAATAATAACTTTTTCTTCAGGTAAAAATGAGAATAGTTTTTTATATACTATCAATTTATTTCCGTCTAATTCAGGAATATCTTTAAATTTATAAGTTTCCTTCAAAGCTTCATATTTTGCATCAGCAAAAGGGTGAAATGGCAGTAAATCCACTCCTTCTATGCTTTCTTTATTAATTTCTATAATACTAGCAATATTTTTTATTGTTTTTACTTTGTCATTATAACCTGGAATTACCGGTATTCTGATTCTTATCCTTGCTCCCATCCTACATAGCTTATTAAAATTTGAAACAGCCAACTCAGTTTTAAGTGTTTTATCATCATAATGTTTTAAATCATAAAGCCAGAGATCTACAACATCAGCCATATATTTTAATATTTTCCACGGTAGTGTTCCTGAAGTATCTATAGCAGTATTCAGATTTTTTCCTTTAGCTTTCTTGAACATGTCATATGAAAATTTCTCTACCAGCAAGGGCTCTCCTCCTGAAATAGTTACTCCCCCATCAGTTTCCTTGTAAACTGTTTTAAAATTTAAAATATCTTTAATCAGCCAGTCAGTTGACAACTCTTTTGCAGCAAAAGAGATAGCTTCTGTCGGGCACAATTCTACTGCTTTATGATATCTAACATCAGCTACATTTGTTTTTATTTTCAGAGGTATTTTACATGAAGTTTTTATTTTACTGAACTCATTCTGATCTTTAGAAACAACTTTTATACATTCATTGCAATGAATGCAAAACTTATCATATAGCAATATTTCCTGACATAATTTCTGTGTTTCAGGATTATGACACCATGGACAACGTAGATTACAGCCTTTCACAAATATAACATACCTACACCCAGGACCATCAAGTATTGAATCTCTGACAATTCTTGTAACTAAACATTTTTCCATTATCATTTAATATTCGAATTTTAGATTTAAAGAATAATTCTCAGCAGATTAGTTCCATAACAAAATCATACATTTAAAGTCTAAAATTCAAATAATCCTTATTTTTTTTGGCATGTTCTTGATAGAATAATTTCCTGCAATTCCGTTGTTAATTTTACCCAGTTAGCAGTATAACCTGAAACTCTTATTGTTAAATTTGGATAATTTTCTGGATAACGTTGTGCATCTCTAAGAACTTTAGGATCAACAACATTTAGCTGAATTTGAGATAAACCTTTATCATACCACATTTTCAGCATGGACTTCATCCATTTTATTCCTTCTCTTCCGTCAATTAATTCAGGTGCAAGCCACTGATTTAAGAGTAACCCTTTAGTTTCTACATGATTTATTTTTGAAGCAGACTCCAGGATAGAAAAAATACCTTCCCTATCTGTTCCATGATCAGGAGATATACCTCCATCAGCTACCGGCTTGCCGGCTAACTTTCCATCAGGCATAGCTCCTGTCATACTTGCAGTCGCCTTATAAATAGATACACTTTGCGCAAGAATTGACCAGTAACCTCCGTTAATATCGTATGTATGCTTACCTATTTCTGAACACATACTTGTAATTTTCTTAGCTATATCATCTACATATGGAATATTATTTCCATATTTAGGAACTTTATTGCGGCATACCTGACGCATTACTTCCATATCTTTCCAATTATGATTAACCGCATTACATAGTTCCTGCATCTTATATTTTTTTTCTTCAAAAACCAGCTTTTTTATAACAGCTAATGAATTAATCACATTAACCATTCCTACCATATTCAGCCAGTAATTATTAGGAAAATCCTCATAGGAAACAACATCTACACCTTTTTCCAGCGGTGTCCTGTGTAAAGCTGAGGCAAGTGGATTAGGACGATTTTTCATTTCATAATATCTGGCTAAATTTCTTACATTAACTGCACTTTTAACAGCAAAAGAAATTTGTTTATTAAAAGCTTCGACTACTTCGTCATAATTTTTAAACTCAGATGCTTTTTTCTCCTTGACACCAATTAGCTTGCCAGTTATCTGACATTTACCTTCATTCAATGCAAGCTCAAAACATTTAGCTGCAATGACTGTCAAAGCCAAACGTTTTGTTGTATTACATGAGTTCACAGGACAACATGATACGCAACCTACAACTCCAGCATTTCTTGCATCTTTAAGCGGAGTCCCTTGCATAACCAATCTGTCAACCATCCATTTCATGTTGGTAATAGACGGATATCCAATACCGGTTCTTATTAATTTTATTGCCTCCTCCAGAGAAGAGTTTCTCATTTTATCATGGTATACCATAGATATAGTGGGTTGATTACATCTTGTAAATTGCGCAGCTCTTAGTATTACATCCGTGAGTTCATTACAAGCATCACTTCCATCTTCTTTGACACCACCTATCGACCATATAGGCAAAGCTCCGTTACCTTCAAAATGCAGTCTCCTTCTTCTTGAAAAAAAACCACCTAAAGCCTGAACTTTAAGGATTAGGCATTCTATTAACTCTTGAGCTTCTTCTTCTGTAATATTTTTCTCTTTTTTTACATCTTTTTCATAAAATGGATAAAAAGCCTGATCAATTCTTACAAGTGAACCAAAAGCACAGCTGTCTATACAGTTTAATATTAAGTGGAGAAAGAAAAAAGACTGACATGCCTCCCATACACCTTTAGGCGGTTCTCTAAGTGTGGTTTTTAGATGCTCAGCAATTTTCAGTAGATCTGCTTTTTCCAGTACATCATTAGATTTTTCTGCTTTTTCCAGCGCTAGATTTCTATAACGATCAACAAAACACTCCAATCCATCTAGTGCAATGAGCATACCTTTATATAACTGTTTTGCATCTATTAGATGAGCTAAATCTGTTGAATTTTCATCACTTATAATCTGACTTACTTCTCTAAGCTTTTTATTAATTTTTTCTCTTATTTTCAGTGTACCATTTTCAAATAAATAATCCCAGTTAGGAACACAATGCTGGATACCGTCTTTCCAGGTTGTGCTGATAAAACTGGAAGAATTTTCAACTATTTCCTTAAGCTCATCGGACATATTATCTGAAACTTTATGAGCTATTGATCTAGGCTCAAAATATTCAATCAGATCATGAGCAGTATTTTGATCTTTTTTTAGAACGTAACCATCATCTATAGCCTCTTTAAGCAATCCGGTATTTATTTCAGGAAATATAGGCAGAGCATGTGGATCTGCATGTGGATTTCCTACAATCATTTCGTTTGGGAGTATATCAATTGCAATATTCCCTAATACATATTTTAAACTTTCAGCTCTTCTTATAACTGCTTCTAAACCTTCAGTTTTTTTCATACTTTCCATATAAAGTTTAGGTCGTGAAATATCAACAAATATTCCATCACTGTATTTCCCGCCATAGCAGGCTTTAGAAACAAGATCTTTTTTAAGCTGTTTTGTTCTTGAAGTACTTCCAAAATCCATGATGCCCACCTCTTTATTTAATTATTTTATAAATTTCTTCATCAGTTAACACATGATCGGATTGTTTAGCTATATTATATATTTTATCTACAATTTTTTCTTTAACTTTAATATCCCTATCTTCTAACCAAAAAATTACATTTGATTTACCACTCATTGGACCAATGCCAATTTTTTGTTTTAGACCTATTTTATTAGCTGGTACAGATGAGTATATATAATCGGCAAACCAGTTATCTTCCTTTTTTTCATAAGCTTTGATAATTGCCGCGGCATGAACACCTGTAGCTGTTTTAAAAGCATCATTTCCAAATGCCGGGTAATGATAAGAAATAGGGAGATCAAGTGCTTTAGCTGTAAATTTGCATAAATCCCCCAATGATGTTAAATCACCACCATACAGCCCCATTAAACATAAATTTATCAGCAACAAATCCAAAGGTGCATTACCTGCTCTTTCACCAATACCTAAAACAGTCCCATGTGCTCTATCTACTTCAGCATCCATAATAGCAACTAGAGCATTATTCAATCCTAATCCTCTGTCATTGTGACCATGCCAATCAATCAGTACTTTTTCTCCAGTATCCCATATAATTTTTCTGACAAATTCAACAATGTTCCTTACACCATCAGGTGTAGCATAACCGACAGTGTCGCAAATACAGACTCTTCTGGCTCCGCTTTCAATTGCTGTTGTCAATAATTTTGTAAGCCTTCTAGGTTCTGTTCGAGTTGTATCTTCTGTTACAAAATTGACTTTTACATTATGCTTATTGCAATATTTTATACTCTCTTCTGTTAATCTAAGAAGTTTATCAAGGTTCCAACCTTCAACGTAGCTTCTGATCATACTGGAACCCACAAATATATGAGCATCAATAGGAATACCAACTTTCTGAGTTATATCAACTATAGGTTCAATATCAGATACAACTGTTCTTGCTGCACAGGCAATATTTACTCTAAGATTAGAAGAAAGGACCTCGCGTGCTAATTTATGGACATCATTTTTTACATCTTCTCCAGCTGCCGGAAGCCCTAAAGTAACCATGTTTACACCAAGGTTATTCAGATAATGCAAAATTTTTATTTTTTCTGAAATTGATGGAGTTTTAGCCGAAGGTGACTGCAATCCATCCCTTAATGTTTCATCAACGATTTCTATGGGTATTTTGCGCCTATTGAGTAGTTCTCTGGTGTTTTTCCCCTTATAATTTAAAAAATTCCAGGGGTAAATCAAATCCTGTCTGCCAATTTCTTCCATACCTAACTCCAATTTATTATTCAATAATTGAATCGAAGATAATATCTTATATTAACCAATACAGGAGTTTATTATATAGGTCAAATTGGTTTTGATATTCAACAGGATTATTTTTCAGTTTTAATCAAATTTTACTAATTCTTGCACCAGATGCAGTATCTTCTATCAGCCAGCCCGATTCTTTTAATTTATCTCTTATTTCGTCTGATTTTGCGAAATCTTTTGATAATCTGGCTTCTTTTCGCTCTTCTACTAGAATCTTAATAGCTTCAGGAATCTCTACATTTTTTTCAAACTCAAAAACTCCTAAAATTTTATTAAAGTTCTTGTATTCATCTAATATTTTTTTGGCTCCTATTGCACCAAGTTCACCGGCATTTATTAATTTATTTGCATCTCTCATCAAACTAAATACCGATGCAAGAGCTTCTGAAATATTAAGATCATCGCCAATAGCATTTTTAAATTTATCTGCATATATTTCAACCTGCTCTTCAGGATCAATTCCTTCTCTACCACTTTTTACTACAGTATTCAAATTATCAAATAAAATATTAAAACTTCTCAAGGTCTCTTTTGCATGCCTGCAAGCATCAAAGGTAAAATTTAGCTTCTTTCTGTAATGCGCTGAAATAAGAACCCATCTAATATCTTTATATGAATAGCCTTTTTCAATTAGGTCTCTTAAGGTAAAAAAGTTCCCTAATGATTTAGACATTTTATCACCATTAACAATTAGATATTCACAGTGCATCCAATAATTGACAAATTGTTTTCCTGTTGCAGATTCGCTTTGGGCTATTTCGTCTTCATGATGTGGAAACATATTGTCAATTCCGCCAGTATGAAGATCAAAGGTTTTTCCGAGATATTTCATACTCATAGCACTACATTCAATATGCCATCCCGGACGGCCTTTTCCCCAAGGACTGTCCCAAGCCACACCACCATCAGCTTCAGACCAGGACTTCCATAATGCAAAATCAGCTACAGAATCTTTTTCATATTCATCACTCTTTACTCTCTCAACTGAACGTTGATTTTTCATGTCGATTTTAGCAAGTTTTCCGTAAGCAGGAAATTTAGCAATAGAAAAATAAATCGACCCGTCATCACTTATATAAGCTATTTTTTTAGCTACAAGTATTTCTATTAATTTGATCATTTCTTTAATATGATCAGTAGCAGCCGGATAATATTCAGCTTTTTCAATATTCAGATTCTTCAGATCTTCAAAAAATGCATCTTTATATTTTTTAGTATACTCATTCAGTGGAGTATTTGCTGCCTGTGAGTCCCTTATTGTCTTATCATCTACATCAGTAAGATTCATAACCTGAATAACATTGTAATCATAATATTCCAGAGTCCTTCTCAGAATATCTTCAAAAATATAAGCTCTGAAATTACCAATATGAGCAAAGTTATAAACAGTTGGACCACAGGTATACATCTTTGCAACCTTGTCCTTAATTGATTTAAAATTTTCTTTTTTTCTCGTTAATGTATTATAAAATTTAACAGACATAGTGATTCCTCTAAATTACCGGATAATCTTTATAAATAAATATTTTGATTATAAAAATATTCTTTCCTAAGCTTATATCAATCAAATACCTTTGATTTGTACAGGAAATTTTAAATTTTCTGCAAATGAAACAGCAATTTCTCTGCAGAACGCTTCCCCGCCGGGAGAAACTATACCGAAATATTTCCTTACAAAACTATGAATATCTGTAAATCTTAGATAAACAGGTATTTCCTGTTTGATACCATACTCTTCTTTACGGGAAAGAATATAGTTTTTAATGGAAGATATAATTTCATTAACTGCATGAATAGCCAAATCGAAACATGGGAACAGTACTAATTCCGTTAATATGGGAGCTAAATTAAAATATTCCGCTAAAACTTCCATGCGTATTGAGAGTTTAATAGATGGAAAAAGGCTGCTGACGCCTGAAATATCTATCATATTATTCTCCAGCAAATCATTAATATTATCATCAAGTAACGGTAGTATCTTTTTGCGTGATAAAATCCATGAAGAACCTGAAATATTGGTAAAACCAAATTTACTGAATTCTGAAAAATTGATATTCTTATTACGATAATATCTTCCCAGTTCAATCACAAGAGATAAAGAAGCATTTTGTATTTCCAGAGAATCGCATGCCCTGTATACCTTTTTTGAAAGCTTAATTAAATCTCCACCTTTAAGTCCAAGATTATTTTTTAAGATATCATATATATTCTCAACGGAAATATTAACATCTTCTGCAAGAATAATGTTATTACTTTTAAAATTTGATGCAACATTAGGGTAACCTGCATCTTCAAGGATTTTCACTAAAAACAAGTTAATTTCAGATTCTGAAAAGGTAACACCGTTATCAGTTTGATAAGCTAAAGCATTTTCAACTGCATTTGCCAGGTCTTCAGCTAACCAGAAATCTTTTAAACCGGAAACCAAACAGCTATTAATAAGTTTAGACTGCAGTTCTTCCGAGTCAAAAGCCTTCTTTGTTCCGTCATTTGTTGCAATCATTATGGCAGAAGAACTTAAACATATCATATCGTCCCAACTCCAAAGAAAATAAAATTTGCTTTATTAAAAAACTATACAGCATCTAAATCTACTAAAATAGATAAAGGCTTTATTCCAGTTGCCTTACCTGAACCTATATTATATGAAACTACAGCAGCATCAAACCTGATTACACCTTTTTCAACAACATTTAATCTGTTAGGCATATCTGTTGTAAATTTATATAATACATCATCTACTGATCTACCTAATATAGAAAAATCAGCACCAACCATGCCTACATCGGTTATATATGCAGTACCTTTATCAAATACTCTTGCATCTGCAGTTTGAACATGTGTATGAGTGCCAAGAACAGCGGTTACTCTACCATCTAAAAATCTTCCCATAGCAAGCATTTCACTGGTCGCTTCTGCATGAAAATCAACTAATATGCATTTTACAGTAGAAGGCAGTTTTTTTATAATTTTATCCACCTCCATAAAAGGGCAGAAAGATGAATTCTTCATAAAAACTTTGCCCATTAAACTAATTACTGCAATCTCTCCGCCGGCAGGTACTCTAAATACGTCAAAACCTTTTCCAGGCTGTGCAGGATTTACATTAGCCGGCCTTAAGACATTTTTGATTCCTTTTATCTCATTGACAAAACTTTTCTGATCCCAAACATGATCGCCCAGAGTAAAAACATCAACGACTTCATCCAAATCTTTAATGCACTTTTCATTTATACCCGCACCACACGCAGAATTCTCTGCATTCGCTATACAAAATGAACAACTGTATTTTTGGCGAAGTTCAGGAACTAGCTTTTTAACAGCTTTTCTGCCTCCTTTGCCGACAATGTCACCAATAAATAATAAATTCATCACTCAACCTATATAAATCTTCTACTTTGCGTAATCAATAGATCTTGTTTCTCTTATTATTGTTACTTGGATTTTGCCTGGATAATTCATTTCTTTCTCAATCTTCAAACAGATATCTCTGGCTATGCTCTGGGCCTGATCATCATTAATTCTATCAGGTTCAACAACTACCCTTACTTCTCTACCTGCCTGCAATGCAAAGCATGATTCAACGCCTTCAAAGCTATTAGCAATTTCTTCAAGCTGTTCCAGTCTTTTCAAATATAATTCTGTGGTTTCACTTCTTGCACCAGGTCTTGAAGCACTTAATGTATCACATGCATTTGCAAGAATAGCATACACGCTTGTCGGTTCAACTTCTTCATGGTGAGAAGCAACTGCATTGATGACAATAGGATCTTCACCGTTACGTCTTAAAATATCAGCGCCAATCATTGCATGCGTACCTTCAATTTCATGATCAACAGCTTTGCCAATATCATGAAGTAAACCAATACGTCTAGCTTTCTGTTCATCAAGGCCCAGTTCTGCTGCAATCATTCCCATAAAATAAGCACATTCCATAGAATGCTTTAATACGTTTTGAGAAAAACTGTATCTGAATTTCAAGCGTCCAATAAGCTTAATAAGTTGAGGAGAAATACCCTGGATACCAACATCCAGAACAGCGGTTCCGCCGGCATTCATGATATCTTTTTCTACTTCTTTCTTAACTTTCTTTGCAACTTCTTCTACTCGAGTTGGATGAATTCTTCCATCTGCAATAAGTCTTTCAAGTACAATTCTTCCTATTTCTTTTCTAACAGGATCAAAACAGGATATTACTACTGCTTCAGGAGTATCATCAATTAGAATATTAACACCGGTGACTGCTTCCAATGACCTTATATTTCTACCATCCCTACCAATAATTCTGCCCTTCATTTCATCTCCGGGCAGCGGAATAGTAGCAGCAGTTCTTTCATATGTACATTCTGAAGCATAACGTTGAATTGCAGAAACGATAATTTTCTGAGCCTCTGTTTCAGCTTTTTCTTTAGTCTGCTCCTGTATATCTCTAATTAATATCCCTGATTCCTGTTTTAATTCATTTTCCAACTTTTCAAAAAGTATTTTTTTAGCAGTTTCTCTATCCAATTCAGCTATTCTCTGCAGTTCTTTAATTTGTTTTTCAATTTTTTCCTGTAATTCTGTTTCTTTTGCAGCGAATTTGCCTTTGAGTTTCTTTAATTCTTTTTCTTTAAGTTCAATTGAATCATATCTTGCATCTAGAACATCAAATTTTTTATCCAAGTTTTCTTCTCTGGCATCTAAACGTTGTTCCAGTTTATTTAATTCTTTACGCCTTTCTCTTGTTTCATTTTCGAACTCTTCTTTTAACTTAAGAGTTTCACTTTTAGCTGAAACTTTAGCCTCTCTTAGAATATGTTCAGATTCTTTTTTTACATCTTCTCTTATTCTTCCTGCTTCAGCTACTGCAGAATTCTTCTTTGAACTAGATATAATCCAAAATATTATTCCACCTATAACAATACCTATTATTATCAATATAGCATAAATTATTATACTCATGAGTTATTCAACAATCCTTTCTTTTCAAATATATTATTATAATTATTAAAAATTCACTCAAAACGAATTCAAAAAAATGAATCTGAAAATTTAAATTTTATTTAAACTCTTCCAGTAATTCATCCTTTCTTTTATTTTTCTTTCATACCCTAAATCACCGGGTTTATAAAAACTTTTTTTTACTCCTAAATAATCCTGTTCAACATGATGTTCTTTATGATCGTGAGGATATTTATACTGAGCTTCAAGCACCTCTCCACTGCTTTTGCAGTAATTAGATTTTAAATAAACAGGCACGGGTTCAATTCTTTTCTTTTCTACATCACTAAAGGCATCTTTAATTGCTAAATAAGAAGAATTACTCTTAGGCGCAGTAGCACAATAAGTTGTAGCTTGAGATAGTAATATCTTTGCTTCAGGCATACCTATCATTTCCACTGCCTGCATAACAGATGTTGCTATCTGTATTGCCCTGGGATCTGCATTTCCTATATCTTCAGAGGAAAATATAACAATTCTTCTGGCAATATACATAATATCTTCCCCTGATTTAAGCATTCTCGCCAGCCAATATACTGCTGCATCAGGATCACTGCCACGCATACTTTTGATAAAAGCACTAATTATGTCAAAATGTTCATCGTCTCCATAATTTATAGATTTACTCTGAACAGCATCTTTTGCAGTCTTTATATCAATTACAAACTTATTCTCAGGATTTAATTTTATACCGGATGTAGAAACTGCTATTTCTAAAGCATTAAGAGCTCTTCTGGCATCACCTTCGCATATTTCAGCCCAGAATTCAGCTGCATCTTGATTTAATTCAATACTTAAGCCATTAAATGCACGATTGTCATTTATAGATTTATATAATAAATCTATAATTTCATCTGTATTTAAAGAATTTAGACCAAACACTAATGATCTTGATAAAAGTGGAGATATAACAAAGAAATGTGGATTATGAGTAGTAGCTCCGATAAAGCGTATATTGCCGCTTTCTATATCAGGAAGCAGAGAATCCTGCTGCGCTCTGTTAAACCTATGAATTTCATCAATAAAAATTATTGTCTTCTTGCCGGTCAACTCTCTTATCTGCTGCGCAGTTTTAATTTCTTTCCTTAAGTCTGCTACTTTAGAAACAACACCGGATAACCGTACAAAATTAGAGTTTGTTTTTAAAGCAATAAGTTCAGCTAAACTGGTTTTGCCTACCCCGGGAGGACCATGAAGGATAATAGATGAAAATGTATCAGATTCAATTGCTTTTTTTAACAGCTTATCATTAGCAAGAATATGTTTCTGACCAATATAATCCTCAAAAGTTCTAGGTCTTAACTTTGCAGCAAGCGGTTTTGAATCGTTAGAATTAGTATCGTTTAAGCTTAAATCTTTATTGGGAGGCTCTAAGTCAAATAATAAAGTTTCCATGCCCACACCCTCCCGTTTTTAACGGAAAAGGCATGATATATAGAGTTCGATGAAATTTGAAAAATAAATTTCGCTCTACCTCGAGCTGTCTTGGAAGAAAAAATTACTTTATTTAAAAAGTTATAAAAATTTATTTTAAAAAAACTATCTAAACATAACACCAACATGTTATAAAAACTCCAAAATAATCCTAATCCGAAAATATATTAAAAATGTATAAAAACATATATCTACTATACTATATATTTAAATAAAAATAAAACAGTATATTTGAAATATTGTTCTTTTTGCTATAAAAATAAATAATTTCTGCTAACTTAAAGATTAAATTGATTAACTATAAACTATAACAGAAATTATTTTCATATGAAAAAAAAGATAGATATAAAAATACTTAGATCACAATCACAGGCATGCATTTATGCAATCAAAAATGTTTTACCTATTGTATTCAACCAGCAAAAACCTGCAGACAGGATTATGGCTTCTTTCTTTAAAAATAATAGAAAATACGGTTCAAGAGACAGAAAAATAATATATGAACTTATATTTTCAATTTTCAGATGGTATGGCTGGATAAAAATACTTATACCAGAAATCGATAAAATATTCGATAAAACTGAATTTACAAAAAAACATGACATCATAATCTACAAAATTGCTTTTGCAGCATCACTGCTTGACAACAATAAAAATATCCCTGCAACACTTATCAATATCTGGAAAAGTGAGATTCAAATTACAAAATATTATCCTCAGGCAACAGAAAAAATTTATAACAGTAAATTTATTCCAGATTTAGAAATCATTGACTTTCTTAGACAGGAATTTAAATTAAACAAAAAGCTTAAATTGGACAGACTTGTACCTGAATGGTTTCAGAATGAATTGCCAGACAGCATTGATTTAAGAAGATTAATAGGTTGGTACCAATCCCGCCCTCCTATTTGGCTAAGAACAAATTCTTTAAATAACAAATATTTGGCAAATGAACTCACTAAAAATGAAATTAATTTTTCATTTAGCGAGTTAATAAAAGAAGCCATTTGTATTAATGAATCAAGAGTTAACCTCTACTCCTTAGAATCGTATAATAAAGGAATAATTGAGGTACAGGATTTAGCATCTCAGATTATTGGACTTGTCTCCAACCCAAAAGAGGGCGAAAGATGGTGGGATGCATGCGCTGGAGCCGGTGGTAAAAGTTTACAACTTTCTTCGATAATGAAAAATAAAGGACGAATTGTAGCTACAGATATCAGAGCATATAAACTTGATGATCTTAAAAAAAGAGCAAAAAGAGCAAAAAGAGCAAATATAGAGTGTAAAGAGTGGGATGGAAAAGCGCTTAGAAGTAATAAGCGGTACAAGTATGACGGTGTCTTGGTCGATGCTCCATGCACCTGCTCAGGAACATGGAGACGAAACCCTGATGCAAGATGGAGATTGTCAGATTCAGAGCCAGATGAAATGTCTAACCTTCAAATGAAAATACTACAAAATGCAGCAACAGGAGTTAAGCCAAATGGCACACTTATCTATGCAACCTGCTCTGTATTGAAAAAAGAAAATCTTGACTTAGTTAAAAAATTCCTATTAAATAATAAAAATTTTATCATGGAACCTTTTATTAATCCTTTGACAGAAAATAAAACTAAAGGTTATCTGCAGGTTTACCCATGGGACGGAAACTGCGATGCTATGTTTGTAGCAAAGTTTAGAAAAAATAAGTAGATACAAATTTATTGATTTAACATCAATCATAACGAGTTACTTGAGAGTATATTTTATGAAAATTCTTTTTCTTCTAAAATCAAAGAATGCACCAAGTTCCCGAATAAGAATAAAGAATCTTATTCCTTATCTAGACAGTGCAGGTATAAATTCAGAATATCAAATTATACCGAAAAAGAGATTACAAAGATTAAAACTTTTCAGTAATTGCAAAAATTATGATTTAGTTGTTCTACAAAAAAAACTTTTTGGACAATTGGATATTAACATTTTAAGAAAATTTTCTAAAAAGCTAATCTATGATTTTGATGATGCAGTTTACTGTAAAGATGCTGCATGCTCAGATAATATCATTGATTACAATAATTCTGCCAGAGAAAGAAAATTTATTAGAACAATCAGAAAATGCGATGCAATAATTGCCGCCAATAATGTATTGAAAAATAAGGCTGTGTCAATAATTAATATAAACAAAGTATCAGTGATAAACTCCCCGATTCCCATGGAACAAATATCGCAAAAATCATCGTACTCCATACTAGACTCTCCTAGAATAGGGTGGGTGGGAACAAAAAGTACACAAAAATATTTAAAATATATCGAACCTGCGCTTCAAATAGTAAATCAAACAATCCCAATAACACTAAATGTAATATCTAATACCCAGCCTGAAATCGAAAATATTAAATTAAATTATATTGAATGGTCATCAAAAACAGAATATAAGCACATTACCGATTTTGATATCGGTATTATGCCTTTATCAAATGATCCTTTCTCTAGTGGCAAAGCAGCATACAAGCTCCTCCAATATATGGCAGCAGGTGTTCCTTCGGTCTGTTCAAATGTAGGAATGAATGCTGAACTTTCTTCTGATGGAGATATTTGTCTAGGAGGAGACAGCTATCAAGAATTTGCTGACTCGATCATAACGCTAATTAAATCTGAACCTCTTCGTAGACAATTAGGTAAAAAAGCATCAGAATACGTTGCTAAAAGATTTTCCTATGAAATTATATCTAAAAAATATATTGATCTATTTAAAGAATTAATTAACTCTTGAATTGAAATTATGAACAATGTACAAAAAACATATATTAAGTTTTACAAATATTTAAATTTGACAACATATAGGATAAAATATGCCACCTAAAATATCAGTATGTATACCTGTTTATAAAAATGATGATTATATTCTAGAAACAGTAGACAGTATTCTAAACCAAACTTTTCAAGATTTTGAAATAATCTTACTCGATGACGGATCTCCTGATAAAAATAAGACTTGGAATGCAATTTCTTCAATAAATAATAATAAAATAAAAGCTTTTAAGCAAACAAACACAGGCATTGCAGGAGCAAAAAATGCTTGCGTAGCTAAGTCTCAAGGTGAGTTGATAGCTTTTTGCGACCATGATGATCTATGGAAACCGAATAAACTCCAGAAACAAGTCGAAATATTTGATTCAAATAAAGAAATAGGTTTTTGTTTCAGCAGCTTTACCAGATTCAATAAAAAAGAAGGAGAACTAAAAACTCTTCCTAAAAAAAGTGTTGACGATGATATTTTCCTGTGGGCTGTAAAGAAAAGCTATATGTTCACATCAACAATTATGCTTCGTAAATCTTTATGGGATGAATTAAAAGGTTATGATACTTCATATACACTAGTAGATGACTATGATTTCCATTTAAGAATGGCTTATTTTACAAAAGGTTTTTTCATAGAACAATCATTAGTTTTATATCGATTACACGAATTTAATACAAGTAGAAGCAGTGAATCATATATAAAATATCCTAAGGAAAAAGAAAGAATTTTTAGATACTGGCTTTCAAAAAAAAATATTTCAAGTGCAAGAAAAAAAGCTGTAAGAAAACGATTGGGAAAAGTCTATTTTGATATGTCTAACAGATTTTACAACAAGAAAAAAGATACTAAAAACCATAAAAAATATCTATATAAAGCATGGTGCTTAGATAAAACAAACTTTCGCTATTTATCAAGACTTATAAGGAGTATTTAATTCAAAATTATAAATTGATGAATTATAATTTCTCAATAATTCTCTATAATGAACATTAAATTCAGATACATTTATCAATATTGTCATCAAGCAAACTATAAAAAATTAATTTACATCTAAAAAAAAAGATTATTTATGATTATAAGAATTATCATTGGTTTAGTTATTGGTGCTGTTGCAGGTGGACTTTTAGGATACGCAGGTAAATGCTCTGGTAGTACTTGAAGCCTAGTCTCCACCCCCTGGTCAGGGATTATATTTGGTGCAATTTTTGGCATTATAATTGCATTATTCACTCTTAAATCATAATAAAACAGAGTTTTTATAACAAACTTGTGTGTTAATTTATCTTTCTGACATTAACTTATTTCTTTTAATATCAAGAAATAAGAATAATAATTGCGGAAAGACAGATATAATGCAAGAAAGTTATTTACAAAATAATATTGCTGAACGTATTGGTGGCAATACCTTTGGTAAAGAAGATAAAATATACAAGTTCGAGAAAATAAAAAGAGCAAAGAGAGAAGCTCTGGCTGCCAATCCTGGAGTTGAGTTAATTGACATGGGAGTTGGTGAGCCTGACGAAATGGCCTACCACGCAGTTATAGAAACGTTAACTGAAGAAGCTGCCAAATGGAGCAACAGACAATACACTGATAATGGTATACTGGATTTCAAACAAGCTGTCAAAAAATACATGCACGACGTTTTCTCCGTCAACCTTTGCCATAATGAGGAAATATGTCACGCTGTAGGAAGTAAATCTGCACTTTCATTAATACCGTCAGCTTTTATCAACCCAGGAGATATAGCTATATTAACTGTTCCTGGCTATCCTGTTTGCGGGACATGGACAAAATACTTAGGAGGAGAAGTTGTAAATCTTCCTCTAAATGAGGAAAATTCTTTCCTGCCAAATCTCGAATCTTTAACAGAAGATCAGAGAAGAAGAGCTAAATTGCTATACATAAACTATCCAAATAATCCAACTGGTGCTGTTGCTACTGAAGATTTTTTTAAGAAAGTTATTAAATTTGCTAAAGAAAATAATATTCTGGTAATATCAGATGCTGCTTATGCTCCTTTAACTTTTAACAAAAAACCTATCAGTATTCTTTCAATACCCGGAGGGATGGATTGTGCAATTGAATTGCATAGTATGTCAAAAGGTTTTAATATGACAGGTTGGAGATTAAGCTGGGTGTGCGGCAATGCTTTAGCTGTAAAAACATTTGCCTATGTAAAAGACAATGCAGACAGCGGTCAATTTGCCGCGATCCAGAAAGCATCTGTAACAGCTCTTGAAAACTGGGAGAACATTACCCCTGCAATAAATATAAAATATGAAAGAAGGTTAAAAAGCCTAACCGAAACTCTACAGGAATTAGGATTTCCTGCTAAAATGCCTCAAGGTAGTTTTTATCTATATGTAAAAATACCTAAGGCTGTGAAAAACGGACCAGAATTTGCAAATGCTGAAGAATTCACTCAATGGCTGATTAAAGATAAATTAATTAGCGCAGTGCCTTGGGATGATATAGGACATTATGTTCGTTTCAGTGCAACTTTTGTAGCTGTAAACGGCATTGAAGATGAAAAAAATGTACTTAATGAATTTAAAAATAGACTTAAAAGCTCTAAATTTATTTTTTAATAAAACAATAGCAATAAAAAAGGGAAATTAACATGGAAAGCAAAATACGTAACAGATTAGAAGAAATCAGAAGTTTTCTTCAAGCTGACGGCGGTGATCTTGAAATCGTCGAAATTGATGGCAAAACTGTAAAACTTAGATTAGTTGGTGCCTGCGGCAGCTGCCACCATGCAATGATTACTCTAAAAGACGGTATTGAAAAAGACCTGAGAGAACAAATCGATCCTGAAATTTTAGTTGAAAGAGTTCAGGATTAGTTTATTGATTTTTTATATTGAAAGCGGAATTTTTTAATTCCGCTTTTTTTATAATAACTTTTCCATTTCAATAATTATTTCATCCAACTGATTTATAATTGGCGGAGCAAAATATTCATTTTTTAACGGTGTTATTGAAATATGGCCTCCATCAATGCAGTTAAGGTCACTACCTTCATTATGCAGAAAAGCAACGCCATCACCAACTATCGATGCATATTTTATTCCATCGTTTTCTTCCATATAAATTGTTTCATTATAAAGCCTATTTCCCAAATGAGTAATTCTTGCACCAGAAAAGTTATCAGATGATGGAAAATTTATATTTAAGATAAATTTCTCTTTCAATAGATCTTTTGAAAATTTTGATATCATGCTATTTATAAATCTTGAAGCCGCCTGCAGATTTGCCAAATTTGAAGGTCTGTCCATTGAGCATGCCAACCCGGGAATTTTATTTATCAAACCTTCACGTGCCACAGCGACTGTTCCTGAATAAAATATATCATCTCCCATATTTGAACCATTGTTGATTCCTGAAATGACTAGATCAAAATTAATATCTTTATAGACACCGAACAGAGCTACTTTTACACAGTCAACAGGAGTTCCATCGACAGCATAGCCTCCTTCAACTTCTTTAATTTCCATAGATTTGAACAGCGTTACAGAATGTGAAGCTGCACTCTTCTGAGTCAACGGTGCACATAAATAAACATTATGATCTTTATTTAAAACGTTGTATAAAGTTAATATTCCTTCAGCATTATATCCATCATCATTTGCAAGCAGTATATTCATAACTTTTTCACTTTCATTTTGTATCAAGAGTTTATAAAATATATATTATTTTTAATTTTTTTCTGTTTTGTGATTAGAAAAAACTGATTTTAACTATATTTTATAAGCTCAAATTAAATGGCGTGATGCCCAAGTGGTCTAAGGGACTGGTCTGCAAAACCAATATTCGCCGGTTCGAATCCGGCTCACGCCTCCATTTACTTTTATAAAACAAAATGTTTTTTAGTTTTTAATAAAACTATAAAACAGGCAACTATATTGTAAATCGGTATATCACTACTGTCCGGACAATTGCCTATCGTAATAAATATCTTTATATTTAATGACACATGTATGTGTCTCTATTTTTGAAATTTAAAACGCTGGTGGAATTATGGGTAATGTAGTAGGGAAAAAAGTCCCGAGAATAGACGGCTATGAAAAAGTCACAGGAAAAGCTGTTTATAGTGATGATATTAAAATACATGGAATGCTATACGCTGCACAACGATATACAGATTATCCAAGTGCAATAATTAAGAAAATTGATACAAGTAAAGCTTCTGCTATTCCTGGAGTCAAAAGAATTATTCTTCAAGATGATATCCCAGGTCAAATAACTGTTGGTCATGTTCGTGAAGACCAAAAAATACTGGTAAAAGATCAGGCTTTTTATTCAGGGGACGTTATTGCAGTAGTTGCAGCAGAGACTCTTGAAATCGCAAATAAGGCTGCTGACAGTATTGAAATAGAATATGAAGAACTTGAAGGTATCTTTAATGTTCATGATGCACTTAAAGATGATGCCAGGTTAATTCATCCTGAATATAAAAGCAATGTGGTACTTCATTATCCATTGCGAAAAGGTAATGTAGAAAAAGGTTTTGAAGACTCTGATCAAGTACTCGAAAGAGAATACAACACCGGATTTCACGAACATGCCTATATAGAAACAGAAAGTGCCATAGCTATTCCCGATCCATCATGCAGAGGCATTAAACTTCATGGATCCTTTCAATGCCCTTTTACAACGAGAAAATTTGTTGCTAAATGTCTTGATATAAAATTGAATCAAGTGAATGTTAATGGCACACTAATAGGTGGTTCATTTGGAGGTAAAGATGATACTGTTTCTGCAATGGCTGCAAGGGTATCTCTTTTAGCTAAGCTAACAGATAGACCTGTAAAACTGACTTTATCTAGAGAAAATTCTATAAAAGAAAGCTATAAAAGACATCCTTACTGTATTAAACATAAAATAGGCTTTAATAAAAACGGTAAAATCCAAGCATTAAAAATAAACATATTAGCTGATAGCGGTGCTTACTCATCTATGTCATTTTTTGTAACATGGAGAAGTGTTGTTCAAGCTGCAGGCCCTTACGAAATTCCAAACGTTCACACAGATGTTCGTTCAATTTATACAAATAATACATATACAGCAGCATTCAGAGGGTTTGGTTCTCCACAGATTATATATGCTCAGGAATCACTGATGGATGAAATAGCAGATATATGCAATATTACTCCATATGAAATTAGAAAATTAAATGGATTTAAACAAAACAGTATTACTGCCAGCGGTCAGGTTTTAGACAAACATACAGTATCCTTAAATCAGGTAATTGATGAAGCTGTAAAGAAATCTGATTATTTCAAGAAAGTAAAAAATTATAAGATAAAAAACAGTTCCTCCAATAGATATAAATACGGCATTGGAATGGCCAGCAGTTATAGAGGCTGCTGCTTAGGTGCTGAAGGTGTTGACGCTACATCAGCGATTGTATCTGTACAGCTTGACGGAAGTGTCTATTTACAGGCAGGCCTTAACGAAAATGGCCAGGGTTTACGAACAACATTCGGTCAAATTGCTGCAGAAGTTTTGGGCGCAAAATTTGAAGATATTCATTTTTTGGAACCGCAAACTGCTCAAATTAATGACGGTGGTCCTACTGTTGCCTCAAGATCAACATTAATGGGTGGAAATGCTACATTAATGGCTGCTCAGGAAATTAAAGAACGTATTTTTAATATTATAAAAACTGATTTAGAAGTTAGTACTATTGATGAACTTGATTGGAAAGATGGCTTCATTTACGCAAGTAATGGAAAATCCATGCCGTTCAAAGGTGCAGCATTCAGAGCATATCAGGCAGGTGTTAATCTTTCTGCTTATGGATGGTACAAAGCACCTGAGGTTTAATGGGATGAGGAAACAGGTCAGGGTAATGCATACTTTACATATGTCTACGGATGTCAGATAATAGATTTACGAATTGATACTCACACCGGCAAAATAGAGGTAGAAAAAGTTACAGCAGCACATGATGTAGGCAAGACAATAAACAGACTTGGTGCAGAAGGTCAAATATACGGAGGAGTAGCTCAAGGTTTAGGTTATGGAATTTGGGAGCACTATAATATTCAAAATGGTGAACTAAAATCAGAAAACCTAGATGAATATTTAATTCCGACAATTAAAGATATTAATAAAATAGAACCAATTATCATAGAAAATCCAGATGCAGATGGACCATTAGGTGCTAAAAGCCTTGGTGAACCGACATTAGAACTCGGTGCAGCAGCAGTTAATAACGCAGTATCCAATGCACTTGGCAAAAGATTTTATGAAATTCCTCTTACGCTTGAAAAGATTTTTCTAGACAAACAATTAGTTAAACCTTCAAGAGCAAGTGAAGCCGGTCTTTCTTCCTCTGGCAAAAAACAAAGTCCCAGATTATCCAATATTACTTACACTGTGCCTAATAATCTAAATGAAGCATTGAAATTACTAAACGACAAAAAATATACTATTTTTGCCGGCGGTACAGATGTAGCAATTGAGTTGAGAAAAGCAACACATAAAACTGACCTTCTCTATGTTGGCAATTTAAAGGAAATAACAAGTATTGAGTCAAATCAAAATGAAATTATTATTGGTGCTGCGGCTAAATATAAAGATATTATTAATAATGATAAAATTAAAAATTTTCTCCCTGCACTTGTCGAAGCATGCAGTACTATAGGAGCTAAACAGACTAGGAATATGGGAACAATTGGGGGCAATATAGCAAATGCCGCACCTTGTGGAGATTCTATCCCCCCATTAATAGCTTATAATGCTGAACTGGAGCTTGCTTCTGCCAAAGGAACACGACGTTTTAAGATTGAAGACTTTATTACAGGCTCCTATAGAACTCATAGAGAATATGAAGAACTCATCACTAAAATAATAATTCCTAAGCCTAGTAAAAGATATAAATATGGCTATATACAACTTGGTAGACGCGGTGCTGTAAATATAACTAGAATCTCTTCACTAGCTTTAGTCTCATTTGACAAAAATGACAAAATTGAAGAGTGTATTCTGGCACATGGTGCTTTATTTTCAAAGCCAGGTAGATTTTATTATCTTGAAAGCTTGTTAATTGGTCAAAAATTAACTGAGAAATTAATTAATTCCATTGATGAAAAGTTATCAGAAATCATTGAGCAGGAAATCGGCGGAAGATGGTCTTCTGAATATAAAAAGCCTGCATTTATAAATATCTGCAAAGATACACTCAAAGCATTGATGAAATAGGGAGATATAAAAATGAAACTTAATTTTAAACTTAACGGCGAACATGTAAACATAAATGTTGATAATTCAAAACGTCTTTTAGATATTTTACGTGAAGATTATTTTCTAACCGGCACAAAAGAAGGATGCGGAGTAGGAGAATGCGGAGCATGCACTGTTATCATGAACGGCAACGCTGTTCATTCATGCATCATTCTTCCTCCACAAATAAATGGAGCTGAAATTGAAACAGTAGAATATTTAGAGCAAAACGGTGAACTTTCTGAGCTACAGGAAGCTTTCATAAAGCATGGAGCAATACAGTGCGGTTTTTGTACCCCTGGAATGCTAATGAGCGCTACAGCATTGCTTAGGAAAAATCCTGAACCCAATGATGATGAAATTAAAGAAGCTTTAGAAGGTAACCTTTGCAGATGCACAGGATATATACCGATAATAGATTCAATCAAATCATTATAACTAATATTTGTAATGGAATTTATCTTTGATAGTTAAATTCCATTGGGTGGGAGGGAAAAATGAACAGTAATTCATCATTAAAGCATTTAATGTACTACAGTTGGCTAATTTGGGGAATAGCTGCAGCGTTCGCCATTTTTCAACAATATACAGTTTCCGTTTTTGGTTTATTCAGCTCACAATTTTCAACAATGCTGTCAGTATCAAAAATAGATATCAGCTTTATGTCTGCTTCTTTTTTTATAGCGTTTTCTCTTATGCAGATACCTGCTGGACTATTGCTCGATAGATATAGTATAAAAGTTATTTATCGAAGTTCTATTATTATTAGTTTAATAGGCTTACTAGTTTTTTATTTTATTCCATACTATATACCCACTCTTATATCTGTTTACATCATGGGACTGGGTATGTCAATTTCTTTTGTTGGTGGAATAATGCTGATAATTAGATGGTTTCCAAGTAATAGATTTGCCCTTATGGTTGGTTTATTAGGAGGAGCACAATATTTTGGAGTCGCACTTATTTCTATTCTTTCAGTTTATATTGTCAACCATTATAATATTTATTATTTGCTTGCACTTTTAATAACAGTAAATATCATTCTGCTTATTTTCATTTTTATTTTCATCAAACCAACACAAGCCGATAGCTTAAGGAATTATTCTTCAAAAAAAGTTTACCCCAATATTTTCACTTCCTTGAAAGGTGCTATCTTAATTAAAGATTCATGGTATGTAGGTATATATAATTCGTGTTTGCTTGGGACAGCTATAGCATTTTCTACTTTCTGGAATTTTTCATATCAAAAACAATTTGATAACACTGCAACAAATATAACAATTATCAACAGTATGATTCTAATAGGACTGGCTCTTGGAAACCCTTTTGCTGGATGGCTGTCGGATAAAATAAAATCTAGAATTAAGCCTGCAAGGTTATTTGCTGTTTTAAGTTTATTATGTTTATTAATCATACTATCTGGTATTATTCCAACCTCTATAATATACATAATTATGTTTCTTTACGGTTTTTTCAGCAATACCTCAGCAATAAGTTTTGCCTATGCCAAAGAACATACTTCTTTTCAATATCACGGCACTGTATGTGGTTTACTCAATACAATATGTTTTATTGTTGTAACTCTGCTCCAAATTATACCGGGTATTTTTTACGAAAAATTAAATTTTATATACAGTGACATATATCATTACAGCGCCGCATTTTTAATTTTTCCTTCACTAATAGTTATAGGAATAATCGCCACTTTTTTCATGAATGAGACAAACTGTCAACCGGTAAAATAAATTATAAGTATTTTGCGAGATTTTCTTTATAGTTAATATTTGACTTTATGTCAGGATCATTAACTTCAACATCCTGAACACTAACATTATTGTCAATAAAAAAACTCTTAATTCCTCCGTCATAATCAAGAGGAATTATAGCTGCCAGTTCTTCAGGTATAATAATAGGATGCCCCCCCCTATTATTATAAACTGGACGTATCATATTTTGTTTATTCAAAAATTCTTTACATAAAATTGACAGAGTTTGTACAGAAGAAAATGGATGGTCAACCGGCCAGATCAAATAACCTGAATATTTAGATGCTCGCTTAATTCCATAATAAATTGAAGATATCATCCCATATTCAGGAGTTTTATTTATTATATATTTTATATTTGGATAATCAGGAAGTGAGTTTTCTCTATAAGTGCAATAAATATTTTTAAAACCTACTTCTTTAAGTTTATTACATATGATTGATAAAAAATTTATATCATCAATTTTAAGCTTCCATTTAGGCATACCAATACGCTTACCCTGTCCGGCAGCTAAAATTATAACGGCGATATCATTAGTTGATAGTTGTTGATTCATAAAATATTTACTCTTAAATAAATTAATGAACATGATCAAATTTGGCAATCATGCTCATTAACAATTAACAATTTATCATTAGTTTCTATTATTATTCATAAATATACATAAATGCTTTTTCAGGAGTCATAGGTAAATCAAAAATAGGTTCTTTATTATCCTGCCTTGCTGCTCTTGCTGCATCCATTAATGCAAAATATGCCCCGATGCCATGAATAAAAGGAGGTTCTCCAACAGCTTTTGAATTACATACAGCGTAAGGATTTTTTACATTTTCCAAGAAATCAATTGTCAGTTTCTTAGGAATATATTTAATATCAGGCATTTTATAAGCATTAGTAACTGACATACAGCGTCCATTTTCAGCATATACCAAATTTTCCATTGTTGACCAACCCAATCCCTGTATAATACCGCCTTCAAACTGACCAAGATCAATATCTTCACTAATGCTCTGCCCTATATCATGCACAACTTCTATGGAATCAATTTCATAAGTTCCTCTAATACAATCCAGAGTTACTTCTGTAATCGATGTACCGTAACTATGATATGTATAAGGCTGTCCTTCCATTTTTTCTGCATTCCAGTACAATTGTGGAGGTGCATAAAATTCATGGCATGATAGATCTACTCTTGACCAGTAAGCATCTTTGATCAACTGTTTCCAAGAATATTCTGTTTTTCTTCCGTCAACATAAATAACTTCATCTTTAATTTTGACGGTTTCAACATCTTCAACATTCAAATGTTCTGCTGCATATTTAGTTAAACGCTCAAACAATACATTACATGCTTTAAAAGTTGCCATACCATTTAAATCTGCTCCTGTGCTTGCGGAAGTAGGAGAAGCATTGGCAATTCTTGTTGAATTTGTCGGTTCAACCTTAACCCTGTCAGGATTAATCGAAAGTGTTTTAGCTGCAACAAGAAGTATTTTCATATTTACGCCCTGCCCCATTTCTACTGCTCCAGTACTCACTCCTACGCTTCCATCCGTATAAATATGGACTAAAGAACCTGCCTGATTAAGAGCTGTCTGCACAAAAGAAATACCAAAGCAAATAGGTGTGACATAAATACCTTTTTTAGTTTCAGAATTAATTTTATTATACTCTTTAACAGCTTCTATTCGTGAATCAATATTATATTTTTCATCAAGAGTATTCCAGCATCGTTTAGAATTACAGTATTCTACTCTCATTTTATATGGCAGTTGATCTCCTTCATCCAATAAATTAGCTTTCTGAATAGAAGCAGGATTAACACCCATTTTAAATGCTGAATTATAAATTGCAGATTCCATTAAAAATACTGCCTGTGGAACACCAAATCCTCTAAATGCAGTATTTGGAGTAATGTTTGTTCTACAGCTAATAGCTTTACCATTAAAATTTGGAATTTTATATGAGTTAACAGTATGCAATATAGAACGTCCTAAGACTGGAAGAGAAATATCAGAAAAAGCTCCGCCATTCTGATACATAGTGACTTCATATGCTAAAATTTTACCGTTTTTATCAAATCCAATTTTATAATCAGATGAATAAGGATGACGTTTACCGCTTGTAGTGATATCTTCATGCCTGCTTAATACAAGTTTAACAGGTTTATCCAGAACATAAGAAGCAACAGATGGAAGACATGCCCAAACTGCACAGCCTTCCTTACCACCAAAACCGCCTCCCAAACGTCTAATCTCAATTTCAACTTTATGCATTGGTATTCCCAATACGTCCGAAACATGATGTTGATAACCTGCAGGAGCCTGAGCACTGCAGGAAACCTTTATATTACCGCCTTCGATAGGTTCCGCTAAAGCGCTTTGAGTCTCAAAATAAAAATGTTCCTGTCCGGCTGATTCAACTCTGCCTTCAATAATATTCTCACATTTGCCCCAGGCAGATTCAGTATTACCCAATGTCATTTCCATTGGAGAACCAAATATTTCATTCTTACTATAAGCTTCTCTTGGATCGACAATAGGTTTTTCTTCTTCTAGATCTAACTCTATTAATTTCAGTGCATTAAAGGCCTGGCTTCTTGTTTTTGCTACAACTAAGGCAACTGGCTGTCCAATAAATTTTACAGAATTTTCTGCCAATAGCGGTTGATCCTGAATAATATGTCCAATCTGATTTTTCCCTGGAATATCTTTATATGTTAATACTTTTACGACACCTTCAGCAAGTTCAGCTTTTGAAATATCAACTTTAATTATTTTTCCTTTTGCAACGGGAGAACCAAATATAACAGAGTGAAGCAATCCTTCTCTTGCAGGAAGATCATCTACATATTGAGATTTACCCTGTACATGCATTTTCATATCTATGTTTTTCATTTTGACACCTCTTCAAATTTCACATGTTCAGGGAAAAGTTTGATAAAATGAGAATAGAACAGTTGTTTTAATAGCAATTTTTTATATTTTGCAGTTCCTCTTATATCATCAATCGGAGTAACTTCGGAAGCAACAATATTACCGGCGGCTCTTATGATTTCTCCAGTTATTTTTTTATCAGATAAATACTCACTTGTTTTTCTTAGTAGATATGGTACCGGGGCAACACCACCGGCAGAAATAACAATTGAGTTTACCTTATTGTCATTTAATTCAACTTTAACTGCAGAATTACATGATGCAATATCCAGATATTTTCTGTTTGAAACTTTTTCAAAATTAAAATATGTATTTTTACCAGGCAGAGGAATAATAATTTTTTTTATTAATTCGCCTTTTTTTAAATCATAGGTTTTATATCCTTTATAAAACTCTGATAGTTTTACTGTTCTTGGAGAGTTGCTGTTTTCAATAACCAGGGAGGCATCTAATGCCAGGAAAATAATAGTTAAATCACCTATTGGAGAAGCATTGACAATATTACCGGCGGCTGTTGCTTTATTTCTCATGATATTTGAAGATATTAAAAGTAAATCTTCACTCGTCGAGGGAAAATATTTATTGAATAATGGTGACTTTCTTAACTGCTCTGTAGTAACTCCTCCCCCGATACTTAATACGTCTTCATCAAGTTTAATTTCATTAAATTCTTTTCTATCTGAAAGGAAACATACATTTTCAGATAATAAAGCTTCAGGTTTTTGTACTAACAGGTCTGTTCCTCCTGCAATATATGTACACTCTGAATCCTTATGGGAATCCTTTTTTATATTTTTATTAATTTCTTTAAGTTTATCTGAAATTTTTAGAAAATATTCAGGTAAAATACCTGACTCTATAAGAAGTTCTATCCTAGATTCTTTATTACATGCTTTATTGTTGAACAAAGCAGCAATAGCTACTGCTGCTTTTTTTATTGATGCATAACCTGTGCATCTGCAAATATTTCCATCTAACGCATTTATTGCATCTTCATAGGAAAAATCATCACTGGATAGACAGTAACCAGTTAATGCCAAGACAATTCCCGGTGTACAAAATCCGCATTGGGATGCATTATTCTCAATAATAGCACTCTGAACACTGTTTAATTTTTCAAAATTAACACCCTCTACTGTAACAAGATGTTTATTATTAATTTCTCCAAGCGGCAATAAACATGAAGCACAGGCTCTGTACTCAACATTACCAGATTCTCCCAGTTCTCCGACTAAAACAGTACAGGCTCCGCATTCTCCTTCTTTGCAGCCCTCTTTTGTTCCTTTGAGCTTTAGCTCTTCTCTGATAAAATCAATAGAAGCTGTCGCAGGATGGAGCTCGCTTTCAACATACTGATTATTAACGATACACCTAATCATTTAACATACCCTCGAATTATATATAGTATTATTTAAAAATATATTATTTCCAATATCATATAATCCCCGACTATATATATGATGTTAAAAATAATAAATCGAGAATCAGAACAAATATTATATATTAGAATTCTAAACAAATCTGCTTGCATAGATAGACTTTAGATACTTGTTTTTATTGCACAATGCATTTTAATATAATTTTATTACTCTATGAGATATTTAATGATTTAATTTATCATAACTTATTTGTCTTTTTTAAAATACTGACAATATATTTATTTTCTATATAGAGAAATAAGTTATTCATGAATAAATATAAACCATTATACTCAAAAACTGTGGGAGAGAATAAATGAATTCATTACTCATCAAAAACGGTACAGTTGTCACTCTAGGATCTAGTAACAGAATTATTGAAAATGGTGCTGTTTTAGTTGAAGGCAAAACTATAAAACAAATAGGAAAACTGGAAGATATAAATATTCCTGAGAACACTGAAATCATTGATGCTAAAGGCAAATTAATCATGCCTGGGTATATTAACCAGCATATGCATTTTTATTCAACATTTGCCAGAGGAATAATGCCTAAACAGCCTGCAGCCAAAAATTTCCCTGAAATTCTCGAAAGACTTTGGTGGCCGTTAGATAAAGCTTTAAATGAAAAAGACATTTATTACAGTTCAATGGTTCCACTGATTAACGGCATTAAATCAGGAACAACTACAGTGTTTGATCATCACGAAAGCCAAGGATTACAGGCTGGTTGCATGGATATTATTGAAAATGCCGTTCGTGAAACAGGAGTTAGAGGTAACTTAAGCTTGGGCCTGTCAGATAGATATGGAAAAGGTCAAGAAGGTATTGATGAAAACATTAGATTTCTAACAAAACTTCAAAAACATATTAGCTCAACTAATGATGATATTGTTACAGGAATGTTTGCTCTCCATGCATTATTCACTGTAAATGAAACTTCATTAAAAGCTTCATGTGAGGCAGCTAATGATCTTAATGTAGGTTTTCATGTTCATACAGGAGAAGATGCATCAGATCAGTTACTTAATAAAAAAGAATATAATAAATCTGTAATAAAAAGGCTTTACGATGCCAAAGGATTAGGCAATAATACAACGGCAATTCACTGTATTCATATGTCTGATGAAGAATTTGATATTTTGGCAGAAACAAATACTCCTGTCATACATATTCCACAATCAAACATGAATAATGCAGTTGGGGTCGCAGATGTCCTTAAAATGATGGAAAAAAATATTCTGGTAGGTATCGGCACAGACGGTATGAGTCCAAGAATGGTTGACGATGTACGAGTGGCTAATATTGTTCACAAGTTAGTCAAAAAAGATCCTAGTATATTTTTCTGCGAATCCTGTCAACTGTTACTGGAAAACAATTCAAAAATTGCAAGCCGTTTCTTCAAACACAATGTTGGAGTACTTGAGGAAAATTCATATGCTGATATTATTCTGGTAGACTACATTCCACCGACACCTTTAAATGAATCAACACTTTTCGGTCATTTTCTATTTGGTATATGTGAAGCAAATATTGATTCTACCATAATAAATGGTAAAATTTTAATGAAGGACGGATCATTACTAAACCTTGATGAAGAAAAAATTATGGCAGAAAGCAGAGTTCAGGCAGCTGATTTCTGGAAGAGGTTTTAAATAGTATCAGACCTTAAGTTCTCATATTATTTATAACTTCAAAATAATATGAGAACTATGATTACTTTTCATAAAAGATTCAAATTATTATTAACTTTTCTCATGTTGAGTATTGCATGTGCAACTGTTTTTAGTTCTCCTCCCAAAACTGCTATCCAAAGAACAACTTATACTGGCAAAGTCACTCCGCTTATAAATACATATATCAGTTATGCGTTTGACGATGATATGCCAGGCCGGGTATTATATACTGCCAGAGAAGGCACCATTGCTAAAGGACCTATTTTTAAAGAAAACGGTGAAATTATTGAGGAAGGCACTCTATTAGTTAAATTTCATCCGGGTAGAAGAGAGAAGATTTATAACCAGGCATTGGCTAATCTTAGAGCTATGAAAGCAATGCTTCAATTCGCTAGGCATCAATATGAAAGAAACAAAAAATTAGCAAAAGTAAAATCAATAAGTCTTGCTCTACATCAACAGTCAGAAGCAAAGTGGTTTCAGACTTTAGCAGATTATGAAAGATTGACTATTGGAGTGGCAAGAGCTAAAACATGGCTTGACAACACAGTAATCAGAGCGAGTTTTGACTGTGTAGTAACAAAAGTATTATTTCCTTACGGGTTATGCACAGTCAGTGCAGAGATACTAAGAATAGCTCAGTTAGACCCTATGGGAATAAAGGTAAAAATGAAAAGAAATGATGCTTATAAAATAAATAATACAACTCCAATTATGGTCTTCCCGCATGGCAGCGATAAACCTCTAGGAGTTTATAGTTATAATAGAATTATTACTGAAAACGGAATTATCTTCAGAATTAAAAACAGACCTTTGCCTCCACCGATTAAAATTAAAAGCAAATATAAACATATTTCTAAATGCTTCAGTGTAGAAACATCTCATTATAAGGGTAAAAAAATATTATCTGTGCCTATAAATGCAATTATTGAAGATAATAATGGAAAGTTTGTCTGGAAAGGTATTGGCGAAAACCTCCTCGCTGTAGACAAAGGTATTAATTATGTTTTCCCTATTAAAAAGATATATATAGTAACAGAAGATATGATAAAAAACCTATCACCTCACCAAAAATATATTGCCATAAACTCTAAAACTGTTTTAAAAGGTGGTGATTTAATTCTTAGGAAATCTGATCTCCCTAGTAATTTACAGGATAATGATAAAGTATGTTTTTATCAGGAAAGATATTTGTTTATGCCAGGTGATAAAGTTAAAGTAGTAATAGATTTTGAAAAAGCTGAAAAATAATTTACCAAAATACGAGTTTAAAATGCAATATAGAAACTTTGGAAGACTTAATTTAGAAATTTCTGCCTTGGGTTTTGGTTCAATGAGATTGCCTACAATTGATAATCAAGAAAATAAAATTAATGAAACTGAAGCAGAAAGAATCATTAGTTATGCTTTTGATAATGGAGTAAATTATATTGATACAGCATATCCTTATCATGGTGGCAATAGCGAAATCACTGTAGGAAAAATACTCAAAAACGGTTATAGGGATAAAGTTTACCTTGCCGACAAACTCCCTGTCTGGAATGTAAACTGCTATGATGATTTAGATAAAATTTTCTATGAACAATTAAAAAAACTTCAAACTGACCGCATTGATTTTTACCTATTGCATAACTTAGGTGAACGCTTCTGGAAGCAAATTAAAAATGTAGATTTCATTAAATGGATTGAAGAGAAAAAAAGAGATGGAATGATTACATATTTTGGATTTTCATTTCATGATACTGTCGATACTTTTAAAGAAATTGTAGATAGTTATGACTGGGATTTTTGCCAGATACAATATAATTATATGAACGAAACAATACAAGCAGGTACTGAAGGACTTGAGTACGCTTACAAAAAACAGCTTCCTATAATTGTGATGGAACCATTATTAGGTGGAAGTTTGACAGGCTTTTCAAAGCATATTCAAAACATTTTCGATCTAGAAAATAAAAACCCTGTTGAAATGGCACTGAAATGGCTTTGGAATAAAAAAGAAGTATCATTTATGCTCAGTGGAATGAGTTCAATAGAACAAGTTAAGCAAAATATATCCTATGCTTCAAATTCTAAAATTGGCTGCCTTACAAGCTCAGAAAGTAACCTTATTAAGAAAGTACAAATAGAATTAAGTAAAACCATCTCAATACCATGTACAAAGTGTAACTACTGCACTCCATGTCCATCTAAAATTAATATACCGTATATTTTTAGTCTATATAATGAAGCAATGAAATATGCAAATTCTGAGATAACTAATTTACAATTAAATAAAGCACTATATAATAACCTTCCAAAAGAGGTCAATGCTTCGGCATGTGTAAAATGTAAAAAATGTGAGCCAAAATGCCCTCAGACTATAAATATTACAGATTTGTTAGAAAAAGCACATAATAAGCTTTATGATCCAAAATTATAATTGAATTGTTAGTTTTTTGTTAATTTACAGGAATTCTGTTGTATTATGATATATTATAAATTACATTCAAAGATTTTTATCTAATTTATAATTCTAAAAGGAAATTGAATGGAACAAGAAGAACATGATAGTGACAGTCAGATATTATCATTTGATGAAGCTATCAATAGAGTAAGGCTTAAACCCCTCCATTGGAAAATTTGGGTACTATCTGCTATGGGCATCTGGATGGAAGGTTTTAATCTATTTGTAATCGGGATTGCACTTCCTTTATTAAAACATGAATTTAATCCATCCCCGTTAGTTGTTGGAATTATTGCTGCCTCTGTAATTATTGGAACAATCATAGGTGCTGGAACATTAGGCCGCCTGGCAGATATTTACGGCAGAAAAAAAATACTTGTTTTTAATGCTCTTCTAGTCGCTGTATTCAGCCTACTGGCTGGAACTACAAATAATTTATACTGCTTAATGATATTTCTCTGTTTTGTAGGTCTAGGGGTTGGCGCAGATTATCCTATCTGTGCATCATATGTAGCTGAACTCATGCCTTCAAGAATAAGAGGAAAAATGTTAATTGGCGCATTTAGTTTTCAAGCTTTAGGCATGTTAACTGCAGCACTTGTGGGGTTTTGTGTACTTACAATTTATCCAAATGAAAATGCATGGCACTGGATGATTGCTCTAGGCTGTATTCCAGCCTTACTGATATGTCTTTTCCGACTTACAGTACCTGAAAGTCCAAGATGGTGTATTGAAAATGGACGAGCCAGGGATGCAATGCGTACGATTTCCAAACTGAGTTATAAAAGTAAATCAAGAATTTATAAAATTGTAAAAAAAGAAGAAAAATCCATTAAGAGATCACAACAAAAAGCTTTACCATACAGTGCTCTGTTTTCAAAAGAATATTTATATAAGACAATATTGGCCTCTCTTCCATGGTTCTTCATGGATATAGCAACATACGGTATTGGAATTTTCACCCCTACAATTATATCAACTATACTTACAATGAAACATGGCACATCATTGGTAGAACAGGATATTTTTTCAATTGGAGCCTCTGCTTTTACTTACATATTCCTAATATTAGGTTTTGGAGCTAATATTTTATTAGTTGAAAAATTTGGAAGAATTAAACTTCAATTATTGGGATTTCTTGGAATGGCAGTCGGACTAATAATACTGGGATGTTCAACCCTTACTACGGCAAGCAACTCCCTTCATCTGGTTGTTTTGTTTACTGGTTTCATAATATACAGTTTTCTAATGAATATGGGGCCGAATGCAACCACTTTTATTCTACCGGCAGAATTATTCCCAACCAAGCTTAGAGCAACTGCACATGGTTTTTCTGCTAGTTTTGCAAAAATAGGTGCAGTTATAGGTATTGTACTACTACCTATATCAGAGAGCAGCATTGGACTTTTACCAACAATCCTGATAATTTCAGCTACCGCATTCTTAGGTTTTATAATAACTCTTATATTCAGAATTGAAACAACAGGTAGATCACTGGAAGATCTCTCTCACCAGGAAGCAGCCAGAACTATTTTCAATAGAAAATTAAATGCCAAATAAAAAATAGAATAGTTACCCTATTGGAAACGTGCCTGATATAATTTCTCTTTTTGAAAGAGTTACTATAAATGCGCTCCACCGTTTAAATGTAAAATTTCTCCTGTAATGCTGTCGTTATTAATTAAAAATCTGCAGGAATCAATTACTTCATCAGTCGTTACAGGTTTCTTCATTGGAACTTTTTGCATAGATTTTACCATTGTGGATTTTTCCATCCCTACAGGAGGAATAACAAAGCCAAGCGCAATACCGTTTACCCTTGTGTCTGGTGCCCATTGTGATGCTGCTAATAGAGTAACATCTGCCAGGCTTTTTTTAGAAAGAAGATACGTTCCATCATCATTGGATGGATGAACAATTCTGTAATCCAGCATATTTATAATTACAGTTTGTTTCTTTATTGATTTGTGTATTCCTTTCATCAATTCAAAAGGAGCCCAAAAATTAATATCGAACTGCTTTTTCCCTTCTTCCAAGAAATCATCAACAAGTCTGTTATTATAAAAAACGGACGCATTATTTATTAAAATGTCTATATCATTGATAATGCCCAACAAGCTATTCAGTTCATTTATATCGGATAGATTGGCTTTAATTATTCTATGCCCCCCATCTGATCCTCCGATATTATATAGTAATTGCTTTGCATTATTATCAGAATGATTATAATGGATAGTAATTTCCGCACCCTGAGCAGCAAATCCCTCGCACAATGCTTTCCCTATGCGAACCGCACCTCCTGTTACTAAAATTTTCTTATTATTTATTTCCATATATTATTTATTTCATCCTAAAAATGCAAAAGAAGGTAAATATACAAAAAATGTAGTACCTTCATTTTTTTTACTTGTGACATGAATGAACCCGTTATGCCCTGCAATTTCTCCATATACCATTGCAAGCCCCATTCCTGTACCTTTGCCAACTTCCTTTGTAGTGTAGAAAGGTTCAAAAATTCTTTTAATCAATTTTTCATCCATACCAATTCCGTTATCACTAATCCTTATCTCAAAATAATTCCCTGGAACTGCATCAGCTTTTAAAGGCTTCCAGTCTTTAGGAAAAGATATAGGCTTGCATAAACTCAAACTTAACTCTTTATCTTTTTTATCTGAAGCTTGAACAGCATCCATTCCATTAATTAATAGATTTAAGAAAACCTGTTGCAATTGAATAGAATCACCTCTTACAAAACACTCATAATCAGGTAAATTCATATTTAAAATAACTGTTTTTCTTGTCATCGGCATAAACATATCTTTGGTACCATTTAATAATCTTATTAAATCAACTGAAGTTTCATTATATTTACCTTTCCTAGCAAAACCCAGCAACTGTGCTGTTATGTTCCCAGCTTTATTGACCATTTCAGTTACACTCTCTAAATGATTGACAACTGACTCATCTTTTATTTTTTTAAATAATAATACCAGATCAATATGACCTTGAATAGCGTGAAGAATATTATTAAATTCATGAGAAATACCACCAGCCAGCCTACCCATTGATTCCAGCCTTTGAGCATGATAAAGCTGATTGGTAAGTTCTTCTTTATCTTTTATAAGCTTCTTTTGCTCAGTTACATTTCTACATGCCACAATTAACACGGAAGTATTTCTAATGTGAGTTATTGAAAAAGAAGCATCAACTTCTATTTTTTCACCATTGTTAATTATTAATCCCAATTGCCTATTCAATAAGAAATTAGTATCATACTCACTTCCCATTTTCTCAATACTGTCTGCATTTGACCATACCGCCTCCCACTGGCATGGCAAAACTTTAAAAGATTCAACAAAGTTTACAAATGACAATCCTACTATTTTTTTAAATTTCAGAATTTTTCTTGCTGCAGGGTTAGCATCCAACACTTTTCCTTCTCTATTTACAATCAAGATCATATCACTTGCATTTTCAACTACCATTTTATAACGACCTTCCCATTCAAGAAGATTTTTCTGCAAAGCCTTAGTCCTACCATAACTTCCAAGAAAAGCAAAAAGCACATCAAGAGAACTTTTACCTTCACCTAAGACTTCTTTCTCTATTTTTGTAAGATAAATAGTAATCAATATGCTTAGCCAAATAGTAACGATAGCTTTGGCTATATATGAAGAGCTGATTTGACTCCACCATATTGGATCATTCCAGTAAGTTACTGTAATAAAAATAAATGAATCTGCTATTTGAGTGAGCATTAAAGCACCTAATACAGCAAAAAATAATCTAGCTCCCAAGTTTCTTAATCTTTGGAAAAATATTGGAATCAAAAATAAATCAACAGCTAAAGCTAAGATTGACCCTGTCATACTTCTTAAACTTTGATCAAGTAAAAATTCAAGGGAATTCGCTGTAGGCCCCTGAGATATTCTAAAGCCGTTCCATGTACATTGTATTGCCGTTAAATAACTGATATATACAAATAAAAAGAAACATAAAATTGTTCCAATAATTAATCGTTGTGTTGCTAACGTTCCTTCTGTTATATACACTAACATGACAGCGGCAAGCAAAGGTAAAAAAAGCACTACACCTGATATATAAAAATCGGCTGCCTGAAATCCTATAATAACTTTAAGCTCTGTAGCGGCAATAACCTGTGTTAAGACAAACAGCCCACCAATTGACAGGTAAAAAGGCACTTTACCTATCTGTTTTCTTAATCCGTGAAGAATCAATAGAGTAACGGTAATAAATGTTGTTTCAAGAAACGATAATGCTATCGCTATAGTAAGCTCCAACTATATACCTCAACAAAAGAGTTTAAAATTATGATTTTAACTTATTTCTAACCAGCTCAGCCCTGAAAACATCTCTCTCCGAAGAATTAAGTTTTCTGCCGGCAAACTTCTGCAAATGTGCATCCTGAATAGCAATAAAGAGTTCATTTATTTTATTCATATCTAAACTTGAAAACATTTTTAATACCACTCCCATACGCAAAGCTGAAATTGAATTTAAAGCTTCCCGGGCCGATAATATATAGGAATAGCATAAATTTCCATAAGATCGACCAATATAGTCCAGCAAAAAATCCCTTTTTGTTTCCAGCAATACTTTTCTAGCATTTTTTTCATGATTAACAATCTGGCCAATAATATTTTCAAGACGCTGAATTATCGCCTCCTCATTCTCACCAAGAGTACTCTGATTTGATACCTGATATAAATTCCCCAACGGTTCTGAACCTTCCCCATGCAATCCTCTTATCGCTAACCCTAATTTTCCTGCTCCATATATTACACCGTTAATATGTCCGATTAGTGTTAATCCAGGTAAATCTAACATCACTGAAGCTCTCATACCTGTTCCAACATTTGTCGGGCAGGAAGTTAAATAACCTAGAGTATTATTAAAAGCTAACGGAAATTCATTGCTGAACATGTCATCCAATTGATTAATTTCAGACCATATTTCTCTTAATGAGCAACCAGATCGAAGGACTTGCATACGGATATGGTCTTCTTCATTAACCATTATTCCCATTTTTTCGTCCTCACTGATAATCAAAGCACTTCCTTCGAGACCGGAACAGAATTCTTTACTTATTAATCGTCTTTCTAGAAGAAAATTTCTATCATGAACAGGCAGTTCATTTATTCTGTATAATTTAGAATTTTCTTTTATCTTATCTTTTGTAATAACATCTGTTACTAATTTTAATACGTGCTCTCTTTCAACGATGTCACTTTTAAGTGGAAAATTAATACCAGAAATATTCCTTGCCAGTCTAATCCTTGAACTTATAGCTATGTTATCATCATTATCCTTTACAGATAACCAACTGACAGGTTTATGCAGAAATTTGTCAATATTATACTCATTATCCATTAATCGCACCAATATGATTTTTCAGATCATTTATCTGATCTCTTATTTTGGCAGCTTTCTCATATTCTTCTTTTTTTATATGTTCGTCAAGCTGTCTTTGCAGGTTTATAAGGTCGATTTTTATAAATCCTGAATCAGAACGTTCTCCTGAAGGTTTCTTTCCCATATGAACCGTACCTCTATGCATATTTCTCAGTGTTTCCGACAATATTTCCTGAAAGGCACTATAACAATTTTCACATCCAAGGCGTCCAGTTTTTTTGAATTTTTCTAAATTCAATTTACACTTAGGACATACTACTGAAGTAATTTTTTTTATTGGCTCATCTATGATAGGATTCTGAATTTGGTTATCATTTTCGTCTAAATTTCCAGTATTAGTCGATAAATTGTAGAGAATTTCAGAAATATTTATCCCTTGAGGGCCAATTCCTTCCACACCTTTTTTATCAGCGCAACATTGACAGATATGGAGTGTTTTTTTTGTATTATTAATTATTTCCTGTATATGAATTGTTGCTTTATTTTTTTTGCATATTTCACATAGCATTGATAATATCTCCTATGAAACAATCTCTAGTTATAAATTATTAAATACTAGATAACACCTGTTATACACCTTTTATTAAATTTTACCGTCAATAACTTCAACAATTCTATCAGAAAGTTGTGCAACTCCTTTATTATGTGTAACCATAATTATAGTCTTAGAACTATCTTCATGTAAACGTCTAAACAATTCTAAAATTCCATCTCCTGTTTTTGAATCTAAATTCCCAGTTGGTTCATCTGCCAGTATAAGTTCAGGGTCATTAACCAACGCCCTAGCAATTGCCGCTCTTTGCTGTTCACCACCTGACAATTCAGTAGGTCTATGTGTGAGTCTATCCTGCAACCCTACACTTACTAATAAATTCTCAGCAAGAGTATTTGAAGTTTTACCAAATTTACCATTAATCATCGCAGGTAATCTTACATTCTCAAGGACATTCAACTCAGGCAGTAAATGATATGACTGAAAAACAAATCCTATTTTTTTTCTTCTCAGTTTTGTCCTCGCATTTTGTGAAATATTGCTAATATTTATTCCATTATAAGCAATTGTGCCTTTGTCAGGTTTTTCTAAGCAACCTATCAAATTTAGGAGTGTTGTTTTACCGCTTCCTGATGCTCCAAGTAAACCAAGCCATTCTCCTTTTTCTACCTCAAGATTTAATCCTCTGAGTACAGAAATTTTTGCCTTACCTAATTTATAGGTACGGAATAAATCATCAATTTTAACGATCTTATCATTATTCATATCTTAAAGCCTTTGCCGGATCAAGCTTAGCCGCTCTGAATGCCGGAATAACTCCTCCTAACGTACATAATACAATTGAACAAATAGCTATAAACAGTATATCACCTGTAACAATTTTTGCCGGCAGTTCACTCAAGTAGTAAAATTGTCTCGGAAAAAGTTGAATATTAAGTACACTGGACAAAATATTTAAAATATCCATTCTCCAGTAAATAACACTATATCCGAGCAGTAAACCAACGATCGTACCGATAAAACCGACAAAAAATCCCTGCATTATGAAAATTTTCATTACAGACCCTGAACTTGCACCTAGAGATCTTAAAAGTCCGATTTCTCGTGTCTTCTGCACTACAACAGTTATCAAAGTGTTTGTGATACTGGATGCAGCAACAAGTACAATAAAAACCAAAACAAAAAACATCATATTTTTCTCAACTGCCAGAACATCAAGAAACTGTTTATTCGTCTGCTGCCAAGTCATTATTCTGTACTCTGGAAATGCCTGCTTTAATTTATTATAAATACCGTCAATATGAAAAGGATCCTTTGTCTTTATTCCGATCATAGTAGCGGCACCCCAAGGATAACCGAATAAATCGTCAGCATCATCAATATTTGTTATTATGACTTTTGAATCAAAAGTATATTCACCCATACTGTAAATACCAGCAACCGTAAATTCTGAAGGGAGATAAATCTTATCCGCTTTATTTTCTTCAATTTTACCATCTTTACCGATCTTAACCATATCCCTGAGCTTGGCAGGAGAATGTACAATTATTTTAGATCCCGGATGAAGCCCAAGCTGATTCGCTAAAACATAGCTTACAACCACCTGACCCGGACCTAAAGAGTACTTTCCTCTAATTATTCCTTTTGAAATAAAATTTACATCTGGTTCCTGTAAAGCATCAACGCCGACCAAATATTGAGGGGTAACATCTTTACCTTTCTGCACTAAAACTTCTCCCTGAGATCTTGCAACAGCATTAGCACCAAGGGAATCTACTTTTTTTACAATAGGCTCAGGGTTGGCAATATAACTGGAAGAATAATTATATATTTCAATATGAGGCCTTGTATCAATAATTTTACTTTTTATCTCTGATGTAAATCCTGCCATTATAGCCAGAACAACCATGAGTACACAAACACCAAGAGCAACTCCTATAACAGATATTAGTGTAATTACCGAGACTGCGTTTCTTTTGGGTTTAAAATAGCGCCATGCTAAAAATAATTCTGTAATTAAATTCATTAAAAAAAAATCTTTATTATAAAGTATGATAAAATAATGCTAAATCTTTATTTTTAATGGATATACCATAAAGATTTAGCAATTTCAATATTTAACTATTGTTTATAATCTATAAGTTTACAATAGTTCTGATATCATATTTTCTAATTTAAGTGTATCTTTAGTAAAGTTTCGAATTCCTTCAGAGAGTTTTTCAGTAGCCATAGCATCTTCATTTAGCTCCCATCTAAATGATTTCTCATCTAATATCACTTTTTCATCACCTTTGCATTTTGAAAGGCTTTCATCCAATTTATGTTCTATTGATACTGCTTCAGCAGCCTGGAGTTCATCCAATAGTGCAGGAGCAATCGTTAAAAAGTCACAACCGGCCAATTCCAATATTTCTTCACTATTTCTAAAACTGGCACCCATTACAACAGTTTTATAACCATGTTTTTTATAATAATTATAAATTTTTCCAACAGATAAAACACCAGGATCTTCAGATGGATGATAATCTTTTAAACCTTCATTTTTCTTATACCAGTCTAAAATACGCCCGACAAACGGTGATATCAGAGTAACTCCTGCATCTGCACTCAATACAGCCTGTGCAAAACTGAATAGAAGAGTGAGATTACAGTGAATTCCATTTTTTTCTAAAACTTTAGCAGCCTGAATACCTTCCCATGTCGCAGCTATTTTTATAAGAATTCTATCGGATTCAATTCCTAATTCACGGTACAATGAAATAATTTCATTTGCTTTTTTTATTGTTGCTTCAGTGTCAAAAGAGAGTCTTGCATCAACTTCAGTAGAAATTCTTCCTGGTATGATTTTTAATATTTCATTTCCAAAATTAACTGCCAACCTATCCAGTATTTTTCCTAGTTGTTTTTCATGTGAAGATTCATGTCTTTTGCCATATAAAATTGCATCTTTAATAAGATGTTTATATTCAGCCAACTGGGCAGATTTCAGTATTAATGAAGGATTAGTAGTAGCATCAGTAGGAGTAAATGCGGCTATAGAGTTAATATCACCCGTATCAGCAACGACAACAGTCATTTCTTTTAACAAATCTAATTTATTCATTTTATTCTCCTTCGGTTATTTTAAATAATTATTTAGAAATAAAATATCATCTCTTTGAGATTTTTTAATGAAATAAACCTGTTTTACTATAAAATTTATATTATATAAAATAGAAATAGGAGAAATTATGAGAAAAAAATTGATTACAGCTTCACTGTTAATGATTGCCTTTACACTTATCAATGCAAGCGATACGACATCTGTAGATCAAAATACTGTTTTGACAAGACAAGCTCATAACTTAAAGCCTCAAAAAGATAAATATGTTCAACCCATTCAGGCTGAAGAGTCAGGTCTTTCTAATCCACAAAACGTAGGAAATGATATATCAAATCAGGCTAACGAGCTTGTTTCCGCTGCTGCAGGGAACCAACCGATGGATGAAGAGATTGTAAGAAATGCAAATAAAGCTTTCCCGGAAAACAATAGAACACAAAACACACAATTAGTACAACCTATTCAGGCAAATGAATCATGTCTTTCTACTCCTAATAAAGCTGAAGACAGTGAATCCAGTCAGGCTAATGAGCTAATTTCTTCTGGCGCAGGAAATCAGCCGGTAGATAAAGAAATTCTAAAAAATGCAAATGAACTTTATCCGAAAACCACCCCATCTACTGAACAAATTAAACAGCAGCAAAATACTTATGTACAGCCTATTCAAGCCGAAGAATCAGGTCTTTCTACTCCCAAGCATGCAGAAGACAGCGCATCAGAACAGGCCAACGATTTTGTTTCAGCAGGTGCAGGAAATCAGCCGGTAGATAAAGAAATTCTAAAAAATGCAAATGAACTTTATCCTAAGACAGGTCAACCTACACAAAAATAAAAATAATAAATTGATACTAAATATTCAGTAGACTATGATTTTTGAATATTTAGTATTTGTCTTTCGAGCTATAATAACGTTTTAACCATTGGCATAAACCATCAAGCCCAGGAAAAAGCATTCTTTCATTTATATTAGCCTGATCTAAATGATCCCTAATTTGCCACTTTAGCTTTGAAGGGATAATAATCTTTGTATATAGATTTTTTTTATGATCATTTTTTTCTAGCCAGTTATCAAGTAGTGATGATGATGAAGACATCATAGAAAATAAAGCATACTGATTTACGATTCTTGAATCAAGAGAAGGCGGTTCAATAAAAATAACAAAGCTATCCCCAAGCTCTTTATCGAGCTGTTCCAGTTGCTTCAGAGAAACAGCTCCTTTATTAAGCGAATTAACGGTAAATTTAAATCCCTGATCATGTATTGCAAATTTTAATTTATCAGGAAGAAATTCTCTAGCTTTCTGATAATTCACACACCAAATAACACCATCTTGGTCTGATTTTCTAGTGTCAGCAGTAGCAAAATGCAAAGCAACATAAGGTGAATATGTCCAGTCCAGTAATCTTGTTGGAAGTCCATAATGCTGTGCTAATGCAAGCCATAACCATTCAGAATCTTCATTCTCGGTATTTATATCTGCGAGATCTGCATATTTCTTAAAATTCCTTAAAATAGAAGATTCAAGTTCAATATATGGCCCGCCTATTCTCATTAAACTTGTTTTCATTTTAGGATAATTTTCCGGCAGACCACGATAGGCATACGGAGAACGATATCGTCCAGGGGCAGTTAGCCCTATTTCATAATCAAATAGTGCATTCTGCAGTTCAGACCACGTTTTTATAATAATTTCATTCATAAAATACAAACTTCATTAAAATATTTAACTTTAAAAATAGAAAAATCTTTAAAGTTAATTATATATTTATAAAGAGTGAAAGCTATCATTACCAAACTTTGATTTGATAAAACTAACAATTTTGATCATGTCAGATTTATTTATTTTTTCTCTAAGGTCACTATCCAAAACTTTTAAATTACTTTCCCGTAATAGAGGATACCACTCTCCAGGAGACTCTAAGTCATTCTCTTTTCTGGGTATTAGATGTATATGAAAGTGATTAACGGTCTGCCCTGCTGCATTTCCATCCTGTATACTAAAATCAAATCCGGTAGAATTAAAAATTTTAATAAGTCTTTCTATAACAAAGCAGGTATAGAGCATAGCTTCCTGCTTTTCTTTTTGAGAAAGTTCAAGCAAGCTCGAAACGTGTTTTTTAGGGATAATAATTGAATGACCAGGTAGGATAGGAGCAATATTATACGCAGCTAAAAAATATTCTGTTTCATTAAATACATTTGATTTGAAATCCTGTTCACAGAAAGGGCAGCTTATTAATTTATCCATTAACGATTTACCATAAATATTCAGAAGTTTATATTACGCTAATTCATATTTTTTATTTTTAACATCATTTCTCAAAGAAATAAACTTTACATATACAATAACCATTATAACAGCCTGCAGTGTTAAAATCACTGCCAGTGGCAACAGAGTATTCTGAGGTATCAATGAAGATAAAGTTGTAAATAGCCCGGCACCTATATTCTGAATACCACCTAAAACAGCACCTGATATCCCAGCAACAGTTCCCAAATTTTGTATTGCACCTGTTGTAGCAGTAGGGAACAACCCTCCAAGAGCAAACATAACACCAATTATAGGCAGTATTAGTGCATAAACATTAACATATCCCAAAAGAGCAAAGAACAGCATACTCACTGATGATAAAGCAAAAATTATTATGCTGATAGAAATTATGGTTTCCAGTGGATGATACTTTATCACTTTTCCTGAAATATAAGATCCTAATACAAAAAATGGTATAGGTAAAATAAAAATAACACTTACAATCTCAGGTGAAAAACCTAATTTACTACTTAAAATTACCCCGGCAGATGCTTCGAACACAGCAATTCCGCTGAAACCAAGAGTTAAACAAGTAACATATGGTATAAATTTTTTATCTTTAATCAACATTATGTATCTGCTCTTTAATGACATTTTTTTAGTTTCAGGATTAGTTTCTTTCAGGAATTTATATTCTAAGAATAAGACTATACCTGCAAATATAAACAAAAACAGGAAAACACACCTCCAACCAAATAATACAGCTAAAACTCCGCCTATGACAGGTGCAAGTAAAGGCGCAATAACTACTGCAATTGTCATATAACTATTAGCTTTCTGCAGCTCAATTCCACAATAACAATCTCTCATAATTGTTCTGCACATAACTCCGCCTACACCTGCTCCGATTCCCTGTAAAATACACCCAATAAGAACTATCATATATACATTACCTACAAATGAGAAAAAAGAGCCGCACATAAAAATTATCAATCCAAAATAAATAATTGGCTTTCTGCCATATTTATCTGCTAAAGGTCCATAGAAAAACTGAGAGATTCCATAAGGTAATAAATAGGCTGCAAGTAATCCCTGTATATTGTGTGCAGAAACATGTAAAGAATCAGCTATCAGTCCCATAGCCGGAATAAATATTGTATTAGCAAGTTGCCCTGCAGCAACTAATATTGATATTAAAAATATCAAAGTAGCAAATCGCATAATAACTCTCATTTCATTTGTTGTTTCAGATTTTCTATATCTCTTAAAATAGACAATATGAATTTACAAACAATAGAGCATTAGTTTATTTAAAATAATTTAACATTACTGTAATTAAATTATACAAAATACGTTAAATCTTTAAACATATTAGTTTTCTTTATGATAATAAGAAGGCTTTGAAAGTTCCAATAATTCATTTTTCTCAGTGAAGCCTAAATTGCGCCATACAGCTGAATTAACACGCTGTCTCCAATAATTAAAAATTTCCAAAGGAGTATAATTTCTTGATGGGAAAATTCTATTAGTTAAGAATAAAACATAAATATCATATTTAAAACTAATCCAAAAGCTTGACCCTGTAAATCCTGTGTGGCCAATAGCATCTGGATCAATATAAATTCCAGCTGAAGGCTGATTTAATTTTTCATATAATTCTGATTTATCAAGAATAAAAGATTCTTCAGCCCTATGCTGTTTTGGTATTACAAATTTAGGATCATAAGCAGTTAACCACCCAAGGGCTCTACAACTTCCAGGCAAACTTTCATCCCGTTGGATAAATCGATTAACTGTTTCTGGAGAATACATCCTTAAACCGTTATGCATTCCTCTATTTAGAAGCATTTTTCCATAAAGTACTAAATCTTTAACTGTGGAAAACAGACCTGCATGACCTGCAACTCCTCCAAGACTTCTGGCATTTTCATCATCTACTATACCTTTGAAAGGCTTATTAAAGTGAATTGAGAATTCAGTAGGTACAATACAATCTATATATTTCTCAGAAGGATTATAAAAAGTATGCTCCATACCGAGGGGTTTATAAATATTTTCCTCAACGTATTTGTCCAGTGTCATTCCAGAGACATTCTCTATAATTTTTTCGAGAAGCAACATGTTCAGGTCTGAATATATACATTTAACACCTGGATAATATGCCAAAGGAGTATTAAAAATTGAATCCCAACGTTCTTCTATAGTGGAGTTACGCATCTGATATACATCATTATCGGGAGGAAAACCTGAAGAGTGATATAATAGATTTTCAATCGTAATTTCTTTTTTTAAGCCTGAGTTATACTCATTAGGCCCATTGAGTCGAGGTAAATAATCACTTATTCTGTCATCCAGCTTTATTTTTCTTTCATCATATAGCTTCATTACTGCAGGAGTAGTAGAGCACACTTTTGTTAAGGATGCTAAATCAAATATATCATCAATACGATCTTTTCTAATTTCTTTGTAAGTATGATACCCAAAAGCTTCAACAAAAAAGTCTTGATTACCATTTCCTACAGCCACTATACCTCCAGGAAAAGCATATTCATCTTTGGCCTGATTGAAAATCTTATACAAACTTTCAATTTCTCTATATTCAATATTCTGTTTCATTGCAGTAACTTTTAATTATTGATTTAATGCATCGCCGACTTTGGCATCTGCAAATAATTTTTCAAGCTCAATAGCTCTTGGCTCTCCTTCTTCAGGCGCCCAGGAAGCAAAATCTTTTTCAATAGGCCTTGAATAAGGTCCGCGTTTTATTTCAAAAACTACAGTTCCTCTTTCTAAACATGCAAACGTATGCCAGTCCCCTGCATCTAATTCGATACTTTTTATATCTCCTTCAGCATCCAACTCTATCCTGCTCAGCACTTTGCCTTTTTCATCAAATGTAAGAACAGCCAGTTTTCCCTTGAGGATAACTAAAAGTTCCCATTTTTCAGGAGTTAAATGTCTGTGGGGCCTGACATAACTGCCTGGATCAACACCCAAACATAACCTATGAATTTTATCATCTAAGTCCGGGTGAAGATTATAGTGAGTTCTTTTGCGAGGTGAATTTGCAGCTTTATCAGCTAGTTCATTCAATAAATTTGAATCAACAATCTTCATAATGCTCCTTAAAACTAATTATATTATTAAAAAGTATTAACTATATAATATTACAGTTATAATTAGAAAAGTATAATAAAATTATTAATTTCAATTCAATTTGCATACAATTAGGTAAACAATGGAAAATTAATTCCCTAACTGCTGGCAAATATGCAACTGTAAAAATAAAAAAAAATGCTGCATTCCAAAAATGGGAATGGGACATAGCTGTTGGGTAATATGCGATTGCATGTGCTACGACCATTGTAAAGTTCATGAATTATATAACAGAACTACAGGAAAAATGGAAAAAGAAGTTTCTGAACATTTTCCTAATGAAGAAGAAAAATATCAAAAAGCATTAAAAGATATACATTACGCATGATTTTTTAGACAACATTACATCTAGTAACGTATTCTCATATTCTAAAATACCTATCATATAAATCATGTAATTGGATTACTGATTATTTCTCTTGGAGTTAAAATTTTACTATTTTAGTTAATCGTAGATTTTCTCATTTAAAAATAGCTCTTTATAAATTTTTAAATGACCTATATGACATTATATTAATACATTAAAGTTATCTAATACATATGAGGAAACATATAATGAACAGTAGATACAAAAAATCTTTGAACAGCTTTGAACTTTATATATTTGACATGGACGGTGTAATCTTTAAAGGCACTCAAATCATTCCAAAAGTTAAATCAACAATTGAGCAACTATATAAAAATAATAAAAAAATAGTTTTTTTCACCAATAACTCAACATTAACGCCGGAAAATTATATTAAAAAATTAGGCTCAATGGGAATTCAAAGCTCTTATGAACAAATTATCACGAGCTCTCTTATCAGTGCAAAGTCAATTAGCGAAATCTACAATGAATCTGCTAGTGCTTACTTTGTTGGCGAAAACGGACTGTTTGATGCACTGAAATCCAGCGGAATTTTTATAGTAAATGAAAAATATTCTGATGATGAAATTATTAAAAATCCTGATATTAAAAGCACTTTTGTAATCGTGGGTTTGGATAGGGAACTGACATACCAGAAAATATCTACTGCCGGCATAATGATTTCAAGAGGTGCAGATTTTTATGCAACAAATGGAGATAGTTCTTTACCTAATAATTACGGTTTCATGCCTGGAGCGGGTGCAATTATTAGCAGTGTTGCAACAACAACAGGCAAACAACCAATAAAAGTTTTCGGAAAACCATCCCCAGTTGGCATAATACAAATTTTAGAACAATTCAAAGTATCAAAAGAAAATGCAATCATGATCGGAGACAGACCGGAAACAGACATCCTATGTGGCTTGCAGGCTGAAATAAGCACTGCACTGGTATTAACAGGAGTGATAAATAAAAATAATATCTCTTCTATTCCAGAAAATCATAAACCTGAATATATAATTGAAGATTTATCAAAATTATTATAAATACACATCATAATACATTTAAATCATACATAGATTGAAAAGCGTTTCATTATATATTGCGTCATATTTTACCAGTACAACCAACTTGACACAGAGCCAATATGTCCCTATTGTTCCCATCTCAACATCCCTTTAGCTCATTGCTAATACCAACATCATCAGGTGGTTATATTTTATTTTTTAGTTTTGGCATAGGATTTGCTGTTTTAGTAAGTACAATTTTAACCAAATATTGGAGGAAGTAAAAATGAATATGTTAGTAAAAAACAGATTACACAATTTACCAGGCTTTGAGTTTTCAAATAAAGATTTTAATTCTCTATTTAATGATTTCAACGGCATGCTCGGTAATAAATTTCATCTTTCAAATTCAAACGATTTTAATCCTAAATTTGAAGTTGCTGAAAATAAAAAATATTACGAAGTTCATGCTGAACTACCTGGCATAGAACTTAATGACGTTAATATTTCTCTAGAAAATAACATCCTTACGATTAAAGGAGAAAAAAAATCAGTAAAAGAAGAAAAAGATAAAAACTACCATATTTGTGAACGCAAATACGGCAGCTTTGAAAGAAAGTTTGAACTCCCTGAAAATGCTGATGAAGAAAATATAAAAGCAGAACTTAAAGATGGAATTCTAAGCCTTACAATAGCCAAAAATGAAAAAGTTGAACCAAAGGCTAAACAAATTACAATCAATCAAGGATAATGAATAAATAAACTAAAAGATCTCGTAATGAGGTCTTTTAGTTGAATTATAAAAAATGATCAATTATATATTTGATCATAGTGTTTATTTATTATTTTATCGTAAGTTCCATCTTTTTTCATAGAGTCTAAAGTGTCTTGAAACTGTTTTACAAGAGAGTCAGATATTTTTGAATTGAATCCTATATATAATTGACGTTTTCTTAAAGTGTAGACTTTATGCAGTATACTTTTGGGTTTATCCAACTTTTTCATAAGAGAATAAGCAACAGATTCTGATACAGCCAGCAACTCTGCTTTATTATCAAGTAAATCCTGTAATGATTGCAATGTAGTAGTTGTTTCTAAAAGATTATTTATCCCATTGTTTTTTAAATACGAAGCAATTGATCCCTGTTTCTGTACAGCTATTTTGTATTTATTACAATCATTCAATCTACCTATCTCAACGTTTCTTGTTTTTTCATTATTACTATCTGCAAACAGGTACCAATAATTAGTGGCTACAGGTCCTGCCCACTTAAATTTATTTTCACGCTCTTTTGTTTTTGTCAAAGAATAAATAATACTGTTAGGTATATATTGGACAAAATCATAAGAAAGATCCCAGTCCAGTAGCAATATTCTATAATTTTCAATTTTTAATCGTTTAAAAATAGTTTTAATTATCTCTGTCGAACTTCCTTTTATTTCGCCATTTTCTCTGAAGCTATATGGAGGATAATCTTCAGTAAAAACTACATATTCTACTTTCCGTGGGTTTTTATCGATATCAATAGATTGGTCAGCTGAGTGCAGAGGCACGACTGTAAATAGTGCTACAATGATAGCTAAAGCAATATTTCTTATTAACATTTGATTCCCTTGTTAATTATTATATGTAATTCTGTAATTACATTATTCACAATAACTTTAAGATATCAATATTTTATTATCACTTTAGCCTAACATTGTATCTGGTAGTCAGTTTTCAATCGACAGTAATCAATAATAAAGCTTTTAAAATTAAGAAATAAACAGTGATAACTGTCAATTATTTTTTCTATATATTAAATTAAACAGCCTCATATCCTGCATCAATAACTATTTTCTTAATCTGATCAAGATTAATTTTATCTGAATCAAATTTCACTGAGGCTGTTTTTGAATCAAGATCTACTTTAGAATCAACAATTCCGTCAGAACCGTTTAATGCTTTTTCAATTGAACTGACACAATGTCCGCATGACATTCCATTAATTGTAAATACCGCTGCCTTATCTGACATTTTACTATTCTCCTTATCATTTTTTACTTTGTTGAACAAATATTGTTTAGTTTTATATCTCTTTAAGCTAAGAGAATTCGTAACAACTGAAACTGAGCTAAAAGCCATAGCAGCTCCGGCTATCATAGGATTTAAAAAACCTACAGCAGCTATTGGAACTCCAATTACATTGTATATAAATGCCCAGAACAAATTTTGTTTAATTTTTGCTAATGTTTTAGAAGAGAGTTTAATAGCCTCAGGAATCAAGGTTATATCACCTCTTGCCAAAACAATATCTCCGGTTTCAATAGCTATATCTGTACCATCCCCCATAGCTATTCCAAGGTCAGATGTTGCCAAAGCCGGCGCGTCATTGATGCCGTCTCCGACCATTGCAACCTTAAGCCCAGTTTTCTGGAGTTCTTTTACTCTAGAGATTTTATCTTCAGGTAAAGTTTCAGCGATATAATGTTTAATACCAACTCTTTCAGCAACAGCTTTTGCTGTAGCCTCATTATCTCCAGTAACCATATAAACATCATACTTCATATCCAGCAATTCTTTAACAACCGGCGCAGAAGCATCCTTGATCTGATCCTGAATAGTTAAACAACCAATATATTTCCCATCTAATGCTGCATAAATTATTGTTACAGGATCATTTTTTGTTAATCTTTTGATTTTTTCTAAATCAAAGTCAATTGACTCTAATTTTAAAAATTTTTCGGTCCCTACTAACAGTTTACCATTTTCGGTTTCAGCAGTTAGTCCTCTTCCTGATATATTTTTAAACTCTTTTGGATCAGGTATAGTTTTTTTTACCTGTTCTTTCACAGAGTTCATTATTGCTTCAGCTAACGGGTGCTCAGACTGTTTTTCTCCAATAGCTAATGTATACAGAAATTCCTCTTCTGTCATACCACCTTCAGGGTATATGTTTACTACAGACGGTTTTCCTTCTGTAAGAGTACCTGTTTTATCAAACAGCACAACATCAATCTTATGTACTTTTTCAAGGACTTCTCCTCCTTTAATAAAAACACCAATTTCTGCACCTTTTCCTGTTCCTACCATAATAGCCGTAGGAGTAGCAAGGCCTAATGCGCATGGACATGCAACAACAAGAACAGATACAGCACTTATTAAACCATCTGTAAAATCGCCACCCGCAAGTGTCCAGATACAAAGTGTAACTAAAGCTATCCATATGATAGTAGGTACAAAATATAGAGACACTTTGTCTGCAAACTTCTGAATTGGAGCTTTAGTCCCCTGAGCGTTTTCAACCATTTTTATAATTTTAGACAGAGTAGTTTCTGATCCAATTTTTTCAGCTTTAAATCGGAATGCTCCGACTTTGTTAATAGTAGCACCGTAAACTTTATCTCCCTTTTTCTTCTCTACAGGAAGACTTTCTCCTGTAAGCATCGCTTCATCGATTGTAGATGAACCATTAACAATTGTACCATCAACCGGTATTTTCTCTCCAGGTTTTACAATTATAACATCACCTATTTTTATCTCCTCGACAGGAACAGATTTTTCTACAGGACCATCTTCTCCTTCTATATATAAACAGGCATTATCAGGCTGTAATTCCATAAGCTTTTTTATAGCTTCTGAAGTTTTTCCTTTAGCATTTGTTTCCAGAAATTTTCCTAACAGTATCAATGTTATCAATACTGCTGAAGATTCAAAATAGAGATGCTGCGGTCCTGTTGTTCTTATGAATGCATTATAAATGCTAAAAAAATAAGCGGCAGAAGTACCGAGAACTACCAAAACATCCATATTGGGAGCAAATGCCTTAATAGCCTTATATGCATGTTTATAAAAACGGGCACCTAATACAAACTGTACAATAGTAGCTAATACAAATTGAAAAACTGCATTCCCTAAAAATGTTTTCAACCCTCCCATTTCTAAAAACATGTTTAACAGAAGAGGTACACTTAATATAATTGCAAAAATTAAAGTGTATTTTAAAAATTTAATTTCTCTCTTTTCTGCATTTTCAAGTTCTTTGTCATCTGAACCTTCTGTTTTTAAAAATGCTTTATAGCCTAAGCCAACTATTGATTGGATTAAATCCTCTATTGAAACTTTTTCCAGCGAGAAGGATACGCTTGCTTTACTTGCAGCAAAATTAACATTTGCTTCAACTGATTCAAAACTGTTTAATTTTTTTTCTATCTTAGCAGCACATGATGCACAGCTCATGCCTGATATATTTAATATAATATTCTCCATAACAAAACCTTTGTAAATTTTCCATATAATTCATTCTATACTTATTGTATCAGCAAAGTAAATTTTAGATACATTTATACATGGGATAATATAATATTCATACAATGAAGCAGGATAGATTTTACTCTTCCCTAAAATTTATATAGATACTATTTATTTTCATTTTTTAATAAAATTTTCTTCAAATCTCTAATTTCTTTCTAAAATTCTTTTAAGTTTATATTTGACTCATATTTACAATTTTTTTGTCCTCACCGTTTTACAGTTCATAATATTCCTCAATTATTTACCTTTTATTTTTTTTAAAATAGGACATTTTATTTTGGGACCTTTCCCACTGCATTTTTCTATCAAATCTTTCAGATTATCTCTCATGCCTTTCAACATTTTGATTTTATATTCTATCTGATCAACTTTTTTTTCAGCCTGTTTTTTAATATCTCCTGCGGTAGTCCAGGCCTTCGAACTAAGATCTAGCAGTTCTTTTATTTCACTAAGAGTAAATCCTAAATCTTTAGCGTTTTTTATAAATTTTAACTGCTCAATTGTCTCTTCAGGGTAATCGCGGTATCCTGATTCTCTGCGAGGCGGATCTTTAATCAACTTTTTCCTCTCATAAAACCGAATTGTCTCTATTCCTAGCCCAGTTTCTTTAGCAAGTTTTCCAATTCTAAAAGTTTTCATAATAATTCTTCCTTAATTTATATATATTATAAACCCTATACCATACTAAAGAGTCAAGCTATATTTAAAATTATTTTTCTCTTTTATATAATAACTGAATAATTAATTAACAATTGTTGAATATTTATGATAAGATATAAATTATATATTTTATGACTTGAAAACATATGCTGTATAAATATACTAAAAGTTTATTTTATTTTTTATTATTTAATTCACGCACAACTCACTAAGGATATTTTATTATGAAACGAGAAATATCATCACTTGGTCTTCTATTCACATCTGTTAGCGCCATAATGGGGTCCGGATGGTTATTCAGTGCTTTTTATGCATCAGAAGCAGCTGGACCCGCATCTCTAATTTCCTGGATAATTGGAGGTATTTTAATCTGTATTATAGCATTCGTCTTTGGTGAAATTTGTGCGATGATTCTAATATCCTGATCCAGTGTAAGAATACCTAATTTTACTCACGGCAAAGCTGTCAGTATATTTTATGCACTAATAATATGGCTCTCATATATAGGTTTAATGGTAGTAGAATTACAGGCAGTTATACAATATCTCAGTTACTATTTCCCTGAAGTAGTACATTCAAGCGGCAAGCTCACTATTTACGGTTATATCGTAGCCTTAATTCTGATGTTTCTGATAAGTGTTGTCAACACATATTCAGTTAAATTCATGATTAAATGTAATACATTTTTAACTTTCTTTAAATTGGCAATCCCTTTACTGATAGCCATAGTCCTTTTAATCTGTTTTTTCACTCCTTCAGATTTGATTCACCCTGCGAGCCAATCATTTGCACCTTATGGAATGCACGGAATATTCCTGGCAATATCAACAGGCGGAGTAATTTTTTCTTTTAACGCCTTTAAACAGGCAGCTGAATTAGCAGGCGAAGTAAAAAATCCTAAATTTGCAGTTCCTTTTGCAATTGTAGGTTCAATAATCATATGCATGGGAATATTCATTTTACTTCAAGCAGGATTTCTCTCATCTCTTGATGCGGTTAATTTAAAATCAGGATGGCATCACATTAGCCTAGCGAATGTAAATAGTCCGTATTCCAGCATAATGCAGCAGCATAAAATATTATGGCTCATCCCTATTCTTTTTGCCGCAGCAGTAATTGGTCCACTTGGTGCTGCATTAATGTACTGCACAGGCGGCTCAAGATCACTGTTCGGTCTAGCAGTTAACGGCTGTGCTCCAAAAGCACTTGCTAAAACCAATAAAAGAACTATTCCTACACTTTCAATTTGGATAAATTTAATAATCGGCATGATAATATTTCTGTTTTTTAAAGGATGGAATACAATGGCAGATATGCTGACATGCCTGTTTGCAATATCTTATGCTATTGCTCCAATATGCATGGTAGCCCTTAGGTTTCAGGTGCCTAAAAGAGAACGTCCTTTAAAACTTCCTTTCGGTATTATATGGGCGTATATAGCATTTTACATCTGCACACTGTTCATCTACTAGACAAGCTGGAGTACCATATATAAACTCATCTGGTTCCTGCTGGCATGTGCTATCATTGTCTGTTTTTATCAAGTCTTAATAAAAATAAAAAAATCCTCTGATACTCTCGACTGGAAAGCCAGTATATGGCTATGGCCTTATTTTATCGGTATTGTAATCTTCTCTTATATTGGCAATTACGGTGGAGGCCATGCTTTGCTGAACGATAAAATAATAATGGTTCTGATGGCTATTTTCTGTGCAATAATTGTTCTTCTAGCTGGCAGTTTTAAACTACCCCCACATAAAACAAAATCTTATTTATCCAGATTAGAATAAAAATTTTCTCAATAAATATGAATTCGTAAGCCTTGCTTGTATTATGAAAAATGGGTAAGGCTTTTTAACTTTCTAGTAAACATTAAATCTCTGCAACTTATAATTAAATGTTTTTTTTAGCTCAATAAATGATATAAATATAAAAAGAGTTAATTTTAACTTCGATCTCTTAATATAGTAAATTGCTAGGAAATATACTTATGAAAAGAGAAATATCATCATTGGGCCTGCTTTTTACATCCGTAAGTTCTATTTTGGGTTCAGGCTGGCTATTCAGCACATTTTATGCATCTAAAGTTGCCGGTCCTGCTTCATTAATTGCCTGGATACTTGGAGGAATATTAATATGTATTGTCGCTTTTGTATTTGGTGAAGTCTGTGCACTTATCCCTATATCAGGTTCGAGTGTCAGAATACCGAATTTTACTCACGGCAAGGTTGTAAGCATCTTTTTTGCTCTGATAATATGGCTTTCGTATGTCGGACTTATGGTGATAGAATTACAGGCTGTCATACAATATCTCAGTTATTATTTCCCCTCTGTAGCCAAATTAAGCGGTGATCTAACACTTAGTGTGTACATACTGGCAATTGTACTAATGTTTTTGATAAGCGTAATCAATACCTATTCTGTAAAATTCATGATAAAATGTAATACATTTCTGACTTTTATAAAGCTTATTATTCCACTTGGGATTGCCATCGTGCTCCTATATTATTTCTTTTCTCCTCATAATTTAATCCATCCCGGCAATAGCCCCTTTGCTCCTGACGGCATTCATGGTATTTTTTTAGCAATAGCAACAGGCGGAATAATATTTTCATTCAATGCATTTAAGCAGGCTGCTGAACTTGCAGGAGAAGTTAAAAATCCACAGTTTTCAGTACCTTTTGCAATTGTAGGATCAATTGTTCTATGTGTAGGTATTTTCATTCTTTTACAGGCAGGTTTTCTTTCAACGCTTGGTATCCAGAATATCAAAGATGGCTGGCAGCACCTTCACCTGTCTGACAACAACAGCCCTTTTGCAAGTGTAATGCAGCAACACAAAATTCTCTGGTTAATCCCCATACTTTATATTGCTGCAATCATATCACCTCTCGGGGCAGCATTAATGTACTGCACTGGCGGAGCAAGATCTCTTTTTGGATTAGCAGTAAATGGCTGTGCTCCAAAAGCACTGACCAAAACAAACAATAAAAGTATTCCGACACTATCAATATGGATTAACTTAATTATAGGAATGATCATCTTTTTATTCTTCAAAGGCTGGGATACTATGGCTGCTCTGCTTACGTGTCTATTTGCGATATCATACTCTATAGCTCCCATTTGTATGATTGCCTTAAGGTTCCAACTGCCAGAAAAAAAGAGACCATTGAAACTTCCATTCGGATTATTATGGGCATACATAGCTTTTTTTGTCTGTACTCTATTTATCTATTGGACTGGATGGCATACTATACATAAATTAATATGGTTTCTATTGACCTGCCTGATAATAATTATAATTTATCACATCATTGTTAAACTCAGAAAAGAAGAAACGACTCTTGATTGGAAATCAAGTCTATGGTTATGGCCGTATTTTATTGGAATTATTATTTTTTCATTTATAGGAAATTATGGAGGCGGACGCAAACTCCTAGGAGAAATTCCGATAATGATTTTAATTGCTGTATTCTGCCTAATTATTGTTATACTTGCAGGCAATTTTAAACTTAGCTCTGAGAGAACTAAAAAATTTCTTGAGGAAATAGAATAAATATAGTTTGTATCTCTTCGCTATATTTACATCAGAAAAGTTAAGAATAAAGCAATCTTTTACTTTATAAATATAAATTATTAAATA
>PVBE011083635.1_pt1 | contig 62006 bp, 53 predicted proteins | sample 1631181 | NCBI WGS metagenome assembly PVBE01 (sample SAMN08397723, study PRJNA350692) | Marine metagenome, whole genome shotgun sequencing project. | isolation source: water | place: Pacific Ocean | collected 2012-04
CCCGGTAGTCGGCCGCGCCTCCCATCGCCAGCACTTTGGTGATCGCCGCCGTCAGCGTCGTCTTACCGTGATCGACGTGTCCGATTGTCCCAACGTTTACGTGCGGCTTCGTCCGCTCGAATTTCTCCTTCGCCATCTCTGCCCTCTGTGCTCCTGATTTGCGTTGTTGCCGTTTACGCGGTGACCGCTTGCTTCGTTAGCGAGTCGGCCACGCTCTTGGGTACTTCCTGGTAATGGTCGAACTCGATGCTGTAACTAGCACGGCCCTGCGAGAGCGATCGTAGATCCGTGGAGTAGCCGAAAACCTCCGCCAGCGGAACAAGGGCGTTCACGACCTGGACTGTGCCCTCCGGTTCAGCCCCCATAACGATGCCGCGACGGGAGTTCACGTCGCCGACGATGGCCCCGAAATACTCGTCAGGCACGCGGATCTCGACCTTCATGATCGGCTCGAGGATTACGGGGCCAGCGCGACGGCTGGCTTCCCTCACGCCTATGGACCCCGCGTTGCGAAAAGCCATCTCGGATGAATCGACTGAGTGCATCGATCCATCAAGCAAGGTGACCTTCACATCGAGTACCGGATAGCCCGCGACCAGCCCGCTCTCGAGAGCCTCTCGAGCTCCCTGCTGCACCGCCGGAATGTACTCTTTGGCGACGGACCCGCCGGCAATCTTGTTCTCGAACTGGAAACCGCTGCCACGCGGTCGAGGTTCGAGCTCGACTTCCACTACCCCGTACTGGCCACGCCCACCGGATTGACGAACAAAACGGCCCTCGGCCCTGGCCACACGGGTGATGGCCTCGCGGTAGGCGACCTGAGGGCGGCCCACATTGGCGAAAACGTTGTGCTCTCGGAGCATGCGATCGACGATCACCTCGAGGTGCAGCTCGCCCATGCCGGAGATGAGCGTCTGCGCGCTCTCCTCGTCGAACGTCCAGCGGAACGTGGGGTCCTCTTCAGCCATCTTCCCGAGTGAAATCGCCATCCGCTCCTGGTCCTCTTTACTCTTGGGCTCGAGAGCCACACTGATGACAGGCTCGGGGAAAGCGATGTTTTCCAGGATCACCGAAGAATCGACCGAACACAGTGTGTCGCCCGTAAAGGTGTTCTTGAGTCCAACCGCCGCAGCGATTCCGCCGGAGTAGACGGCCTCCACATCCTCGCGCTGGTTGGCATGCATCAGGAGAACGCGGCCGATCCGCTCGCGGCTCCCCTTGGTTGAGTTGAGGATCGTAGTTCCTGCCTTGAACTCGCCGCTGTAAACGCGGAAGTAGGCGAGCCTCCCCACGTATGGATCCGTGACGATCTTAAACGCCAGCGCGGAAAGTGGGCCATCATCGACTGGCGGCCTCTCGACCTCATCCCCGGTCTTGACGTCTGAGCCTTTGATCGGCGGGATATCGATCGGGCTCGGGAGGTAGTCGACCACACCATCGAGCATCAGCTGAACGCCCTTGTTCTTGAGAGCCGACCCGCAGAGAACTGGTGTTGCCGCCCCAGAGAGGGTCGCGCGCCGTAGCGCCGCCTTCAGTTCGTGGGTCCCTATCGCGTGGCCCTCCAGGTAGCTGATGGCTATCTGGTTGTCGACGTTACTGATTCCCTCGATGAGCTTTTCCCGCCATTCATCGGCATCGGCCTGAGCCTCTGCTGGAATCTCTCGTCGTTCAGGCTCGTCGCCCTTCTCGCCGCCGAAGCGCCACCAGCACATTTCGACCAGATCAAGGCATCCGTCGTAGTCGGCTTCGACGCCCATCGGGAACTGGATGGCAACGGGGTTGGCGCCGAGGCGGTCAACCATCATCGACATAGTGCGCTCGTAGTTAGCGCCTACCCGGTCCATTTTGTTGACGAAGCAGATCCGGGGAACCTGATAGCGGTTGGCCTGGCGCCAGACCGTCTCGGACTGGGGCTCAACCCCGGCCACCGCATCAAAGACCACCACGCCTCCATCCAGGACGCGGAGGCTGCGTTCAACCTCGGCCGTAAAGTCCACGTGTCCGGGGGTATCAATGATGTTTACGCGGTGGTCCTGCCATTCGCAGGTCGTCGCTGCTGAGGTGATGGTAATGCCGCGCTCCCGCTCCTGATCCATCCAGTCCATGGTCGCGCTACCCTCGTGCACTTCACCGATCTTGTAGGTGCGGCCCGCGTAAAAGAGGACGCGTTCGGTCACGGTCGTCTTACCCGCATCGATGTGGGCAATGATCCCGATGTTCCGAACCCGTTCGATCTCCACCTGGCGTGGCATCGTTAAGCTTGCATCCTCTCGTTCTTAGCTCGTTACCAGCGGTAGTGTGCGAACGCCCTGTTCGCCTCTGCCATTCTGTGCGTATCTTCTCGTCTCTTGATCGCGGCCCCAGCTCCGTTTGCCGCATCCAGCAGTTCGGCTGCCAATTTTTCCGACATCGAGCGTCCGCTCCGGGTCACAGCTGCGGCAAGAAGCCACCGCATCGCCAGGGCGATGCGGCGGTCAGGTCGGATCTCTACGGGAACCTGGTAAGTGGCGCCGCCGACACGCCGGGGTTTCACTTCGAGCACGGGGGTGGCGTTGCGCACCGCCTGGGAAAAGACATCCACTGGATCGCGCCCGGCCTGCTCTTGGACGCGCTCCAGTGCCTGGTAGACGACCCGCTCAGCGACGCTCTTCTTCCCGCGCTTCATCAGCTTGTTGATGAACATCTGAAGCTGAACGTTTCCGAATCTAGCGTCCGGGGGAATTACCAGTCGCTCAGGCCTGTTTCGTCGTGGCATTTGTAGATCTCCGCACTACCTACCCGGCCAAGCCGGATTCACTCGTTCTTTCGTGTCCCGTACTTGCTGCGGCTTTGTCGCCGGTCAGTTACACCGGTAGCGTCGAGCGCCCCCCGGACGATGTGGTACCGAACGCCGGGAAGGTCCTTGACCCTCCCACCGCGGATGAGCACCGCTGAGTGCTCTTGGAGACCGTGGCCCTCGCCGGGAATGTAGGCCGTTACTTCGATGCCGTTGGTAAGTCGTACGCGGGCAACCTTTCGGAGCGCCGAGTTCGGCTTCTTTGGGGTCTGGGTACGCACCTGGGTACAAACTCCCCGCTTCTGCGGGGAGCCACGACCCTGCACCTTCGTGGTCTTACCAGTGAATGAATTGAAATTAAAAAGCAGCGCAGGAGCCTTGGACCCCTGTCCCTTCTTTCGCCGGCCGCGGCGCACAAGCTGATTGATGGTCGGCATAGCTGCTCCCGCCAGTTCCCACCATCCCCCTCTCGAAAGTGGGGAATTGGTATTTCGGCACATCGAATCGCGGGCACAAAAACAGGTCTCAAAGCCCGTCCGTGAACAGCACCCCATGGATGGGGCCGTCTTCAAGCCTTCAGCTTTGCGACCTGCCGAACGCGATGACACCCGGCGAGTCAAAGAAGCGCCGGACGCCAATGGTAGCAGAGGGTATCGGACTGTCAATTTCGACGATCCTCGAATCGCCTCCGATTTCGAGTGATCGTGCCAGTCTCGTTTGGGTGAAAATCGTTGTCGATCTCAGCGCCCGATCAAGATTGCCACCCCTCGCTCAACATGCCACCATTACGGCCAACCCGAACGGGGAGAGGGAGGCGCAATGTCGAGTGACGACGAGCTGACTCCGGAGGGCGCCGTCGACGCTTCGGTCGCCTGTCCCTATTTGGGCCTCTTTGAAGACGCAGACTCTCATGCGACGTTCGCAACGGAAGCCCACCGTTGTTACCGCCTGCCGAACCCGACGAGAATCGCAGCAGGCCACCAGGACACCTACTGTCTCAACGAAAACCATGTCAGCTGCCCGGTATATATAGGTGAGGTCGCTGGCGAACCGCAGGCCGCTGCTGCCGCCCAGTCCGGCACTGCGGCGGCAGCCAGTGGGGACCGAGCGGCCGCCTCTGCTGGAAGTTCTGGTTCGGGTGGGGGCCAGCTCGGGCCGCGACCGAGACCGGGTGGAATCCCGATCCCGCTTCTCACCCTCGGCGTGCTGGTGCTGGCGGCGATCGTTCTCGGCCTCGCAATCTGGATTCAGAACCTCGGCGGAGATGACGGTGACAGCCTCAGTCCGACCGACACCGTTCGGACACAGACGGCGCTCAGAACACAGCAGGCGGAAACCGCCCAGCCCTCAGACACGCAGACGGTCGAGCCCACGCAGAACACCACGCCGGCTGCCACTTCGACGACCGCGGCGCCAACTGCCACCGAGCCGAGCAGCGAAGAGACATACACGGTTGTTACAGGAGACACCTGCATCGGGATCGCGAACACGCATGGGATAGAAGTCGAGGAACTCTACGCCCTCAACGAACTTAACTCCGACCTGTGCCGTGGCCTCGAGATCGGGCGCATCCTCGTCATCAGGTAGGCGATCAGCGCACGCCCGTCTTGGTCTCCTTGTGGTGCGCTTTAACCCAGTGGCGCCGTGCTTTCCAGTGAGCAGAATGGGAGTGCCAGCCGTTAGTACGTTCTTGGACCCATTTCCAGTCCGCCCAGCAAAGGAGCGCAAGGTCCAAGTCACGCCTGGCAAGCTCCCGGATTAACCACATTTCGGGGTGGCGGTTTCGCTTGCCTGGCTCAACCTTGTCGGCGAGTAGAAGCACCTTCGAGAGCATTGGCATCGTCCTCGCACCGAGGGTGTGCTGAGCTACCGCGTCCAGTACTTCGCCATCCTTCACTCCGAAGCGATCGCACAGGGCTGCCGCAGCTGTCGGGGCATGGAGAACTATCGGGGTTTCCCGGTCAGCACGACGCACTTTGACTCCCGCGCCTTCCGCCAAGGCAATCTGTTCCGATTCTGGTACGGCACGAAAAAGATCATGACCCCAGACGGCGAGTTCCACCCTCAGCGGGTCGAGGTCCCAGTACCGACCCAGCTCAAGTGCCTCCGTTGCGACCCGCTCGACGTGAGTCTGCAAGCCCACGGGCAGACCCAGGAGTTCACCGCGGACAGCGGCGATTTGATCCTCAAGGCTCAACTATCAGCCCTCGGGACCAAGACTGCGACCCCCGAGAACATGCATATGCAAGTGAGAAATAGTCATACCGGCATCGTCGCCCACGTTCATTGCGAGTCGGTAGCCGGAACCAGAGACCTTTTCGAGCCGGGCCACCTCTTGGGCCAGCGCAAACATCTCTGTGAGCGTACTCGCGTGCTCGTCGTCGACCTCTCCGGCAGTCGGGATATGGACCTTGGGAATGATCAGGACGTGAACGGGCGAACGAGGGTTGATATCCCGAATAGCGATCGCGTGTTTGTTCTCTGCAACCCTCGGCACCTCGACTTCGCCGCTGGCCATGCTGCAGAAGAGGCAGTCTCCGCTCGACATGCCGCCATTCTACGCGGGGTTTGAAGATGAGCCGACGCTCGCGGGAGTGCCCTCCCTCTCGGCGCTCCTCCGCCGCGCGCGGCTCTCGCTGATCAGCTCCTCCACCTTCCCGCGACAACCGGCAACGCCATCGCCCGAGCCCGTCTCAAACGATTGCAGGCCGCAGACGTTGCAGCCGCCATGGTGACAGTCGCCGACCGTCTTCCCGGTGCTCGTGGCCAACCACTGCCCTCGGAGATAGCTCTTTTCGACACCGCTATCAATGTGATCCCAAGGCAGCACTTCCCGAGTGTCATAGAGTCGTTGGGAGAACTGTGTCCAGTCCACCCCGCAGTCGTGGAACGCCCTCTCCCATCGATCGAACTGGAAAAACTCGCCCCAGGCATCGAAACGGGCCCCGGCTCGCCAAGCTGCCTCGACAACGTCGGCGGTCCTTCTATCGCCCCGACTCATAGTAGCCTCGAGGAAGCTATCCTCCGGCGAATTCCAGCTGAACTCAACGCCGGCTGTCCGGCAGCCGTCGCGGAGAAGCGCATGCTTGGCCCTCAATTCGTCGGCCGAGTCCTGGCACGCCCACTGGAACGGGGTATGCGGTTTCGGCACAAGGTTGCTCGTGCTCACTCTTACACGGGCGCGCGGACCCAAATAGCCCCGGCCGATCTCGCGAACACTGCGGGCAAGGTCAACAATTCCCTGGACGTCTTCAAGTGTTTCCGTCGGAAGACCGACCATGAAATACATCTTGATGCTGGTCCAGCCGCGGGAAAATGCAGCATCCGCCGCACCGATTACCTGGTCATCATCGATTAGCTTGTTAACGGCGTGCCGGAGACGTTCAGTTCCAGCCTCTGGAGCTAGGGTGAGCGTGTGCTTCTTGCCCCGGGACACCGCGTCCGCAACATCGACAGAGAAGCTGTCCACGCGAGTGCTCGGGAGGCTGATCTTCAGACCGGGAAATCGCGTGGTGAGTGCCTCTACCATCGGCACTATCTGGCTGTGATCCGTCGCGCTCAACGAAAGCAGCGACAGCTCGTCGTAGCCCGTGTTGGGGAGAAGCTCTTCGGCAGCCGACACGACCTCTGCGACCGACCGTTCGCGAGTCGGGCGATAGATCATTCCGGCCTGACAGAAGCGACAACCCTGGGTACAGCCTCTCTGAATCTCGATGGCGCCGCGGTCGTGCACCGTCTGCAGAAACGGGACCACCGGCCGGACCAGTGCTGGCGGAAGCGGCTCCACGATTCTCCTGTGGACGACCTTGGGCACTCCCGGCTCGCGGGGCAGTGTCGCCTCAAGTGTGCCGTCGGCACCGTAGCGTGCCTCATACAGTGCAGGCACGTAAACGCCGGCGATCTGCGCGAGGTCACCCAGACGCTCTTGATGGGAAACGGGCGCACGTTTCCAGCGCCGCAGCAACTCGACTATCTCGAGGATTACCTCCTCGCCTTCGCCTAGGACGAACGCATCAATGAACGGAGACATCGGTTCAGGGTTGAAGGCCACGCTGCCACCCGCGATCACAACCGGCTCCTCGGACGACCGCTCGGACGAACGAATCGGAATCCCGGCCAGGTCGAGCATGTTGAGAATGTTCGTGAAGGTGAGCTCGTACTGGAGGCTGAAGCCGAGGACATCAAATTCACCGATCGGAAGCCGTGACTCAAGGCTCCAGAGGGGCACATCTTCGCGCCGCATCTCCGCTTCCATGTCTGGCCATGGAGCGAACACCCTCTCTGCTGACACATCTTGGAGTCCGTTGAGGATATCGTAGAGGATTCCCAACCCCATGTTCGACATGCCAACGTCGTAGCAATCTGGATACGCAAGCGCCACGCGGATTCCGTCCGGCCCCAATCGCTTCGCGACGCTATTCCATTCTCCACCCGTGTACCGCGCGGGTTTAATCACCCGGGTAAGCAGATCGTCGATCGTGGCAGCCATAGTGACCCGCTTTCCTTGCCCCGGTGATAGAAGTATTGGAGCGATGCCCACAAACATGATAGCCAAGGATTCTCTTCAGATGGCAACGGTTGCAGTCCACTCAAGGGGCGTTGAACATCGGAAACGTGACAGCCTTAAATAGCGCAATCGATTGGCAGCCGGTAGTAGTGGCGGCCGGCGCGTCCGCAAGATTTGGCAGGGAGAGCAAGCTGCTGGCAAGCCTCTGCGGAAAACCAGTGCTCCAGTGGAGTTTCGAACTGATGCTTTCGTTGCAGTCCCGGCATCCGCTCGTGGTAGCGGTTTCGGACGAGACCCGCGAGCCGGCCCGGGCGATCGCCGCCGAGCTCGGAGAGTCTGAGCGGGTGCTTCTCGTCGATGGCGGCAGGAGGCGCCGCGACAGCGTTGAAGCCGCGGTGACCGTGTGCTCGGGAGAGTATGTGGCCATCCATGACGCGGCGAGACCGTTGGCCACAGCCGCGCTGGTACGCCGGGTTCTCGCTGCCGCCGGCACCGGTATCGGCACGGTGCCGGCGGAACCGGTGAACGACACGCTTGCAACAATCGATGCCGCTTCTCAGATCACGGCCCACCCGGATCGCGAGAGACTCCGGAGTGTTCAGACGCCGCAATGCGTGCGCCGCTCCGCCTGGCTCCGGGCCTCGGCTACAGATGCCGGAGACACGACCGACGACAGCTCGATGATTGCCAGGCTCGGCCTGCGGTGCACCGTTGTTGAAGGGGAACCGGAAAATATCAAGATCACCCATCCCAACGACCTGGCCATGGCTCACTGGATAGTTCGCGCGCGAGGTGAGGCATGTTCCGAATAGGTATCGGCGAGGATATTCATCGCGTCGACGAAGAGCGGGCCCTAGTGATTGGCGGCGTAATTATCGAGGAGGGTCCTGGTCTCGCCGGCCACAGCGATGCCGACGTGCTGCTCCACGCAATCACCGATGCCGTGCTCGGAGCAGCTGCCCTCGGCGATATCGGCAGCCATTTCCCTCCATCCGATCCTGCCCACGCTGAGGCCAACAGCGCCGATCTTCTGCGCCGTGCAGCAGGAATGGCGCTGGAACGAGGCTGGCGAGTCAGCAACATCGACTCCACAGTCCATACGGAGTTGCCGAGGCTTCGACCTTACGTGACCACGATTGAAGACCGGATCGCAGCTATCGCCGGGACTGAGCGGAACAATGTCAGCGTTAAAGCCAAGTCGGCTGAAGGCTTGGATTCCGTCGGCCGCGGAGAAGCAATGAGAGCTGTCGCGGTAGTGCTGTTAGAGCGCACCGTCCCTGGCGAAGGCTAGCACCGACCGGTCTGACGTCGGAAAAACGCTCCGGGGTGGTCTATCCTCGGCGACACCTGAAGGGCTGAGAGCTATCGCTCGGCCCGGAAAAGGCCGGCCGGTGGGTGTTTTTTCACCGGCCGGCTCTTCAGCCCAACTGTGAGACAAGCCGCTTAGGACCCGTCCTCGCCCTCGGGGGCTCCGATAGTGAAGTCCTCCTCTTCGAGAACTTCGTCGCCAGATGAAACCGCCGTCTGGACGCTGGCCGGCGTGCTCGTCAGGCGAGCTTCCAGCTCCGCTTCTTCTTCAAGCAGCAGAGACTCGGGCAGATCGAGCTCGGTAATGCGCTCCCTGCGAGGTACGGAAACCTCGGCTCGCGCCGGGATGAGTTTGCCGATAATCACGTTCTCCTTGAGTCCGTGAAGCCGGTCGACCCTACCCTCGACTGACGCGTTCGTCAGAACTCGCGTCGTCTCTTGGAAAGATGCTGCGGCCAACCACGAATCCGTGCTCAGCGACGCCTTTGTTACGCCGAGGAGGACGGGCTGCGCTGTGGCCGGCTCCCCGCCTTCCGCCACGACATTGTTGTTGATGTCTTCGAAGCGCCTGCGGTCCACAAGGTCTCCTGAAAGGAGGCCGCTATCACCAGAGTGATCAACCTTTACGCGGCGCAACATCTGGCGAACGATCACCTCGATGTGCTTGTCGTTGATATTCACACCCTGCTGTTTGTAGACCTTCTGGACCTCATCGACCATGTACTTTCGGACAGCGTCCCGGCCCTGCACACTGAGGATGTGCTGGGGGTTCCTGGCTCCGTCTGTAAGCTGTGCACCGGCCCTGATATCGTTGCCGGACGTTACTAGAAGCCTCGATGCGGCGGGGACCGGGTACTCTCGTTCCTCTCGCTCTTCGTAGATCACCTGCAGCGTATTCCTGGCAGTGATGTGGACCGTGCCCGAAATCCTGGTGAGAACCTGCTCCGCGACGGCGGTCTGCGCCTTGTCGCCGCCTTCTTTCTTGGCTTTTGCTTTGCTCCGCGCCGACGGTTCGGGACCAGCGGCGACTGGTTGATTGGCGATTACGTGCTCACCTTCTTTGACCAGGAGCTGGCCGCGAGCAGGAGACTTGTAGTCTTCTATCAGTGTTTCTGTGCTCGCAACCCGAACCCGGCGAGCGCCATTCTCGAGCTCAAACACCTCAACCACACCGTCGATTTCGCTGATGATCGCCTCGCCCTTCGGCGTCCGGGCCTCGAAGAGCTCTTCAACCCTCGGAAGACCGCTCGTGATGTCCACTGCGCTGGCAACACCGCCGGTATGGAACGTCCGCATCGTTAGCTGGGTTCCCGGCTCACCGATCGACTGAGCCGCCATTATCCCAACTGCAGTTCGGAAGCGAACCATTTGGCCGCGACCGAGGTCGCGACCGTAGCAGCGCTGGCAGAGACCGCGCTCGGCTTCACAGGTCATTGGAGATCTGACGAACAGGCGGTCGATACTGCTGGCCGCCACCGACTCGGCGACTGCCTCGGTGATCTCCTCACCTGCCTCGCAAATGACTTCGCCTGTCTTCTCGTCGACGATTGGCATGGCTACGCAGCGGCCATAAACGCGAGCGCGCATGGTCTCCACCGAATCGGAGCCCTCTTCACGTTCCACCCAGATTCCTGCCGACGTTCCGCAGTCATCCTCGAAGATGATTACATCTTGGGCGACGTCGATAAGCCGCCGGGTCAGGTACCCTGAGTCGGCCGTCCGGAGCGCGGTGTCCGCGAGTCCCTTGCGGGCCCCGTGGGTCGAAATAAAGTACTCGAGGACCGTGAGACCCTCGCGGAAGGAACTCTTGATCGGCAGCTCAATGACCTTCCCGTTGGGGTCGGCCATGAGACCACGCATACCCGCCATCTGGCGTATCTGCGTGATATTTCCCTTCGTTCCTGAACTGGCCATGTAATTGAGCGAGCCGTACTCCGGCATCCGCTCTTGGATGGCATTTTCTATTTTTCGGGTGGTATCCGTCCAGATATCGACAGTTGCCTGGTATCTCTCCTCTTCGGTGATCAATCCCATCTGGTACTGATCCATGAGCTCGTCGGCCTGCTGCTCCGCATCTGTCAGCAGTTCCTTCTTCTCACGCGGCACCTGGATCTCATGAATCGCAATCGTGATTCCGCTGCGGGTTGCGTACTGGAATCCGACCGACTTGATCCGATCGACGATCCCTGCTGTCACCTCGCCACCAAAGCTTTGATAGCATTTGGCCACAACCTGCTTGAGGCTGGGGCGGTCCATCACATGATTCTGGAACGGGAATTCCTCTGGCAGAGCGTCATTGAAAATGATGCGTCCGACGGTCGTGAACACGTTGAAAGGCACCGGAACATCGTTCCCGTCGACTTCCGGTTCCCGGACGCCGCCTTCGTCCTCGACTGCGTCTTTGGAACGGACCCGGACCTTCGAGCGGAGGTCAACGAGATCGAGGTTGAAGGCGATACGCGCCTCTTCAAAGGACCCGTACACACCCTCGACGGCGTTGCCATCCTCCTCGCGATAACCACCGCGACCCTTGCCGTCTTCGTCCGTCATGTAGTAGCACCCAAGAACCATGTCGAGTGATGGAGTCACGATCGGGTCGCCACTCGCCGGCGATAGCAGATTCATCGAGGAAAGCAAATGTTGCTTGGACTCGGCGACGGCTTCCCGGCTCAGGGGCACGTGAACGGCCATCTGGTCACCGTCGAAGTCGGCGTTGAAAGCCGCACAAACCAGCGGATGGAGCTGGATCGCTGAACCCTCAATCAGCACCGGCTGGAAGGCCTGGATTCCGAGCCTGTGAAGAGTTGGCGCACGATTGAGAAGGACCGGGCGGTCATGAATCACTTCGTCGAGAACATCCCAGACCTCAGGCCTTGCCCGCTCGACCATTCGCTTCGCGCTCTTGATGTTGTGCGCCAGTCCCTTCGCGACGAGCGAGTGCATCACGAACGGCTTGAACAGTTCGAGCGCCATTCTCTTGGGCAGCCCGCACTGGTGGAGCTTGAGCTCTGGGCCGACGACCACTACCGAACGACCGGAGTAGTCAACGCGCTTCCCGAGGAGATTCTGGCGGAATCGCCCCTGCTTGCCCTTCAGCATGTCGCTCAAGCTCTTGAGTTTGTGGTTTCCGGTGCCGCTTACGGCCCGGCCACGCCTGCCATTGTCAATGAGGCTATCGACGGCCTCCTGCAGCATCCTCTTTTCGTTGCGGATGATGATCTCGGGGGCACCCAGGTCGAGCAGCCTCTTCAGGCGGTTGTTCCTGTTAATGACACGGCGGTAGAGGTCATTCAAGTCACTAGTGGCGAACCTACCCCCATCCAGCTGCACCATTGGCCTGAGATCCGGAGGAAGGACCGGAAGAACCTTGAAGACCATCCACTCCGGCTTGTTGTGGGAGTGAATGATGGACTCCACGACGTCCAGTCGCTTGGTCGCCTTCTTTCTACGCTGGCCACTGGTAGTCAGGATCTCATCCTTCAGGTGGGCTCTCAGCTCCTTCGGATCCAGCCTCTCGAGAACGTCCAAAAACGCTTCAGCTCCCATGGCAGCCTCGAAGACTCCCGGGAACATGTCCATCAGCTCGCGATAGCGCGACTCGGTTAGCAACACAACCCGGTCGTCGCGGAGGGGGTCGCTGAGTTCAGCGAGGTCCTGCTCGCGCTCCGCGAACTGGTCGGCCACCGTCGTCTTGACCTCAGCCTCCCGCTCCTGGAGCGGTTCGAGCTCGTCGCGAAGGTGCTCCTTTGCATCGTCCATAGCGGAGTCGGCGGCAAGTCGCTCAACGTCGACGAGCTTCTTGGTCTGCTTGTCGAAGGCCTCAAGTCGCTTCTTCCCGTCGCGGCCGACGCGTGAGATCGATTGCTTGGTCACTTTGAGGCCGACCTTAAGAACCGGGTCGCCCAGGACGCCGATCGCTTCCTCGAGCACCGTGCCATGGGCAGCCTCGGCGGCGGTCTGCGCCTCGGCGATCGCCGCCTCGAGAGCCTTTCGCATCTCGGCGCGCTCTTTCTCTATCTGCTCGCCGCGCTGTTCGGCCTTGATCTTGAGCTCCTTATAGGCAGCCTCAAGCTTGAGCTCTAACTCTTCCCTCTCCGCCGAGGTCTCCTTGAGCCTCTCAACGAGGAGCCTTTCGCATTCTTCACCGAGGCGCTGCATCTCTCGTTCGCGGGCTTCCTCGTCGACGGTAATGACCATGTACTGGGCGAAATAGAGAACTCGCTCGAGGTTACGGGGAGACATGTCAAGCAGGAGTCCGAGCTTGCTCGGAGTACCCTTCACAAACCAGATATGGCTGACCGGACTGGCCAGTTCGACGTGGCCCATGCGTTCGCGGCGAACCTTGGCCCGCGCGACTTCCACGCCGCACTTGTCGCAAACAATGCCCTTATAGCGAACGCGCTTGTACTTCCCGCAGTAGCACTCGAAGTCTTTGGTTGGTCCAAAAATCTTCTCGCAAAAAAGGCCGTCCTTCTCAGGCTTTAGCGTCCGGTAGTTAATGGTCTCGGGCTTTGTGACTTCGCCGTAGGACCAGGACCGCACCTGTTCTGGGCTCGCCAGTGCAATTCGGACCTGATTGAAGTCGTTAACCTCGAGCATTGAAGACATCCTCTCTCTCAAACCCAGACAGGTTTAGGTCCAACTCGGGAAGCTCGGTGCCCGTGTCCTCCATAAAGTTGACATTGCCGCTCTCATTTTCGACCTGGACCGAAAGCCCAAGGCTCTGGAGTTCTTTGACGAGCACCTTGAACGACTCTGGGACCCCCGGTTCGAGAACGTCCTCGCCCTTCACGATCGCTTCGTATGTCTTAACGCGGCCGACCACATCGTCCGACTTGACTGTCAGTAGTTCCTGGAGGATGTGCGCGGCGCCGTAGGCTTCGAGCGCCCAGACCTCCATCTCCCCAAACCGCTGGCCGCCGAACTGGGCCTTGCCACCGAGCGGCTGCTGGGTGATCAGGGAGTAGGGGCCCGTGCTGCGGGCGTGAATCTTGTCTTCGACAAGGTGGATGAGCTTGAGCATGTAGATATAACCAACGGTGATCGGCTGGTCGAATGGATCGCCGGATCTTCCGTCACGAAGCAGCATCTTCCCGAAAAGGGGCGGCGGCACACGGTGGTCCGCGTGAGCCTTATGCGCCCTGGCCTCGAGCTCTTCGATAGCCATCTGCCCGGGCTTGATGGCTTTTTCGAGTCCGGCCTCAGCCAGATCGTTGAGCCAAACTTCGAGGCACACGCGGCGGGCACCACCGGGCTCCGGCTCCGTGAACACGGGGCCCGGGTCGTATCCCTTCTCCTCCAACCATTTGCAGGCCGTATCGAGGTCGAAGCCACGCGAGCGCGGATCCACGAAGTGGAACGCACCGGATTCCATCGCGATCCAGGTGCGGCCGAGAGCATCCTCGATCGAATCGTTGTCCGCCCCATCGAACACAGGACTCATGGCTCGGAAGCCGAGCACATTTGCCGCCCAGCCGAGATGCGTTTCGAGCACCTGGCCGATGTTCATACGGCTTGGAACACCAATCGGATTGAGGATGATATCTATTGGAGTGCCATCTTCCAGGTAAGGCATGTCCTCACGCGCCAGGATTCGACTAATGACGCCCTTGTTCCCATGGCGTCCGGCCATCTTGTCGCCCTCGGAAAGCTTCCGCCGCTGGGCAATACTCACGCGCACCATCTTGTTGACGCCCGCGGACAGGCTGTCATTGAGCTCGCGGTCGAAGACTCGGATATCGATGACCTTGCCTTTTTCCCCGTGCGGCACTCGCAGGCTTGTATCTCGAACCTCGCGAGCCTTCTCGCCAAAGATCGCCCGCAGAAGCTTCTCTTCAGCGGTCAACTCGGTCTCGCCCTTGGGAGTGATCTTCCCGACCAGGATGTCGCCTTCGCGAACCTCAGCCCCGATCCGGATCACACCTTCTTCATCCAGGTCGGCGAGGCTCTCCTCACCCACATTGGGAATGTCCCTGGTGATTTCCTCGGGGCCGAGCTTGGTATCCCGCGCCTCCACCTCGTACTTTTCGATGTGGACCGACGTGAACTTGTCCTCGCGGATCAGGTTCTCGCTGATGATGATTGCGTCCTCGAAGTTGTAGCCATCCCAGCTCATGAACGCGCAGAGCACATTCTGCCCGAGCGCGAGATCACCACCAGAGGTGCTGGAGCTGTCTATTAGGGGCTGGTCCTTTGTTACCCGCTCTCCGCGGATCACAATCGGCCTCTGGTTGAGGCAGGTGCTCTGGTTGGAGCGAACGAACTTCACCAGCGGGTAGGTCCGGGTTCCGAGGTCCGGATCGTCGTACTCGATAACAAGACCTCGGCCCGTGGCTTTAGTTACCTCGCCATCGCCGGCGGCCACCAGGACATGACCGCTGTCTACCGCAGCGCGTCGTTCCATCCCGGTTCCAACCAGGGGGACTTCGGGCCGCACCAGGGGAACGGCCTGCCTCTGCATGTTGGAGCCCATCAGAGCGCGGTTTGCATCGTCGTGCTCGAGGAATGGGATCAGTGCAGTGGCGACCGAGACCATTTGCTTCGGTGAAACATCAAGGAAATCGATCTCGTCGGGCGCGACCTCTTTGAAGTCCTCGTTGGATCGGGCCTCTACGCGCTCTTCCACGAAGCGGCCGTCCGCGTCGAGAATCGCATTGGCCTGCCCGATCATGTATCGGTCTTCCTCGTCAGCGGTGAGGAAAACAATCTCGTCTGTAGCAACCGGGCGAACGTTTATACGGCCACCTAACTTCTTCAGTTTCTTGGCGAGTACGCTATCTACGATGGTGCCGGCCGCGGCCAGTACCTTGCCCTTGTCATCCTCAACGTCGAGCTGGATTTCGTGACCAACGAGCTTGTCCTGCTTTGCGGACAGTTCTTTGATGACACGCCTGTACGGCGTCTCTATGAAGCCGAAGTCGTTTAGGCGCGCGTAGGTCGCGAGGGAACCGATGAGTCCGATGTTCGGACCCTCTGGGGTCTCGATGGGACAAATCCGACCGTAGTGGCTGTGATGCACGTCGCGCACGTCGAACCCGGCGCGGTCTCTTGAGAGTCCGCCGGGGCCAAGAGCACTGAGCCTGCGCTTGTGAGTGAGCTCCGCCAGCGGGTTTGTCTGGTCCATGAACTGTGAAAGCTGGCTGCCGCCAAAGAACTCCTTCATGGCCGCGACGACCGGGCGAATATTAATGAGCGCGCTCGGCGTCGCCTCTTCGGGATCGGTGATGGTCATGCGCTCACGGACCACTCGCTCCATTCGCAAGAGGCCGACCCTGAATTGCTGCTGAATCAGCTCCCCGACCGCTCGCACGCGCCGATTGCCGAGGTGGTCGATGTCGTCGGGATGGCCTCGCCCGTCAGTACCGCCGCGGCCCAAGTTCATGCCGATCAGCTCACGGATGATCTCTATCAGGTCGCTCGGACGCAGCCATCTTTGGCTGGTGGGCTCGGGGAGGCGCAGCCGGCGGTCGACCTTGTAACGGCCGACACGGCCGAGGTCGTAACGCCGAGCGTTGAAGAACAGCATCGCGATCTGATTGCGAGCGTTATCAAGCGTCGGCGGATCCCCCGGACGATAACGCCGGTAGAACTCAAGCAGGGCTTCGTGCTTGTCGTGCGTAGGGTCCTTCGCCATGGTCAGCGGCAGGAACTGCATCGACTCGCCATCGTCCACGTCTTTAAAGAGTTCGAGAACGCGTTCGTCTGTACCAAGATGCTGCTCCAGCTCGCGAAGGGCCGCATCGCGTGCCTTCTCGGTATCCGGGCCGGGCTTCTCTTCCCAGGCGGCCTGGGCGGTGAAGTACTTTTCGAACTTCGGATTCTTAGCATCACCCTCAAGGAGCCCAGGAGCGTCGATTGCACGAACCAAGATAGAGACGGGAATCTTACGCTTTCGGTCGACCTTGACGGCAACGAGGCCGCGGTTTGAGGTCTCGAACTCGAGCCAGGCGCCGCGATTTGGAATCAGCTTCGCCATGCAAAGTCGGCGCCCTGTTGCGGGGTCGAGATCCAGAGTGAAGTAGACGCCTGGAGATCGAACGAGCTGGCTCACCACCACTCGCTCCGCGCCATTGACGATGAATGTTCCACGTTCGGTCATCAGCGGGAAGTCGCCGAAGAAGAGCCTCTGTTCCTTAATCTCGCCGGTCTCGCGAATACGAAGCTCAACTTCGACAAACAGGGGCGCAGCGAACGTCAGATCGCGCTCTTTACACTCGGCCACAGAGAACTTTGGCTCCCGAAACTCGTAATCGCGGAAAAAGATCTCCATCTTGGAACCTGTGAAGTCCTGGATCGGAGAAATTTCGTCGAGAAGCTCGCGGAGACCGGGACGTTCATCCCGGTCTGGTTCATCGGTTTCGGGCCCGGCGGGCAGGACGAACCAATTGAAACTGTCGAGTTGAACCTGGATGAGGTTCGGCAAATCCAAAACGTTGGCAATACTGCCGTAGGACCGGACGTCAAGAGGGCCAGCGCCCTCCCAACTCACCGAATCACGGGGAGGTGTCATCCTGTAGCGACTCCTTCAGGACATGGCGCCATCAAAGGCAATGCGAGAAATCTGAGACTGAGGTGCGCAAAGGAACAGGCGGGGCACAACAAGCCAAATGCTACTCTAACTGCCCAGCAGGCCCCTGGTCAATCACGACCCCTCCCGCAGCGGATAGGTAGCAGCCGACGACCCGGCTAGGCTATCCCGACCGGCTCCCGCTCCTTCTGGATTGACAGTCCTCCACCGTCGTCATCGGGACGCTTGTCCACGACAACAGTGTCGCCCTCCTCGAACTCTTCGGCGAGCAGCATTTCGCTGAGCACATCCTCCAAGTTGTCCTGGATGACACGGCGCAGCGGCCTAGCCCCGAATATCTGGTCGAATCCCTGCTCACCGAGCCAATCCTTGGCCGCATCAGAGACGACGAGGAAAATCGACTTGCTGGAAAGCTGTCTCACCACCTTGGCGAGTTCAAGATCAACAATCTTGCGGATGTCCTCTTTGCTCAGTGAGCGGAAGACCACTGTGCTGTCAACACGGTTGAGGAACTCAGGCTTGAATACGTTCTTGAGCTCGGCAAGAACCTTCTCTTTCATCCGCTGATAGCGGTCCTCTGCAGACTTTTCCTGGTCTCCAGATTCAAGACCGAATCCGAGCTTCGAATCCCGCTTGATGAGGTCAGAGCCGACGTTGGAGGTCATGATCAAAACGGTGTTCCGGAAATCGACTTTGCGGCCCTTGGCGTCGGTGAGCCGCCCCTCATCGAAGATCTGTAGCAGTAGATTGAAAACCTCGGGATGAGCCTTCTCGATCTCGTCGAGAAGAATCAAACAATACGACTTGCGGCGGACGGTGTCGGTGAGTTGGCCGCCGTCGTCATAGCCGACGTAGCCGGGAGGAGCCCCGACAAGCCGCGACACGGTGTGCTTCTCGCTGAACTCACTCATATCAAGCTTCACCATATTGTCCTGTGAATCGAACATGAATTCCGCAAGAGCTCGCGCGAGCTCGGTCTTACCAACACCAGTCGGCCCGCAGAACAGGAAGACGCCAATTGGCCGACGTGGGTCTTTCAGGCCTGCTCGCGCCCGGCGGACGGCTCGGGCAATCGTCTCGATCGCGGCGTCCTGGCCGATGACCCGGCCGCGAAGATTCTCTTCCATCTTCAGGAGCCGCGCGCTCTCTTCGCTGGCGATACGCGCAACCGGAATACCGGTCCACATGGACACGACCTCGGCGATGTCTTCGTCGCTGACCGTCGGCGTGGCGATACCACCGTCACCCTGATCCCAAGAATCCATCTCCTGAATCTTGTCCTTGAGCTTGGTCTCTCGTTCGCCAAGCTCAGCCACGTATTCCAGCTGTTGGGCCTCGGACGCTTGGTCTTTCTCGCGTCGCAGGCTCTCAAGGCCCTTCATCGCCTCTTCGAGCGAGGGGGGTGTCGCCGATCGACGTATTCGAACCCGGCTCGAAGCCTCATCGACAAGGTCGATCGCCTTGTCAGGGAGGAACCTGTCTATCACATACCTGGCCGAAAGCTCGGCCGCGGTCTGAAGAGCCGCGTCCGAAATCTTGAGCTTGTGGTGGTCCTCGTAGCGCGGGCGGATACCCTTGAGAATCTCCACCGTCTCCTCAGAAGAGGGTTCGTCAACTCGGATTGGCTGGAAGCGGCGCTCAAGCGCTGCATCTCTTTCGATGTGCTTCCTGTACTCATCTAGCGTAGTGGCACCGATGCACTGGAGTTCGCCGCGGGCCAGCGACGGCTTCAGGATGTTCGCCGCGTCAACGGCGCCTTCGGCCGCGCCCGCGCCGACGAGCATGTGCAGCTCGTCGATAAACAGCACGCAGTTGCCCGAATTCTTGATTTCCTCGATGACCTTCTTGAGGCGCTCCTCGAATTCGCCCCGGTACTTGGTCCCGGCGACCAGAGAGCCAACATCGAGGGTAAGCAGCCGTTTGCCGTCGAGGGTGTCGGGAACATCCCCAGAGATGATGCGTTGGGCCAGTAGCTCAACGATCGCCGTCTTGCCGACACCGGGCTCGCCGATTAGCACAGGATTGTTCTTGGTACGACGGGAGAGGATCTGGACAACCCGCTCGAGCTCGGTAGCCCGTCCAATCACGGGATCCAGCTGACTTTTCCTAGCTGCCGCCGTCAGGTCGATTCCAAGCTGATCGACGGTCGGCGTGCGGGACGCTTGTCGAACTCCGCCCGCGGCTGCAGCCTGCGGGGAGGACTGGCTCAGGATCCGGGTCGTCTCTGCCCGAACCCGTTCTAGGTTCACACCTAGACTCTCGAGGACCCCGGCCGCTATGCCTTCGCCTTCGCGAACAAGACCGAGGAGAAGGTGCTCTGTGCCGATGTAGCTGTGGGAGAGCCGTCGGGCCTCGTCAACCGCAAGCTCGATGACTTTCTTGGCCCTTGGGGTAAGTCCGATCTCCCCGAGCACGGTGCGGTCACCGCGCCCGATGATGAACTCAACTGCGGAGCGAACCTTATTGAGCTCTACGCCAAGGTTGGCCAGGACCTTGGCGGCGACGCCATCGCCCTCGCGAACCAGCCCCAGAAGGATGTGCTCTGTGCCGATGTAATTGTGGTTGAAGCGATGAGCTTCTTCCTGGGCAAGAGTTAGGACGCGCCGGGCGCGCTCCGTGAACTTGTCAAATCTGTCGGGCACCTGCGTCTCCTTCTGAACTGGTCGCTAGCCGGTCGGTCTTACTCCTCTTCAGTCCCACCTTCAGACGCAGAATCAGCAGTCGCAACCTCCTGGCTGCTCTCCGCTTCGCCCGGGTCCTCCTCGGTTGGTGCTTCTTCAGACACGGATGAGGCCTCCTCATCCGTGTCAATCGATGCCTCGGCTGCAGGAGCGGCCTCTGCCGGCGCGTCTTCGTCGACGCTGGCCTCAACCGTCGCAGCTGGCTCGGTGTCCGGCTCTGCTACCGGCGGCGCAGCTTCAGCAGCGCTGGCTTCAGGCGCGGCGGATTCCTCGCCACTTAGCTCAAAATCGGTGGTTTCAGCGTTCTCAAGCGCCTGCGCAAAAGCATGTGCAAAAGCCGAGACGGGCTCCGGATCACGAGAGACCGCCTGCTCAATAGCTTCCTGCGGGCTCTTCGGTGCCGTCGGCCTCGGGGTGGACTCGTTGCGTGGACCAATCTCGTACTGTTCCCGGATGTCATCGGGCCAATCGACGACTGCCCCCTGGTGGTCAAACACGAAGCCCATAGCCTCGGCGTCGTCGCGTGCCTGCCTCAGGCTCAGTCCCAGGCGGTGACGCTCCGGCTCGATTCGCACCAGCTTCACGGGCACAATATCGCCTTCGTTAACGACTTCCTTGGGATGCTGAATCCGGCGGTTGGCAATCTCCGAAATATGGACGAGCCCTTCGACGCCATCGTCGAGCCGAACGAACGCACCAAACGCCATCAGTTTCGTCACCCGGCCGATAAGAATCTGCCCAATGACGAACTTGCTTACGCTCTCTTCCCAGCGTTCCGGATGGGCACGCTTTAGCGAAAGCGAAATCTTCTTGGTTTCGCGATCGACTTTCAGGACGTAGACCTGGACTTCGTCACCCGCGCTAAAGAGGTCTTTCGCCTTCTTACCGCGCTCCCACGTGATTTCGGTCATGTGCGCAAGACCGTCGGCTCCACCGAGATCGACGAAAATCCCGAAGTCGGTGATGGAAGAGACACTGCCGTTGCGGACCTGTCCCTCTTCGATCTCTTCGAGTACGCGTTCGCGCGCCGCCTTGCGCTCTTCGGCCATGGCCGCGCGCTCGGACAGAATTACGCGGTTTCGTTTGCGGTTGAGCTCGACGACCTTGAATTTCATGGTCTGGCCAATGAGCCCCGCCATCAGACTTGCTGCGTCGGGATCGTCGCGTCGAACGCTGTCCACCTGCGAAAGTGGCACAAAGGCGTTTACACCCTCGACGTTAACCAGGATGCCGCCGCGGTTGTGGCCGGTAATCTGGCCCTCGAACGTCGCCCCCGACTCGAGGCGCTCGGCCAGGATGGTCCAACCCTCTTCGCCGCGGGCCCTGTCGAGCGATACGATCGCGTGCCCCTCGGCCGAAGACGGCTGAAGGACCATGACGTTGACGTTGTCACCCGCGCTCAGCTTGTTCGAGGCCTCGACACCGAGTGAGAGCATCTCATTCGGCGGGATTATCGCCTCCATCTTCGCCCCGACGTCGACAATGACGCCGTCGGGTGAGGCGCCCATAACCATCCCCTGGATGATTTCACCACGCCGGAGAGGACCCGGCTGGGCGGATTCGAGGGCAAGTAAGGCCCCCATATCCTCGATTTCGGGGGCCGCAGTCGGCTGATCGATGGTGGACAATTCTGGCTCCGTTGCAAGCAGGCCCGGGAGAGAGGCTGGCGCCCGCACTTTCAATATGCCCCGATTGTAACAGCGCCGGATCGGTAGTGGGAAACGAAAGAACCCGGCTAAACACGCGGTCGATGCGTTTCCCGGGAAGCTCCTTAACCGCATAGGGTGCGGCTAGCGTGAGTACCGGCGGCGGCCTATTTTCCCACCCAGTTGCCCGAGCAGTATCGTCAGCGCTGAGGCGTTTCACTTCCGTGTTCGGGATGGGAACGGGTGGGGCCACCTCGCTCCAGCCACCAGCCCTGCGATCCTCGCACGAGCCCAAGGGCGAGTGCAAGCCGTGTGGCCGCAACTGTCCCAGCCTCCTGCTGCCACTGCCACGGTCGATAGCAGATCGGTGAATGTGGTCCCCCACCGGACGTCGGCCCCCTCGACTGCGATGCACCAACGCATCCACTCCGAGTAAGATTGAAACCAAATGCGAACGGCTTTCGTATTTAGCCTGGGCCTTATCTCCGGCGCCATCGCTGTGGTGCTGCTCTACACATTCAACGATGCCTTCGACGGGAGCAGTACTCCTAGAGTCGGGAACGTCAGGCTCATCTTGGACGGCAGCTCTCTAAACACCATCGTCAGCGAGGGGCTCGCGGGCGATGGCGAAGAATCGGTCCCGGCCGTCGTCTCGGTCCGGTCCGACGGGACTCTTCTAATCGAATTTGCGCTGACGACCACGCTCCCCCCCCTCGGCCCGAGAGGGAGCGTGGTCGTCCAGCCTGGCGTGGATGAGGGCGAAATCGTCGTCTCGCATATCACTTCGGACATCGAGGGGACAACGGGGGAAATAGTCGCAGAGGTGATTCAGAACGGCCTGCGAAGCAGGCTAGAAAGCATTGCCAGCGAAACCGGCTATCGGGTGATTGTGGTGGCCACGACAGGGTCCCAACTTACCTTGGACATTGAGCTCTGATGGACCGGAGTCCTAACCGCCCACTTCCACTCCGATAGCCGCGCCAATACCGAAGGTAATCGCGGCCGCAGCCAGCCCGAGCACGAGCATTCGCCCCCCTGAGAAGAACATGCTGCGCCCGGTCAGCAATGAGGTCGCTGCGCCCACGAAGAATAGCCCGGTGCCCGCTGCCACGACCGTTATCGCCGCGGCTGTGTTCCCACCCACAAACAGCCAGGGAATTACGGGAATGATGGCCCCTGAGACGAACGTTAAGAGGGAGGCGATGGCAGCAGTCCAGGGATTGCCAGCCTCCCCCTGAGACATCCCGAGCTCTTCGCGCGCCAGTGTCTCGAGCGCGGTTTCGGGCTGCGAAAGAATTCGCTTCGCCGTGGCCCTCGCATCCTCTGGCGAGAGCCCTTTTGCCCTGTAAATAAGGGTTAGCTCCTCCTCCTCCTCCTCGGGGAACTCCTCGAGTTCTTCAGCTTCGGTCCGTAGCTGCTTTGTGAAAGACTCGGCGGCGCTCCGGACGCTAATCCACTCTCCGAGGGCCATGCTGAGCGCGCCGGCCAACAGCCCTGCAATACCACCGAGCATTACAACGGTGCGACCGGGGTCAGCACCGGCGATACCCATGACGAGTCCGAGATTGGATACCAATCCATCGTTGGCGCCAAGGACAGCTGCCCTCAGGCCGTTTCCGCTCACGCCGCGGTGACGGCCTTCGAGTCTTGCGATGGGAATCCCGCCACCGCCGGCGCCGGTTCGACCTATCTCGCGGAAGAGACGGGCGTGCGAACGCTCATCCGCCGGGAGGCCCTGTTCCGTGGCTTCCGGCTGGCTGTCGTACGTGGCCTGGGCGGCATCTTCCATTCGCGTCACGGTGGGAACGATGGCGCCCGTCCCAAAAATCCGAGCGAGGAGACCTAAGCAGCGAACACGGAACGAGGGCCGCATTGGCGGCAGCTTTTCGCCAGCGCTCTCGAGCCTCCCGGCCCAGAGAGCCTGATGCCGGCGCTCGCTCTCGGCCAGGCGCCTAAACACTTCCTCGAGGTTCTCGTCGGGCTCAGCCTTGGCCAAGTAGATGTAGAGAGCCTCGCCGTCGATCTCGTCCCGGAGATTCTCCCTGTAGCGCTGCAAGTCACTTTGAGTCGGGACAATGGTCCCGCGCTGTTCACTCATCTCACAACCCCGATACGGTCATTTCAGCCACTCGGATCGTTGGCGCAGCGCTGGTGCCGAACCATGTGAGGTCATCCCCAACAGCATCCACTGCCATCAACATTTCGTCCATGCGGCCAGAAATATTGATTTCCGCAACCGGGAAGGCAAGCTCCCCATCCTTGATCCAGAAACCGCCTGCTCCCCGCGAGAAATCGCCGGTCGTGGGATTGAATCCGAAGCCCATCAGACTAGTCACGAAGAGCCCCTCCCCAATGCCGGCCACGACCTCGCCTGGGGGCGAATCCCCTGGAGACCAGACCACGTTGGAAGCTCCGGGGGACGGCAACGTCTGGGGACCGCGATGCGCACTCCCCGTAGTCCGCGCCCCAGCCCGCCGAGCGGTGTATGAGTCGAACAGGAAGCCCTTGAAAACTCCTTTGTCGAAGAGTTTCCGGGCGGACGTCGTCACGCCCTCTCCGTCGAAGGGCCGCGAGCCACCGCGGCCTGGTAGCCTCGGATCATCCGCAATGTCAACGAGGGGCGAGCCAACCTTCTGATCTGCTGACTGGACCAAGAAGGACGCTCCACGATAGAGAGACTCCCCGGATACACAACCCGAAAGAAGCCTCAGAAGATCGACCGACGTTGCGGGTTCGAAAACAACCGGAAAGGACCCGGTTTCAACCTTTCGCGCCCCAAGCTGAGCCACTGCCCGACGGGCTGCAGTGCGCCCAACATGCTCGGGGCCGTCGAGGCGGTGTAAGAATCGCTCCGACGAGAACCAGTAGGCGTTTCGCTTCTTACCCTCATCGTCATCGGCCATCACCTCCACAGTCAGTGAGATCGACGTCCCGGGATAGGAAGCTGCGAAGCCGTTGGAATTGGCTACAGCGACCTCCCCCGCACGCGTCGCAAGCGTCGCCCCATTACTATTGGAAACGCGGTCGTCCTCGGCGAAGGCGGCTTCCTCACAAGATTGAGCAATTGTGATCTTGGATTCGACTGACATCGAGCGGAGAGACTCGTCATACAGTTGCAGCCCGTCCACGCTGGGCGTCGTGACATCGGCCGAATCGGGAAGCCCTGCGTAAGGGTCCACGGCGGCCACTTGGACGAGCTCAAAAGCCTGTCTCGCGATCTTCTCGAGGGAGTCGTCCTCGAACTCCGAGGTAGAGCAGATAGCCGTGCGGCCTCCATGGATCACCCGCAGGCCGAGCGAGTGGCCTCCAGCCTCGATGAGCTTCTCGACATCGAAACGCCGAACCGTCACGCTCGACTCGCTGTAAGACTGGACAAAGACGTCGCACTGGTCGGCTCCCACGGCGATGGCGTGTTCTACTGCTCTGCAGGCGGCTTCCAGGACCACATCTCCCTCAGCCAACCTGTGTCCCCCCAACGGTCATCCCCGAAATGAGGACTGTCGGAATACCGACCCCAACTGGGACCGACTGTCCGTCTTTTCCGCATGTCCATCGACCATCTGAAAGTTCGTAGTCAGCTCCGACCCGCGTGACCTTCGAAAGAACATCGGGGCCGTTGCCGATGAGATTCACGTTTCGAATCGGCCGGGTTATCCGACCGCTCTCGATGAGATAGGCCTCCGTCACTGAAAAGACAAAGTCGCCGTTCGATATGTTGACCTGGCCTCCATTGAACGAGAGACAGTAGATGCCCCTGTCAACGCTTCGGATGATGTCGTCTGGGTGCTCCTCACCGGGGAGCATGAAGGTGTTGGTCATCCGCGGCATCACATACTCTTTGAACGACTCGCGGCGACCGGAACCAGACGATGCGACGCTGAAATGACGGGCGCTCAACTCATCCTGCAAATACCGTTTGAGCACCCCATCTTCAATCAGGACGTTACGTCGACCCTCGTTGCCCTCGTCATCGATGTGGAGCGACCCCCTTGAGCCGGCGACGGTGCCGTCGTCAACGACAGTGACCAGGGGACTCGCGACGGACTGCCCCAAGCGCCCGGTGTAATTGCTAGTGCCTTTCCGATTAAAGTCAGCTTCGAGGCCATGTCCGATCGCCTCGTGAAGCAGGATTCCGCTATCCCCGGCACCCAGGACGACGGGGAGCGTACCCGCGGGTGCTTCAGCAGCATCGTGCTGGAGCACCGCCTGGCGGGCTGCCTCTTTCGCATGATGCTCCGGCGACACATCATCGAAGTAGTCCATACCGAGGCGGCCACCGCCGCCGGTCCTCACCACCTGCCTCTCCCCGTCTTTCACCGAGAGGACCTGGACGTTGAACCTCATGAGGGGCTGGACATCTCCAATAACCCTCCCATCGCTCTTTGCGATCAGGACGTGCTTGAGTTCGTCGGCGACACTCGCATCAACTCTATCGACCGATGTGTCGAAGGCGCGCGCGGCGCGATCAGCGCGCTCCAGCAACTGCAACTTCTCCGCCGGGGGCCTCGCCACCATGGGGTCGTAAGCGTCATAGGCCTCAGCGTTGGCCCCCTCAGGAGTGGCATCCACAACCGGAAGCGAGTCGCTCGCCTCCCCTATTCGCGAGGCCGTATCGGCTGCAGCCCGCATGGCCGCAACATCGAGCGACTCGCTGTACGCGTATCCGATTGCGTCCCCTTTAACGACCCTAATGCCAACCCCGCCCAGCGAGTGTTGGGCGACAGACTTGACTTGCTGGTCCTCCCAGGAGAGGGAGCTGTTAATGCGATGCTCGAAATACAGTTCGGCGAAATCGCCTCCCCTAGCCATCGCCGCCGAGAGAACGCTTGACATGACTGGGGCATCGAGCGAGTAGCGCTCGGCGAAGAACTTGAGTGACTCAGCGGAAGTGTTCATTGTGCAATTGTAAGGCGCATACGTTGCGGAACCGTCAATGAACACCGAGTCTCCCGTCGCGTTCAAGCTTCCGAGGGTCAAGTCATGAGAGCCGAAAGGATTAGGCCTGTGACGTCAAGGCCAGACCCCTGGCATCAAGCCTTCGGCGAAGGCCTGTTGACAGTCGACCAGAACGGTCAGGTCAGTGAACCGCCGCAGTCGGGCGACACGCTTGCGGACATCCGCAACATCTTCGTGTTTGACTTCGAAATGAGCGGGCCGAACCCTCGCGTCCACGAACTCCTCGATCTCGGTGCTGTTCTCGCCGAGCTGCGCCCAGGCCTGCCTGAGGCCAACTCGTACGGAAGTCGTGTTAGGCCTCTCAGGATAGGAACCGCGAACCGAGGGGCGCTGAGAATTGTCGGTTACACCGCGAAGGAGTGGCGCGGCGCGCCGGACCTCGAACCGGTGGCTCGCAAATTCTTTGAGCTCGGCGAGGCGGCCCTTCCTGCCGGCTGGGGGATCGGCCAGGACGTGCGCTTCATGAGGGAACTGCTCCAGCTCTTGGAAATCGATTGGCCCTTTGCGCCTGTGATCCTTGATATCCAGCAGCTGGCGAAAGCCCGGCTGGAGGGGCCGGACAGCCCCGTAGATCGCTTCAATCTCGGCCATGTCGCCGACCGGCTTGGGCTGGGACGACTTGGAGAGCACAGTGCGCTGGCTGACGCCTACGCAGCTTATGACGTGCTGGTGAAGCTGCTAGGACCCGCGGAAAGTGACGAATTCGGACCTTGACAGCAGTTGGGTCGGCACGAAACGATCAGTCCGATGTTCTCGGGGCGGAGTGAAATTCCCCACCGGCGGTAACAGCCCGCGAATCCGCTCAGGCGGACCGACCCGGTTAGATTCCGGGGCCGACGGTCACAGTCCGGATGGGAGAGAACTGTCCAGCGTCGCCGCGTTTTCGACCGGCGGGTGCGTACCGTTCTCCACTGTTACCCGATTTCATCAGCGACTGCGCAAAGCGTGCGTCCGTTGTCTGCGGGCGCATCAGCAGAGAGCAGGTCGAAGGAGCGGATCGGATGTTTACGGGAATCATCGAGGAGGTGGGCACGGTCGTCGAGGCGACTGAGGGCACCCTCCTCATTCGGGCGGTGCAGATCCTCGAAGATGCGCAGCTTGGCGACTCGATCGCCATCAACGGCGTCGACCTGACGGTAGCCTCCATTGACGGTGATACGTTCTTTTTCAACCTCATGCCGGAGACCTACCGGCGTTCCAACCTCGGGGCCCTCGTCCCGGGAGACAGAGTCAACTTGGAGCGAAGCGTGCGGGCCTCCGATCGCCTGAGCGGGCACATCGTGCGGGGTGTGGTCGAGGCGACCGGTTCCCTGAGAAGCGCTCACCCGGAGGGAGACTCAATCATCGCCTGGTTTGACGCGCCCCCCGAGCTGCTTCACTACATGGTCGTCAAAGGACCCATATGCATAGACGGAGTCAGCCTTACGATTATCGAGAAGGATCCGTTGGGCTTTGCCGTGTCGCTGGTTCAGTTCACCCAGAATCACACCAATCTGGCGGACCGAAAGCCCGGCGATCAAATCAACTTGGAGACCGACATCCTGGCGCGGTATGTCGACCAAATCCTGGCCAGCAGGGAAGTGTCATCATGAGCGATTCCGAATCCGTGATCGTGGACGTATCCGAAGCGATCGAAGAGTTCCGCCGGGGAAAGTTCATAATCATCACCGACGACGAAAACCGCGAAAACGAGGGAGATCTCGTTCTCGCTGCCCAGTTCGTTACGCCAGAAGCGGTCAACTTCATGGCCAAGTACGGCCGAGGGTTGGTTTGCTGCCCCCTCACCGAGGAGCGAATCGAGGAACTCGGACTCCCCATGATGGTGGAGTCGCCGGCCAACACGTCTCACTTCGGGACGCCTTTCACCGTGTCGGTCGAGGCTCGAAGTGGCGTCACAACCGGGATCAGTGCCGCTGACAGGGCGCGCACCGTTCAGGTCCTCACAGACCCCGCAACGAAGCCTGACGACCTGGTCCGACCCGGCCACATGTTTCCTCTGCGGGCGCGAGCAGGTGGGGTTCTCGTCCGGGCCGGCCAGACCGAGGCCAGCGTCGACCTTGCGCGACTGGCCGGGCTCTACCCTGCGGCTGTCCTCTGCGAAATCATGAAAGCCGACGGTGAGATGGCACGGATGACCGACCTGAAGCGCTTCGCCCGCAGACACGGCCTCAAGATCGTGACGGTCAACGACATGATCAAATACCGCTTCCACACGGAGAGGCTGGTTCATAAGGTCGCTGAGACGAAGCTGCCCTCGCCGTATGGCGAGATGACGATCTACGGGTATCGGGCCGAACATGCCCCAGACGAGCATGTTGCTCTCGTGCGGGGGTCCGTCGAGCCCGACCGCCCGACCCTTGTTCGCGTGCACGACCAGTGCGTGACCGGCGACGTATTCGGATCTATGCGCTGTGACTGTGGCGCCCAGAAGGAGAAGGCGCTGCGGATGATCGGCGAAGAGGGCGGCGTCTTCCTTTACATGCGCCAAGAAGGGCGAGGCATCGGCCTGCACAACAAACTCAGAGCCTACGAACTCCAAGAGCAGGGCCTCGACACGGTCGAAGCCAACCTGGCGCTCGGGTTTCCCGCGGACCGCAGAGATTACGGTATCGGCATGCAGATCCTGGTCGATCTCGGCGTGCGCAAGATGAAGCTTCTGACAAACAACCCGCGAAAGAGGACTGGCCTCGAGGCCTACGGACTCGAAGTCGTGGAGCGGATCCCAATCGAAACCGAGCCCAATCCGCACAACGTTCGGTACCTGGCAACGAAGCGGCAGCGAATGGGCCACCTGCTTGACGGTCTCGGGACCGTGGTTACACCGGAATGAACAAAGGGCACGAGCTCAAAGGCGAGCTCGACGGCTCGGGACTCCAAATCTGCATCGTGGTCGCGCGCTGGAATAATTTCATCACAGACCGATTGCTCGAGGGGGCGCTCTCCGCGCTTGGCGAGTGCGGCGTCGCCGATTCCGACATCAAAGTTGCTCAGGTTCCCGGCTCTTTCGAGGTCCCCCTAGGGGCCGCCTGGGCAGCGCGAAGCGGAAAGTTCGACGCGGTGATTGCCCTTGGCGCTGTGATACGGGGTGAGACGGCTCACTTCGAGTACGTGGCCGGCGGAGCTGCCGGTGGGATTCAGCAGATTTCGCTGGAAACGAACGTTCCCATCTCCTTTGGAGTGCTTACCGTCGAAACGAAGGAGCAGGCCCTCGCGAGGGTAGGCGGTTCGGAGGGGCACAAGGGCGACGAGGCGGCGAGGGCCGCGATCGAAATGGCGTATCTGCGCGAGAAGTTCGCCGATGATGCTGTTGGCGGGTTGGCCAGCGAATAGATCAGGCCGGCGTCACTACTTTAGCTGCAAGAATCTCTCGACCGCCCAGCCCTCTACGACACCTTCGGCAAGGATCTTCCACCAGATGAAGCCGTCCGCTTCGGCGGGCCCGGCGAGCACGCCCGCCTCAGTGCCGTCTCCGATGCAGGAGAGCTGTGCTGCCTGAGTCGTCGGGCCGCTGCGTACACGAAGGCAGTCGCCTGTACCGGTGACGACCACGCGGTCCCCAATGTTGAAGACCCCCGGCCCGGAAGGTGTGGGGTCCACGGGCGTTGGGCTGGGCGCTTCGCCGGGTGTGGCGGTAGCAATGGGTGTGGTGGCAATCGAATCCGGCGGAGGTGTTGCAGCCGGCGACGTCGGTTCTGGCGTCACCTGGGTTGGCGTCGCGGTCGGCAGGGGGGCGAGTCCCGCATCTTCGTCATCGCCCAGCAGTCCATCGGCCAGCTGGGCGATGACGAACGCAACAGCCGCGCCGACGAGGATGGCAACCGGCACATACCAAAGTCCAAGTACCCGATGCCGACGATAGACCCGGGGCATCGTCCGCTGCACAGGGATGGTGTCGATCGGCTCGTAGCGCCCATGCCGCACAGTCCGAGGAGGCTCGGCCTCCGGGACCCGGTGGTGGGGAGGAGTGGGGAGCGCCGACTGCTCCTCTTCTTCGACTTCCTCCCCGATGGCATGCTCGTCAGGCGGGCGGCTCACCCCCTCGTCGTAGTCCTCTTCATCATCTTCTTCGTCGAGTTCCTCCAGCGTCCCAGAGTCGGGTTGGCGGAGCCTCGTTCCTTCGGCAGGGTGCAGTGGCGGCGGGGCACTCAGAGGGGACGGGACAAAGGCGACGGGAACCGGCACCGACTGGTGCTCGTCCTCTGTCGTGCACCCCCGATTGCGTACCCAACAGGCAGGGTGATGCTTCACGTCGCAGCCCGAGCACTTCAGGACGGCTTCGCCGTCTGTAAATGCTCGACTGCAAACTGGACAGTAGCGTTGCTTAGCGTTCAAGAGATCACCAGGTATAGCTGATTATCAGATGGCTCGGCGTGCACTTCAACCCGGGGCTGCAAGATCGGAAAGAAAGCGATCGACTTCACCGCGATCCGGGAACGACGCTGCCGCGCCGGGACGGGTGACGCTGATCGCTGCCGCGGCCTGGGCGAACGTGGCACCTTCTTGGAGGCCTAACCCCTCAGCAAGAGCCACGCCAAGGGCTCCGCAGAACGCGTCGCCGGCGCCCACAGAATCGACTGCACCCACCGAGAAAGCGTCCTGAGAGAAAGGACCGCTTTCATCCTCCGCCACGAGACCGGACTCGCCGAGGGTTATGACCGTGGCCAACGGACCGAGCTGACGGATCAGGTGGGCCTGGCCCGAAACCCTTCCCTCTCGCCCGCAAAGAGCTTCCGCCTCCGTTTCGTTCGCAATGAGAACGGACACGAGCGGCAAAAGATCGTCCGGAGGAGTTGAGTACGGAGCTATGTTCAGGACGATGGGTACTCCTGCAGTTTTGGCAATCGATACCGCCCTGGTGGTTGCTTCCATCGGCACCTCGAATTGAACCAGCAGCAGGTCGGCCGATGCGATGACCGGGGCCCGCGCCGTAACCTCATCAGGGGTGAGAGCCATGTTGGCCTGGGGAACGGCAACTATGCTGTTGCCGCCGTCGTCAAAGACCACGGGTACGGCAACCCCTGTTGCGACCTCCGGGTCGCGAACCACGCCGGAACAGCCCACACCGGCTGACTCCGAGAAGGAAATTATCCGTTCGCCGAACTCATCCGCTCCAACCTTGCCGATCAACTCAACGGCGGCCCCCAACCGGGCAGCCGTCACGGCCTGGTTATTGCCTTTGCCTCCGACAAACGTCTGGACAGAGGAACCGATCACCGTCTCCCCAACCACAGGGATCCTGGGAGCCCGGATAAAGATGTCGAGCATGCAGCTTCCAACGACTACGATCTTGCTCTCCGCCATGTCGCGAGATTATCCCAAACTCCCGCCTCCGCAACCTTTGCCACGCTGGCAGGAACTAATTGGGCCGTCTAGGCTTCGAAAGTGGCTGCACGCATCCTCGGCATTGATGGAAGTAATCGCAAGGGAAGCCAAGCAGGGCGGGCGATCAGGTTCACACTCGCGGCGCTTGAACATGGCGGAGCGACATGTGAGACCTTCGACATAGGCTGCCTTCCCTTGCTAGACGGGCGGCCTGATGACAGCTATCCGCCAACCGTCACCGCTTGGAGGGCGGCGTTCGAAGCCGCCGACGCGCTGGTCCTTGCTGTGCCGACATACCACGGAGCCATGCCCGGTGCGCTCAAGAACGCCCTGGACTTCGTTGATGTGCCCCAGGCAGGCGGCAAGCCGTTCGCGCTGATCGGCATAGCCGGCGGCGACGCCGAGCCTGGAGTCACCGACGCCACACGTGTCCTGCGGCACATCGGCGCGGTAGCAGGCGTACCGGACGTCGTTATTTCGCGCGCCGAGGAGCATTGGGGACCAGGCGACCGACCCCAGAATGACGGTGTCGCCATCGCAATCGGAAAAGTGGCTGAGGATCTGCTAGCACTTTGCGAATTGCACACCGGCGGAAAGCTCCCAAAGCCCTAGCGATGTCCTCTAGCCACTCCCCCCGCACTACCGGAGGCTTCTGCCCGGACTGCGGCACGCGGCTGGAAATCCGTGGGGCCTCTCCTCCCAGGTGCGCGTCGTGTGGATTCCGGCGATTTCGAAACCCAACCACAGGTGTAGCCGTCGTCGTCCGCGACTTAGCCGGTGCAGTCCTGCTGGGTAGACGGGCGACTGGACACTACAAGGGGCTCTGGTGCATTCCTTGCGGCTACGTTGAGTACGACGAAGAGGTTCGGGACGCGGCTGCCCGAGAGATGCGGGAGGAGACAGGGCTCGAAATACAGGTAGGGGACGTGCTGGCCGTCCATTCCAACTTCCATCGCTCGGAGGCTCAAACCGTCGGCATATGGTTCGAGGGATCGATAACGGGCGGCGCTCGGGAGCCAGTCGATGGCGAGCTCTCAGAGCTGAAGTTCTGGCCGCCTGGTGAACCGCCGGAGCTTGCATTCCCAACCGACTCGCTGGTCCTACAACAGTTGCAAGGGGCACCCCCGCAAATGGCCGGCATCGACCCGCTCTTGGATCTGGCTCTCCTCACAGCACGGGAAGCCGGGCGGTTAATCAGGGGCCGCATCAGTGAGAACGGCCTAGCTGTGAACACGAAGTCATCGCCGGTCGATGCAGTGACCGAGGTAGACCACGCCAGTGAAGCACTGATCGTCCAGAGGCTCGAAGATGCCCGCCCAAGCGACGGCCTGATGGCCGGGGAGGGCTCCCAACGGACCGGGACCACAGGTGTTGAATGGGTCGTGGACCCTCTCGACGGCACCACCAACTTCCTTTACGGGCGACCGGCCTTCGCGGTTTCAATTGCAGTCGAGGTGGACGGTCGAAGACACGTAGGTGTGGTTCACGACGTTTCGGCCGGAAGCACTTACTGGGCCCTCCGCGGCAAGGGCGCTTTCCGTGATGGCGAGCCCCTCCGAGTCTCGGGCAAGCAAGACCGCTCAACTGCATTAATTGCGACGGGATTCTCCTCCTACTCAAAGGACCTCAGGAGGAGCCAGGCAGAGCAGCTCGTCGAGCTGCTTCCCGCGGTCCGCGACCTCAGACGTAGCGGGTCAGCGGCGCTGGACCTCTGCGATGTGGCGTCCGGGCGGGCGGACGGCTATTTCGAGCGAGGGCTGGGGTCGTGGGACTATGCGGCCGGGGCGCTTTTGGTCTTAGAGGCCGGAGGGCGTTTCGAGGAGAACCCAAACGGGGTGCTCGCCGCCAACGCACTGCTGTTCGATGCGTTGAAAGAGGTTGCGCGGTTCTAGGCCCTCCAGAGTCGCAGCGGTAATGGCCAATACTTAGCCAACACCCGGCCCCGCATGGCCGCCACGGAGACGGCACCGAAAGCACGACTATCCGTACTCTCCTCGGCATTGTCCCCTTCCAGCCAGACTCCAGCTACGAGGTCGATTGAGGCCACTCGCTTGATGATCGTTCGTTCTGGGTCACGCGGGTCATCAACGACGACCACATGGCCCGGTCGCGGAGCTCGCCCCTTGTAGGCCTTTGCGTCGGCGAGCACGAAGTCCCCGTGGCGAAGGGTCGGGACCATACTGGAGCCAAAGACCTCGTAGGCCCGCAAACGCCGCATCACCCGGATGAGGGCGAGCATCCAGAGCGTAAGTGCAAACGCAACGGCGGCCCTCCTCAAAGTAAGACCATCCCGTTTGTTGCGAGAATGATGGCAGTCTTTCCGGCGGTCTTATCCCGCCGTGTAGAAAGGAACGTCTGACCGCCCTTTGGCCGACCAGAACATGTTGTGGATCTTCTCGATGGTCGCGAGCAGCGCGTCACCGTTGGCAGGGTCGTTCTCGGTCTTGTTCTTCGAAGCGAGCTTCGCTGCTTCCCAGAACGTTGTGTGAACATCCGGGAACTTGTCGAGGTGCTCCGGTTTGAAAAAGTCATGCCAGAGGATGTCAAGTTCTTTCTTAACAAGATCAGCCTGCTGCTCTTTGATGATGATGAAGCGCGATCGCGTGTAGACGGACTCAAGGTCGGTCGCATCACCGAGGGCAGCGATCTTCTTTGCCATCGAAAGGACCGCTTCCGCCGGTATACGAGCGGAGGCCGGATCGTACACACCGCATGGGCCATCGCAGTGGGCGTAAGCGGAGCGAGCGGGCTTGAGGAAACCAAGGAAAGACTTCATTAGGCACTCCAATTCTTCAGTTAAGTGGGGTCGCCACCGGCGAATCCCGTCGATCTAGTATAGGCAGATATGGGTACCCAAAATGCAAGTTTCGACACGCTCAAGGGCCGTCGCGCAGGCGACGTCGGCCTGGTCACTTTGGCGCTGCTCACTTCTCAATTCGGGCCGGGTAGCGCGCCGGTGAACCAAGCTTCGGAGCGTGATAGGCTCCTATAGCACCGTGGAGGATGAATCTTGGCGTACAAGATCATTGAGACTTGCGTCGGCTGCACAGCTTGCACGAAGCGTTGCCCGACAAACGCGATCACGGGCGACCGCAATCAGCTGCACGTCGTCGACGCGACGCTCTGCATCGACTGCGGGGCATGTGGGATCGTTTGTCCCCCGGAAGCAATCCTCAACGCTTGGGGAGACGCCTGCCGGTCGGTGAAGAAGAACGAACGGCCAAAGGCGATCGTCATCGAAGATAAGTGCATCGGTTCAGGATGCGAGCTTTGCATCAGCATCTGCCCGTTCGATGCCCTCACTCTCAAACCCACCGGCCAGACCGACGACTTCTTTGGCGTCAGTACCGTGGACGAGAAGAAGTGCACGGGCTGCAGGCTCTGTGAAGACGTCTGTGGCTGGCATGCCGTCCACGTATTCCCGCTGAAACACGAGGTCCTGAAGGATTGGGAATCGCTGAGCGATGAAGAGAAGCGGCTCGTGAGGAAGTCCAGGGCCGCCGCCGGCGTCGGTTAGTAAATAGCCAGCTCAGTAGATTCAAGGCTGACCCGCCAGATAAACCGGCCGTTGGGTGTCGGCTTTCTCCTGTCCTAAGCCGCGGTACGATGACCAAATGGTCCGGTTGAGAAGGCCACGATGGAAAGGAAGCCGCCGCCGCTTCCTGCAGTTGTCCGCCGGCGCCGCCTCGAGCCTGGTGCTGGCGGCCTGCAACAACGGGTCCACCACGAGACCTGGGGCAACCAGCACGAGCACCCCGCGGTCCGCACCGGTGGTTCCGACTGCAACCCCCAGGCCAACGACTGCGAGCGGCGGCGCTCCCCAGGCCGGAGGCACTCTGAGATTCACGGGGCTGGTAATCAGCGACGGCCAATTCGACCCCCACAAGACACAGGCGCCGCCGCTCGCAGCCTACCAGTCGATGACGTTCAGCCGCCTGCTCACCTACGAGAGCCAGTCGGAGGGAATCATCGGAGTAGACCTCGCTACGACGCTCCCGGAAACGCCTGACCCTCTTACGTACGTGGTCCACCTGAACCCCGCAGCTCGGTGGGACGAGAGGGCGCCGCTCGAGGGGAGACCTGTTTCCGCCGCCGACATCGCCTTCAGCATCGAACGCCAGCGCAACGGCGACGGAACATTCGTCCGTCGCTCCGAGTGGCTCAACGTTGAGTCGGTCCAGGTGCTCGATCCCACAACACTGATTCTGACGATGTCCGAACCGCTGGCGACAATGACTCATAGGATGGCGGACGTTCACTCATTCGTCGTCGCCCCCGAAGCCGCCGAGCAAGGCTTCGCGGCGAATATCCAGCTCGGCAGCGGCCCGTTCCGCGCTATTGAGTGGAATGAGCAGCAGTTTTCTAGTGCGGTGAAAAGGGAAGACTGGTACGGAGGCGGCGGGCGCCCCTACCTCGACGGCCTCTCGATCATTCAGCCGACCGACGCAACGGAGGTCGAGGCCGAGCTGCGTACCAAGAAACTCGATGTGGCATTCGTGGGCAAACCGGTGGCCGAGCGACTCCGAAGGGTCATCCCAGACCTGAACGAGGTCCCGGCGGGCGTTGGACAGTTCTTCGGCATGCGATTCTTCTCCCCGCATCCACCATTCCACGACCCTAGAGTGAGGTCCGCGCTGTCGTACTCAATCGACAGGCGAGAGATGATCAGGGAGTTCTTCTCCGGAGCAGGCGAGGTCAACCCGTGGGTAAGCTGGCCACTCCGCCGCTGGTCGCTGCCCCAGTCGGAACTCGCGACCTTCGCAGGATACCGGCCGGGCGTCGCGGGGCGAAACGAGGACATCGCTGAGGCCGCAGCACTTCTCGCGGCCTTTCGATCGGACCAGGAGCTGGACGAGGCGGCGGCAGAGGAAACAGACGCCCTCAGCAATCTCGTGCTCTACGTCGTGGACGAGGCCGAAGCCACGCTGGGCCTCGGTTCTTTCGTTCGCGACGACGTCCAGGCCGCGCTGGGCCTTGAAATCGAGGTGGTGCCGCTTCCGCTCAGCGAGATCATTGGCCGCCTGCTGAACCAGGAGGCCCCATGGGTAACCGGCCCCGACTCGGGCTGGATCGATCTCGACGACTGGGTCTTCCCGTACTTCCACAGTGCCGGTACGCGAAACAGTTTCGCTCTTCGTGACCCAGACATGGACACGTTGATAGAAGCTCAGAGGGTGGAGCTGGACAACCAAGAGCGCCGGGATCTCGGCTACGACATTCAGCGCCGCCTGCTATCTACGAACGTCGGCACCAATTTCGCCAGCGAGAGGGTGATCGCACTTGCCTGGCCCTACGTCCATGCTTTTCCGCTCGACGCCACGGACGGGTTCCAGGGAAGACTAGCCGACTGCTGGCTCGACCCGAACGATAAGACGTACCTGGGGCGCTGAAACAATCTCGCCTATTTCGGCAAGTCGACTTTGAAAGCCCCCGCGATCAACTCAAGAAACGCTGACATGTGCCCAGATTGCGGCTTGGCGCTCCGGTACATCACGGCAATATCTCTCCGTACCGGTTGGGCTGACTCCACCTGGACCTTATGAAGGGTCCCTACCTTCAACTCACGGTCGATCGAACGCTCGGGCAGAAGTGCAATCCCGAGCCCTGCCTCGACCATCTTCTTGGTCGCCTCGATGCTGTCGAGTTGCATCTGTTGGCGGGGCATGACCCCGAGATCCCGGAAGAGTCCGAGGATCATTCCGTAATAACCCGAGTCCCGATCGAAGAGCACCAACGTCTCATCCGAAAGCTCGTCGAGCGGGAAGGACTCCCGCTCTGCGTACAGGTGGCTCGATGGGACCACGAGAACGAGCTCGTCCTGGTAGATGACGGTGGTTCGGATGTCGGGGCGGTGAATCGGTCGCCCGAAGCCGACCTAGGCCTCGTCCTGGAGGACCATCTCGACAACCTCGTCGGAGTGGCCTGTCCGCACCACGACTGAAATTCCCCGGCTTGCCTGGCAGAAAGCCTTCAGCACCTCGGGAAGGACGTAGGTCCCAACGGCCGGTGCGGATGCAATTGCGAGCTGGCCGGAGGTGCCTTCGCGGAACCCAACTAGCGCCATCTCTCCTTCGTCCAGCGCGCGTATGACACGTTCGGCGTATGGAAGGAATGAGCGACCGGCATCCGTAAGACGTACCCCTCTTCGAAGGCGCTCGAACAGGACCTGGCCCACCTCACGCTCGAGGCTGAGGATACGGTTGCTCAGGGAGGGCTGCGCAACTTCTAGAATCTCCGCGGCGCGGCTAAAGCTGCCGCTGTCGGCGGCGGTAAGGAACGCTCGAATATGGGCAATCTCCATGGCGGCTACCCCGAGCGAGAGTCAAACAGGAACGCACATCTTAGCCGCGACGCGCTGCCGCACGCCACAGTCTATGCAGGATTCGAGCGAAGCGGTCTTGGAGGGTGGCGGCCTCTAGCTAACGACCCAGGTTTCGCCGCTCCGGAGAAGCGCGTCGAAATCTGCGGGATTCGACTCTTTGGCAGCTTTGATCTGCTGCTCGATGATGTCCTCGTAGACCGGGGCATCAACCTGCCTCAGGACACCGAGAGGCACCGGGTAGGCAGGATAATCCATGCCGGCCAGCATATAAGCGAGGGTTGGGTCCTGACGAGACGAATCGTGAACTAGGAGTCCTTCGTCCGACTCGGCGTTCTCCATAACTTCCAGCGTGAGCCCATCGAGTCGAACACCGTGTTCCAGGTTCTTGCCAAAGCGGATGGGCTGGCCGTTTTCAAGCCGAGTCGTGTGCTCCTGTCGCACATCCCTATCAGCAAACGCATCAAAGGCACCGTCATTGAAGATGTTGCAGTTCTGAAACACTTCAACGAACGAAGTCCCATGGTGGGCCGCCGCTTCCCTGAGCATCAGCTCGAGATGCTTCGTGTCGCGGTCGAGTGCCCGCGCAACAAAGGTCGCGCGCGAAGCCAGGGCAACACGAGCGGGATTGAGCGGGTGCTCGGCGGTCCCCATCGGCGAAGACTTGGTCGTTTTTCCGAACTCGGACGTCGGCGAATACTGGCCCTTGGTCAGCCCATAAATACGGTTATTGAAGAGAACGACGGTGATGTCGAGGTTCCGCCGCATGGCGTGCAGGAGATGATTTCCACCGATGCTGAGGCCATCACCATCGCCCATAACCACGAATATCTTGAGCTCGGGGCGAGCGGTCTTCAGACCGGTGGCCAGCGTCAAGGCGCGACCGTGGATGCTGTGGAATCCGTAAGTTTCTACGTAGTACGGGAACCTGCTGGAACAACCAATCCCGCTGATGAAGACGATGTTCTCCCTTGGCACACCGAGGTCGGGAAGTGTCTTTTGCATCTGCGAGAGGACCGAATAATCGCCGCAGCCAGGGCACCAGCGAACTTCCTGGTCGGAGACAAAGTCCTTCCGGCTGAGACCAGGCGAATCGGGGGTTTCGCTGCTGGGTGTTTGGGCCTGAGCCATCTTTACACCTGACCCTCTCCGGAAATCGAGGACGACCCGAATGACAGTTCGTAGGGTCCGCTGAGGCCCAGCATCTCATCCATCTTCCCTTCGATCTCGGCGATCTTGAATGGCTGACCTGCCACCTTGCTGAAGCTGACCGCGTCGACGAGGTATCGGGCCCTTATGAGCATCGCAAGCTGGCCGGAATTGAGCTCAGGAATCAACACCTTTTTGAAGCCGGAAATAACACTGTTGAGGTTTGACGGAAACGGATTCAAGTGTCGCAAGTGCACTGACGAAACGCTCTTGCCCTTGGTCTGAGCGGTGCTCACCGCCGAGGTGATGGCCCCATGCGTCCCGCCCCAGCCGATGACGAGAAGCTCGCCTTCCGACGCCCCGTTGATTTCTAGGTCAGGGATGTCGCGCGCGATGCCTTCGACCTTCTTGCGCCGAAGCTGGGTCATCACGTGGTGGTTTTCAGGGCCGTTGCTGATGTCCCCGGATGTCGACGACTTTTCCAGCCCGCCTATCCGGTGTTCAAGACCTTCTTGGCCAGGTACCGCCCAGGCACGGGCCAGGGTGCTGAGATCGCGTTGGTAAGGATGCCATTCTTCCCCTCCGACCGCATAGGACCACTGCAGTGATTCGATCTCATCAAGGGACGGAATACGCCAAGGTTCGGAGCCGTTGCCGACGTATCCATCGCTCAGCACGATCACCGGAACCATGTACTTCAGAGCAATCCGAAAAGCTTCGATCGCTATCCAGAAACAATCGGAGGGAGCGGACGGAGCCAAAATCGCCACCGGCGAGTCACCGTTCCTGCCGAACATTGCCTGGAGGAGGTCCGCTTGCTCAGTCTTGGTCGGCATGCCGGTACTGGGCCCCACCCTCTGGACGTCAAGGATTACGAGCGGCAGCTCCGTCATGACTGCAAGGTTTATCGCTTCGCTCTTCAGAGCGAGCCCGGGGCCACTGGTCCCAGTCAGCGCCAGGTGCCCGCCGTAGGCGGCACCTATCGCCGCCCCGGCGGCGGCGATTTCGTCTTCGGCCTGGATCGTCTTCAGGCCGAAGTTTCGGAGCTTTGAAAGTTCGTGGAGCACATCCGATGCGGGCGTTATCGGGTAGCTTGCGTAGACGAGCGGGAGCCCGGCTTTGATGGACGCAGCCGCAAATCCCAGGGCCGTTGCCTCGTTACCACTAACGTGCCTGTACTCGCCGGGCTCCACGGTCGCCGGAGAGACCTCGTAGCGCGTATGGAATAGCTCTGCGGTCTCCGCGAAGTTGTAACCCGCTTTGAGCGCACGGAGGTTTGCGTCGAGTACAGAGGGAACCCTTTTGAACTGTCGTGAGGCCCAGGTGATAGTCGTGTCCAAGGTTCTGCCGTAGAGCCAAAGGACGAGGCCGAGCGCGTAAAAGTTACGGGAGCGGAACTTGGCCTTGGCATCGAGCGGGACGCCCTTGAGCGCCAGTTCATTCTGACGAGTGATGTTGACCTGGATCAGGTTGAAGGCAGACAGAGAGCCATCATCAAGCGGGCTCTTCTCGTACCCGGCCTTCTCCAAATTCATTGACGAGAATTCGTCCTCGTCGACGAGTATCAGCCCACCCTGCCGCAGGTCCGGGAGATTCACGCGAAGAGCCGCCGGGTTCATGGCAACGAGCACATCCGGCTGGTCGCCCGGGGTCATAATATCGGTGCTGGCGAACGAAACCTGGAATCCCGAAACTCCGGGCAGGGAGCCCGTGGGGGCCCTGATCTCAGCGGGATAGTCGGGCAACGTCGCGATGTCGTTTCCGAATACCGCCGAGGTACGCGTGAACTGCGTCCCTGTGAGCTGCATTCCATCACCGGAATCGCCAGCGAACCTGACCGTTACTCGGTCCAGGGTCTCGACAGGGTGCTCCTGTTCGGCGGGCGCTTCCAATGTCGTCATCTGAGGACTAAACCTACGGTAATAAGGTCACACAGCCTACCTTTACATCGGGCTGTGCCCGAAAAGGTTTTGGACGCTCGTGGGGCTACGAATGTGGAGCCGGATACAAGGGTTCCGGGAAATAGAATGACAGACTTAGATCTCTGGGTTGGGCCATTCCGAAGCGACGCCATCAAACCCTACGCATAACGAACCCGGAGAGACTGCCACTCCACTCCGACGTTCGCGGATGCTAGATAGCATACGAAGTCAATGGTTCATGTGCAGCTACCCAACCGGCACCAACCTCGCCTTCACGGCCCGGACCAGTATGCCGATATCTGTATTAGTTAGTTTTACTGGGAGCAACCAACCCATGGGTAAAGAGCTGCGTTCGGCAATAGCCGGGTTTTCAACTCCGCCGATTTACGAGGAACCAGTGGGCGTGCCCGACCTGGACCAAGGGACCGTGGTTGCCGTCGCGAGCCGAGTCGTGGACCTAGCTGAAGACAGAGAGCCCGGTCATGCCAACCGGGTGGCCTTCGTCGGAAAACAGCTCGCCGAGCACCTCGGCCTCACCGCTGAAGAGATTGAAGACTCATATTTCGCCTGCCTGCTCCATGACGTTGGAAAGATCCTCCAGCCCCAGGAGCAGAAAGTAGTACGAGGTCCGGAACTCCTGGCCTCCCAGTTGCTAACCGTCAGCGAAATCGTGGCGGGCCTCGGCTTGCGCGAGCCGGTCGCTACGGCCGTTGCCGAGCATGGTAGATACGGCTGGCTGGCACCGCGTGGCGGAGATCCAGTTGAGCCCAGTTCGATGGTCGCGAGAATCGTGGCCGCAGCCGATAGGCTCGACTCGATCGCGGCGAGCGGACGGTCCGCACTTCTCGTCCGGCGTCGCGGGCCCGAGATAGCCCGCAGCATGGCCAGTGATGGCTTCGGGGATGAAATCGCCGAGGCGCTGGGCGAACTGGTCAGCGTCGACCCGTTCTGGATCGGCTACTACGACAACGACCTTCTCGTAGAGCTGACCAAATCGCAGGTAGGCACGCCTTTTCAAGGCGAAAGTGTGGTTGAGGCGTTTTCGGTCCTCGCCGACCTTGTCGACGCGCGGAACGGTCACCCCGGTGGGAGAGCACGGAGGGTCGGCAACCTCGCGAGAGAGGTTGCCCTCGGGCTTGGTGAGCCGGAGGGCAAAGCCCAATTAATCAGACTGGCAGCGCTTCTCCAAGACATTGGCACGCTGGGCGTTTCCACATCCTACGTGCGGAAGCCCGACCTTCTGCCGATAGATGAACTCGCAGACATTCAGAATCACCCCGTACTCGCTCGCGACATCCTTAGCGAGTTGCCCGGCCTAGGAGTCGTAGCCTGGTGGGTTGCCTGTCATCACGAGCGGATCGACGGTCGTGGCTACCCGGTCGGATTCGCGGGTGAAGAGGTCCCACTAGAGGCCCAGATCATCGGTCTTTGCGAAACGTTTGATGCGCTCATAAGCGATCGGCCGCACCATCTGGCTATGTCCGAGGCCGACGCGATAAAAGTGCTCGCCGGCCTGGCGGGAAGCCGCTTCGTTCCGGAACTCGTAAGAGCCTTCTCAGCTGTGATGCGCGCTCTCTAGAGGGGACACCCAGTACGCGTCTACCCACACGCGGCAGCGGACAGCTGAGGTCCGGAGTAGAATTCCCGCACCTTGCCAGAGGTGCACCATGCATACGCGGGTCATCACAATTGCACGACAGATAGGCGCGGCCGGAGAGGATGTTGCCCTCGACGTCGCGAAGAAACTCGGATTTCGGTACATCGACTACCAGGTAATCCAGGACGCAGCACAGGGAGCGGGCGTATCTCCGGAAACCGTCAGCGAAGCTGAGCACACGCCTTCGCTGCTTACGCGTGTGCTTGAGTCGCTGGCCCGCAGCCCTGGCGTTCCAACAGTGACCTGGGCCGACCCGGTTCCTGTGAGCACCCATCCTCTCTACACCTCGGCCGATTACAGGGAGTTAGTCGGAGAAGTAATCCGAGACGTCGCGGACAAAGGCGATTGCGTAATCATTGGACACGGTGCCCATCGCTTTCTTCGCTCTCGCGGAGACACGCTCAGGGTGTTTATCACCGGGTCTGCCGCACATCGCCTCAGGCGAGTGACCAGTCACATGGCTGCTGACGAAAACACGGCGCAGAAGGCGTTAGAGGGGAGCGACTCGGAGCGTTCAGACTACTTCAAGAGATTTTTCGACATCGACTGGCGTGATGCTTCCAACTACGACATCACATTGAGCACCGACACCCTCTCGCCGGAAGGAGTGGCGGAGATTATCTCGCTGGCAGCCCGTCTGCGGTGAACGTTGCTCGTCCGCTGACCCTTTTGCTGCCACTCGTCATCCTCGGCGCCTGCGGCGGGGACAGCAACGAAGAGAGACAGCCGACGGCGACTTCGAGCGCTGCGGCGACCGGAACAACCGCCCCCACAGACGCTCCAGCGGTGACCCCCACTCCCGAGAAGTCGCTTGCCGCCATCGATCTGGTACCGAACCTTACTGAGATTGGTCTCGTGCAAATCATCTCGGAGACGATTGACGCTCCATTCGGCCTGGATATCGCGTTTTCGGAGTATTCGGGCACTGGAATCGTAGCTCGAGCCGAGGTACGCGTATACGAGAGCGAGCAACAGGCAGCAACCGACTTCTCGATGCAGGCTGCGGGCTGGAAGAACCCCCCTGCCAAACTGTTTGGGGGCGATCCGGGGAACGAGGACAGCGCCCCACTCGTCGGCCTCGTCGATGCGGCAGCGTATCTCTCGACCCTAGCCGATGCGCAGGGAAATCAGATCTGGACCGACGTATACCGGGTCGGACGAGTAATCGTTATTTCGCACGTACTGGGTCGAGCCGGGGAAAGAGTGAACGAAGTTCGGTTCGAGCTGGCGGAGTCGGTACTGGTCACTGTGAACTGAATCGTTCTTCCTGGGTGGACAACGGTTCAGGCCTAGGCGCGGCCGAGCGCAAAGACCGCCGCGGCCAGGAGCACGACCTCAAGGAGGGTCGCAGACGCCAACAGCCAGAGCCCGGCAGCCCTGTCCCGAGCGTGAATCACGGCGCCGGCCGTTCCATTTACACAGAAGATGGTCAAGGCAACGTAGGCGATGCGGAGGAGCTCCTGTTTGTTCCCGATTCGCACCACGTCGGTCACACCCGGGAAGTTGAACTCCACGATGGGCGGAAGTCCCGGGTACTGACTGAACACATAACCCACGACCAGAATCGCCACCACCGCACCCAAGAGGAGGGCTGTCATGGCCGATCGGTCACGCCAGAGTGGTAGGACAGCCAGGCCGCTGGCGGTGACCCTACCACCCTGACGGTGGCCGGCATCCATGAGCCTATGCGACTCCACCTCGTCGGCGAATGCCGCATGCTGCGTAATTGATAGGGCGTAGGACTCGTCAGTGGTGCGAAGAAAGAGGAGCTGTGACGGCTCCAAGGTTGTGGCGTAGACCAACGTGAACCCGACTCGCCTGATGTCGGCCGACCCGATGTGGCAACCCCACCAGTTCAGGCCGGAGACCTTGACCTCATCGACCGTGCGGCCCGGAAGAATCGACTCCACGTCATCGAGCGACATCACGATTCGCCGAAGGCCCCACGTGATGGTGAGCCAACCGGGCTGGATCCTGTAGGACAGAGTCATCACGCAGAAGGTCCAACTGAATAAGAGTGCGGCAGCGGAGGCCAATCCGCCTGCGGTAACCCAGCCTAGAAAGGTCCGGAACTCCGGCTCTGCCTGGGCCGAAATGGTGCCGGCAGCTGCTGCTGCTGCCGCGGTGACCGTCGTGAGCATGAGCCCGGTGGCAACGCCGGTGAGTCGCGGAGGACGGAATACAGCGGGCCGGATTAGTTCGTGACGCGCACGCGGACGGGAGTGCACCAATCTCCGTACTTCTCGTTCTTCCCGCGAATGCAGCTATAGTACAGCTCGCTCAATCGCGCGGTGATGGGACCAATCTCTCCGTTCCCCACAGTTCGACGGTCCACCTCGACCACCGGAGTGAGGTGTGCCGCTGTTCCCGTCATGAATGCCTCGTCCGCAATGAATAGTTCGGTCCGGTCTATTGGCCGCTCGACCACTTCGATCCCAAGCTCGGCCTGGGCGAGTTGGAGAACGCTCTCAGCGGTGATGCCTTCGAGAACGTTGTCGGCAGCGGAGGGTGTGATGATCCGCCCATCCCGAATGATGAAGATATTCTCTCCGCTGCCCTCGGAAACATGCCCATCGGCGTTGAGGATGATGGCTTCATCGAAGCCGTTGAGGTTGGCCTCCGTCTTGGCGAGGGCGCTATTAGCGTAGATCCCGGTGACCTTTGCACGAGGGGGGATCCCGGTGTCGTCGACGCGGCGCCAGGTGCTCGTATGGCACTTGGCCACCTCAGGCAGGTAGGCGGGGAACGGGGTGACGAAGATCAACGTGTCGCATTCGATGTTGTGCACACGCACCCCCAACACCTCGGAGGAGGTGTATACGAGCGGCCGGATATAAACATCCTCACCCTCGAATCCGCCGCGTTCCACCAAATCCACAGTGACCTCACACAGACGGTCGACCGAGTCTTTGGCCGTGAGCATCATGATCTTCGCACTCTGGTGAAGCCGCTCGTAATGCTCCCGCATCCTGAAGAGATAGTGGCAGCTTTCGGCATCGTTCCAGTTGCCACGGATACCCTCGAACACCGCCGTCCCATAATGCAACGCGTGCGTCATCACGCTGATCTTGGCGTCCTCGATAGGGACCACCTTCCCCTGGACGTAGGCAAACGGGGTTGGCATTCGATGGACTCCTTTCCCGCCTAATGGGTTCGCAAAGTATAGCGCGAGAACTGCAGTCGTCCGGGTCCTCTTTTCACTCGGCGATTTTGAAGGGCTCCGCATCGACGCATTCGTCTATCCCACGTTCGGCACCAGACAGTTTCAAGCGAACCGGCTCCGGCGGCTTTGGCGCTTCACCTACTACGAGGCTTCCCGGGTCCTCCAGAGACTCCTCCACAAAATCGATGAATTCCCGGTGGAACTCAGCCAGAGAGGTCGGTGGGGAGATGGACGAGAGGTCGCGAATGAGAGCCCGCATGGCGTCTGCAATGCTGACTGCTGATTGCTGCTCAACAAGGTTGTCAGAAAAGACGTCGAGTACACCGCAATACTCGCGGAGGTAATCGCGTTCCTCATCGCTCGCTTCGCCGCAACTCAGGGATAATGCAATCCAGAGGATGACCACGAGGCCGATCGGGCCGGTCAACATCCTTCCAATCACATCAGAATCCGTGTCGCCGCCGAAGATGGCGATCGCCGGAAATTGCTAACGATTGTGCGGGACACTCCATCGACCTCCACAGTCTCGAATCGGCACCTGTCGGCGCGGCCCCCGGCCGCGCCGATGCGGACTTCAAGCTGCTTTGCCAAAGCATCGAATGTTTCTGGCTCCAGAAGGAGAGATGATCCGAGCACCTCCCGGTACTGCACCAATGACAGCTGCATAAGCCATGCCAACACGATCTCGGAGAGCCCTACGTGGAAGTCGCGGTCGGCAAACGTCACTGCTATGCGATTGGGGTCCGACTCGTTCCCCGTCAAGAGCAGAGTCGCGCCAAAGTGAGGCATGCCGAGGTCAGTAGCCTCTCGATAGATCCTGCCCACTAGCGGACTGTTGGCGAGCGTCTCTGCCGAACGGAAAGCGTGTGGACGATACTCCAGGGCATGCTGCTGGGGAGCGAGGGCCACTCCGCCTTCCGCAAGCCATTCTTCCCACTCACCGGCATCAGACTCGAGGAGCGAAATCGAGGCCGCGAGGTAGTCGGCCGCCGACCTGACCAAGGGCGGGCCCGCGGCGTAGTTACCGGTCTCGGTTGCGTGGAGAGCTTCAAGCCTCGCGAGCCAGCCTCTGGACCACATCGCGAGCACGGCAGCTACTCGCTGATTCCGATATTTCGAACCGGAGAGATGCTCGGCGATTCTTGCCTCGTAGTCGAGCGCATCGATCACAAGCTCAACCTCTCCACCGAGCACGAACCCTGTTTGCCGGTGGGCGTCAGCACCCGGGCTCCCCGACGTGGGACGGGGCGAACGCGCTGCCTGACCGAACACGCGAGGAGGAGCAACACGCATAGCGAGCCTTAGTGCCTGCCGCGTTGACCGCGGCGGCGTCTCGTAGAGGGACTCGGCCCAGAATTGCCGGACCGCGGCGGCCGTTCCCCGAGCTGCCGAATGGATTCCCAGCCGACAAAGGACCCGGACGACCCCAGCTCAGATTCGATTTCGAGCAGGCGATTGTACTTGGCCGTCCGTTCACCGCGGGTTGGCGCCCCGGTCTTGATCTGGCCGGTACCGGTAGCGACGGCAAGGTCGGCTATGAACGTGTCTTCTGTTTCCCCCGACCGGTGGCTGATTACGGCCGTCCAGCCTGCCGCGCGGGCAACATCGATTGCCTCCAGAGTCTCGGTAAGAGTGCCGATCTGGTTCACCTTCACGAGAACACTGTTGGCTGACCTTGCTTCGACCGCCCGGGCGATCCGTGTTGGATTGGTCACCAGCAGGTCGTCGCCCACGAGCTGGCAGCGGTCCCCAAGTGCCGCCGTGAGGCTCGACCAACCATCCCAGTCGTCCTCAGCTAGACCGTCCTCAATAGACCGGATCGGGTAACGGTCGACCCACGTGGACCAGTGGGCGACCATCTCCTCGCTCGTCAGGCTGCGCCCCTCTTTGGGCAGCACGTAACGTTCGCCGGAGTAGAGCTCGGTCATCGCTGGATCGAGGGCAATCACGGTGTCCTCGCCGGGCTTGTAGCCGGCTCGCTCGATAGCCTCGAGGACGACTTTGACAGCGTCCTCGTTCCCTGGCAGTGACGGGGTGAAACCGCCCTCATCCCCCACGCTTGTTGTGGCCCCCTGCTCGTGGAGGATGGCACTCAATGCCTGGTAGATTTCCACACCCATGCGGAGAGCTTCGGAGTAAGTCTCGGCACCTACCGGCATAACCATGAATTCCTGGAAGTCGGTCGAATCCTGGGCGTGTTTACCGCCGTTTAGGATGTTGAACATGGGAACGGGGAGACGACATGCGCCGGGCCCGCCGAGGTAACGGTAAAGCGGGACTCCGAGCGAATCCGCGGCCGCCCTCGCCACTGCGAGAGACACGCCGAGGATAGCGTTGGCCCCGAGGCGGCCTTTATTGGCCGTACCGTCCAGTTCGCACAGGCTACGGTCCACCAGGATCTGTTCTGTGGCCGGCACTCCCTCAAGGCCATCAGCGATTTCTCCCATGACATTGGCGACGGCCTTGGTCACGCCCTTCCCCGAATACCGCCGGGGGTCGCCGTCTCGGAGTTCGACCGCTTCGTGAGCACCTGTGGACGCGCCGGACGGTACCGCTGCTCGCCCCAGCGCCCCGTCATCAAGGAGCACAATGACCTCGACCGTTGGATTACCCCGGGAATCGAGGATTTCCCGGGCCTGGATTGTCTCGATATGCAACGCTTCCTCCTTGGCCTCCGCTACCGCCGGCTAGCTCTTCAGCTCAGGCGCATCGTTCAGGGGAACAAGTGCCTCAGGCCCCGAGAGATAATCGATGTAGAGAATCCCGTTGATGTGATCGATCTCGTGTTCCAACGCCTGGGTCATGATGTCGTCCTGGGCACGAATCCTCACTTCTTTGCCCGTATCTGGATCAAGTCCCTTGGCGACCACCTTCAGAGAGCGGGTGATCTCACCTCGGAATCCCGGCACAGAAAGACAACCTTCGTCCAGCGGGCGCTCTCCGCTGCGCTTGACGATCTCCGGATTAACGAGGACGACCGGGTCCCAGTCAGGGACGTGGATCACAATAACTCGTAGCGAAATCCCGACCTGCGGAGCAGCCAAACCTACCCCGGGGGCGTCATACATGGTTTCCCACATGTCTTCAATGAGGCGGTGGATCGACGAATCGATGCCCCGCACTCGCCGCGCCTTCTCGCGCAAGGCCGGGTCTCCGGCGCGTCGGATGGGTAGGATTGCCAAGTTGATGGGCTCCAGAGTCGGGTGTGGCGTAGTTTACCGGGGCGGCGGCACAAGACGAAGTGACCGTCTCATGGCCGGGCAGCGCACGATGACTCCTAATTCTTCGAACTTCTACACTCTTTCCATGAAGTACCCCTCCCTGTGGAACCAGTCACAAGCCTACGAGAACACCCGGATATGACGCGTTTTGGGGCGATCGTTATTGGCAGCGGGTCGGCTGGGCTGTTTGCCGCACTTGAATTGCACCGGGACATGGACGTTGCCGTGGTCACCAAGGCCGCAGTGGCCGATGCGAGCACCTACTGGGCCCAGGGTGGTGTCGCGGCCGCCGTCAGCCGACTCGACTCTCCCGAGCAACACCTGGCGGACACGATCGCCGCTGGGGCCGGTCTCGTTGACGAAGAGGCGGCAAGGGTCCTCTGCGAAGAGGGCCCGGAAATTATTGCAGAGCTGGCCCGCTACGGGGTGCGCTTCGACGAAACCCAGGGGATTGTGGATCTCGCCCAGGAAGCTGCACATTCAGTACCACGCGTCCTTCATGCTGGCGGAGACCAAACGGGCGCCGAGATCGAACGGGCCCTAGCAGATCAATCGAGGCGTTCCAGTGTCGCGACTCTGGCGGGAGCGCAGGTCACCCGACTGTTGGTTGACGGCGACATCGCCCAGGGTGTGGAGATTCTTCGAAACGGTAAGCTTGAGACCCTCGAGGCGGATGCCGTGGTCATCGCGACTGGCGGCGCCGGACAGCTGTTCGCGTCAACCACAAATCCGGCGGTCGCAACCGCCGACGGTACGGCGCTCGCGTTCAAGGCCGGCGCTGAAGTGACCGATCTCGAGTTCTTCCAATTTCACCCGACGGCGCTTAAGGCCGAGGGCCAGAGGCCATTCCTTATCTCGGAAGCAATTCGGGGCGAGGGCGCTGTCCTTCGAAACCGGTCCGGTGAGGCGTTCATGAACAAGTATTCGGAGCGAGCGGAACTCGCCCCCAGGGATATCGTCTCCAGGTCAATCGCCTCGGAAATGCGGGAGACGGGGTCTGATTCTGTGTATCTCGACTGCACGAACATCGGGCATCTCGACGTCCGGGTCCGGTTCCCGAGCATCTACGCTTTCTGTCGCGAGGCCGGTATCGATATTTCAGCCGACCTGGTTCCCGTCGCGCCGGCTGCTCACTACTTCATGGGTGGAGTTCGCACGGACATCTGGGGGCGAACGACGATCCGTGAGCTTTATGCCTGTGGCGAAGCCTCTGCCACCGGGATCCATGGAGCCAACCGACTGGCAAGTAACTCACTCCTTGAAACCGTGGTCTTCGCCCGCAGGGTTGCCTGTTCAGTCCGAGAGCGGGGTAAATCAGCAGCCCCCCCGAGCGTCGATGTGATCGAATTGGAAGCGCCTCTTCGCCACGTTCGGAGAAGCGATCTCCAAGCGCTTCTGTGGGAAAATGCTGGCATTGAGCGGCACGCAGACGGCCTGGCGGCGGCGGCAGCGGCGATTGATTCGGCGGCGGCGGCGCCGGAACCGGCGACGTTCGAGGAACACGAGGACCAGAATCTCATTCTCACGGGGAGGCTGATGGTGGATGCCGCTCTGCGTCGGACGGAGAGCCGTGGAGCCCATCATCGATCGGACTTCCCGAACAGAGACGACCAAAACTGGAAGCGCCGGCAATCTCTGAAGCTCGCCGGGAGCGGAATGCAATGAGTTTGGAGCCGCTTTCCGACGGAGTCATTGACGACTTGGTCAAGGCGGCCCTAGAAGAAGACCGGGCAAGCGAAGACATCAGCACGATCGCATCAATTCCTCTCTCCTTGGCAGGGACCACGAGGATCGTGGCGGGACAGGACGGGGTGGCTGCCGGACTTCCTTTCGTGGCTGCCACGTTCCGAGCCATCGACCGGGCGGTTATGTTCTCGGGCAGCCTGGACGATGGCGATGCGTTCGTGGTGGGCGCTATTGTGAATGAAATCAGTGGTCCCGCCAGAGCGCTGATGCAAGGGGAAAGGGTCGCGTTGAATTTCCTTCAAAGGTTGTCCGGGATAGCAACCGTGACCAGGGCCTACGTGAACGCAGTCTCCGGCACAGGGGCTGTGATACTCGATACGCGAAAGACCACTCCGCTGCTCCGCGACGCTGAGAAGTACGCCGTTCGCTGCGGCGGTGGGCAAAATCACCGGCGGGACCTGGCCAGTATGGCGATGTTGAAGGACAACCACCTCGCGGCCCTGGCTGGAGACGAGGACTCCCTCCGCTCCACCGTCAAAGCCATCCGAAATGCCCGACCGGGAATCGAAATCGCGATCGAAGTGGACTCCATGGACCAGTTGCCCAAGGTGTTAGCCACCGGCCCCGAATGGATACTCTTGGACAACATGGGGGTCGACGAGATTCGCCGCGCGGTCGGCCAGATTGGCAGTCGAGCTCGGGTCGAGGCCAGCGGTGGGATTCGATTGGAGACGGTCAGGGCAATTGCTGAGACCGGTGTCCATGCGATCTCTGTGGGAGCGTTGACTCACAGCGCGCCATCAGTCGACTTTCGGATGGACTTCGCTGTCGGGTAGGACCGGGTTACGCCACTCCCGACAGACCGCACCTGTCAGCCCAGCGCAAGCTTCGCCAGGAATTCCCGGGCCCCGAAAACGCGCTCATCCGACTGATACTGGTTGATCTCGAGCGTAAACCAATCGAGATGGCGCACGCCTTTGACTATATAGTCCCAATTGACGTCGCCATCGCCCGGAGATCGGTGGTCGCCAATGCCTTTTACGTCATGGAGGTGGGCACCAACGCAGCGGTCGCCGAGCGGGGTCAGCCAGGCGAGTCGGTCGATGAAACCGAGCCTGTGCAGCACTTCGGCGTGTCCGACGTCGTGCCAGTACCCGGCCTCGCTATTATCGAGTCCCTCGAGCAGATACTCATACTCGCCTGGCTGGGGAATCTCGTGGTAATGGTAGCGATTCTCCAGCCCGACGGTGACACCCCGCGGGCGGGCCGTTTCGACGAGTTGCAGCAACGACGTGCGGGCCGCATCCAGATGGGGCTCACAGGCAATGCGCCTGCGGAGAATCGCCTCGTTACGCAGGGCTGAGTAGCCATCGGTGTCCGCCTGGCCCGCGTCAAACATCCGTCGCATCTGAAGCTCTTCCTCGAACTGACCGTCCTGTTCGGTGACCTGGCCGAGGTGGACGACGACTCGCGTCGCCCCGACGCGGGCGGCCCATTCGATGCTCTGCCGGGCGAAGTGGACTGCCGCCTCCCGTTCATCCGGGTCACTGGACGCAAGGTTCAGTTTGCCGTTGGCTCTTCCGTCCGAATGGAGGGCTGCGGGGGCTGGCTGGTGAACCGAGATTATCGGAAGCACGGCGGCTTCGATGATCTGGGAAAACTTTGACTCGGGCGTGGAGTGGCTTATTTCGATTGCCTCGTAGCCCGCTTCGGCAGCATAGCGGGCGAAGTCGGCACCGTCGGTAAAACGGTCCTGCTGCGCATACATGGTGGAAAGGGCCAGTGGCTTCATGCTTTTGCCTCTGAATCGGTTGACTCCACCCGATCATTGCCGGTGATGGGTGCCCGGGCCAAGTACCGCGCACTCATTAGAGCGCTCGGAAGGAGAAATGCGGCCGCGATGCTCATCCAGATGCCGATTCCGTCATCGCGGACCAGCAGAGGAATGGCCAGTCCGCCCGTCACTGCTGAAACCATGCAAAGCGGCAGCATCCATAATCCGGCTCCGCCGCGGGTCCAAAACGAGACCGAGAGCCATGTGAGGGCACCGCAAAGCAGCCAGACGACAACAAATAGCGAAACGAATATCGCTGTGAACATCCACCTACGTTACTAGGCGCTGGACATCGAAGAAGGTTATGAACAGCACCAGGGTCATCAACGAGACGAAGCCGAGCAGGTGCACGAGCGCCTCTTTCTCGGGCGCGACCCGCCGCCCACCGCGAATGATTTCGATGAAGACGAACAAAGCTCTACCCCCATCAAGCATGGGAAGCGGGAGCGCATTGAAGACCGCGAGATTGAGACTGAAGAGCGCCGCCAGTTCAATCAAAGGGCGCCACCCGGCAGTTCCGACGATGTCCTTCGTAGTGGCTGCAAGCCCAACCGGGCCCTGGATCACGGGCCCATCGCCGACGGCCGCGCCTCCACCACCGCCTCCGAATCGGACACGCAGCTCGTTAACGTTGAGGACAACGACATCCGCAAGATCTTGGATGCCTTCGGGCACGGCCTCCCAGGGCCAGCGCCAGACGGTCTCAGTAAACGGGAACCGCAGCTCGCAGTCGACAAGCTCACCCTCATCATCAATACCAGAGCATCTGATGGGCGCACCTACCCTGATGCCCGTGGGGCCCTGGTCCGCCGGCGGATGCCACCGGGCATAGACCTGCGCAGTGAGCGTCGAGTTCGCACGAACGATGACCCAATCCTGCGTTTCGCCGAGGTTGAGCCGGTTGGCAAGAATGAGCTCTTGGGTATTGCGCACCTCACGCCCTTCAACCTCGATAATCAGGTCGCCGGACTGGATTCCCTGGAGGGGTTCGCTGCCATCCCTCATCTGACCCTCGATGACTGCCTCAGCGGCGGGAGAGTCCGGAGAAACCTCCACCACCTGGGCCATCGCTAGGCTTCGCTCCCTTGGAATCATGAGTCCGGCCGACAGCAGAGCCACTGCCAGCGCAACATTCATCACAACACCAGCGAAGAGGACCGTCAGCCGTTTCCACGGGGCCTGGGCCGCCAGCGAGCGTGGGTCCGTGGGATCCTCCTCGCCAAGGAGTCGAACAAACCCCCCGATCGGGAGCCAGTTGATGGTGTACTCGGTCTCGCCAAACTTCTTGCCTCTGATCTTTGGTGGGAAGCCGACACCGAATTCGAGAACCTTGATCCCAAAGGCTTTCGCAGCGAGAAAGTGCCCGAATTCGTGAATAACAACGAGGGGGACGAGCAGGAGTATGAAGAGCAGCGCCGCTCCAGCTATGCCTGGGAGTACCGCCATCAGACAGCCGCTCCAACGCGGACAGTCGCCGCAAATCTCCTCGCCCATCCGTCGGCGGCGAGCACCGCGTCGAGCTCCGGATCTGCTTCCGAATCGTGCTTGTCCATGACCTTCTCGACGACCGAAGCAATGTCGATGAAACGAATCTCCTCGCGCAGAAAACGGTCCACCGCAACTTCGTCAGCCGCGGCCATAACCGCGGGGTAGGTACCCCCACGGTCACCCGCCTGCCTAGCAAGCCGGAGACAGGGAAAGCGGCCGATATCGGGTCGCCCGAAGTTGAGGGTCCCGAGAGCAGGGAGGTCAAGCCGGTCGGCAGGCGCCTGCGCGATTCGGTCAGGGAAAGCGAGAGCGCACTGAATAGGCAGCCGCATGTCCGGCAGGCCCAGCTGAGCTTTGACACTGCCGTCGCCAAACTCGACGAGGGAATGCACGATTGATTCCCTGTGCATCACTACTTCCACTTTCTCCATCGGGACGTCGAACAGCCACATGGCTTCGATGGTCTCCATCCCTTTGTTCATAAGCGTCGCACTATCGACGGTGATCTTTCGGCCCATGTTCCACGTGGGGTGGTTTAGCGCCTGTTCAGAGGTCACATCGTGAAGCGCCGCTGAATCCAGGTCACGGAATGCTCCGCCGCTGGCGGTAAGGAGAATCCGCCGAATTTCGTGGCCGTCTTCACCCCAGAGGCACTGCCAGATCGCTGAGTGCTCGCTGTCGACCGGCCGAAGCAGATCTCTTCCGGCGAGAGCTCGGCGAACGAGGTGGCCAGCCATCACAAGCACTTCCTTGTTCGCGAGAGCGACCGGCCGCCCCGCGCTGATCGCGCTGATGGTCGGGATCAGTCCCGCCGCACCCGCCGTACCAACCATGACGACATCAATCCCTGAGACAGTTGCGATTTCCGTCGGCGAGAGCCACCGTGTGCCGGTCTCCGACATGGCGTCCCTCAGACGATCGGAAGTCTTCTCGGAGTAGGCAAAGGTTGGTTTGACCAGGCTCACCTGGTCCGCCAGTGCATCGGCGTTGGAGCCGGCGGTGAGCCCCACGGCACGAAAGACGCCGGGTAGCTGGCGAATTACATCAAGCGTTTGACGACCGATTGAGCCCGTCGATCCGAGGACTGCGACGCGTATGGGTTCCACTTCGCGATGGTACTCGCAGCACCTGTGGCTAGCTAGGCAAAGCCTGACCTTGGATACTTCCGGGATGCACCTGATAGTCGATGGCAACAACATCGCGTGGGCGGGCCTCTATGCCCTAGGGCATTCGATCGGCCTGGAGACCAAGGAGCGGCGGGTAAGAGCCGGAACCGTGGGTCTTACCCAATCCGTGATGGGACTCGTGGCAAGAGGGGCGGAGCCACCCGGGAACAGCACCGGCCGAGGCGGTCTGACCGGCCTGACGATCGTCTTCGATGAGGGCCGGCCGCTCCGCCGAAGGCAGATCTATCCGGCCTATCAGACGGGGCGAGAGGCGACGTCGAGCTTCATGGACAATCAGCCGTCGGTGCGGGAGGCCATCGACATCTTCACGCGCGGTTGCACGTTCTTACCATGCACGGTTCTCCGCGGTACGAACACGGAGGCCGATGATCTTGCTGCCGCGGCGGCTCTCGCCGACAAGCGCATGGTGAGGATTGTGTCCTCAGATCGGGATTTTCTCCAACTGGTGAACGGTCGCATCTCGATCTACTCGCCGATCAAGCGGATCGTCGTGAGCGAGGGAAACTTTGTCGATAGCTGCTGCCCAAGGGCCTCAGATGGAAGCCTTGTCCCCTTCCCGCGAGAGCGCTACTTGGACTTCAGGGCTGCCAGCGGAGATTCGAGCGACGACCTCCCGGGAATTCCTGGCGTTGGCGCTATCACGGCGGCCCGGCTTCTTTCGAAGAATGCCCTAGACGCCTACCTAGACGACCCGGGGCTTGCCCCCCGGGTCCTCGAACGACGGAACGTGAAGCTGGAAGGCGCAGTCCGGTCAGGTGAGGCGCGATCCATCATCGAGAGGAACCGAAGCTTGATGGATCTTCGATTAGCCGCGTCCTTTTTCGGAGATCTCGACCCGTATGGCCGTGAGGGGAGCTGGCACGAGGCCGATTTTCGCTCCTGGCTCGTGGACCACCGCATCGAGATGAACGACGCCCGGGCAGTCATCACCGGGTTCGAGCGGATAGCGCAGGCCGGCAGTGAGAAGCCCGGTTAGACTTGAGCTGAGGGCGGTTAGCTCAGCTGGTTAGAGCGCCTCGCTTACACCGAGGAGGCCGGGGGTTCGAGTCCCTCACCGCCCACCATCTCGCCCCGGCTCCGCCCCTGCGGATGCCACAATCTCCAGGAGATCTCCTCAATGCCAAATCCCAAGAGGAAACTCCTCCGCGTAAGTTTCAAAACGATGCACAGCCTCCTTGACAAAGCCGCCGAGGACATGACCGCAGACCACTTCAATTTCAAACCAGGCGAAGGCGGTGGGGCGGCATTCTTTCCTCTCTGGCATCACGTACACATCGAGAACAACATTATTAACCGGGTAGTCCGGAGCAACTCGACAGTCTGGAACGGACTGTTCGGTGTCTGCCTCACGCAGGGGAATCGCCACGTCGACGAAATCGAGTACGCGCGAGGCGTGCAAGGGCTTGGCGGACTCACTATCTAGAAGAGACCAAAACTAGGTCCACGTGACTATTTGAAAAGGGAGCGCTTCGATGGAAGAGCCGAGTCAGAAGTCGATTGACAAGATGTGGAAATACGCCGGGGCTTTCACTTCGAAGTCAGGGACGAAACTTCATCCGGACCGGTACGTCACCGAGGGTGTTGTGCTCGGTCTTGCTTCTCACATCGACAACTACGGGCGGCCTATATGCCCGTGCAACTTCTACCCGTCCAAGGACGCAGACGGAAAATGGGAGGACGGACTGTACCTTCCGAAGGAGGAAGAGGCCAAGCGGCGGACCTGGATTTGCGCCTGCGACGAAATGCAAATCTACAAGTACTGCCACTGCCTTCTGTTCGTAAACGAGGAAGGGCTGCCGATCACCGAATACCTGCCTGAGGAGCACGAGGGACGGGACATCTACGGACTGGTGAAGGACCCAACACCTGACAAGGGACGCGCCCTTGCAAAAGCCCTCGCCAAGAAAGAGGCCGCCGCCGCCGAGGCCCAGTAGGTGACAGCTCGACAGGGCAGAGAAGTGCCATAGAAAACCGGGGGCTGGAGTCCTACCTCCCTTCCCGGGCCGGCCTGAACTTCGCAGCCCTCAGAACACCTAGCCTCTGGCAGCCTCGACCGCCTTGGTCGCAGCTTCTCCGAACTCCGTAGCCCTAATGGCCGGCACGCCCGACTCGTCGAGGAGCTTCTCCCCCTCGGCCAGGTTGGTACCCACGAGTCGCATCACGATTGGAAGCTTGATCCCAAGCTGATCAAAGCCATCGATCACACCCTGCGCGATGATGTCAACGCGCGCCATTCCGCCAAAAATGTTGATCAGTATCGCCTCCACCGCGGGGTCTTGCACGATCACGCTGAGAGCCGAAACTACGCGTTGCGGGTCGTTCACCGTGCCGATATCGAGGAAGTTCGCTGGCTCGCCACCGGCAAGCTTAATGGCGTCCATGGTCGCCATCGCCAGGCCGGCCCCGTTGACGATGCAGCCGATATTGCCATCGAGTTTAATGAAGTTTGCCACGCCCATTTCCTGGGCCTGGACCTCAAGCGGGTCCTCCTCGTCCTTGTCGCGGAAGGCCTCCAGGTCGGGGTGACGGTAGAGCGCGTTGTCGTCAACGGAAAGCTTGGCGTCGACCGCCGCCACTCGCCCATCGGTCAACAAGGCAAGCGGGTTGATCTCCACGAGGCTCGCGTCAGTCGCGACTGCAGTGTTGTAGAGACCCTCGGCGAGCTTTGCGAACTGGGCCGCCTGGTCGCCCTTAAAGCCGAGTCTGGCCGCCAGCGTGCGACCGATATAAGGCTCGAACCCGGTGGCGGCATTGACGGGGACGCGGGCGATGGCGTCGGGATTCGTAGCAGCGACCGCCTCTATCTCCTGACCACCTTCGGCGGAGGCAATGAACAGGTGACCGCCGACTCCACCGTCGACAAGGATCGACACGTAGTATTCCTTCTCAATCTCCGCCTGTTCTGCGACCAGGACGTTCTTGACGAGCTTGCCTTCGGGTCCGGTCTGAATCGACACCAGATGGTGACCCACGATCGCTTCCGCCGCCGCCCGGGCTTCTTCGGAGGTGTCGGCAAGCCGCACGCCGCCGATGCGCTCTCCCCGGACCGACCCGGCATGGTTCGCCGAGTCGCTGGTGAGCTTGGTGAACATGTCTCCGGTCTCTGACTCGGGCACCATGCGCCCCTTGCCCCTCCCACCGGCGTGCACCTGTGCCTTCACAACAACTTTGCCGCCGAGTTCATCGGCAATTGCCTTCGCTTCTTCGGCCGTTTTGGCCACCCGGCCATTTGTCACGGCAACGCCGTTGGCAGCGAGGAGGTCACGGGCCTGATACTCATGCAGCTTCAATTAAGGTCTCCGAACGAAAAGTGCCCGCTGAGTCTACATGGCGATCGTGTGAGGGTCAGCGAGAGCAGCACGTAACATGAGAGCGAGTCCACCTGGTGGTCATGGTCTTTTCGTTAACCACAACCAGCAGGCTCGGCTCTTTCTCTCTCAACAACGTCCTCAATAACTACGGCCAGCCCACCGGCCTCTCAAGGGTTCGGACTCTCCCTAGGCGCCGACGCCTCCGCTCGCCAGAGCCTCGGCAGCTTCCTGCTCCGACATCTCCAGAATCGACGTCAGGATCTCGAAGGTGTGCTCACCGAGGCAGGGAGCGGCAAACCGGGGGCCATTGTCGTATCCGCGAATCCAGTACCCATGGCCTTCGTACGGAACGTCACCCATTTCCGTGTGGTGGTGAGTTCGGAAGTACTTCCGATGGGCGAGCTGTTTGTCCTCAAGGAGCTCCTTTGAATGGGCCACAACGCCCGCTGGCACGCCGGCCTCCTGAAGCCGAAGCATGAGCGCCTTGTTGTTCTGCGACTCGGTCCAGCTTCCGATCTCCCGGTCGAGCAACTCCTGTTGCCCCAGGCGGCCCTCGGCGGTCGACAGGGATGGATCAGCCGCCCAGGTCGGACTCCCCAGCTGAGTCCTCAGAGCTTCCCACTGCTCGTCCGTTTCGCAGGCGATAGCTATCCACTGGTCATCTCCCTGCGAGGGATAGACGCTGTGCGGTGCCATATTCGGATCGGCGTTACCCATCCGTCGCGGGATCGTTTCGTTGAACTGATAGTCGACCAGCTCCGGCGCAAGGTATTGCAACGCGGCTTCCATCTGGGCCTGCTCGATGTAGCGCCCCTCTCCGGTGCGACGATGGTGATCTATTGCTGCCGCAACAGTTGTCGTCAGAAAACTTGGTGCGATGATGTCGGTGTAAGCGGTGAAGGGCCCACCGGGAGTGCGATCGGGCCAACCCGTCACTTCGTAGAAACCAGAAATCGCCGCCGCATGATAGCCATAGCCGGCGAGACTCGAGGCCGGTCCGGTCTGCCCCATCAGGCAGGTACTGACCATGATGATGCCCGGATTGAGCTTCCTTGCGACCTCGTAATCGAGGCCGAGGTTCTTCATCGTGCCCGGCGTAAACGATTCAAAGGCCACATCGCACCATTCTAGGAGCTTCAGGGCGATCGACTTCGCGGCAGGGTGTTTCAAATCGAGCACCATCCCCTTTTTGGACGTGTTGAACATGCCGAAGAATTCGGACCGATTGATGCCGACTTCCCCATCCTTGAAAGGCCCGGCATTTCGCACCCTGTCCGGGGGATTCGTGCCCTCCACGCGCACGACGGTCGCGCCGTTGTCGGCGAAATACCGCGCGGTCATAGGGCCAACCCCGAGCCAAGAGAAGTCGGCAACCTTGAGGCCTTCGAATGGCAGCGACCCTTCAAGGTTCGAAGGTATCTCGGGCCTCTGGTGAGGTTCTCCTTGGACCTCGGCCGTGTGCTCTCCCGGGTCCGGCAGCTCCGACGAGATCCGGAGCGGCGCCCCAGCAGGGCGAGAGAAAGGTCCGGGGACTTTTGCACTCAGGCCGTTACCGACTTCAACGTTCCGCCAGTAGTTACGATCGTCGAGATGCCGGAATTCGAGCACGTCATTGATGCGGGCCACGGGGACGACCGTCACGGATTCGCTCAGTCCACGCTCCAGCAACTCGGCCTTGGTGTACTGGGCGAGGAACACCCGGAGATTTGCCAGAACATCGTCCAGTTCATGGGTCAGAGGCTGCTGACTGAAGAGGCGGATGTCATATGTCGGCCAGTCCTCGTCCTCGAGCCACGAGGCGGGAACCACATCTTCTTCAACCAACCAGGGAATCATGGGCGCGAGCGTCGCCCCCATTGGGATGAGGACGACCTCGCCGTCGGCCGCATCGAACACAGCCGGGAAGCTGAGGAAACCAAGCTGAATATCGCTTCCCGCCCGGTCCATGTTCTTGCCCTGGACGGCGTAAGCGACCATCGCCTGGATGGTGGACCAGGTCGTCGCGGCCTGGACTGACACGTCGACCATCTGCGCCTGGCCTGTGCGCAGCCTTCGCCAGTGGGCAGCCATCGCACCACCGGCACTGATGGAGGCGCCGTGGTGCCAGGACTGGGGAACGGTCATGCGAACCGGTGCACGATCCATCTCGCCGTTGACCGCGATGGTCCCGCCCATCGCGGCGAGGGTCAGGTCGGTACTCAGATGCTTCGCGTAGGGCCCTTCTTGCCCGAATGGCGTCGTTGCTACGTAAACGAGCGACGGATTGACCCGTGAGAGTTCGGCGAACCCGAGACCGAGTTCGTCCATAGCACCCGGTTCTGCGCTTTCAAACAGGAAATCGGCCGTTCTAACCAGATCGAGGAAGCGGGCCTTCCCTTCCGGCTGGTCGAGGTTCGCCGTCACGCTTCTTCTTCCGCGGTTGTAGACCACAAAAGGGATTGAACCCTTGCCGTCGGCGGCGCCGGGGATCAGAGGCGCCGAGTTCCGATCAGAAAGGCCGCCCGACGGCTCAACCTTGATGACATCGGCCCCGAGGTCCCCCAGCATCATGGGACCCATCGCAGCGCGGTTATCGGTGAGATCGAGAACCCGGTACGGAGCCAGGAGGCCAATAATTCCGGATGCGTTGTCTTGCAAGGTCATCTTATAACTCCGATGACTGGGTGATTTGAGACCCGGCCGGCACTAAAGGGCCGGCTGTGGGATTTGGCGGAGAGGGTGGGATTCGAACCCACGGAGGTTTTTTGGCCTCGACCGTTTTCAAGACGGTTCCCTTCAACCACTCGGGCACCTCTCCGCAGATTTGAATCGTAGCCTCTCGCACCGCTTGGTGCGCAGCCTGACAACCGAGGGACCCGTTCAAGTGCCTGCTCAAGACCGAACACAGCATCCATCCGGGTTGCCGCGTTGTGGTTTAGATCGCTCATCACATGTGAATACGTGTTCGCAGTCACCGATACGGCGCTGTGCCCGAGCAGCTCCTGGACCACTTTTCGATTCACATGCTGGGAAGGTAAGAGCGAAGCGCATGCGTGGCTGAGGTCATGAAATCGCTGTCATGGCAGTCCGGCGCGTTTGATGAGCCTTTGAAACTCCAGTGCCACAGATGAATCGTCTGTGGAGCGGCCGTCCGCGGGCAGCGCAGAAAACGAGCCCTCTTGAGCCCTCGTCCCAACTCTTCGAGGCAAGAAGACATCCGCCGGGACGACCGAGCTGCAGCGGGCGGAGATTCCCGAATTCTCGAAGCCCCGCCCGATGGTAGGCGAGCAGGGCTTCGGTGCGGTTAGCTGACGTCGGTCACGATCGTCCAGGCCACAGAGTTCGGGCCTGCTATGGCTATCCAGTA